>WNFZ01011399.1_pt1 | contig 15188 bp, 14 predicted proteins | sample 5400081 | NCBI WGS metagenome assembly WNFZ01 (sample SAMN13153365, study PRJNA577476) | soil metagenome | isolation source: 80 cm soil or saprolite under grassland replicate 1 | place: USA:California | collected 2016-06-15 | reverse complement strand
ACCATCGCGGCTGCTTCGTCGAGCGTGTTGACGAGATCGGTCTCATCGCGCGGCAGCGGCTCGATCAAGTAGATGACGCCGACCGCTTCGGCCGACTGCGCCGCCGCCGCGAACGCGTCGCGTGCGCGGCGCCACGCGATGTCATGCGATTCGCCCGCGGGAATCCGCCGCTGCGCGGGCGATCCATGCACGAGATAGCGTCCGCCAAGATCGGCGCACAGCCGGACCATGTAGCGCATCGCCTCGATCGTTCGTGTTCGAACGGCTTCATCGGGCGATGTGATCGACAGCCCTTTCGGCGCGACGAGCAGCCAGTGCAGCCCGGTGATTGCGATGCCGGCATCGACGGCGGCACGCCGTATCGACGTACGTGCGCCAGCGTCGATCGCAAGCGGATCGTCGGCGAGCGTGAACGGCGCGACTTCGACTCCGTCGTAACCGAGCGCGGCCGCGTACGCGCATTGCGATGCGAAGTCGCGGCCCGACAACACCTCGTTGCACAGCGCGATGCGCATGTCTAACCGGTTGTCGAGCTCGCGCGGCGGCCGAACAGGCGCCCGATGCCGTCGCGCAGCCCCGGAATCTTCATCAAGATAACGGCCGCGATCGTGATCCACAGCGCAGCGGAGATCGGACGCGTGAAGAACGGCGTCAGATCGCCGTCGGACAGCACGAGCCCTCGACGAGCGCCTTTTTCCATCAGGTCGCCCAGCACCATGCCCAGCACGAGCGGCGCGACCGGATACTTGTACAGGCGCATCAAGTAGCCGAGCACGCCGAAGCCGAGCATGACCCAGACGTCGAACAGCCGCGACGAGATCGCGTACGAGCCGACGACGCACAGCACGAAGATGATCGGCAGGATGATCGGCTTCGGCACCATCAGCACGCGGATCAGGAATCCGGTGAGCGTGAGGCCGTAGAGCAGGATGCCCAGCGTGGCGAACAGCATCATCGCGACGACGTCGTAGACGAACGACGGCGCTTCGATCATGATCATCGGGCCGGGCCGCACGCCGTGGATCAGCATCGCGGCCATCAGCACCGCAGCCGGCGCAGAGCCGGGAACCGCGAGAGTGAGCACCGGAATCACCGCACCCGGCACGCATGCGTTGTCGCCGGTCTCGGCGGCCATCAGGCCGTCGATCGAGCCCTTGCCGAATTTCTCCTTCTCCTTGCTCACCCGCTTTGCAGCGGCGTACGACGACCATGCAGCGACGTCCTCGCCGACGCCGGGCAGAATGCCGATGAACGTGCCGATGATGCCCGAGCGAAGAATCGTGCGCCAATATTGCGTCACGTCGGCGAGCTTCGGAATCACCGAGTCGAACGGATTGATCTTGACCGGAACCGGCTTCTCGCGCACCGACATGATGAGCTCCGCCATGCCGAACGCGCCGACGAGCGCCGGCACGAGCTGGAAGCCGCCGGCGAGATTGCGGTCGCCGAACGTGAAGCGATCGTACGCGTAGATCGCTTCCTGACCGATCGCCGCGGTGAAGATCCCGACGAGCCCGGCGATCCATCCCTTGAGCGGATCGTTGCCGGTCAGCGTGCCGGCGATGACGACGCCGAAGAGTGCGAGCCAAAAGAACTCGTATGCGCCGAACTTCAGCGCGAGGTTGCCGAGCACCGGCGTGAACAGCGCGAGGAAGAACATGCCGATCAGTGTGCCCAGCACCGAGCCGGACGTCGCGATGCCCATCGCGCGGCCGGCGAGTCCTTGCTTCGCGAGCGCGTGGCCGTCGAGGCACGATGCGGCGGAGGCGGGCGTCCCAGGAATGTTGAGCAGGATCGCCGAGCGCGAGCCGCCGTAGATCGCGCCGACGTACGTGCAGATCAGCACCAGCAACGCCTGGTTCGATGGCATCTTGATCGTGAGCGTGGTCATCAATGCGATGCCCATCGTTGCCGTCAATCCCGGCAGCGCGCCGATGATGACGCCCACGAGCGACGACAGCAGGATCAGTCCGATCGACAGCGGATCGAGGAAGCTCCACAGCGAATGACCGAACGCGATGAGGCCGTCGAACACGATGCGATTCCGGATGCTCTACGGAAGGCGAACCAGGAACAGCTGCTCGAATACGAGCGTGACGGCGAGCGCCGTCGCGGCGCCACAAACAATTGCCACAATGGCGCCACGCAAGAGCGTTCCGGCCGCGTTGCGCGCCGCGTATTGGAAGAGGAACACGAACACCGACACGAACAGCGTCGTGCCGAGCCAGAACGGCAGGCCGCGGCCGACGAGCAGCAGCGCGTAGACGAAGAACAATCCCACCGCGAGCGCGAAGCTCGATCTGGATGCGAGCTCGGCTTCCTCGGGCTCGCCGGCGCTCCAGCCGGTGCGGCGCGCGCGTCGTATCGAGCGCACTGCGAGCACGCCGCCCAGCGCGGCGAGCACGAGACCCACGATGCCGGGCCACAAGCCCGGCGCTGTGTGTATGCTCGCGCCCTGCTGCTCGAGCCGGTCCATCTGCCACGACATCACGACGATCAGGCTGCCGAGTGCGATCCAGACGAGCCCGCCGATCAGGTCGGCGCGCGGCGAGGCGGGATAGACCTCGGTGGTCATCGCAAGATCGAAGAGGCCGGCCGGATGTTCGCCCGCCGGCCGCCGATTCGAATCGTTACGGGCGCGCGATGCCAAGCGTCTCCGGCGACACCTTCGCCTTGCCGGTGTCGGCGGCTGCCCACGCGTTCGCCTGCACGGCGGGCATCACCGCCGTCTGCGCTTCGGCGCCGGCGTACGGCGCGAATTGTGCGCCGCGGCTGGTTGCATATTGTTTGAGCGCCGCCGAGTTCTTGATCTGGTCGTTCCACACTTTCTCGACGGTTGCGATCACCTCGGGCGGAACGCCCTTCGGGATGAAGATGCCGAAGTAGTTCGCCGGCGCCTTGAAGTTCGGCAGCCATTTGGTGAGCGGCTCGATCGTGCCGTAGCCGTCGATCTCGACCGGCTTGTCGCCGATCACCGCGAGCGGCCGCAGCCTCTTGCCGCGGATCATCTCCGCCTGCTCGACGGTGAGCTGCGTCGTCGCTTCGGTTTCGCCCGCGACGGTTGCGACGACGGCCGGATTGCCGCCGTCGTAGGTGACGTGCTTGTACTTGACGTTGGCGGCTTTCGCGATCGCCTCCATTGCGCTGTGGCCGCTCGAGTTCACGCCGGCCGTCGCGATGCTCACCTGGCCGGGCTTCGCACGCATCGCATCGATCAGCTCGGTTGCGCTTTTGTACGGCGTGGCGGGATTCACCGACAGCGTCGAGACGTTGGCGACGTTGAGAAAGAGCGCCCAATCCTGGATCTTCGTGTCGAGCATGCCGAGCACTGCATAGGTGCCGAGATCCTGCGCGGCGCCCGCCGTCCACGTGTAGCCGTCCTTCGGCGCTTCGATCGCGTTCTTCGTTCCGATCGAGCCCGAAGCGCCCGGCTGGTTGACGATGACGACCTTCTGTCCGAGCGCCTTCTCGATCTCGGCGGCGGTCACGCGCGTCACCTGGTCGGTCGAGCCGCCGGCGGCCCACGGCACGATGATCGTGATCGGCTTCGCGGGCTTCCACGTTGCCTGCGCTTGCGCGCAAGCGGCGAAGAACAGCGCAGCAAGCGCAGCGATGGCAGCCTGGATCAGCATACGAGTGCGGCGTTGCATCGAGTCCTCCTCGGGGCGTGTGGAGCGGGCCGAAACGGCTCGCGTGATCTCGCGTCCCGCTGCGGCGTCTGGTCGCGCAGGCGGGTGCTAACCGGTTGGTTAATTAGCATAGGCTGGCCGCGACGCCGGCGCAACCCCGGTAGGCAAACGTTCATCTGCGCTCCAGATAGCCTTGGACCAGGGCCGTCGCGTGCGCGAGCCGCGCGGCGAGCGCCCGCGGCGAGCGCAGGTCGCGGCCGAAGATCGCCGACAGCGTCGCATTGTTCGAAAGGTAGAAATAGCCGAGGGCGGCGATCGACACGTACAGCTGCACCGGATCGACGCCGCGGCGAAAGACTCGCTCCCGTTCGCCGCGCGCGAGCACGTCGGAGATCATCGCGACGAGCGGCGAATGAAGATCACGAATCTTGCGCGAGCGCTTCACGTGCACGGCGCGATGCAGGTTCTCGGTGTTGAGCAGCGTGATGAACTCCGGATGACGCAGGAAATAGTCCCACGTGAACTCGATCAGCCGGCGGATCGCGTCGGCCGGCGGCAAGCCTTCGAGATGAAGCGCCTGCTCCTCGGCGCGGATGCGCTCGTACGCGCGCTCGAGCACAGCGAGGAACAGATCGTCCTTGCCGCCGAAGTAGTAGTAGAGCATCCGCTTGTTCGTTCGCGCCCGAAGCGCGATGCGGTCGACGCGCGCGCCGCCGAGGCCGTGCGCGGCGAATTCGCGAGTCGCTGCATCGAGGATCGCCGTCTGCGTGCGCACGGCGTCGCGCTGCAGGCGCGGTGCGGGCTTCGGGACGCGCCGGGGCGGCGCACGGAGCATGGTGACGGACATCCGGCGATTATTAACCGGATGGTTACAACGCGCAATCCTCGCTCCCAATAATTGCTGGTTTGCGCGCCGGTCGCAGCTCTCTGCGTGGTGGGTGCGCCTTGGCGTATTGCCTGAGTGACGGAATCTGGAACGTTTACTTTGAGCCGTTGAAGCTCGGCCGCTTGCTGGAACGCCACATGCGAATCGAAGATGCTTACGGCAGATTAAAGTGTCCTAATCGGGACCTGACAAACAATGTTCGATCACATTGAAAGGCATTCTGTCAGCGACCGAGTTCGACCCAAAGCGGAAGTACGGTGTTGCGTCCGGGGTGGAGCCCGAAGGCTATCGTCCCGCTCGCACGCGGATCTCGATCCGCGCGCCCACTGCAAGCGCATACCTTTCGATGGTTCTCAACGTCGGCCGCGTCCGCACGCCGCTTTCCAGACGGGACACGGCACTTTTCGTGGTCCACATTCTCACGGCGACTTCTTCTTGCGTCATGCCCGCCGCGGTGCGCGCGGCCACCAGATCGGCCACGAGGAGTTGCAGCGTGCGATCCCGCGCGAGGGATCGCGAGTGCGTCGTGTCGCACGCGCTCGTCAACACGACGAGATTCCTGGCCAGAAGGTGGGAGCGCTCGTACATGGGCGACGCAGTGTTGTTTCGCAGGTGGGGTAGCAAAAATGCTAACTCACAGGTGCGGACATGCCCATCGACCGTTCGGACGAACCTGTGCTCAAGCACGGCCGATTGCAGGGGTCCCCACGCGGCGTCCCGCGCGTGCTTCTGGTTAACGCGACTCACTTGGCGGCCTGCGCGGGCGACCGCGCGCCTTCGCGACGCTCGTCGTGACGAGCTGGGCCGGAAGGCGAACCGTAACCATCGAGAGGTCGTCGGTGCAGTTGCTTCAACTGCGCGCGCTGCGACCGCGTATCCCGTCTCAGTTCGCATGAAAGTAGCCAGCGTATGTCGACTGATGGCAGTTCGCGTTTTTGCGAACCGTGCCGAATGCGGGCTCCTGGTGCCAGAGTCGAACCGGAAAGATTCAGTGAGGGCATGCAGGCTCATCCACCACGCGCGGATTGCAACTGGGTCGGGTCGTGACACAGCAGAGGGCGAATGTCCGCTTCTGGGCCGCAGGCGGCCATAAGTCCCACCGGAAAGCCGCCACTCGCAGCCAAACGCTTAAACGGTTGCGAGTCGCCGCTACCAAACGATGGCGTATCCCGATGTCTCAAAGGGCGCGAAATGACGCTTACACACGCAGCGCAAGTCGCCCATGCGATGCGGCATCGTGGATCGATTGGACCCGAGTGAATAAAAATGCCGGCTGGTATCCAGCCGGCATTGGTTCTCGAGCGATCCCCCGTGTGTGGGGCCTCGAAGCGCCGCTTAGTTGTTAGCGATCTGCGGCGCGCATTCGACCTTGCCATTAATGACTTCACACGCTTGCTGCTCGTTGGGCCGATAGTGCTTTAGTCCCAGCCACGGCAGAACGTCGCTCACCCCTGGCGTGGGCGGCCCCTGAACGTAGTTGGCCGCGTTGTTCACGTCACCTTGGCCGGTGTACACCGACGTCGCCGGATAGGGAAACACCGGCCTCGTTCTCGTCACCGGTGAAGTCGCGCTGCCGTTGGTGCGGTACGAGACGACCACTTTGTCCGGCGCCACATGGTCTTCCACCCAGCTTATCAGTGGTGTCAAAAAGTCGAACGTCGCGGCGACCGGTCCCCCCGCGCAGTGATATACCGCAGGCAGCAGGTACAGCGATATGAAGCTCGATGCAGCCGCTGGAGTTCAGCGTGCCGAACGGTGACGTGCCCTGATCCGCCCATCCTTCCCACATCAGCAGTTTGCCGCCGTGGCCTGAGAACTTGCGCAGGTCGGGGTTGGTCGGGTCGTTGAGCCCGTGCATGAAATCGAGCTTCTCGAATTCCGCGCGCGTGAACTGGATGTTGCGATTGGTGATCCCGGTCACGTCCCAGCGGCTCATGTAGTTCGGAAAGTCATACGAAAACGCGAACTCGCTCGACGTGTCCTGGGTGAAGACGACTCCTGGTGCAAGCGCGATTGAGCCCGCCCACGCAAGTTCTGAGCCGTAGGGCTGGTCGCCCGGGGACATCAGCGCCCCCGTTTGATCGACGGGGCCTTGCCAGATCAGGTTTGCCACGTTGGCCTGCGCCGGGGTCAGGCAAGCCGGCGCATCGGTGCCCGTGGGACAAAGCAGCGTCCGCGCGTCGAAGTGACACGTTCTCGGATCCTGGATCTGGCCGCTGCTGTCGGCGCAGGCCGCGAGGACCGCTTGAGCGAGCGCCGGGATCTTATCGGCGGTCAGGATCGACGTGCCGTCGGGCTTCGAATTGACACGAACGTTCCACGAGTGAAGGAAGGTATTTTCCGACGTGTTGTCGATCGTCGGAGCGCCCGCGAGGATGCCGTTGTAGTCGTCGGGGAATCGCTGCGCTTCGTGGAGGGCGGCACGACCACCGCTCGAGCAGCCGTCGAAATAGGAATACGTCGGATTGCGGCCGTAGAACGCCTTGATCACGGCCTTCGCCGCGACGGTCGCCTTGTGATTGGACGCGTAAAAGAAATCGATGAGCGCCGTCGGATCCTCGATGGCCCACATGCCGTCCGCAATCGCCGCTAGAAATCGACCAGAGTTGGTGTTGCCGGTATGCCCGCCGTTGTGCGCGACGATGGCAAGCTCGCCGGAGTCCACAAAGGGACATCCAACGGCCGCTCCTGAATTACCCCCGGCGTTATAGGCCGTTGGGGTGGGCGCGATCAGATCTCCGCAATAGCCGCCGCATCCTTTCGTCAGCAACCGCTGGGTCCAATTCTCGGTCGGCATCCGGACCGTGAACTTGACCTTCGGCGCGACGTAGCCGGTGACCACACACTGCTGCGTCGGCACCGACGTCGACGGTTCGACCACGACAGCGCTGTCAAGCTTGGTCGGTGCGTCCAGATTCGTGAAGTCGATCTTCAACAGGTCCGTGCAGGCGACCGCTGGCGTGACCACCGGCAGGATGGCGCCATGCGCTTCGTCCGATGAGAAGCCTGCCATTGCACCCGCGAACAAAAGCGACGACACGCCGACGAGCCAGGCGCGCGTCCTGCGACGACTAACATTAATGCGATCCATGTGTCCTCCGGTATTGCGATCTACGAAATCGGCACACGAGCACAGCGAAGGCTCGTGAAGCCGGGGGTGCGGGTATCGATCGTTGTTCGATCAGACGCAGCGCGCCTCGCTCGGCATCGTGCGCGTCCAATCGCATGGTCAGCGGCAGTTATGTGCTGCTCGTCGTGGCGGTAGGGCCCGCCCGCGACCACGTGCGGCAAGAATTAACACAAACGTTAGTTCTGTCAAGCACAATTAACAGGAATGTTGATTTGTCGGTCCACGCGTAGTGGTATCGTATTTGCTCGAGGAGACTCCTGCGATGGCGAAAGGCGCGGCGCGGCTGGCGGCGATGCGAAAGCCGAAGGATCCGGACGGAAATCGGGCCGACATCCTGCAGGCGGCGACGACGGAGTTCGCCGCGCGCGGACTGCACGGCGCCCGCATCGATGCCATCGCGCGCAAGACGCGAACCACGCGCGCGATGGTCTATTACTACTTCGGCAGCAAGGAAGGCCTCTATCTGGCGGTGCTGGAGGAGGCGTACCGCGGCATTCGCGAAGCCGAGAAGAAGCTCGATCTCACACACCTCCCGCCGCAGGAAGCGATGCGCCAGCTCGTGGCCTTCACCTTCGACTACTACCAGGCGCACCCCGACTTCGTCGCGCTCGTCGTGGCGGAGAATCAGTCACGCGGAAGGCACCTTCGCAAGATGCACCGGATGCGGCGCATGAACGTCTCGATCGTCGACACGATCGACGACGTGCTCGAGCGCGGCCGTCGCGAGGGCGCCTTTCGCGGCGGATTCGATGCGATCGAGCTCCACATGACGATTGCGGCGCTCGGTTGGTTTCAGATCGCGAACCGTCACACCTTCGGCTATCTCTTCAGGCGCGATTTCGCCTCCCGCGAGACGGTGAAGCGCCATCGCGAGCTCGTCATGGACATCGTCTGGCAGTTTGTGCGCGCCTCGCCGCCAGACACGGAACGCGAACCGCGAGCCGTCAGGCAAGCGCAACGGCGCAAGCCGATCGCCGGCGCGCCGGAGGCAGATCACGGGACAGCTGTCGCGAGCGGCGCCGCTCCGCCGCCGCTCGACTAAAACGTTCGCGCGCCTTCGCCCGCGGCGCGACCAGTGTCCCAAGTGTGCGCTGTCGGCCCTTCGTGCGCTTGTGCCGCCCGCGCGCAACTCGCAACCGAACGCTCTAACAGTTGCGAATGGCTGCTATAGCAGTGACGCAACCCCGCAGACCGGGGTGTCCGCAACCGACCGTTGCCGTCTGTCGAGCTACCAGAGCGGACGTTCGCCGATTGCGGGTAACGGCGAGAAGCGGAATTCGAAGGCGCGAACCCAAAGCGGACACCGGAGCGAAGTTCAACGAACTATTAGGCCGCATGTGGCGGCCCGGACTTGGTTGAATTGGGAGAGGAGCGGCGCAGGTAGGCGCGCGCGCTCGTTACTGGATGACTGAGGACGGTGACGACGCGCCCCAACCCTCGCACGGGCTCGTGGAAGAGACCGAGCTGGCGCAGCACCGCTCCGCGGTCATAGTAGATGCGCTCGCCCGCCAGCTTGTCATCGGCGTCGAACGCATAGACGGCACAAAGCGGGAACTCCATCCGCCGGCCCGTCGCTGGCAGGCCGCGCCACGGACCGAGATGCGTACCCCGGATGGTGACCTCCAGCACGATGCTCTCGGATGCGACGTGGCGGTGCTTCACCTCAATTGCCAGATCGGGCAGCGCGCGCATCAGCTCGGTGTAATACGACCGCACACCGTCGCGGCCGGTGCGGTGATCCCTCCAGGGCTCGTCGTCGTACCGTGCGTCCATGCCGAACGTCGCCATCATCGCGTCCAGGTCGTGCCTGTTCTCGCACCGAATGTGCTCATCCACCACCGCCGTGCGCGCCTGTGCGCGCTTCGCCTCGAGCAGTGACATGTCGAATCTCCTTGCGACGCACTCGGGCTTACCCCAGCGTCGCTGTGGGGCGTGTACACGTCGGCGTAACGAGTCCAAAGCTAACCGGCCGCGCCGCAGAACGCCGTCGAGTTCGGTTGAACGCGCAGTTACGCCCCATTGGGAACTATTCGTACCAGATCTCAATTTCGTAGCCATCGGGATCAGCGACATAGGCATAGGGATAGCCAGGTGCGAATTCGCCACGCCGCAAGAGTTTGCCGCCAGCGCGCTCAACTTCGGCGATCGCCAGCTCGATGTCAGTCGGGCTTAGCAGCCGAAAGCCAAAATGATCAATCCCGCCAGGCGACCCGGCAGAACCAGGGTTGTATTCAAACGCGATTACGTCATGCGCTCCAGGACCCTGGACCTGGATCGATGTGGCGTCTCGGAAGTACTCCCGCACGCCAAAGACCTGCACATAAAACTGTAGCGTCCGTTCGAGATCCCGAACGGCGAGGCTAATGTGCGTAAGCCCGTGGGTCTTCAGCATGGTGTCGCGTGCGCTGGAGGGGGGGCCAGCAAAACCCGGTTAACCGGGCGTGCCGGCGTCGCCGCAGGACGCCGCCGGACACGGTCCGGTTGAACCTTAGAGGTCGCCAGGCGAGGCTTGAACATGTGGCCGACGAAACATGTGCAAGTACCAGAAGATTGGAACAGCGAAGATGGAGCCGAACAACAAGAACATGACCCAAGCGCGTTGTTTGTCGGTTTCGACATGCGGTAAGCGATAGAGGAGAACGATACAAACGCCGACAAGCGTGAAGCCCAATACAATCGCAGCTACGTCGAGTGGCGATAGCGGTTGTAGCAACGAGTAGCCGGCACCGCCGCCCTCGGGTAGCCAGAGCGGCTCGAGCGAACGAAACGCGGCGTATCCCAACGGCAGGAAGGCGACGGCTCCAAACATTCCACTCGCGAGGCGCGCACCGGACATTGGCAACCTCTAACATAACCGGCGACTCGCGGCGGACACACAGGGCCGCCTGCGGGGCGTCCATGTTGACGGCCGGGCTAGGCGCCGTCTACTCACCCACTTTCGCCGCTATCGCTTAGGTTGGCAAACGCGCCGATACTCGCTGACAATCCGAGCGACTCGCGCTCCCCTGCTGCAAGCTCAGTATCGCTTAACCCGCGCCTCCGCTCAGGTCGAGCAATCGCCCAAATCGTCACGCTCGGTGTTCGCCGACTCTGACGATCTTCATCGTGTTCGTGCCACCGGATTTACCGATCGGCTCGCCAACCGTGAGCACGATCAGATCGCCGCGCTGCACGTGCGCGGTCGCGAGCAGCAGATCCTCGGCGCTTTGCAGCAACTCATCGCGGTCGTCGTGCTGTTCGAGGGGGAGCGGGCTGACGTTGCGGTACAGCGACATCCTGCGTAGCGACCGGATTTCCGACGTGAGCGCGTAGATCGGGCAGTCGCAGTTGTGGCGAGAGATCCAAAGCGCTGTCGATCCCGATTGCGTGAGCGCCGCGATCGCCTTGACCTTGAGATGCGATGCCGTGAACAGCGTTGCCATCGCGATCGACTGGTCGATGCGCGTAAACGTGCGGTTGAGGAAGTCGCGCTCGAGCTCGACCAGATGCGACTTCTCGGCCTCGACGCAGACCTGCGCCATTGTCTCGACCGTTTCGACCGGATAGCGGCCGCTCGCCGTCTCCGCGGACAGCATCACCGCGTCGGTGCCGTCGAGCACCGCGTTCGCGACGTCGGAGACCTCGGCGCGCGTGGGCACCGGATTGTGGATCATCGACTCCATCATCTGCGTCGCGGTGATCGTGAGCTTGTTGTGCTCGCGCGCCATGCGGATCATCCGTTTCTGCAAGCCCGGCACGACCGCGTTGCCGACTTCGACCGCGAGATCGCCGCGTGCGACCATGATGCCGTCGGACGCTTCGATGATCTCGGCGAGCGCGCCGATCGCCTCGGCACGTTCGATCTTCGCGATCAGCAGCGCGTTGCCGCCGGCGGCGCGCAGAAGCTGGCGCGCCATGTACATGTCTTCCTTGTTCTTCGGGAACGAGACGGCGAGGTAGTCCGCATCGATCGCAGCCGCCGTCTTCATGTCCTCCATGTCCTTTGCGGTGAGTGCCGGCGCTGTCAGTCCGCCGCCCATCCGGTTGATGCCCTTGTTGTTCGACAGCATGCCGCCGACGTCCACACGCGTGACGATGCGAGGTCCCTCGACCGATTCGACCGTCAGGCGAATGAGGCCGTCGTCGAGCAGCAGCACCGCACCGGGTCCGACGTCGTGCACGAGCTCCTTGTAATCGAGGCCGACGCGGCTCGCATCGCCCGGAGCGGCATCGGTGTCGAGCACGAAGCGCTGTCCGGGCTCGAGCAATGCCTCACCCGCCTCGAACTTGCCGATGCGGATCTTCGGGCCCTGCAGGTCGACCATGATGCCGACCTCGCGGCCGAGCTCTTTCGCGGCGGCGCGGACGTTGCTCGCGCGCTCGACGTGCTCGTCGGCGCGGCCGTGCGAGAAATTGAGCCGCACGACGTCCACGCCCGCGGCGAGCATGCGCGCGAGCGTCTGCGGCGCGTGCGACGCGGGTCCGAGCGTCGCAACGATCTTGGTGGCGCGAATCACGGAGCGGTGAAGCGGGGCGGTCGTGGCGCGGCCGGTGCGGCTTTACGCGCGCGCTTCGAGCGAGGCGACCGCCGGCAGCGTCTTGCCCTCGAGGAACTCGAGAAACGCGCCCCCCGCCGTCGAGATGTAACCGATGCGATCGGCGACGCCGAACTTGTTGATCGCGGCGATCGTGTCGCCGCCGCCGGCGATGCAGAATGCGGCCGACGACGCGATCGCTTCGGCCAGCGCCTTGGTTCCGCCGGCGAACGCATCGAACTCGAATACGCCGAGCGGTCCGTTCCAGACGATCGTGCCCGCTTTCGCGACGATCGTTTTCAGCACGGCGATCGACTGCGGTCCGATGTCGAGGATCATGTCGTCGGGCTCGACGTTCTCGATCGCCTTCAGCGTCGGCGTCGCAGTGGCGGAGAACTCCTTCGCGCATACCGCGTCGACCGGCACCGGCACTTTGCCGGGAAACGCGTCGAGGATCGCCTGTGCCTCGCCGACGAGATCGGGCTCGGCGAGCGATCGGCCGATGTTTCCGTGGGCCGCCAGGATGAACGTGTTGGCGATGCCGCCACCAACGACGAGCAGGTCGACCTTCTGCGCGAGCGACTTCAGCACAGTGAGCTTGGTGGACACCTTGGCGCCCGCGACGATCGCGACCAGCGGACGCTTCGGTTGCGCGAGCGCCTTGCCGAGCGCGTCGAGCTCCGCGGCGAGCAGCGGCCCCGCGCACGCGACCGGTGCGTAGCGCGCGATCCCTTCGGTCGTCGCCTCGGCGCGATGCGCCGTGGCGAACGCGTCGTTGACGTAGACGTCGCAGAGCTTCGCCATCTTGCGCGCGAGCGCCTCGTCGTTCTTCTTCTCGCCCTTGTTGAAGCGGCAGTTCTCGAGCAGCGCGACGTCGCCGGGCTTCAATGCGGAATGCCACGCACCACCGTCGACCCAGTCGCGCACGAGCGGCACGGGCTTGTCGAGGAGCTCGGACAGGCGCTTCGCCACCGGCGCAAGCGAATCGGCGGCGCTCCACTCGCCTTCCTTCGGCCGCCCCAGATGCGAGGTGACCATCACCGCGGCGCCGCGCGCGAGCGCGTCCTCGATGCCGGGGACTGAAGCGCGGATCCGCGTGTCGTCCGTGATCGCGCCGGAGTCGTCCTGCGGCACGTTCAGGTCGGCGCGGATGAACACGCGCTTGCCGCGCACGTCGACATCGGCGAGACGCTTCAGCTTCATGTCGACACTCGCGCCGCTACTTGGCCGCCATCAACGCGACCGCAACGTCCAGCATGCGGTTCGAGAAAGCCCACTCGTTGTCATACCAGCTCGACACCTTCACCAGACGGCCCGACACCTTGGTGAGGGTGGCATCGAAAATCGACGAGCGCGCGTCGTGGTTGAAGTCGATCGACACGAGCGGGGCCTTGTTGTAGCCGAGGATACCGGCGAGCGGGCCCGATTCGGACGCGCCCTTCATGATGGAATTCACTTCGTCCACCGTCGTATCGCGTGCGGCGATGAACGAAAGATCGACGATCGAAACGTTGATCGTCGGCACGCGAATCGCGTAGCCGTCGAGCGTTGCCGAGCGCGCGCGGCGCAGGTCCTCGTGATAGACGTCGGTCAGCACCTGGTCGTTGGTGTAGGCGTGGATCGTGGTCATCAGTCCGTTGACGACGCCGATCTTCTCGTGCAGCGGCGCAACCAGCGGCGCAAGGCAGTTCGTCGTGCACGACGCGTTCGAGATCACCGTGTGCGAGGCCTTGAGCGTCGCGTGGTTGACGCCGTAGACGACGGTCGCGTCGACGTCCTTGCCGCCCGGCGCCGAAATGATGACCTTCTTCGCGCCGCCGGCGAGGTGAGCCGACGCTTTTTCCTTGCTGGTGAACAGACCCGTGCATTCCATGACAACGTCTACACCGAGCTCGCGCCACGGCAGCTTCGACGGATCGCGCTGCGCGAGCACCTTGATGCGGTCGCCGTTGACGATCATCGCGTCGCCGTCGACGTCGACCTTGCCGGGGAATTTGCCGTGCACCGTGTCGTAGCGCGTCAAATGGGCGTTCGTTTCGGGACTGCCGAGGTCGTTGACCGCGACGATTTCGATCGGGTGCTTCTTGCCACCCTCGTAATGGGCGCGAAGAGTGTTGCGGCCGATGCGGCCATAACCGTTGATCGCCACTTTGAGCGTCATGAGATTCTCCGTGAATCGAAACAAACCGGAAGGATATTGGACGATGAACGCCGCATGCGGTTCACCCGAGCACGCGCCGGACGGCGGCGGCGACGGCATCGGCGGTGAACCCGAAATGCTTGAACAGCACGCTGCCCGGCGCCGACTCACCGAAAGTATCCAGGCCGACGACCGCCCCGCGCGGATCGTCGGCGGCGCCGACGTACTTGCGCCAGCCGTCGGTCGAGCCCGCTTCGACTGCTACGCGCGCAACCCCGGCCGGCAGCACGCTCGCGCGATACGCTGCGTTCTGAGAGTCGAATACGCTCGTGCATGGCATCGATACGACGCGAACGCTGATGCCTTCGGCGGCGAGCGCGTCACGCGCGGCGATCGCGATCGCGACCTCCGAGCCGGTTGCAATGACGACCGCGCGCCGCGCGGCGTTGGCGTCTGCAAAATCGGCGAGCACATAGCCGCCGCGTCGGATTTGCGGCATCGACGCGTCGGCGCGCTTTTGGAACGGAACGTTCTGACGCGTGAAGAGCAGCGCGCTCGGGCCGTCGCGGCGCTCGATCGCTGCTTGCCACGCGAGCGCCGTCTCCACGATGTCGCACGGCCGCCACACGTTCATGTTCGGGATCAGGCGAAGCGTCGCCGCGTGCTCGATCGCCTGATGCGTCGGCCCGTCTTCGCCGAGCCCGATCGAATCGTGCGTGTAGACGAAGACGACGTGCGCCTTCATCAGCGCGGCCATCCGTACGGCGTTGCGCGCGTAATCGGAGAACGTGAGAAACGTGCCGACGTACGGAATGAATCCGCCGTGCAGCGCAAGGCCGTTCGCGATCGCGCTCATGCCGAACTCGCGCACGCCGAAGTTCACGTAGTT
>WNFZ01005292.1_pt1 | contig 15191 bp, 14 predicted proteins | sample 5400081 | NCBI WGS metagenome assembly WNFZ01 (sample SAMN13153365, study PRJNA577476) | soil metagenome | isolation source: 80 cm soil or saprolite under grassland replicate 1 | place: USA:California | collected 2016-06-15 | reverse complement strand
AGAGCAGGACGAGCCGTTCTTGATCGACTTTGGTGAGGCCGTAAACGGTTTCGCCGCCGACTGGCGCGTTTTCCGGTGTTGGAACGCTTTTGGTAATCGCGCCGCAGATCGGACAATGCACTTGCCAATCACCCTTGCGTAGTTGTTCCACCGGACGCACAGGCGGGAAAACCAATCCGTGCTCCGGACATTCGCCGGCGCCTTCGCTGTAAACGGCCTGCGAGCTCGCGAGGACGAATTTTTTTATCGGTAGTTTTTTTTCGCGAATGACCTCGAGCATTTGTGCTGTGGCAAGCGAATTCACGTGCACGTATTTTGCGATCTCCGGCATGTAACCGCCATAGGCAGCCTGGTGAAAAATCATGTCGATCTTGTCCAGCGCGGCCGTAATGGTGTCGAGATCACGCAAGTCGCCTTGGATAAATTCGGCGTCCGGATTGATCCATGCCGGTTTGCCTCGCCTGTGGGTATTCGGCTCTAGATTATCGAGCACGCGCACTTTCCAGCCTTCACGCAACAGCAAATCAGTGACATGCGAGCCGATCAGGCCCGCGCCACCGGTCACAAGCGCGTGTTTTCCCATGCGATCAGAGGCTAGCGACGCAACCATTGTAGGGCAATCGCTTCGGTTGCCGAGATTGGGCAGGCGGAGCGCCCGCCCTACAGTGGCCAAATGCGGTCACGGCCTTCGCGCTCGATAATCTCGCTCAGGAATTTTCGTGTATTCGGCGCGAGGCTATCTCGCGAATTTTCGCCAAGCAACTGATCGCACAGTCGCAGCAACGTCGCGCGATCATCGACATCGTAGCCCGCTGGCAATAATCTCACTTCGACAGCAATCTCAGCTGCGCGCCGCCGCGTCTGCTCCAAAACGCGTTCCGTGCTCCAGTCAATTTGCTCGAATAACTCGCGATGCAATGATTTGAGTCCAATCAAATAATAGCCGCCGTCATCGGACGGACCGAGGACAACGCGGTCTCCCGGCAAGCGCAGGAATTCTATCGCTTGCGAAAAGTTTTCTGCGGGCACGGTCGGGCTGTCGGAGTTAACCAGACAAACGGAAGCGAATCCGACTTTGAACAAATCTTCCGCCGCAAAAATTAAGCGATCGCCGAAATGATCGCCGCGTTGCGGTACGAGAAAGAACTCTTCCGGCAAAATATTTTTGTAATCAGCTTCGGCGCCTGGCGGAGTGTAAACGCCAACGCCGCGGGCGATTCGCTCGGTAGCCGCGGCAGAAATCACAGCTGCTATATCGCGCAGGAACGAGCTGTTGAGTTGCGCGGCTTCGTCTTGCGTGAGCGGCGGGACGAGACGAGTTTTCACTTCTCCCGCTCGCGGCGCTTTGGTCATCACCGCCAGCGCACAGAGGTCGCCGGCGATTTTTGCCCGCGTGTTTGGATTAAAGACGCGATGAATCGTCTTCATCCCGTCGTGTTGGCGCCAAATTCAACCCTTTTCACAGAGCGCGTATTGATAGCGCCCTTCCTGCCAGATGCTAATCTTTTTCCATGGTTGTGCCGGGAAGAGATTCTCGAACGCGCGAGCCGAAAATACTCTCGCTTTGTGGGGCTCGCGATAACCGTTTCCAGATCGATTAAACCCGGCTAGCAGCCACATGGCAAAAAGCGGAAGCGATGCCCGGAACGCATGGCGCGGTTCGGCGATGAAACAGCGTCCGCCGGGTTTCAGGACGCGGTACATTTCCGCAACAGCCCGGTTTTGTTCCGGCAAGATAGTGAACAGCCGCGAAGCCAGAACGATATCGAATTCGGCGTCGGCATACGAAAGCTCGAGCGCGTTGATTCGCCTAAAGCGGCAATTGCTTAGCCCCTGCGCGCCAGCGCGGTCTCGAGCCCAGCGCAGCTGGCTTTCAGAACGATCGACTCCCGTGACTGACATATCAGGAAACCGTTCCGCCAGCCGACAGGAGTAGAATCCTGGTCCGCAGCCAAGCTCGAGCAGTTGTGAGCCTGGGCCAGGTGATCCTTCGGGCCAAAGCGCCGCAATGATCCTCTCAGTATCATCCCGGAAGAGATGTTCCCGGCAGAACACATATACCCAGGCGACATGTTCGAAGAGGCTATCGTGGTCGCGCTGCCCGATTTGTAAGATTGAAGTGTCAGGTGATGCCGACTTCTCAATCCTGGCGGCGGTGGAAGCTATTGCGTCGGGCGGCATTTTCTTTAGCTCCGGTGAAGCGAGCGACCAATCGGGCGGGTAAAGAAGTTTTTCACAATCCGGAATAATGATTTGGAAATTTAGTTAGCGTTCTCTTCTTCTTCTTCGCGCCAATAACATTTATCGGCCGCTTTAATCGCCAGCGTAATCGCTCTATGAAACGAAGTGTCAGTAACATCTGCACTGGCGCCGATAAATCGTGGTTCCCTTGAGGGAGACGAAACTTATTCCAAGTTATTCGATCTTGTTGGCTTCTTGCTGTGCCTTGATTTAACAAATCGGAATGCAGATCCCTAGATACGCCGTCGCGATGACCAGCGCGCTCGCGCTTGCAACGGCCTTTCCCATCGCCGGCGCTGAGGAAGGGCTGCCGCTCTGGAAAATTCAGAAAACTCTGGCCGCAAAGAAATATGTCGACCTTTTCCGAGGTTTTTAGTCATGTTGGCCAGTGGGGCACGCACGTCGATCCGTCAGCGCATTTCATCAAGGGCCTCCGCACTATTAATCAAATTGATCCCAGAGAAATGATCCTGCCGCTGGTCGTTGTCGATGTTCATGAGGAAGCGCGAAAAATCCAGATTACACCTGTCGATTGAGCGAGTAAAAAAGTTGGAAAAGGATCATGGCGAAATCCCGGCGGGCGCATTCGTTGCGATGCGCACCGATTGGTCAAAGCGCTGGCCAGACACCGCGAAATGGAAAACAAAGACGCAAACGGCATTGCTCATTATCCAGGCTGGAGTTTGCCTGTGCTGAAATATCTTTACGGAGAACGCAAAATCACTGCCTCTGGCACGAAGCGACGGATATAGATCCGGGAATCGCCGCCTCAAAGGGCGATTACTCGCTCGAAACTTATATCTTGAGCACCAACCATTATCAGATCGAGTTGCTCACGAATCTCGATCAAGTCCCCGAAGCCGGTGCAATCGTAGTCGTCAGTTTTCCAAAACCGAAAGGTGGCTCAGGATTTCCGGCGCGGGTATTCGCGATTGTGCCGTGATTTGACCCAAACGCTGCACGACATTAATCGTATTTCCTTTGGATTTGCTTGATGAGCTGGGAAATCGCCACGCTGGCACAGGCTTTTCGAGTTTTAGACCCGAGCTTTCATGGGTGAAAACCTGCTCGGTCATTTGACCAAAAGTCCCGGCACGAACGAAGATATCATTCGGAGGGATTCTCCCACGTTTTCGTTTGAGTTCTTTCCTCCGAAAACGCCGGCGGCGGCCGAGGTTCTCTACCAAACGATTCGCGATCTTGAATCGTACATGCCGAACTTTGTCAGCGTCACCTATGGCGCCGGAGGTTCAACGCGGGATTTAACCCACGACCTTGTGGAGCGCATTCAACATACAACGAAGCTGGATCCCATCCCTCACCTGACCTGCGTTTGCCACAACGAAGGGGAGATCGAAGCGATTCTGCGTCGCTACGCGAAGTCGGCCATTGGAAACGTTCTCGCGCTCGGTGGCGACAGGCCGGCTGGCATTGCTTACGTTAAATCGCGGGACTCGTTTCAACATGCGATCGATTTGGTAAAATTTATCCGCCGATTTAACGAATCCCGCGCGCATGCAGATCGCCGCGGTTTCGGAATCGGCGTGGCCGGTTTCCCCGAAGGACATCCCGCGACGCCGAATCGATTAGTGGAAATGGATCATCTCAAAGCGAAGGTGGACGCCGGCGCCGACTACATGGTCACGCAGCTATTTTTCGATAATCGCGACTTCTTCGATTTCCGCGAACGTTGTGCACTCGCTGGCATTCATGTCCCCATTATCGCGGGCATCATGCCGGTTACCTCCATTAAGGGATTCAAACGCATCGCGGAGCTGGCGGGAGGCGCCCGCTTTCCGGCCAGGCTTTTGCGTGCTCTTCAACGATGCGAAAACGATCCTGAAGGGGTCAGGCGCGTTGGCGTTCATTTCGCCTTAGAGCAATGTCACGATCTTTTGGATAACACCGTGGCCGGCATTCACTTTTACACGCTCAATCGCTCCGACGCCACGCGGATAATTTTTGATAGCCTCGGCATTCCACGCCGGCGGAGTGCGCAGGCCGCCACGGTTCAGTCGAGCAACGAGGCTCCCAAGCGGCTTGCAAGTTGAGCGACCGCAGGCGGGCAAGTGCGAAATCTGCATCGCTGAGAAAATCATTTTCATCGCGCTCGAGCATTTTCCGGCGGCTGTTTAATCACGCCGTTTTTTGTCTTACGTAGTCACCGAGTTGGCAAAATTTGCGCGGAGCCTGTGACGCGCGCAGAATCTCGGGATGTCCCAGGTCAGCCGTGCAATTTGCTGGCAGCTCGGAGCGCTATTGATCGCGATCGTGCTGATTGCCGTGCTTTCGCAGTTTTTTCCGGTTGTCGATTGTATTGAGGCGCTGCAAGGGCGTGTGATGAGCTGGGGCGCATGGGGCGCAGTTTGCTATCCGCTGCTCTTTGCCGCTTGTAATATCCTGTTGCTTCCTGGCGGGGTCCTCGCCGTTGGCGGCGGATTCTTTTTCGGGCTCTGGTGGGGATTGCTCGTGGTGTTCGCGGGTAACTTGATTGGCGCAGCAATTTCGTTTGCTTCGAGCCGATGGGTGGCCCGACGATGGTTCCAGCGCAAGCTTTCACAGAATCGAACCCTCCGCGTCTTGGGGCCAGCCGTAGAGCGCGAGAGCTGGAAGATCATTCTCTTGAGCCAATTACATCCACTTTTCCCCACGAGCCTGCTGAATTATCTTTATGGCCTGACGCGAATTCGGTTTGGTACCTACATGCTTTGGGCCTCAATTGGCCGAGCTCCAGGGCTCTTTTTGTATGTCTACGTCGGCACTCTGGGCCAACTGGGACTTAAGTTGATGCGCGGCAGAAGTCAGCCGCGAGTGATTGAGTACTGGACTTGGGGAGGAGCCTTTGTTATAACGGTGTTGCTGATGCTCGTTTTGGGCCGCATCGCGTACCGGGCAATCCAAGCATCCCATGCAACGGTGATGCCCGAGAGCCAAGCAGACCATCCGCAGGCTAGCGCGGAACAAGGAATATCATCCACGTAAGTCATTCATTATTAAGCTATTAGGACATAGATCGAAATGCAAAGGCTGAAAGAATACGACGTAGTGGTGATCGGAAGCGGCCATGCGGGAATTGAGGCGGCATTGGCGGCCGCCCGCATCGGATGCCGGACCCTCATGTTGACTCAGAATTTGGATACGATTGGCCAAATGTCGTGCAACCCGGCGATCGGAGGTTTGGCGAAGGGCCACATTGTCCGTGAGATTGATGCCATGGGAGGCGCGATGGGGCTGAACACAGACGCTACTGGAATTCAGTTTCGCATGCTTAACCGGACCAAAGGTCCTTCCGTTCGTGCGCCACGGGTTCAATGCGACAAGAAAGCCTATCAATTTCGCATGAAAGCGGTTTTGGAGGGCACCGAAAACTTGGATCTGAAGCAAGCAACTGTCGTGAAGATATTAGCAGACGCGGGAAAGGCGATCGGAGTGGAGACCGATTTCGGTTTCAGAGTTGCCGCCAAGAGCATTGTGATTACCGCCGGGACATTTTTGCGCGGCCTGTTGCATGTGGGCGAAAAGAGCAAACCTGGCGGACGCATGGCAGATGCGAGCTCTGCGTTGAGCGAGAATCTTCATCAACTCGGTTTTGGCATAGGAAGATTCAAGACCGGTACGCCTTGCCGAGTCAATGGTCGCTCGATTGATTTTTCGCTATGCGAAGTTCAGATCGGGGACGAGCCGCCTCCGCGCTTCGCTTTTTTCGCCGAGACTGAAAAATTCACAAATGATATTTTTAGTCTGAATTTCAATCAGCAAGGTGAGTTCCACGTGGAACAACTCCCTTGTTGGATTACCCATACTACCCCACAAACGCATGACATTATCAGAGCCAACCTACACCGGTCGCCTCTATATTCCGGCCGGATACAGGGAATCGGACCGCGATACTGCCCATCAATTGAGGACAAGGTGGTGAAATTTGCGGATAAATCTTCTCACCAGCTGTTCTTAGAGCCTGAAGGTAGGCATACCCAGGAATGCTATGTAAACGGAATCTCAACGAGTTTGCCTTATGAGGTGCAACTGGAGTTCGTGCATTCGATTCCGGCATTGGAACAAGCTGAGATTATGCGCCCGGGTTACGCTGTCGAATACGATTTTTTCCCGCCAACTCAGCTTTTTCCCACTTTGGAGACGAGGCTAATTAGCGGGCTCTACTTTGCCGGCCAGGTGAATGGCACCTCAGGTTACGAAGAGGCTGCTGCACAAGGTCTCATTGCCGGAGCGAATGCCGCGTTGAAAGTGCAGGGGCGCTCGCCAATCGTCTTGGACAGGAATCAGGCGTATATTGGAGTTTTAATCGACGATCTTGTGACCAAGGGCACCGAAGAACCGTATCGAATGTTTACGAGCCGTGCCGAGGACCGCTTGTTCCTGCGGCAAGACAACGCCGATCAACGATTGATGAAGCTGGCATTCGACGCAGGGCTAATATCCAGCCGGCGCTGGAGGCTGTTTCAGCGGAAACTGCATGTCCTGAGCCAGCTACGCCAGGTCGCAACCGAGACAAAGCTTCAGGGTACTTGCATCAGCCAACTGCTAAAGAGGCCCGAATTCACGGTGCGGAACCTACCGGAAGAATTACGAAGCCTGGCGCCTGCCGAAATTTGGGAGTTAGTCGAAACAGATTGGAAGTACGAGGGTTACGCGGCGCGCCAAGCCAGCCAAAATCGAACGATTGCCCGTCAAAATTCTCGGCCCATCCCGGACGGACTGGACTACGGGAAGGTCGCGGGCTTGCGCTCCGAGACGCGTCAGAAGCTGGCGACAATTCGTCCCACGTCACTGGGCCAGGCGGCTCGGATTAGCGGGGTCACTCCTGCTGATGTTGCAATAATATCTATCTGGCTAAGTAAGAACTGCTTACAACAAGGTAGGACGCATGGCGACGATCAAATCTCTCTGACCAAAGCAACTGCGGCTCCAAGCTAAAGTGCGATGCTATCGTTCGCTGCGGTCGCTCTTCTAGGTTACCTGCTCGGATCGATTCCCGCCGGATACCTTGCGGGTCGCATTGCCGGGATCGATATCCGGAAGGTCGGAAGCGGAAACATAGGGGCAACCAATGTCACACGAAGGCTCGGCCGGCGTTATGGCTATTTTGTTTTTGTCGTGGATTTTGCAAAGGGCACGCTAGCCGTTTGCGCCTCGGTCCTCTTAGGTCGGTACGTTGGAACCGAAATGACCACTACCCAGATATACGGAATAGTAGGAGCGACTTGTTGCGTTTTGGGACACGTATTTCCGGTTTGGCTGGGGTTCAAGGGAGGGAAAGGAGTTGCCACTTTCGCTGGGGCGCTCTTCGGCTTGATGCCTTTGGCCGCCGCAATCGGCGTCGCAGTCTGGGTAATTACATTTGAGGTGACGCGCTATGTTTCGATCGCGTCGATTACTACCGCAGTGCTATTGCCGCTGACGGTTCTTGCCCTGACGCATGCAAGGCATACCAACGGAATGGCGCTGTTCTATTTCACCCTTTGTCTGGCAGCGGTTGTGATTTTCCGTCACCGTTCGAATCTCTCTCGTCTCCTGCGCGGTACCGAACCGCGATTCAAGCGAAAATGAAGAGGATCGATAAAGTCGCCATCATTGGAGCGGGCAGCTGGGGAACAGCTCTGGCGTGGTTATGGGGAAAAGATGGGCGACAAATATATCTTTGGGGGAACAACGCGGGACGGGTCGAGCGCATGCTAAAGACACGCGAAAACAGCGACTATATCCCGGGATTGAAGCTACCGGATTCGGTAAAGATCACACACGAACTCGGCGATTGCGCGGATGCCGATCTGGTCGTTTTTGTGACGCCATCGATCGTCTTGCGTACAATCGCAATGCGCCTTCAGGGAGCGCTTAGCAACCATCAAGCTGTGTTCCTCAGTTGCACAAAAGGAATCGAGCACGGCACCGGTATGCGCATGAGCGAGATCATCGCTGAGATTTTTCCGGGGCATAAAGTGGCAGTTTTATCGGGACCGAATCTTGCCGCCGAAGTGGTGCGCAATGTACCAACTGCTACAGTGACAGCCTGCCAGGATCCCGAATGCGCCGCAGAACTGCAAAGTGTTCTCGGCAGTTCGCGTTTTCGAATCTATACGAATAACGACGTCACCAGTGTGGAGCTGGGCGGGGCATTGAAAAATGTTTTCGCCATCGCCGCCGGCGCGAGTGACGGCCTTGGCTTGGGAGATAACACCAAAGCGGCATTGGTGACTCGCTCGCTCGCGGAGCTGATTCGGCTCGGAACCGCGATGGGCGGAAACCTCAAGACGTTCTACGGCCTGAGCGGCGCCGGCGACTTAATTGCGACCTGTTTTAGCAAGCACAGCCGCAATCGGCGCGTGGGCGAATATCTCGGGCGCGGGCAGACAATCGAGCAAATTACTTCCGCGATGCGAATGATAGCGGAAGGAATTCCCACGACAGAGAGCGCTTACGCATGCGCGCGAAAGCTGAACCTCGACTCGCCGATCACTGACGAAGTTTACGCCTTGCTTTACGAGGGAAAAACGCCAGTCCAGGCGATGCACGATCTTCTCGAGCGCGACCAAAAAGCGGAACAAATTTAGTGACCTTGTTGTGGCCGGCGCTTCTCAGAAAGCGGCAAGTTGCCAACTTCGCGCCTGAACACAAACAGATTCAGGCGCTGGACAATTGCCGGCAGACCTGCCCGATCACCGCAGGATACAATTCGTGCTCAGCAATTTGAATCCGAGCATGCAGTTTTTCAGGGGTATCGTCAGGCAAAATCGGCACTTCGCGTTGCGCGATGACGTCGCCATGATCGATCTTCTCATCCACATAGTGGACGGTGCATCCGGTCACCTTTTCTCCGGCCTCCACCGCCTGTCGCCACGCTTCGAGTCCCGGAAATTTTGGCAGAAGCGATGGATGAATATTTATAATGCGTCGCGGAAATGCATTCAGCATCGGCGCTTTAAGAACGCGCATGAATCCGGCGAGAGCTACCAGTTCAACCCTTGCGTCGAGAAGCATTCGCACAAGGTCGTCCTCGGCTTGCGGCTCTAACCGCGTGCGAAACCCGCCTGGCGGCAAGTAAGCGTTTGGGATCGAAAATTCGCGCGCAATATCGAGGATCGGCGCGTCGAACACATCTGAGATCACCACCCGGACCGCCGCCGCCAAGGCGCCACTTCTAATGCTTTCGAGAATTGCGCGGCAATTGCTCCCCTTTCCAGATCCAAGAATGCCAAGTGGAACGCGTCTCATTTTCCGGGTTTTCGCAGTTGTTCGAGCAAGAGCGAAGTCGAGTAACCTTTTTCAAATGGGATGATGCGAATTTCTGCGCCCAGTTTTTGCAATGCAGCGCGCTCCTCCGCGTTGAGAGTTTCGGATGTGTAATCACCTGCCTTTGCATAAATTGCCGGCTGTGCAGCGAGAATGAACTGGGTCGCGCGCATCTCTGGAAAAATAGTTACGAAATCGACGCATTCCAACGCCGCGAGCACCTCAGCGCGGTCTCCCTCGTTATTAATTGGGCGTCCACTTCCCTTCAGCTCGCGGACTGAATGATCTCCGTTTAACCCGACAGCTAGCATGTCACCGAGGCCGCGTGCAGCCTGCAGGTAACGCACGTGACCCACATGCAACAAATCAAAGCAGCCATTCGTGGCGACAAGTTTTTTCCCGGCCGCACGCGACTCCCTGGCGCGTTGCGCCAATTCATTGATATCGATGATTTTCGTCTGCATCACTTGCCAACCACAAAATTTAACGCGCGAGGAATGATTTGAAAAACAGCCGTCCCATTTCCGACCAGTTCGCCGTCCGCATTGAACCACATTCCCGGCCGTGACTGGACTGAGATCTTTCTTGCACGCCGGAAGGTAACGGAATCGCTGGAGAGGTGCTTGCCCAAAAGCATCTCCGCGGCCAGCACCGCCATTTCTGCTGCCGGACGTTTCGGTATGAGCACAACGTCGAGCAATCCATCGCTGAGATTCGCCTCAGGCGCGACTGGCAGGCCGCCGCCGGCGAATTGTCCATTCGCGACGACGACATTGTAAACGTCGATCACCAGCTCCTCCGCGTCGTCGAAAATCATCGTGGTGCGGTAGGCTTGCAATTCCGGCAGGGCCGCCGCGGCGGAGCGCAGGTATGCCAGCGGACCCCAGGCTGATTTCATTTCAGGGGTTAATTTCTCATCCACGACACCACTGAAGCCGCCAGCCGAAACATTCACAAAGTAACGTCTGCGTCCGCTGGTCATGCGGACAAGATCGATCGTCGCTGTTGTTTTGGCGCGCAAGATATCAATGTTGGCGTCGATGTCCCTGATGAGCCCAATCGATCGCGCAAAATCATTTGCCGTGCCGAGTGGCACCACTCCCACGCAAAGCCGGCGAGCCCGATGGGGTTTTGCGATTCCGTTGATGACTTCGTTCAACGTGCCGTCACCGCCCACCGCAATAACGTAATCGGATCCAGCGCGAATAGCTTCCTGTGCCAGAGTCTCTGCTTCCCCCGCGCGTTGAGTGACGCGCACTTCCTGTGCATCAAGCCGGTGAAGCTGTTTTAACCGAAGTCTTAAATCGACAATCGATCCTGCGACTGGATTTACGATGACGTACGGTTTCATAGTGCTGTAGAGACAGGCCGCCTGTCACGCCGAAGCCCGGCGAAGGCGGGTCGCCTGCAACAAGGTGCAACAGTCTCTGGTTTCTCGTCGGTCGCTGAGGAAAAGACCATCTGATGATTCGTGTTTGTTGGGCTGCCGTGCCGTGTGCTCGCGAAGAACTTTCGGAGTAGCCTTAGCAAAGGCGGGCTTGCCGCGCTGTAGCCGTAGCAAAAGCAGGTGTCCATTCGTCGTTGAACTTCATCCAGCAGCCCAAGATTCACTTTTGTCCTTTGCCAATTTGCGCCAAGTTGCGAATCGGAATGCCTATGCCGAGGAAAAATCCCAACCAGCGCATGCGCAAATCGAAATTCGCGGATGGTTTCCGTGTTTCGAGCGAGGCGATTGTCCGTTCGGATAATGAGCAGGAGATAGAGTTCGGCGAGGACGTCGGGCTTCCACGGGTTCATGGCGCGCCGATCCTGTTTGCGATCGCCCGCGACCCTCGCACAATCTTCACCTACTGGAGCATCGATTGGCCGGCGGTCTTTGCGAAAACAGTGCCGGTGGATCGACAAGCGCATCTCTGCGTGTACCGCGCGGACGGTGTCGAAGAAAAGAGGGTGGCCGTCGAGCCGCTGTCGGGCAATTGTTCCATCGCAATTTCGCGACCGAGCGGGTGTTATCATGTTGAGATTGGGTACTATCAACCGGCGTATGTTTGGAATTCCATCGCCACATCCAATGAAGTAACGATGCCACGCGACAGTTTCACCCGTTACGGAGATGTCGATCTAGCCACGATTCCATTTCATCTCCGTTTTCAGCGGCTTCTCGATTTATTTGGAGCAGCGAAAGGTGACGCTTTGGCTGAAATGCTCTCGCGATTTCAGAAACGCGCGCTGAACAACGAAAAGCACAACCAATTAAGCGGTACAGAGCGAGACATTCTTAGGGCAATGGGTCTTTCGTTGTCCGAAATTGCGGCCGCCCGGCGCACGTTCATCGATCACGCCGATACCGAAACATTGCGCAAACGCACCGAGGCGCTCCTCGGATTCGTGTCGACTAGCCCTGCACGCGGATTTGGCGAAAAGTAGCTGGAGTTCAAGCGCCGCCTAGATAGGCGTTCTCGACGCGCTCGTCGATCCACAGAGCGCGCGGCTGAGTATGTTCGTTCAAACGCGCGGCGGCTGGGCGAGGTTGCTGCTGCGGACGCCATAAAAGAAGTAAATCACAATGCCGATTATGAACCAGACGATCAACCGTCGCCATGTCGGCCATGGAAGCGCGGCCATCAGCGTGAGTGCGGAGAGCGCGCCCGCCGGGGCGACAAACCAGACCCACGGCGTTTTGAATTTGCGCGGCAGATTCGGCTCGCGCACACGCAGCACGAGGATTCCAACTGAGACGATGACAAATGCGAGCAATGTGCCAATGGAGCAGAGGCTGCCGGCGTCGCGCACGCTAAAAATGGCGGAAAAGATCGCCACGCCGATCCCGGTTACGATCGAAGTCAGCCACGGCGTGCGGAAGCGTGGATGCACCCGACTAACGAATGGCGGCAGCAAACCATCGCGGGCCATGCTGTAAAAAACGCGCGATTGGCCTAACAACATCACAAGAATAACCGACGACAAACCGGCGATAGCGCCGAATTTGATCAAGCGTCCCATCCAGCCCATCCCGGCGCGGTCGGCCGCCACTGCGATCGGATCGGGCACATCGAGGAGGCCGTAGGGCACGACGCCCGTCGCAATTGCGGAGACAAGGATGTAAAGCGCGGTGCATACAAGCAGCGAGCCGATAATCGCGATCGGCATATCGCGCTGCGGATTTTTTGCCTCCTGTGCCGCGGTGCTGACCGCGTCGAAACCTATGTAGGCGAAGAAAACAATCCCAGCGCCGGTCATTACGCCGCTCCAGCCGAAGTGACCGGACTGACCGGTGTTCGCCGGTATGAACGGATGCCAGTTCGCTGTCGCGATGGCGTGAGCGGCTCCGAAGATGAACAGCAACACTACGGCGACTTTTACGAGCACGATCAGATTGTTGAAGTTCGCCGATTCCTTGATGCCAACGACGAGCAGGGTCGTGACGACAAAGATGATAAACACGGCTGGGAGATTAAGAATCGTGATCACGTGGCTGAGCGCTGTTGGGTCGGTTCCCGCGGCCTTGATTTGATCGAGCAAAGATGCGCTGCTTACGACCCATCCGACCTTTGCACTCACGAGCGGTGCGAGAGCAGCGGGAATATCAATCAAGTGAGTGCCACGGGCGGCCGACAACGCCGGCGGAATGTTGATGCCGAAATCGTGGAGGAACGATACGACGTAGCCGGACCAACCGATGGCAACAGTGATCGCGCCCACGGCATATTCAAGAATCAAGTCCCAGCCGATGATCCACGCGAAAAGCTCGCCAAGCGTAGCGTAGCCGTAGGTGTAGGCGCTGCCGGCCATCGGCACAAGCGACGCGAATTCGCTGTAGCACAACGCGGCGAACACCGACGCGACACCCGCCAGTACAAATGAAAGCACCACGGCCGGCCCGGCATTCTGCGCGGCGACCGTGCCCGTGAGCACGAAGATGCCGGTACCGATGATCGCGCCTATGCCGAGCGCGGTAAGATTCACCGCACCAAGTGCGCGCTTAAGGCTGTGGTCGGTGAGCGCCTCAGCCTGCAGATCCGTGACGCTTTTTCGTCGAAATAAATTCATGGTGAAGTTGGTTTTGTTCTTGCTAAATGGGGCGAGCCCCGCAAGTCAAGCCGGGCGTGATTTTCTCCAGAGGAAATAAATCGGCACACCGGCGAGCACGAGCAGCAGACCGGGCCATGAAGTTTGCGTGCGGTAAACGGCCAGCACGAGCAGAATCACCGTGGCCGCGACGATGTAGAACGCCGGCAGCAGTGGATAACCGAAGGCGCGATACGGTCGTTCCGCCTGCGGCCGAGTACGTCTGAGCACAAACACGCCGGCGATCGTCAGTACATAAAAAATTAGCACCGCGAAGACGACGTAATCGAGCAACATACCATAAAGATTTCCGTACTGCTCGACGCCTGCAGAATCGCGCACTGGCGCGTTGGTAATTGGATCGCGCAATCGTGTGCGCGGCAGCACGAGCAATGCCGTCCACACGCCTTGCAACACCAGCGCCATCGCCGGAACGTGTCGCGCGTTGAGCCGACCTGTCGATCTAAAAAACAGTCCGTCCTGCGCCATCGCGTAGTACACGCGCGCGCCGGCGAGGATCAGTCCATTGCAACATCCAAAGGTCGAGATCATAATCGCCACCGCCATGATCGCTCCGCCAACGGCGCCGAACATCACTGCCATTGCGGCCGTGCCGACGCGGTCATCCGCCGCATGCTGAATTTTTTCCAGTGGCAGCACACAGAGATAAGCGACATTCGCGAGCAGGTAGAGCCCGATCACCAGACAGGTGCCCAAGGCAAGCGACAGAGGCAGATTTCGGCGCGGATCTCTCACCTCGCCGGCAGTGAACGTGACGTTGTTCCAAGCGTCCGCGGAAAACAGCGAGCCGACCTGCGCCACACAGACGGCGATCAGCATTCCCAGCACGCCCCCGGTGGCCGACACCGACGGGACGAACGAAAGGTCAGATTTGATTGGCGACACAACGCCTGGCGTCCACAAGTTCGTGAAGTTGGCCGCAAGCGCATCGGCGTTGCGCCCAATAAACACGCCGAGAACGATCAGTGCCAGCAGCGACAACGTTTTCGCTGAGGTGAAAACATTTTGGATGAGTTTGCCGAGCTGCAGGCCGCGCGTATTCACGATTGTCAAAAACACGATCACGAGGATCGCGACTAGTTGCTGCATCGAAAGACTGACGGCGTAGTTCCTCGAGAGAGTAATCGGCGAAACGATCCAGTTCGTTGGCGAAATGACGGGCGTGAGCACGCCAAGGAAACGCGCGAATGCCACCGATACCGCGGCAATCGTACCGGTTTGAATGATAAGAAACAGCGTCCAGCCGTAGAGAAATCCCCACAACGGACCGTATGCTTCGCGCAGATAAACGTATTGTCCGCCGGCGCGCGGCATCATCGCGGCCAGTTCTCCGTAAGTTAGAGCAGCGATGATCGTGAGCACGCCGGTCACTGCCCAGACGACAAGCAGCCAGCCAGACGAGCCAACTAACCGCGCAATGTCGGCCGAAACAATAAAAACGCCTGAGCCAATCATCGAACCCGCGACGAGCATGGTCGAGTCGAGTAAACCGAGTCCCCTAACGAATTTGTCAGCTTCAGGTGCCGGGGTCATTGGACGCTTGTCAGTTTGACCCGCTCGCATTGGCGGAGAGTTAATCATCAGCCAACCCGACGGAGCAAGGCCAAACGCAA
>WNFZ01003269.1_pt1 | contig 15192 bp, 11 predicted proteins | sample 5400081 | NCBI WGS metagenome assembly WNFZ01 (sample SAMN13153365, study PRJNA577476) | soil metagenome | isolation source: 80 cm soil or saprolite under grassland replicate 1 | place: USA:California | collected 2016-06-15 | reverse complement strand
CACTTTCCATTTTATTACCTGTCAAAGTTTGTTTTCGGATTGAGAGATGTACGTGCTCCGGGGCGATTCGGTATGTTTTTCGCTCTGCCGCTAGCGGTATTTGTGGTCGCGTTTTTGCGCATCTCTGTGTCATCAAATAAGGTTCGTCACTGGGTTGCCTTTCTCGTCACACTCTTGATCATTGTCGAGTCGTTTCCCGCTTTCCCGCTGTATCCTTTTTCAGTCGACAGCGATGGAGTATACAAGCGAGTATGTCAGGTCATCAAACCAGGCACTCTTTTGATTGAACTCCCTGTACTTGGCAAAGACAATTTTGAAACGATTAAAATCACTATGGAGCAGTTAGATGGTAGCACTATACATTGGGCCAGACTGGTTGTGGGATATGGAGCCAAAACGACATCTGAATACACTGCGTTATTGGAAACAGACCGTAGAATTCAAGACGAGCTAGCTGCTCCATCAGCAGCAATAAAGTTTGGCAAACGGTACGGCATCTCAAATTTTCTTATTCATTTAAATCGTTACAACCCAGCCGTGGCTCAAAAATGGAAGAGCATAGCACATGAACTTGAAGGGCAAGTTCTCTTTGAGAATAGGGATACCATTTTCATCAGTTTGAAGAATGAACAAGCCCAGAATGTAATCGACATTGCGCCTTATTCGTGTGTGCCATAAAACCATAACTGGGATGAAACCAATAATTTATGTGCGGCTTTATAATGATCTCGTTGAGACTGGCTTTTCTGTTTAGATAGAATATCCATTTTCCATGTTTTGCATAGGCAAAGACGAAATTAAGATGATTTTCTGATTAGGAGATATACAACACTTTTCGATAAACTCCGCAAAAGCTTTTAACACAGAGCCGAATTCTGTAGTCCCTCCGGGAGGCGCGTGACATTAGTAAATCGCCGCGCAATTTGATTTCATAAAGTTTACGCGCAGTTTTTATCACAGAAGAATTCATTACGGTGTCATAAATTCCACAAAAGGATAATTTTTTGAGAAACTATTATTTCGAACCGTTCGATATTATTGTATTTCCCGTCATTGATTGGTATTATCGTTTTCAAAGACCTCAGCAGATCTCGAGGCTTTTGGCATCTCACGGGCATCGGGTATTTTACTTGCGAACTTATTTCTCGGAAGGAACGAAACCACTCTTTCAACCGATTCGAAATTACGCATCTATTACCGATGTGCAGCTAAGCTTACCTGTTTATAAGAATCTCGTTGCTGATCAGCTGGATGAGGACTCTCAAAAGATTCTTTTGGACGAATTTACACTTCTCAAAGAAAACTTTAGTATCACAAAGGCCATTTGTTTTGTAGACCTCCCATTTTGGGGGCCATTAGTATTAAAGTTACAAGATATATATGGATGGAAGATTATCTATGACTCTATGGATCAATTAGGTGGATTTTCGAATATCACTCCACATATGCTTGAACCAGAGGTTGAACTGATTAAGAAAAGCCACCTTGTTTTAACGACTTCCCATCTACTATTTAATGAAAAATCTGAACTTAATACAAACTGTCTTCTTGTACCAAATGGCACCGAATTCGATCATTTCAATAATTCTCCAAAATTTTTGCCTCTTGAATTAATTGACATACAAAAACCTATCATAGGTTATTATGGAGCGATTTCTGATTGGCTTGACACGCAGCTTATTCATTCTCTTGCTTCATTAAGGCCAAACTGGAATTTCGTTTTAGTTGGAAGAAAAGAAAGTGCTGATATTGCTCAAATAAGCAAAATGAGCAATGTTTACTTCGTTGGAGAAAAGCCTTATCAGCTTTTGCCAAGATATTTACAGCATTTTGACACCTGTATTATCCCATTTAAAAAAATTCCACTTACTGAAGCTACTAACCCAGTAAAACTTTTTGAATTTTTGAGTGCTGGAAAATCTGTGGTCGCCACCAATCTCGATGAGCTTCGTTATTATCAGGAATATATCAGGCTTGCATCATCGCTAGACGATTGGCTTGAGTCCATAGAGCTTGCCTTGGATGATTATCTTCCCGCTCAAGTAGAGAAACGATTGAGTTTTGCTCGCCAAAACACATGGGATGAGCGAATCTTACTGATTGAAGACGCCATCCAAGTAATTTCCAAAGATCAGGAGTATGATTCAGTTTCGTTGCCTCTTATCCTACCTAAGGCAAATATTGTTTCTGAGCGACTTCTTACCCAGCACAATGGCGTGGCGTACTGGTGTATTGTTTATGAGAAAGATGACATTATTTATAAGCAGACAAGCTTTGATCTTGCAGAGCGGGAAGCCCGTTTTTTGTCTCAACTTGAGAGTGATTACTTCCCTAGGTTTCTTGATGTAAAGTCTGAAGGTGATTATTCATTAATTCGTTTTAAGAAAAACCAGATTCAGAATTTGCAGGATGCTTTGATATATATTAATTTGTCGGCCATAGAACTGTACAATTTTATTCAACATTGTTTAGATGTACTTGTGAAATTGAAGGAAAAGGGCATCACCCATCGAAATATTTGCCGCGAGAACATTTTGGTGCAAAGCAGCAAACCTGTTTTGCTTGATTTCGCCTGGGCAATCTCTGAACAAGATCCTTATTTTTCGCCTTCAGGTTTGGGGGGATATGAGCGACCACAGGATGGCAGTTTTTCTGATGTATACTCCATGGGAAAAATTCTGGAGTATGTCAATCGACAACATTATCGTGCATTTGATTGGGTAATTTCTCTCATGACTAAGCCAGAGACATCGATGCGAATCTCAGATTTGACTGTTTTGAAGATATTATTCGATACAGCACTGAAAACTACACTGGAAGATCTCCAGTAATTAGGTGAAAAATGCCTACACAGAGTTCCGATAAACAAAGGGATTCCACTAACGCTGAAATGTTACAAAAAGCGCTATATCAACTTCTTGAACAAATATCGAAACGAGATCAAAAAATCCTATCGATAACTGCGGAAAAAACAGCCTTATCGCAGGAGTTAATGGAGAAAGAGAAGATCATAGCCGAGGAGAATGCAAGTTTGCTTTTTACAGAACACCTGTTAGATCAAGTTTTAGACAGCAGAGCGTGGAAGATCGCGTCGAAGATTCAGGATATTCGAACTTTTCTTGTCCCTCCCGAAAGCCGCCGAGCGCAATTTTTAGAAAAAGCTTTGAATCTTGTTTCCCCTTCATCCAAGAAAACCATAAAAAACTAAAGGAGAAATGTTTGTTGAATATCATCCAGTTGTTATTGCGGCCAATTCGTAAGATCCGTGTTTCCTTGGTCAACAGCATCGAACATTTGAAGACAAGTTTAATGAGGATACTAAATCGAATACAACCCGGGATCACACTAGTTAACAGAGTGTCTATGAAAGCATCCATTATTATCCCTAACTATAATGGGCAAAAATATCTTCAGGATTGTATAGATGCGCTTCACCATATTGATTTCGCACGGGAAAATTGCGAGATCATTGTTGTTGATAACGCATCTTCTGATAATTCTTGTGCGTTTCTACTCTCCACATACCCTGATGTGAAATTGATCAAATCTGAAAAAAATCTTGGGTTTGCCAGTGGCTGCAATCTAGGAATAAAAAACTCCTCGGGAGAATACATAGTTTTGCTGAATAACGACACAGTTGTTGAAAAAGAATGGCTAAAGGAGTTGGTGGCAGTTGCTGATAGCGATGTAGATGTTGCAATTGTTGGATCAAAGCTTTTGTTTAAACATAATCCCAATGAAATACAGAACGCCATGAGTTATTTGAATGATAGAGGAGACGGTGGAGATGTCGGTACTCACCAACCCGATGAAGGGCAATACGATACAACCAGGGAAGTTATGACAGTATGCGGTGCGAGCATGTTGATTAAGAGAACGCTCATGGAGGACATTGGAGCCTTTGATGATGATTTTTTCGCCTATTATGAGGATGCGGACTTATGTTATCGATCGAGATTATATGGTAAAAAAGTTGTATTTGCTCCCAAGTCTGTCGTATATCATGTTCATGCTGCAACATCAGGAGAATGGTCGCCTCTTTTTACATTCCTAGTTTTAAGAAATAAACTTCTTATCCATTTGAAAAATTCTCATGCAGTCTTTTTTCTTAAAGTGCTCTTTTTATATGGAAGACAAGTCATTTATGAAGGCTTAATAAAGGGTTCAAACAGAAGAATCCATTTAAAGGTAATATCATCTTTTGCCTCAAAACTTCCAATTTTTCTTATCAAGAGACTTTACATAAGGTCAATTATTAGAAGGAAGAGCGATGACATAGTATTGCTTAGACTTACCAAAGTGAAGTCAAAGATGGACGCGGTATCGGTAAAAAAGATATGCGTATATAACGCATATCTCCCCACGATGGGAGGGGGAGAAAATTTAACAGCCCATACAATTGCTTATCTAAATAAGATTTTTCCATCTGCTTCCATTGATATTTTATGTCATGAAACGAAAGCTTTCGATAAATCTAAATTTGCTGGAAAAGAATTTGTCCAGATGCTGGAAAGGGAGTTTGATCTTACTTTAAACAACACGACAGTTAGATTTGTGAACTTCAATTTCAACATAATAAGTTTTATAGGTAATATTCGGTATATGCTTCAACTGTCATCGGTCAGTAAAAACTACGATCTTTTCATAAACAACACTTTTGTTAGCTTGGTGCCGGCCCGCGCTAAAGTTAATGTTTATTATTGCATGTTTCCATTCAATTTAGGCTATTCCGAGATTTCACTCCTGGGACCGTTTCGTCGATATTTCTATAATAAATTTCTGATGTCGTATGATTTATTTTTATCAATATCGCAATATACTCAGAGGTGGGTCGATAAATACTGGGGGGTAAATTCCTATGTGCTTTATCCGCCAGTTAAAACTGTAAAAAAACCCTTAACCTTGCTCAAGGATAATACTATTATTAATGTTGGGCGCTTCTTTGCAGGTGGACACAGCAAAAAACAGGATGTCATGATAAAAACCTTTATAGAGATGTATGATAAGGGATGGGCAAGGGATTGGAAGCTAGTTTTGGTGGGCAGGAAGCATACTGACGAATTAAGTAGTAGCTATATTCATTCTTTGGAGAAGATGGCTAAAGGCTATCCTATAGAACTCAAATACGATACAAGCGTTGACGAGTTGCAAAACCTGCTCGAGAGAGCAAAAATCTACTGGCATGCAACAGGGTATGATGAAATTGTAGATTTAAATCCGGATAAATTTGAACATTTTGGGTTATCAACAATTGAGGCGGCTCAGTCTGGAGCAGTACCCGTAGTATTTAATGGCGGCGGACAGCCTGAAATGATCAGCCACGCCAAAAACGGTTTTTTGTGGGACACAACAGATGAGCTAATGAATTACACCAAATTTCTTATAGATGATGATAGTAAATGGAGGAATTTCAGCAAGACAGCAATTGATTCAATGAAGATATTTGGCGTGGAAAAACAACTCCGCTGGTTTATTCTATTTCTTAGTTCATATTACAATTTTTAGCAATAGCCTTGTATAAATAAGAACCGTTTCTCTCTCCGATTCAAACCAGATTTTTATTTTCTTGAATTAAACAACGGCACAAGTGAAACAAATTGTTTTCGAGAATTTTGCGTGTGTCCATAAAAACGGTCTTCACGAGTGTCTTTCTTAAGCGTGTTGTCCACTAATCATTGTGAGAAAGTGTCCACTAATGGTTGTGAGAATGCTTTGAGTACAAGTAGGGCACATGAATGAGTCGATCTTGGCGGCGATTGCGTCCGCGCAAATGGGCGCTAATTCGATGTTGAGTGACTTTGGCATGCGAGTCATGGCTGTTGTCCAGGATCATGAGTTGTATATCGCTAAAGATATTCTCCACTGGGTTATCGTCGGGACTGCCTTTGGGTAGACTGATCCAGTGCAAGCAAAGGTCGCGCATGACTTGGCGGGTTTTGTGCGATTTGCAAGGATGGGCACGATCCTGATCCAGAGCAACCCAAATGGGAGCGTCAGGATACCAATGCCGGAGGTGATGTAAAAACTCAGCGACATATTTGGCACCTTTGCCGGGTAAGAACATCCAATGCAACTGGCCGCTGCCGGCAGCATAACTGACAAACAGATAAAAGCGTCCGTGTGTTTTTTGGTTGCGTGCCAGGACCCAGCGTTTGGCTGAAGTGTAGCGCTGCCCACCATAGGCTTTCACCGCAATGGGTTTGACATCGAAAAACAAGAGACGCCCACCGATGGGCAAATGCCTGAAAATCCAGCGCAGGCGAGCCAGATTTGCCGGTCGCTGTGGGTCTGAGCTGAGCAACTTGCGTTGCACCCGCCGGAACTGCACATCGTTTTTTTAACAACTGGCGCAAGCGTTCGCGCCCAATCGACTTCACGATATGCTGCTTGACCAGATACACACTCAACTTTCTCAACGACCAACGCCCATACGGCGAACCCACTTCTTGTGGAGATTGTTCTGCCAATTGCACCATCTTCGTTATCTGGTTGGTTGTAATTCGACTGGGCGCACCGCTCTCTTGCAATTGTCTGGCCGCTTCCACGCCCAGTTGCTCGAAAGCATGCAGATCCTTATCCACCGTGTTGGGATGGATGCCTTGTGCCATTGCAATCTCCAAGGGTTCCAGTCCCATGCCATACAAAATAAGAGCCTCTGCCCGCCGTCGTTGATGCGGATTGACCAACTCGATCATCTGTTTACTCAACCGCTGGATTTCAGTGGTCGCTGGACGATGAACCTTCATCTTTCGTGCCATGACAACACCTCCTTGCCCGAGGGTTGTCATTCTAACAGTGATTTGTGGACAAATTCTCACATCAATTAGTGGACACTACGATTAAGACAAGGCACCAAGTAGCTTTTGTATAAATGTTTCTTGTATTTCAGCAATATACCAGTAGATTAACGTTTAGGGATTCTCTATTTCACCGGTAGTCCCGGGTATGTTATAGTTCACAATGGAATACATCAAAAACATTCAAATCAAATAATATATGATTCTCCATCTCTTCCCACTGATATTTTGGGCAATTCTTATGACTCTAGTAATCACACCAATTGCCATTCAGGTTGCAGTCTATTTTCAATTAATTGACCATCCTAATAGTTCACCTCATAAGATCCACTCGCAGCCTGTTCCAAAAGCTGGCGGGCTGGCAATGGTTCTAGGGATAGTTTCATTAAATCTTTTAGGTGGGAATTTGCAATCAAAAACAGTTACCGCCATACTCTTGGCGTCTATTGTCGTCTTTCTATTCGGTCTCTGGGATGATGCTAGAAGCTTATCTCCCAAGTGGAAACTGATAGGGCAAATTCTTGGAACAATCATCCTGATTTCGCAGGGCGTGTTTATCCATATGTTGGGTAATATGATCGTATTAAATATGGCCCTGACACTACTTTGGGTTATTGGAATCACAAATGCTTTTAACTTCGTGGATAGTATGGATGGTCTAGCAGTAGGAATTACAGCGATTGCATCCGCCTTTTTTATGCTTGTTACCATTGACGCTAAACAGCCTTCTCTTTCTCTCCTTAGCGCCGTTCTTTTGGGAAGTTGCCTCGGCATGTTATATTTCAATGCTATGCCAGCCAAAACATTTCTTGGGGATTCAGGCGCTCAGTTCTTGGGTTTTATTCTGGCGGCACTTGCAATAGCATATACCCCACCTGGTCTTCCTCAACCATCATCGTGGTTCGTTCCCATTCTCCTTTTGGGCGTTCCTATCTTTGATACTAGTCTCGTGGTTATTTCTCGATTAAAACGAAAAAAGGCTGTTTATCAAGCAGGTCTTGACCACACGTATCATCGTTTAGTAAAGTTGGGATTACATCCTTCTCGGGCAGTTCTCACAATGCATTTATCTGCCATAGTAATTGGCTGTCTGGCTTTTATAGCTCTGCCTCTAGCTCCCTTGTGGGCAAATACAATCTTCGCATTAGCCCTATTGACAGGATTTTTCATCCTCATTTGGTTAACAAAAAATGGATCTGATTGATGGAGTTTCAACTGTTTCTTTTGCATCACTTGTTATCGTTTGTTGGAACAGCTCAAAATATTTACCACAGTGTTTAAAAAGTATATCATTACAGACCTTTCAAGACTTTGAAGTTATCATTGTGGATAATGGTTCAGCGGATGATAGCACCATAGAACTTGAGAAAAGATATCCTAATTTGAATTTAAAAGTTGAGCGGCTGACAACAAACCAGGGTTTTGCTGCTGCCAACAATTTAGGTGCACACATTGCCCGTGGAAAGTGGCTGATTCTACTCAACGCAGACGCTTTTCCCGAACCGAATTGGCTAGCAGAATTAATTGCGGCCTCTGAGGCACATCCAGAAATTGCAAGTTTCTCCTCACGCCAACTTCAAGAGAACAATCCTCAATTCCTCGATGGAATGGGTGATGCCTATCATGTAAGTGGCTTGGCTTGGCGCGTCGGGCTTGGATATCCATCTGAGTATTACGGATTAGATTCAACAGAGATTTTCAGCGCATGTGCTGCGGCAGCCATGTATCTCCGCCAAGCATTTTTGGATGTAGATGGGTTTGATGAAGATTTTTTCAGCTACTTCGAGGATGTAGATCTGGGTTTTCGCCTGCAATTAAGGGGATACCGTTGTTTATATGTGCCTCAAGCAGTGGTCTATCATATTGGTTCTGCAACTTTTGGTGAACGCAGCGATTTTGCCTTTTATCATTCTCACCGCAACTTAGTTTGGACATTCACAAAAAACATGCCACCGATCATGTTTTGGTTGTATTTGCCAGAACATTTGATCGCCAATTTTATTTATCTGCTATATTACACCTTGTGTGGACGGGGAAAAGTCTTATGGAAAGCCAAGTGGGATGCTATACTTGGTTTACCAATTGCAATAAAAAAAAGAAGAGCCATCCAGAGAAAACGCAAAGTATCCAATACTACTTTAGCGAAATCCATGAAACATGGCTGGTTGCAACCCTATCTATTAGGCTACAAGTTGCGTCGCACGCTCAAATTTACAAAGACAGACAAACTATAATGCTCATTCTCACCTTAACCCGATACGAGCGACTCGGCTCCAGCAGCCGAGTTCGTTTTTATCAATATTTCCCTTATCTAGAGGCGCAGGGCATTGAGATCGTCAGCGCTCCTTTTTTCAAGGATGCATATGTTCAAGGTATTTACACAGGGCAGACGGTTAATCCAGGTAGTATTTTACGCGCCTATATTCAACGACTGACAACTTTACTCAACAGCGCCAAATATGACATTCTCTGGTTGGAAAAAGAGCTTTTCCCCTGGTTACCTAGCTGGTTTGAAATATTCCTGCAAAAATCTAGAATCCCGTATGTCGTCGATTATGACGACGCAGTTTTCCACCGCTACGACATGCATAAATCTACACTCGTGCGGGCTCTGCTCCGTAACAAAATTGACCAAGTGATGTGCCACGCAGCGCTCGTTGTTGTGGGCAACGAATATTTAGCCAACCGGGCAAAACAAGCCGGAGCGAAGAACATAGAATATTTACCCAGTGTAGTGGATGTCAGTAGCTACAAAGTAAAAAGGAATGATCAAAAATCGCCATTCCGAATCGGGTGGATCGGCTCGCCGGTCACCGCACCTTATTTGAACGAGATTAGGGATGCGCTGAATCTGCTTTCTCACGAGGCGAATATTAATGTAACGCTAATTGGCTCCGGAAACATTATTCCTTTTCCAGATATTCCAACGACTATTCTCCCATGGGATGAGGAATTAGAACGCTCCATCGGCGAATTGTTTGATGTAGGGATCATGCCGCTTGTCGATGGTCCCTTTGAACGTGGTAAGTGTGGTTATAAATTGGTGCAATATATGGCTGGCGGACTCCCCGTTATTGCTTCGCCCGTTGGTATCAACAGACAGATGATTGACTCCGGTACGAATGGATTTTTGGCAGCCTCAACGGACGAATGGGTGCAGGGGCTTCGTATGCTGATTCATGATGATCATCTCTGCTCTGAAATGGGAAGAGTGGGACGCCAAAGGGCAGAACAAATGTATAATCTTCAAGTAACTGCGCCGAAACTCCTCAATTTATTTTTAAGCGCACAAAAGGTAGAGAATTAAACAAAAGTAAAAACCATACCATGTCAAGAATCCTCCTCTTCGCCAACACAGACTGGTATCTCTATAATTTTCGTCTTTCGCTTGCAAAAGACTTGCGCGGTCAGGGTCATGAAGTCATACTCCTTTCTCCACCAGGAGGCTTTCAAGAACTTTTGCAGGGCGATGGATTTCAATGGATTCCTTTTCCTCTATCTCGGCAGGGTATAAACCCCATCAAGGAATTTTGGACGCTTTGGAAATTATCCCGTATTTATCATCAGATTAATCCGGATATTGTTCATCACTTCACCATCAAGCCAGTCATTTACGGATCATTAGCTGCCCACTTTTTGAGAATATCAGGCATCATCAACTCAATTACAGGGTTGGGACATCTTTTTATTGATTCAGAAGCAGTGACACGCTTATTAAGAGGCATAGCCAGCCGCCTGTATAGAATGAATTTGCGTGGGACACAGGTCATATTCGAGAATCCTGAAGACCGCGATATCTTCGTTCAAAATCGTTTATTAAAAGCCGAACAATCTCATCTCATTCTAGGTACTGGTGTCGATGTAGAAAAATTTCATCCTACATCAAAAGCTAACGAAACGCCTGTGGTTCTTTTTTCAAGTCGGATGCTTACCACAAAAGGTTTTATTGAATATATTGAAGCAGCCAGCAAGCTTAGGCGGAAGGGATTAAATGCCCGCTTCGCCATCGCGGGGAGAACAGATCCAGGGAACCCTGCTTCCATCCCTGACGAACAGATTGATGCCTGGAAACAATCAGACACATTGGAATGGTGGGGCTGGCAGGATGATATGCCAGCTGCGCTAGCCCGCGCAGATATCTTCTGCCTGCCATCCTATCGTGAGGGAGTGCCCAACGCGTTACTTGAGGCAGCTGCCTGCGGACTCTCCATTGTTACTACTGATGTTCCCGGTTGCCGGGATGTTGTTACCCACGGTGTGAACGGGCTGCTTGTACCAGTCAAAAACGCTGATGCTCTCGCAGATGCTTTGGAGATGCTGATCACTGATAATGATCTACGCCATAAGATGGGTCTGGCAGGGCGTGAAATCGCTATAAATCGATTCAGTACCACTAAGGTTAATAAGGAGACTCTAGCTGTCTATAACTTGTTCTTCAAGTCTTGAAAAGAAGTGAAAATCGGGGCAAGCATCCCCGAACGGACAATCAGATTTTTCAATCCATGCCTATGCTAAAATGAGGGACAGGGCAAACAGGTGCTTCGATGCAAAAAACTAACATTTCCCAGAAAGTTATTCTGGCATACTCATTCTTTGTAGCGCTTTGTTCCATTCTCCTATTGAGCGGAATGTTTCTATCCCCCTCTGAGCCAGGAAGTTCAATAATTTTTGGATTTTCCCTGTCACGTTTGGTCGCTGCGGTTGCTTTCTTGATCGTGTTTGTTTTTTTTGCGGCACTATTTTTGAAGGCGTTCCAAAATCAAGGATGGACAGAAGAGTTCCTCAAGCAATGGTTTGGCAGAGGGCATTTCAGCAAAGCATTAGTCTGGTTAGCTGGTATCAGTTTTGGGCTTGGATGGATCGGCTGTTTCCTTCCAGCATATCGCGCGGGGATGTTCGGTCCGCACTGGAACCGTATCCAGCCAATCATGATTTTTCTCCTGGCTGCAAGTATTGCCACACTTGCAGTATTGGTCCTGAGACGGAGTAATTTTTCAATCCGAGGTTTGGGAACTTCCGATATTTTTCTTCTGGCTTTTATCTTATTCTTTATGAGCCTGCTCGTTCTAAGCCTGATACTTTTCAGCAAATATGATGCATACAGGCTGGAAGATTTCTGGTATGGGGCGGGGGTCCCAATATTAGCATCGCAATTGACCGCAGCAATTCTGGGTGGGTTAATGTTTCTTTTTGTTGCAAGGCGTTGGAATTCCAAGTGGTTCGACCTTGGCATATTAATCTTGCTGTATGCAATCACGGCAGTAGCTTGGGCGCGTGAACCCCTTCAAAAAAGCTTTTTGTTTATCGGTCCATATGCGCCCAACGGAGTGATATATCCATTCGCCGATGCCGCAACGTTTGACACAGCGAGTCAATTTGGATTGATCGGACAGGGAATTTATATTTTCAATACCCCCTTTTTCGAGCGGACACTATATTTAAGTTTCCTGATCTATCTTCATTCGCTCTTTGGACAAAATTATCCAATGCTGATGGCAGTCCAGGCCGCCATACTTGCAATTCTTGCACCACTCATTTATTTGATCGGACGATCTCTCAACATGCGAGCAGTGGGATTTGCCACTGCGATCATTGCCACGCTAAGAGGAATCAATTCGATTGCAGCAAGCAACATGATTGACATGGCAAGCCCCAAAATGATCCTGACCGATTTCCCCACAACAATTGGGATCGCCCTCATTATCCTGTTCACTTGTGAGTGGCTGAAGAAACCGGGACAAAAGTGGCAATATGCCTTGTGGGTCGGTGGCGCGGTCGGATTGACGTTGATGCTCCGGACGAATGCGCTTCTATTCCTGTTGTTGATTCCCCTCTATGCAGTTTTTAGATTCTTCCCGCAATGGAAAAACTGGCTGCTTGCTTCGATCCTAATGGGATTTGCAGTGATCGCGGTTACACTACCCTGGGAATTAAGGAATGTATCCCGCGGTGCGATGCTGTACGGTCCAATTGTCACCAAGATTCAGCAGGTGATCCAAACAAGGTACCCAATGCCGTCAGGTATTTTGCTTCCTCAAGATAAGATTCTTTCCCTGGCTACTTTTCAACAAACAAAGTCACTATCTGTACTTTACAGCATATCGGGCGAGGCACAAGAGCAGGCTTGCCAGACAATTGCCTGCTTTGCTCCAAAGCACTTTCTGCACAACGTGATGACCTCAGTCCTTCTTTTGCCTACTTCTCCCATCCTCGATAATTTGCGACACACCGTAAAAGAGTCTAATCCATATTGGCGCGCGGGTTGGGATGGGCATTTTACCCCGTCATCACTATTCTTCTTTTCTCTGAATGTATTTTTTATCACCCTGGGAATTAGTGTTGCGTGGAAACGGCAACGCGTTCCCGGCTTGGTTCCTCTGGCAATCTTTGTGTTCTACAACCTATCCAATGCATTCGCGCGCACATCCGGCGGGAGATACGTTGTGCCTTCGGATTGGATTATTTCCATTTATTATGTAATTGGCGTTCTCTTCCTGCTCACAGAATTAGCGATGATCGCGAACATAGAACTTAATCCACTGTTTGACTCTGAAGTCCAGGATGGTGAAAAAGTATCTCGGCAGAGATCACCTGTTGCAACGACTGTACTAATTCTGGTCCTGTTATTTGGTGCGGGCTCACTCGTTCCACTCGCAGAAAAACTGCATGCTCCTCGATATGCAGGTTTCAACTTCACAGAAGCTTTGCAAGAGTATGAAGCACAAATCACCGCCAATGACTTGACTCTGACACAGATCAACGCCTTCTTAAAGATTCCGGGCTCCGAAATGTTAGTTGGGCGCACGTTATATCCACGCTGGTACAAGATGGGACAGGGAGAATTCGAATCTGCATTCTATCCCTACAACAATATGGATTTCCCACGCACAGCATTTGTCCTGATCGGACCAAAAGGCGCGGATGGAATTGTATTGCCAGGGGGCATTCCAAAATACCTGCCACATACGGCGGATGCCCTTGTCATTGGATGCAGAGGAGAAAAATACGTGGATGCTCTTGCTGTGATCCTGTTAGATAGCACGCAGACAGTCTATACGCGCTCACCTATGTCGGAACTGACCTGTCCCTTGAAACAGCCGGTTTGCGAAAACAACAATAAATGTAAATAAACGAACGAGCAATTGAGAAGGGTTAAACAAAGCGCAGGGATGACCTCATCCCTGCGCTTTGTGCTTTATTTTTTGGTCGCTATCCTTTTAGCGCACCAGCCATCAATCCACGTATGAAATAGCGACCCAGGAAGATATAAATCAGCAATGTCGGCAATGCGGCAAGGAGCGTAGCTGCCATAAGAACATTCCACTGCACAAGCTGACTCCCAGCGAGATTGTTCAATGCAACGGTCACGGGCCAATGTGACTGGTTTGTAAGAATCACTGCAAATAAGAATTCATTCCATGCCTGCGTGAACTGCCAGATGATCACAACCGCAAAGCTCGGCGCAGAAAGAGGAAAGATAATATGGCGATAAATTCCCAACAAACTGGCGCCATCAATACGACCTGCTTCCAGAATTTCCGTTCCAATCCCAGCATAATAGTTGCGAAAAATCAATGTTGTGATTGGAATACCATAGATAATGTGTACAAGCACCAAACCGGGAATATCGCCATACAACTTGATATACTGCATAAATTTTACCAACGGGATCAGGATGCTTTGGTAAGGAATAAACATTCCGAACAGGATCAATGTAAATATCACATTGGAACCGCGGAACTTCCATTTGGAAAGCAAATATCCGTTGAAGGAACCCAACAGCGAGGAAAGTAGCGCCTCCGGAATCACCATGACAAGACTATTCCTCAAGTTGGGAGCAAGTTGGTTGTAACCTGCGATGAAGTTATCAATATGCAGCCCTGTGGTCGGCAATGTCCACATGGTCTTAAGATCTACCTCACTGATCGGCTTCAACCCGGTGATCACGAGCAGGTAAACAGGCAATAGAAATACAACAGCCAGTGAAATCAAAATGACGTAGAACAGTATATTGAATGCTGTCCGGCGATTCATGTCTCGGTCTCCGTGCGCATATTTTGGACTAAATACGGAACAACCAAGACCGCCACGCTGACCAGCATCAACACACCGATAGCGGCCCCCTGGGCATAGTTGGTGCCATCAAAGGTGGTTGTCCACATGTAAATACCCGGGACATCCAGGCGAAGATCTTTATGACCAAGCGCTACGATCAAATCAAAGATTTTTAGCGACATGTGTCCCAGAATAATCACGGCGCTGAGCGTCACCGGCTGGAGCATGGGCAAAACAATATAACGGTAAATCTCAAATTCACTCGCACCGTCCACGCGGGCTGCTTCACGCAAATCATCCGAGATACTGCGAATGCCCCCCAGATAGAGTGCCATCGTAA
>WNFZ01003404.1_pt1 | contig 15193 bp, 12 predicted proteins | sample 5400081 | NCBI WGS metagenome assembly WNFZ01 (sample SAMN13153365, study PRJNA577476) | soil metagenome | isolation source: 80 cm soil or saprolite under grassland replicate 1 | place: USA:California | collected 2016-06-15 | reverse complement strand
ACCAGCACGCCGGCCTCGACCGCCGCCTGGCCCAGCCACAGCCATTGCGCAAGGGACAGCCGCCGGGCCCGGTGCACGACGATCGCCAGCACCCCGAGCGCGGCGGTGAGGACGGTGAACGGGTGCACGAGCGCGACCACGACGGCGGCCGCGGCGAACAGCAGCACCAGCGGGTCGAGCCGGTCCCGGCGCCAGCGCAGCCACAGCGCGGGCAGCGCGACGGCGACCAACCCGTAGTAGAGCCACGGCCGGTCGTAGAGGGCGCGATGGACCGCGTCGAAATCGCCGCCGGAGCGCAGCAAACCAGCACGCCGGCCTCGACCGCCGCCTGGCCCAGCCACAGCCATTGCGCAAGGGACAGCCGCCGGGCCCGGTGCACGACGATCGCCAGCACCCCGAGCGCGGCGGTGAGGACGGTGAACGGGTGCACGAGCGCGACCAGCGCGGCGAGCAGCCCGAGCCCGAGGAAGCGCGACCAGCGGACCGGCGCGTCCAGCGTGCGGGCCAGCCCGGCCCACAGCAGCAGGGTCAGCGCGAGGGCGACGGTGCTCGGGAACGCCATCACCAGCGGCAGCGCCCACAGCGACAGGAAGCCGCTCCACACCCGGGTCTTGACGCCCCACAGCAGGAGCACGAAGACCAGGGCAAGGGTCGGGGCGAGCGGCCGGTCGGTCAGCGTACGGACGAACGCGCGCAACCCCCACAGCAGCAGCACGACCACGAGCGGCCCGGCGGCCCAGAGCACGGTGTGCGAGGAGTGCCCGGTCAGCCGCGCGACCAGCCCCAGCAGCACGGTGTATGGCGAGTAGTACGGGCTGGGCACATCGGCGTCGACGAGCGGGTTGCCCGGGCGGGTGAGGCTGGTCCGCAACCGGTCCACCGTGGCGAGGTGGACGCCCAGGTCCCCCGACCACGGACCGCGCAGCGCCAACCCGACCGCGAGGGCCGTCACGACCCCCGCCACCCACCGGTAAGGGTCGCGCCGCTCAGTGGTCGGCCGCGTCCCAGTCGCGACCGGCACCGACGGACACCTCCAGCGGTACGTCGAGCGGATACGCCCCACCCATCTGCTCCCGTACCAACGCCTCCAGCGCCTCCCGCTCGCCGGGCGCCACCTCGAAGACCAGCTCGTCGTGCACCTGCAGCAGCGTCCGCGAGCGCAGCCCGGCCGTGCGCAGCGCCGCGTCGACCCGCAGCATGGCGATCTTGATGATGTCGGCCGCCGAGCCCTGGATCGGCGCGTTGAGCGCCATCCGCTCGGCCATCTCCCGGCGCTGCCGGTTGTCGCTGGTCAGGTCGGGCAGGTAGCGGCGGCGGCCGAGCAGGGTCTGGGTGTAACCGTCCTTGCGCGCCTGCGCCACCACCTGGTGCAGGTAGTCCCGTACCCCGCCGAAACGGCTGAAGTAGTCCTCCATCAGTACCAGCGCATCGGCCGGGGTGATGCCGAGCTGCTGAGCCAGGCCGTAGGAGGACAGCCCGTAGGCCAGGCCGTAGTTCATCGCCTTGATCCGGCGCCGCTGCTCATGGGTGATCTCGGTCGGCGCGACGCTGAACACCGAGGACGCGGTCGCCGCGTGGAAGTCGAACCCGGACCGGAACGCGTCGATCAGCGCCTCGTCCTTGGACAGGTGCGCCATGATGCGCATCTCGATCTGGCTGTAGTCGGCGCTGAGCAGCGTGTCGAAGTCGGGGCTGACCACGAACGCCCGGCGGATGCGCCGGCCCTCGGCCGTGCGGATCGGGATGTTCTGCAGGTTGGGATCGGTGCTCGACAGCCGGCCGGTGGCCGCCACCGTCTGGTTGAACGTGGTGTGGATCCGGCCGTCGTCGCTCACCGACTTGAGCAGACCGTCCACTGTGGACTTGAGCCGGGCCACGTCGCGGTGCCGTAGCAGGTGCTCCAGCAACGGGTGGCCGGTCTGCGCGAAGAGCCCGGCGAGCGCGTCGGCGTCGGTGGTGTAGCCGCTCTTGATCCGCCGCGTCTTGGGCAGTGCCAGCTCGCCGAACAGGATCTCCTGCAACTGCTTGGGCGAGCCGAGGTTGAACTCCCGGCCGATCACCCCGTAGGCGGCCTGCGCGGCGGCCTTCACGTCGCCCGCGAACTGTGCCTCCAGCTCGGACAGGTAGTGGGTGTCGGCGGCGATGCCGGCCCGCTCCATCTCCGCCAGCACGTAGACCAGGGGCAGCTCGACCTCGCGCAGCAGCCGCCGGGCCTCGTCGCCGTCGCGGCTGAGCTCCGCGGCGATCGCCTCGGCCAGGTCGAGCGTGGCCCGCGCCCGCAGCATCAGGTTGCGCTCGACCTCGTCGCCCTCACCCAGGCCCTCGATGGTGAGCTGGCCGTCGGTGGGCGCCTCGATGCGCAGCTCGCGTTGCAGGTAGCGCAGGGCAAGGTCGGTCAGGTCGTACGAGCGTTGGTCCGGCCGGGCCAGGTAGGCGCCCAGCGCGGTGTCGGTGGCGATCCCGTGCAGCGCCCAGCCCCGCTCGGCGAACGCGAGCAGCGCCGGCTTGGCGTCGTGCAGCACCTTGGGCCGGTCGTGGTCGGCCAGCCAGGCGCCGACCGCCGCCTCGTCGGCGGCGTCCAGCCCGGCCGGGTCGAACCAGGCCGCCGCGCCGCCGGCGGTCGCCACCGCGACGCCGGTGAGGTTGCCGGTGCCCCGGCCAAACGTGCCGGCAACCGCCACCCCGACCGGCGTGCCGGCCGGCGCGTGCTCGGTCAGCCACGCCCCGACCCCGCTGTCGCGCAACACCCTGCCGGTGACGTCGAAGCCGGACTCCGCCTCCGGCTCGACCGCCTCCAGGTACTGGTAGAGCCGCTCGCGCAGGACCCGGAACTCCAGCGTGTCGAAGACCTGGTGCACCGCCTCCCGGTCCCAGCCGCGCCACCGGGTGTCCTCGACCGCCAGGGGCAGCTCCAGGTCGCAGACCAGGCCGTTGAGCTGGTAGTTGCGCAGCACGTCGGCCAGCCCGGCGCGCAGCCCGTCACCGGCCTTGCCCTTGATCTCGTCGACGCGCTCGACGACCTCCTCCAGCGAACCGAACTGGACGATCCACTTCGCCGCCGTCTTCGGGCCGACCCCGGCGATCCCGGACAGGTTGTCGCTGGACTCGCCGACGAGGGCGGCCAGGTCGCGGTATCGCCCGGGACCGATGCCGTACCGCTTGGTGACCGCCTCGGGATCCATGCGGGACAGCTCGGAGACCCCACGGACCGGGTAGAGCACGGTGATCCGGTCGTCGACAAGCTGGAAGACGTCCCGGTCACCGCTGCAGATCAGCACCTCGAACCCCTGGTCACGGGCCTGGCAGGCGAGCGTGGCGATGAGGTCGTCGGCCTCGTAGCCGGCCTTCTCCACGAACGGGATGCGCAGCGCCGTCAGGATCTCCTTCACCAGGCTGACCTGGCCGGCGAACGGGGCCGGGGTCTCCGAACGGCCGGCCTTGTAGTCGGCGTACTGCTCGGTGCGGAACGAGTGGCGCGCCACGTCGAAGGCGACCGCGATGTGCGTGGGCTTCTCGTCGCGCAGCACGTTGATCAGCATCGAGGTGAAGCCGTAGACCGCGTTGGTGGGCTGGCCCGTGGTCGTGGAGAAGTTCTCCACCGGCAGGGCGAAGAAGGCCCGGTACGCGATGGAATGTCCGTCGAGCAGGAGGAGGCGTGGCGTGGCGGTACTCACGCTCGGGAGCCTAGTCGCCGGGTCTGACAGTCCGCGCCCGCGGCGCGCGTCACCCGGTGGTCACCCGCTCGGGCTCGGGTTCACGCTCGGGTTCACGCTGGGATCGCTGATCGCCCCGGCCGTGACGCCCCACTTGTCGAGGATCGACGTGTAGGTACCCTCGGCCATCAGCTGGCGCAGCGCCCGGGCGATGGCGGCGGCGAAGTCGGGCTGGTCGCCGGGCAGCACGTACCCGTACCGCACCGGCTGGTAGAGGCGCCCCACCAGGCTCAGCGCCCCGCCCGACCGCTTGACCGCGTAGCCGGTCACCGGAGAGTCGGCGAGCAGCGCGTCGTCCTTGCCGTCGACCACGGCGGCGGTCACCTCCGCCTGCCCGAGGTACTCGTCGACCTGGATGGCCGGCCGGGCCGCCGCGGTGCACGCCTGCGACCGCAGCGCCACCGCGGTGACCTGCATCGTCGAGGACTGTACGGCGACCTTCTTCCCACACGCGTTCTCCGGGTCGACCGGCGTGGCGGTCCGGGCCGCCCACTGGGTACCGGCGGTGAAGTAGGAGACCATGGTCACCTGCTCCTCGCGGTCCGGCCGGATCGTGAACGAGGACACGCCGACGTGGTAGGTACCGGCGCTCACCCCCGCGATGATCTCGTCGAAGTCGACCGCCTTCCACTGCGTCTTCACGCCCAGCTTCCCGGCGACCGCGTTGAACAGGTCCACGTCGAACCCGGCGACGGTCTTGTCGGGGGCGCGGAACTCGCTCGGCTCGTACCGCGGGTCGGTGGCCACGGTGAGCGCGCCGGCCGACCGGATCGGACCGGGTACTTGCGCCGCCAGCGCGGTGTCGACCGTGGTGGACGGGGCCGGCGCGGTCGGGGCGCTGCGGTCCTTGCTCGTGCAGCCCGCCGTGGCGGCGGCCAGGACCACCACCACGAGCCACCCCAGTGCGCGCATCTCACCTCCGTACGGCCGCCCGGCGGGTCGGGAGCGACGCCCGTCGCGCCGCTCCCGACTCCGGCGACTCATCCGCCGAGGTAGGCCCGTACGATCTCGGGGTCCTTGGCCAGCTCCTTGGCCGGGCCTTCCATGTTGAGCAGTCCGGACTCCAGGACGTAGGCCCGGTCCGCGACGCGCAGCGCGGCCAGCGCGTTCTGCTCCACCAGCAGTACGGTGGTGCCGTCGTCGCGGATCGTCCGGATGGTCTCGAAGATCAGATCCACCAGCACCGGCGCCAGCCCCATCGACGGCTCGTCCAGCAGGAGCAGCTTCGGCCTGGCCATCAGCGCCCGGGCCACGGCGAGCATCTGCTGCTCGCCACCGGACATCGTGCCGGCCTTCTGGGTGATCCGCTCGCGCAGCCGGGGGAAGAGCGTGAGCACCCGCTCCCGGTCCTGCGCGATGCCGTCGCGGTCCTTGCGCAGGAACGCGCCGAGGTCCAGGTTCTCCGCCACGGTCATCCGGGGGAAGATCCGCCGCCCCTCGGGGGACTGGGCGATGCCCCGCCGGACGATCTCGTCGGCGCCGGTCCGGTCGATTCGCTTGCCGTTGAAGGTCACCTGGCCCTGCCGGGGCCGGAGCAGGCCGGAGATCGTGCGCAGGGTGGTCGACTTGCCGGCCCCGTTGGACCCGATCAGCGTGACGATCTCGCCGGGCATGACCTTGAGGGTCAGACCCTTCACCGCGGCGATGTTGCCGTAGTAGACGTGGACGTTGTCCAGCTCCAGCATGGGCTGCCCATTACCGATCGTCATCGGGGTCCTCCTCCTCCTGCGGCTTGCCGAGGTAGGCCTCGATGACCCGCGGGTCGTTCTTGATGTCGTCCGCCGAGCCCTCGGCGATCTTCGTACCACGGTCGAGTACCGTGATCCGCTCCGACACCCGCATGACCACGCTCATGTCGTGCTCGATGAGCAGCACCGAGACCTGCTTCTCATCGCGTACCCGGTGCACGAACTCCACAAAGGCCGCCGACTCGCGTGGGTTCATGCCGGCCGTCGGCTCGTCCAGCAGCAGGACGCTGGGCTTGAGCGCCAGCGCCCGAGCGACCTCCAGCCGGCGCTGGTCGCCGTAGGACAGGTTGCGCGCGTACTCACCGGCCACCTTGCCGATGCCGACGAACTGGAGCAGCTCGAGGGCCTCCTCGTGGGCCGTCCGCTCCTCGTGCCGCTGGCCGGGGGTGCGCAGCACCGTGCGGAAAATCCCCGACCGCAGGTGCGAGTGCATCGCCACCTTGACGTTCTCCTCGGCCGTCATCAGGCCGAAGAGGCGAATGTTCTGGAAGGTACGGGCGATGCCCAGTGAGGCGATCTTGCTGGGGTTGAGCCCGGTCACGTTGCGCCCGCCGAGCAGCACTCGCCCGCTGGCCACCTTGTACAAGCCGGTGAGGGCGTTGAAGAAGGTGGTCTTGCCGGCCCCGTTGGGCCCGATCAGGCTGACGATGCCGCCCCCGGGGATGGTGAAGCTGACCTTGTCGACGGCCACCAGCCCGCCGAAGCGGACGGTGATCTCGTCGGCCCGCAGGGCCAGCGGGGTGCCGGTGTCGACGTCCATCGTGCTCGCGGTCACGGCCGGACCCCCTCGTCCCCGCTCTTGCCGCCGGTGGTCATCACATCGAGCTCCGGCGCCTGCTCCTCCATGTCGCTGCCCAGCGCCTCCACGTCGGTGCGCTCGGGCTCGCGCAGCACCAGCCGGGTGCGGCTCTCCGGCAGGAAGCCCTCCCGCCGGAACAGCATCATCAGCACCAGCGCGCCGCCGAAGATCAGGAAGCTGTACGACGGGAAGTTGATGTGGGTGCCGAACGTGGAGTTGAAGGTGGTGCCCAGCTCCGGCAGCCCGGTCGAGTTGAACCAGGCGAGCAGGAGGGCGCCCAGCATGACGCCCCACACGTTGCCCATGCCACCGAGGACCACCATCGCGAGCAGCGTGATCGAGATGGCGAACTGGAACCGGTCCGGCAGGACCCCGCTGACGTGGGAGGCGAACGCGACACCCGCCACGCCGCCGGCCACCGCGCCGATGCCGTAGGCGGCGAGCTTGGTGCGCATCAGCGGTACCCCCATAGCGCTGGCGGCCAGCTCGTCCTCGCGGATGGCCAGCCAGGCACGACCCAGCCGACCCTCCCGCAGGCGAAGCGACATGAAGAGGATGAGCAGGGTCAGCACCAGGAAGATGAGGTATCGCGAGAGGTGGTCGAACGGGCCGAGGGAGCCGAACTTGATCCCCTGCGGGCTGATCGACAGGCCCTGCACCGGGTCGATCGGCGAGATGCCCTTCGTGCCATTGGAGATGTTGACGCCGTAGACGTTGTCGCCGTTGTGGAAGACCTGCGGGATGATCTCGCCGAAGCCGAGCGTGACCAGGGCCAGGTAGTCGCTGCGCAGCCGCAGCGTCGGCGCGCCGATGAGTACGCCGAAGAACGCGCAGAGTGCGGCCCCGGCGATGACGACGATCCAGAAGTTGACGTGGATCCCGCCGGTGATGAACCGCGCCGGGTTGCCCAGGATGTTGACGTTGGCCTTGTCGAAGAAGCCGGACATGATCCAGCCCGCGACGTAGCCGCCGATCGCCCAGAACGCCACGAAGCCCAGGTCGAGCAGGCCGGCGTAGCCCACCACGATGTTGAGCCCGAGCGCCGCCATGACCCAGACCAGGGCCTCGTTGATCGAGACCAGCGGGAACCACTTCAGGGCGAAGCTGCGCACCGACGGGTCGAGGTACCCCATGGTGAGCAGGTAGTAGAAGATGAAGATCGCGATCGCCAGGACCAGGAAGAACAGCGGCCAGGTGAACCGGCCCGGCAGCCGCAGCCGCCCGCGGGGCTTGCCCTCCGTCGGGACGGGTTCGGCGAAGCTCATACCTTCTCCCCCACAGTCTGTCCTAATAGGCCGGTCGGCTTGAAGACCATGAGCATGATCAGAATGGCGAACACCACCGACTGCGACCAGGCCTGCCCCGGGGCGTAGAGTGGGAGCCCGTCATTGAGGCCCTGGATCAGACCGATCAACAGGCCGCCGAGCACGGCGCCGGTGAGGTTGCCGATGCCGCCGAGCACCGCCGCGGTGAACGCGATCAGCCCGAGCTGGAACCCGGCGTTGTACCGGGTGGTGCCGACGGTCTGCTGGTACAGGATGCCGGCGGCACCGGCCAGCGCGCCGCCCATGGCGAAGGTGAACGAGATGATCCGGTTGACGTTGATGCCCATCAGCCGGGCGGCGTCCTGGTCCTGGGCGGTGGCCCGCATCGCCTTACCGGCTCGGGTCTTCGCGACGATCCACGTCATCAGCGCGAGCAGCCCACCGGTGACCGCGATCACGACGAAGACGTTGTGATCGATGGTGACCCCACCGATCGTGAAGTGACCGCGCGGCAGGATGCTGGGCCACAGGCGCGGGGTCGACCCGTTCCACTGCTGGCCGATGAACTGCAGGACGAAGCTCATCCCGACCGCCGTGATCAACGGAGCCAGCTTCGGTGCCCGGCGTAGCCGGCGATAGGCGAGGAACTCGATCGTGACATTGATCGAGGCGCAAAAGATCATGGCGAGCACGAGCACCAGCGCGAAGCCCAGCCACCCGGTCAGGTTGGGGACGGTCAGCCCCAAACCGGTCAGCGTGAACGCGCTGAACACGGTGCCGAGCATGAACAGGTCGCCGTGCGCGAAGTTGATCAACTCGATGATGCCGTAGACGAGCGTGTACCCCAGCGCGATCAGGGCGTACAGCACGCCGTTGCGCAGCCCGTAGACCGCCGACTGGAAGAACTGTGCCGGGGCGTGGACGAAGTTGATGATGAGCCAGAGCGCCATGAGGGCCAGGATGGCGGTGCCCGCCACCCAGACCAGGACGGTTCTGACGCGCAGAGCCATCTGCGGTGCCCGCAGCGCTGATGCCGTTGACGTCAAGGGGGACTCCTTGCCTGGGATGCCGGGGCTGCCTCGGACCACGGCGGGGGACGTGCTCCGGTGTGGCGTGTCAGGTGACACGCCACACCGGACTCGATGCGACGGGTCGGTCAGCTGACGGGGTAGGGCTTGAGGAAGGTCTCCTTCTGGTCCTTCATCTGGAGGATGGAGATGTCGAGGGTGTTGACGTCACCGCTCTTGGTGTCGATCTTGATGTCCTTGCCCAGGACCGCGTCGTTGGCCGAGATGGTGATGCCGTCGCCCTCGAAGACCGCGTCCCGGACGCCCTTGCGGGTGCCGTCGGACTTGGCGATCGCGGCGAGGATCACCTGGAGCGCCTGCACGCCGTAGGCCACGTAGCTGGACGGCGGCTCGGCGTTGTACTTGGCCTTGTAGGCGGAGAGCAGCTTGGCGCCCGCGCCGCCGGCCTGCGCGACCTGCGACGTGTCGAGACCCGCGAAGGTGAGGTACATGCCGGCCGCCTCGGGCAGCTTGTCCAGCGCCGGGTACCCGGTGAAGCCGTCCGGCCCGATCAGCTTGACCTTGGTGTTGTCGCCGAGCACCGCGACCTTGTCCTTGACCAGCTGGCCGCCGTTGTTGTCGTAGATGCCGCCGAGGTAGAGGCAGTCGGGATTCTGCGCCCTGATGCCGGTGAACAGGGCGGTGTAGTTGGTCTGCTTCGCGTCCCAGCCCTGGTTGCCCAGGATCGTGATGCCCTGCTTGGCCGCCTCGTCGGCGAACGCCTTGGCCACGCCCTGGCCGTAGGTCTCGGTGTCGTTGAGCACCGCGCACTTCTTGAGGCCCAGGTCCTTGGCCGCGAACCGGGCCGCCGCAGTGCCCTGGTAGTCGTCGGTGGTGATCACCCGGGCGTAGTTGCGCTTGCCGGCCGGGTAGTACTTGTCCGGCTCGTTGGCGTCCCACTTCTTGGTCAGGCCGGGGTTGGTGTTGGCGTGCGAGATCATCAGCAGCGGGCCGCTGGTGTCCTGGTTGAGCTTGGGCACCTCGAGCTTGGCGCAGCCGGAGTTGTAGGTGCCCATCACGGCCACCTCGTCGGTGTTGGCGACGTGGGCGTCGGCGTTCTTGTTGCAGGTCGCGTCGTCCCACTTGCCGCTGGCGGCGGTCGAGTCGTCGTACTGCTTGAGCTCGACCTTGTAGCTACCGGCCTTGCCGCCGACCGAGTCGAGGTAGATCTTCATCGCGTTGAAGGTGGCGTTGGATGTGTCCGCCGAGTCCCCCTGGAACGGCAGGTCCACGCCGACTACCAGAGTCCTGTTGGTATTGCCGCCGCCGGTCCCGGACTTGCTGCACGCTGCCGTGCCGGCGAGCACGGTCACGGCAGCGACCGCGAGCGCGGTGATGCGCCTTGTCATGCTGGTCCTCTCAGTGATCGATGACGTCGTGGACGTGCCGAGGCGTAACCTGACACTCTGACTCGTCTTCGGACGTACAGTGTCGGGGTCTGTGCACCGTCGCCCACCTCTCTGTCGGAGGCCCCCGCCACACGGCACGACCAACCGCCCGCGCCGGCGAGTGCCCAACCAATCACACGGGGTGAGGCGTGCCTAACGCCAAGACTCCGTTGCCGCACTGTGAGCGAAAATTATGCGGCACCCATCCCCCTGTCAAGGGGAACGGAGCCTCCGGGCCGACCCGTCGTTTCATTGTTATTTAGCAGGTAGACGCGCGGAAAGGCGTCCGAAGCGCCGGTGTGGAGGACACCCGTACCCGCCTCGCCCGGACAGCCGACCCCTGGCTCAGCCGTCACGGCTGGTAACGGCCCCAGGGACCGGACAACGTGCCGGAAAGGTAACATCGACGTCACGAATGCGTCAGCCTGGAGATCCCCCCGCAGGGTCGGTGTCACCCGCCGACTCCGCCAGGATCCGCTCGGCGACCTCGCGCATCGTCATCCGGTGGTCCATCGCCGTGCGCTGGATCCACTTGAACGCCTGCGGCTCGCTCATGCCGTACTGCGTCATCAGCGTGCCCTTGGCCCGCTCGACCGCCTTGCGGGTCTCCAGCCGCTCGGTGAGCGTGGCCACCTCCGACTCCAGCGCGGAGACCTCGGCGAACCGGGACACGGCGATCTCGATCGCCGGTACCAGATCGCTCTTCTGGAAGGGCTTGACCAGGTAGGCCATGGCGCCGGCCGCGCGGGCCCGCTCGACCAGGTCGCGCTGGCTGAAGGCGGTCAGGATGACGACCGGAGCCAACCGCGCGTCGGCGATCTTCTCGGCGGCGGCCAGGCCGTCCATGATCGGCATCTTGATGTCGAGGATGACCAGGTCCGGCTTGAGCTCCTCGGCCAGCCGTACGGCGGTCTCGCCGTCACCGGCCTCGCCGACCACGTCGTAGCCCTCCTCGACCAGCATCTCGGCCAGGTCGAGGCGGATCAGAGCCTCATCCTCCGCGATGAGTACCCGTCGGCGCGTGGCGCCCGCCTGCGTCTCGGCCACTACCCTGCCCCTCATCGTCGCGCGCCGACACCCCGATGTCGGGTGTCGTGGCTCTTTAGCGTAGTAGGTAGGCTGGACCGTGCCTGAGCCCCTGTAGACCAACGGCAGAGTCGATGGACTCAAAATCCATTCAGTGTGGGTTCGAATCCCACCGGGGGCACCGCATCGACCAGGGCATGCTTGCCCGGACATCAACCAGCTTCGATGGCTGGAGATCGTCTTCCCGGGTTTCTCCCGGGTGGGCTATGCATATTGCGCCCCTACCCCGCTCAGCGGAGTCGGTGAGTGAACTTCGGGGTAGCTGGCTGGGTCCGCGCTCTGTCGAGGTGGCACGTCCGCCGCGCTCTGTCGCCTCGCCCGAGGCTACCCCGGACGGCACGCTGACGTGCCGTAGCCTGTGGTCGTGGCAGAACCACCCCTTGAGATCGACAACCCGGCTGGCCGCCTTCATCTGATCTTGAAGACCCTGCGGGGAATCGACAGCAACACGATGCTTATCGACGCTTGGCCGAGGGTGTTTGGACTAGACACCGGAAAAGATCAAGACCTCGGAACTCTGATGGAGCATGTCGCCCAGGTACCACGCATGGCCTACGAGACCAAGCAGCTCGTTGAGTCGATTCCCGATGAGGATCCATACGTCTATCTTGCCCACTTTGGTGAGGTTGAAGAGACCACCAAGAGGACGATCCATCTGCACAACCCGATCCAGTGGGCGCTCGACGCCATGAGTCAAACCGGCTGGCACTCGCTAGCAGCTTGCGCGAGGTTGCTGCATCGTAAGGCGCAGGAGTTGATGCCTGAGCCAGACCGTATGGCCGACCTTGTTGACACATTCCGGGATCTCATCGAGGAAGTGCGGCAAGCGGACGACCTGGACGAGGGCACGAAGGACTTTGTGCTCAAGCACCTCGTTGCAGTGCTTCGCCGGCTTGAAGATGTGCGGTTCTTCGGTGTGCAGGCCGTGGTCAGTGCCGCCGATGAGATGGCCGGAGCGGTGATACGACGGCCAGATGTTGGCAGTCGTGTGTTTGCTAGCAAGGTCTGGCCCCGGGTCCGGGCGGGTCTCCTCGCGCTTGACCTCCTTCTCAACTTGTCAGCCAATGCGATTGCCACCGCTGCCGTCGTCGCTGAGGACCAACCACCTCAGCCGCCCGCCGTCATTGTGACCATCATCGAGCAGTGCGCGCCACGCGAGTTGACCAGCAGCCCTCACGGCAACTGAGCCCCGGCCGCCGTGCGGCTCACAGGAGCGCGTGTCCCGGCTGGGTGCATCTGGCCGCTGCCTGCCCGGTAGACAGCGAGGCGTCCCCGTTGCCGAGGGCAATCCCGGGGGACGCTGGTTCGAACCAAGGCCGTGCGCGTTCGCGTGAGGCTGCGGCGGTGTGCGAAGTAACGTGCTGATGTGAACGACAAGCTGTGGCCCATCATCCTCGGCGCAGGACTAGCACTGCTGGGGACGATCTTGGTGCAGTCGATCGTCGTGCCCTGGACCCAGGCGCGGACCCGGCGACGCGAGCGCTGGGAGAAGGATCTCTCTGAACTGTCCAATCTCCTGGAGGACCAGTTCCCTCGCTCGCTGGCGCGCTGGCGCTCGGAGGTGATCGGGGTGCGCGTCATTCGGCTAGCGCTCGATGACCCTGCGGTCGGCCGAGATCGAGTCAAGGAACTGTTACAAACCACCGAGGATGATGAGCGTGAGGCGCGAGACGCAGTGGATCAGGACTGCGACCGGATGCTGCTGCTGATCGCCCGGCTGGAGAGACTGCGGCCAAGCGCGCCGATCTGGTCCCGGCTGCACATGAAGGCGCGGATGTTCAACGTCTCAGTATGGACCTGCTCGCTGGGAGGTACGGGAGAGAAGCCGTTCACGGACGAACAGTGGGATGTGGCCTGGGAGGCGCAAGCCCAGATGAGGAAGGAGGTTCTTGCGATGCTTGAGCCAATGGCCGCCTCGTACCGACCACCCTCACGCGAACTGTTGCGAAGGAGCCGGGGCAGGCTCAATGTCAGGCGCCCCGGGCGGAGGCGGGTAGGACCTGGCATCGAGGGACCGCCCGAGTCGACGCCATCGAAGCCGCCCGCCTAGAGAGCCGCCCCCGGAGCCGAGTGGCAACAGGGGCGGCGCGGGTGCTGCCTGTTGGTTACGCGGGCGGAGCCGTCGGTCGGCCGGTGCACATCGACTTCGCGGCGGAGACATTCAGGCACTTGCGGGACTTGGTGCCGTCCGCTGTGTAGCTGCTCGCCGCGTAATCGTACGTGCCCGAGGTCCACACGATGGTCAGGATCTCCTTCCCGCGCTTCGCGGTCACCTTCACCGCCGCGCCAACTTTGGACACCTTGAATGCCCAGTTGTGCGAAGCGAGAAAGGCTGCGAGCGCTTCGGCCTTAGCCACGCCCGTGTCCGGCGCTTTCGCAGCCTCCTCGGCCAACGTACCCACCCTTGATCTCCGGCTCGATGACCCGCGACCCGTAGCGGCCGAAGAACCACCCCTCCAACCGGGGCATGATCACGACCAGGGCGGCGGAGACGGCCACGAATGGCACCAGCCACCAGGTCGGGCGCACGAACAGCACCGACAGGGCCAGCACCGTGCCCAGATCGGTAACGAACGTCGACGACATGATCAACTGGCCGATCCTGGTCGCGTTCAGGCCGGTCTCCACCAGCACCGCGTAGACCACCGCCAGCGACGTCGTCGACAGCGCCACCCCGCCGATCTCCGCCGCCCGCCAGTCCCAGCCGGCGGCGTACCGGCAGGCCAGCAGCGCCAGCGCGAACGGCGCCGCGAACGACAGCGACCCGATCAGCAGACTGCCCCACCAACTCCGGCGCAGCGCGGCCGGGTCCACCTCCGCCCCGGCCAGAAACGTCAACACCACACTGCCGAAGCTGGCCAGGAACGCCAGCCACTGCGGCGTACCCAGATGCATGGTGTTACCGACCACGATCCCGGCGATGATCTCAATGACCGCCACCGACAGGCCCAACTCCACCGAGACCATGCTGGCGATCAGCGCGGTAACGGCCAGCACCGCGGCAACCGCGAGCGTCGTTCCCACCACAACCTCCCGTACGAACCAACGAACACCTGGCACAGCCAGGAGCCATCAGCCCGCATCGGGCGGTTCGGGTTCGCAGGGGCTCACCCAGGCGGGATCCATCGCCGCCCCCAGCGTAACCAACAACCGGCGCCGCCGACGCGCATGATTCGCCAACGAGACTTGGACGCCGCCAGATCATCCGCCGCCTTGACCTGAACGCCGCCATTGCGGCGCGGACGGGTAACTCCGGCTGCTTGTCGTTAGGGTCGCCAGCCGCGTCGGTAACCCTGACAATACTGACAAGGGCTGAAGGGTCTTGGCGAGGAGAGGTGCATGGCGAACCAGCGATACGCCCGGCACATCGCGATCGTTCATCTGCTCCGATCGCGCCAATGGGTGTCATCGGCTTCCCTGGCCAATCGGTTCGGTGTCAGCCAGCGGACGATCTACCGCGATATCGAGGAGCTGATTGCTGCCGGCATCCCGATCGAGGCCGTGGCCGGCCGTGAAGGTGGCTACCGTCTGAGTTCCGAGAGTCCGGTCGACCCGCTGATCCTCGACGCCGATGATGCGCTGCGACTGTATGTGCTCGGCCTGATCGACTCTGATGACGAGCACGGCGTGAGCGGGCCTGAGCTGCTCCAGGCGGGTGGTGTCAGCGCGTACGCCCGTGACATGCTCCGCAAGCTGAGCCAGCGCATCTACTTCGACACGCGTGACTGGTACTGGAAGGACGAGGGCTCGGGCCACATCCCGACGGTTCGCTACGCCTTGCTGACCAGCACGGCCGTGGAGATCAACATCCGCAATAAACACTCAGCCGGGATGAGCACCTTGATCGTTAAACCGTACGGTTTGGTCTGGAAGGGCGGCGAGTGGTGGCTCGTGGCCGCGCCGCTGCGGGGCGAGGTCCAGCGCTACCGGCTGAACCACGTCGATCGGCTGGTTCGTACGGATCTCTCCTTCACGCATCCGGAGGAGAAGTTCGACCTGCGCCAATGGTGGACGAAGACGCTTGAGGACTACGGTCGCGGGCCGAACCGCGTCACGATGCGGGTGTTCGCCTCTGGACGCGAGGAGATGCTGCGCCTGGGCCTCAAGCCCGATTCCGAGGTGCACCA
>WNFZ01003268.1_pt1 | contig 15195 bp, 16 predicted proteins | sample 5400081 | NCBI WGS metagenome assembly WNFZ01 (sample SAMN13153365, study PRJNA577476) | soil metagenome | isolation source: 80 cm soil or saprolite under grassland replicate 1 | place: USA:California | collected 2016-06-15 | reverse complement strand
CCTCGGGCTCGTCGGCGGTGAGACCATGTCGCCCGGCGGTGATCTCCTGCGCGAACCCCGATGCTACGCCACGAACGATGACCGTGCTCATGTGGGTCGTCCCTCCGGGGTGGAGCGGTGTCCGCTCAGAAGACGGCGATCGGGTTGACCGGCGAGCCGGTCACGTTGCGGAGCCTGAGGGGGGCGACGGTCAGGAGGAACTCCCACCGCCCGTGCTCGCCGCAGGCGCGCGCGAGATCCTCGAGGTTGGCGTTGTCGATGAGCCAGAGCCCCATCGCGACCAGCGAGACCACGTGGAACGAGTTCCCCATGGCGGGGTACGGCGGCGGACTGATGTCGTTGTGGGTGTCGGTGCCGATCATGGCCACCCCGCGCTCCCGCAGCCAGGGACAGCAGGCGACGTGGAGCGCGGGCGACCCCGCTCGGAGCGGGTGCACCGGCCCCTCGGCCAGGCGCCGCGCGTAGTACCCGGTGCGGACGAGGAGGATGTCGCCCGACTCGACACGCACCCCCGCCGCCCGCTCGGCGGCCTCCAGATCGGCCGGCATCACGCCCTCGCCCGGCTCCATCCACGGAATGGAGCGCGTGCGCGCCACGTCGAGGAGGACCCCGCGGCTCACGACGCCGTCGTGGAGCAGGTCCACCGACTCCACCGTCGCGCCCTCCCGGGAGGTCACGAGGGTGCAGGAGCGGCCGTTGTAGAGCTTCCCCTCCCAGAAGTAGTGCGCCGGGGTGTCGACGTGGGTGATGGTGTAGCCGTGGAACACCATCCCGATGAACTCCGAGGCCCCGCGCCGCTCCAGGTTGCGCTCGGGCGAGGCGGTGTCGCGCCCCTCGCCCGAGTCCACCATGAAGCGCAGCGGCTGGAACGTGGTGTCGGCCGTGATGTCGGTGACGATGGGACGGGCGCAGGTGACGCTCACGCCGTCCCGCACCAGGCCGGCGGCGGCGATCCGCTTGGCGGGCGTGATCAGGTTGATGGTGCCGAGCTGGTCAGCGGTTCCCCACCGCCCCCAGTTGGACAGGGAGCGCAGGTAGCCCTTGACCTCGGTCTCGCTCGGTAAGGTGGACGCCACGCGCGGCTACTTCAGCTCGCCCGCGTAGATCTTCATCACCGTCGACAGGAAGCCGAGCGCCCTGTCCCGCTGGCGCTGGAACGAGTTCCTGCCGATGATGGAGCCGAAGCCGCCGCCGTCGCGGATGGCGCGGCACTCGTCGTAGAACGCCTCGTCGTCCTCCCTGGTCGCGCCCCCCGAGAAGATCACGATGCGCTTGCCGTCGAAGGCCGACTGCACGACATGGCGCACGCGCTCGGCGAGGGTCGAGATGGGCACGGCCGCCTTGTCGTACGCCTTCCTGGCCTCGACCTGCTCGATGTGCTTGGTCGGCGGCTTCACCTTGATGACGTGGGCGCCGAGCTGGGCCGCGATCTGGGTGGCGTAGGCGACCACGTCCACCGCCGTCTCGCCTTCCTTGCTCAGCTCCGATCCCCGCGGATAGGACCACACCACGGCCGCGAGCCCGTAGGACTTGGCCTCCTTGATCATCTCCCGGCACTGCTGGTACATCGTCTGCGCGCTGGCCGAGCCGGGGTAGATGGTGAAGCCGACGGCCACGCAGCCCAGGTGCAGCGCGTCCTTCACGGAGGCGGTGACGGCGGACAGCGGATCCTTCTCGTCGTGCAGGACATCGTGGTTGTTCATCTTGAGGATGAGCGGGATCTCCCCGGCGAACTCCGCCGCCCCCGCCTCGAGGAAGCCGAGCGGCGCCGCATAGGCGTTGCAGCCGGCGTCGATGGCGAGCTGGAAGTGGTAGAGCGGATCGTAGGCGGGCGGGTTGACGGCGAAGCTCCGCGCCGGTCCGTGCTCGAAGCCCTGGTCCACGGGCAGGATGACCAGCTTGCCGGTGCCGGCCAGGCGGCCGTGGTTCAGCAGGCGCGCCAGGTTCGTCCTCGTCCCCGGGCTGTCGCTCGCGTACCAGCTCAGAATCTCTTTCACTCGCGCTCCCATTGTGAGTTCCTTTCTTGGGCTGCCGGTCGACTAGGTGCCACGCCGGTAGAACTGCTCGGCCATCTCCACGTCGTCGGGACTCCCGAGGATGACCGCCGCCCGCTGGTGGTATTCTTCGGCTTTCAGCTCGAGGACGCGCCCGGTCCCCGTGCTCGCGCGCCCGCCCGCCTGCTCGACCACGAAGCCCATGGGCGCCACCTCGTAGAGGAGCCGGAGCTTGGGTTTCGGCTTGGCGGGATCGGAGAAATCGGCGGGATACATGAAGAGCCCGCCGTGGAGCAGGGTGCGATGGACATCGGCCACCATGGCGCCCGAGTACCGCAGCGAGTACGGGCGGCCGTCGGTCTTGTCCGGTGTGCGAAGGTACTCGACGAAGGCGCGCTGACCCGGATGCCACGAGTAGAAGTTCCCCTCGTTGATCCCGTAGACCTTCCCGCGCCGGGGGATCCGGATGTCGGGAAGGGTCAAGAGGAACTCTCCCGTCTCCGGGTCCAGGCTGAAGCCGTGGGTGCCCTGCCCCACGGTGTAGACGAGCACCGTCGCCGGACCGTACATCACGTACCCCGCGGCGATCTGCTCGGTGCCGGGCCCGAGCGCCGCCGGCCCCGCCGGGATGCGACCCCGGCTCGGCCGCACCGAGAAGATGGTGCCGACCGGGCTGTTGACATCCAGGTTCGAGGAGCCATCCACCGGGTCGCAGCAGACGATCAGGCCGCGCGCACCGCCGGCCTCGTGGATCTCGATCGGGTCCTTGGACTCCTCGGAGATGAAGGCGGCGACGCCCCCGCTGGCCCTGAGCCCGGCCAGCATCGTCTCGTGGCCCCAGACATCGAGCTTCTTGACCTCGTCACCACTCACATTGGTGCCCCCGGCATAGCCGAGGCGGTCACGGAGGGCGGCGTGCGCGAGCTCCTGGGCGATGACGGCGGCGACGCGCCCGATCCGGCCCACGACCGCCGCCACGCCGCGCGCGTGCTCGGGCGGGAGGAGGGCCTGCTGGGACACCACATGCTGGGACAGCGTCACGGGCGCGTCGGCCATCTGACTCCTCCCGTCGGTGTGCGAAACGGAACCCGGTTGCTCGCCCGTGTCTGCCTTGTCCAAATGCTAAGCGATCCAGTCGCCCCGAGTCAACCGCTCGCCGTGTCACCAGACCATCGCCTCCTTCTCGAGCCGTTCCAGCCACCGAATGTCTTCGGCCGCGAGCGGGCCGGGCGCATCCCGAGCGGCGATTCACTCGTCCTGCGGCGAGCGGAATTGGCGCGCGGGCGCCTCTCGGTACGGGCGACGGGCAAGGGCCTCCTCGTCCAGGTCGATGCCGAGCCCGGGACCGGTGGGCAGCGCGATGAATCCGTTCTCGACCGGCAACACCGGCCGGGCGATCGCCCGGGCGGCCTCTTCGAAATTGACGAAGTACTCGGTGATGAGGAAGTTCGGCATGCCGGGCGCGGCGTGGAGCGTGGCCGCCAGCCCAACGGTCGTGCTGTTGCCAGTGCTTGTGCGAGCCGGGATCGAACAGAAACGTCCTGAGCCCTTGATTCTCGTGTCGCCGGCAAGAACGCTACGTCGTGGCCCAAGCCGTGTCAAGGTGCGGACCCGCCTTCCCGGTCACCGAGGCCGGCTCGCCGGCGGGCGCGCACGCCAGCTCTTGACCACGGGCCAGACGATCATCAGGGTCGCGATCGCCAGGATCACCGCGCTCACCGGGCGCGTGACGAAGACGGTGACATCGTTCTGGTTGGCGACCATGCTGGTGAGGAAGAACTGCTCGGCCATGGGGCCGAGGATGATGCCCATGACGAGCGGCGCGATCGGCAGGTCATGGCGTCGCATGAAGAAGCCGAGGATGCCGAAGAGCATGGTCAGCCACACGTCGGCCATGTCGTTGCGGAGCGCGTAGGCCCCCAGGAAGCAGAAGACCACGATGAAGGTGTTGAGGATGGGAGCGGGCACCTTCATGAGGGTGGCGAACGACATCGCGGCGAGGAAGCCCAGCGCGATCATCACCACGTTGGCCAGGACCATCCCGGCCACGATGGTGTAGACCTCGGTCGGCTGCTTCGTGAACATGAGCGGCCCCGGCTGGATGCCGTGGATCAGGAAGGCGCCCATCATCACGGCGGTGGCGGCGCTGCCCGGGATGCCGAGCGTGAGCAGGTGGATCATCGCCCCGCCCGTCGATCCGTTGACCGAGCTTTCCGACGCGACCAGTCCGGGAGCGTGTCCCGTGCCGAACAGCTCGGGCTGCCGGGAGACCTGCTTCTCGAGTCCGTAGGAGACGAAGGACGAGACGGTGGCGCCGGCGCCCGCCAGCCCGCCCACCGCCACGCCGACCAGCGTCCCGCGCGCCAGGGACCACCGGAGCGGCCAGAGGTCGAGGAGGGGCAGCCGCGGGACGGCCCGGGCGGTGGCGGGTGCCGGCGCCGCCTCGGGGAGCACGACCTGTTCGAGGACCTCGCCGATGGCGAAGAGGCCGATCAACACGGTCACGAAGTCCACCCCGGTCTTGAGGAACGGGACGTCGAAGGTGAAGCGCTCGACGCCGTACATCGCCTCGGTCCCGATGGTGCCGAGGAACATGCCCGCGAAGAGCGAGAGCAGCGCGGACGTCATGGAGGACTGGCCAAGGACCGAGACGCTCGCGAGCCCGAAGACCACCACCGAGAAGAACTCGACGGTGGAGAACGTCAGCGCGACCTTGGCGAACGGCGGCGCGAAGAAGGCCAAGAAGAGCGCGCTCACGAGCCCGCCGAACGCCGAGCTCATGATGGCGAGCCCCAGCGCGTACTGGCTCTGGCCCTGGCGGGTGAGCCGATAGCCCTCCCATGTCGTCGGCACGTTCATGGGATCGCCCGGGATGTTGAACAGGATCCCGGTGATGGACCCGCCGAACACGCCGCCGCAGTAGACACCGATCATCAGGAGGAGCGCGGGCACGATCCCCATCAGGTACGTGAAGGGCAACACCAGCACGATGGCGTTCAGCATCGTGATGCCGGGCAGGGCGCCGGCGATGATGCCGATGGCCAGGCCCAGGATGATCATGAGGAAGTTCACCGGCTGCACGGCGTTGACGAGCCCGGCGCCGAGGTTTGTGAAGATCTCGCTCATGGCACTCGTCGCCGGATCGAAGCCTGCCCCTCATGGCCGTGGTGAGTATCGCGAAGCCACATTGGCCAGTGCCCCTCAGAAGATGCCGAGCGCCCGGTACAGCGCCAGGCTCACCGCCTCGAAGGGGCCCTCGCCCTTGGGGAGCGGGAGGTAGACGAGCTTGATGAAGAGGTATAGGAGCAGGATCGTGCCGACCACGGTGTTGGCGGCGAGGACCGCGAGGGAGCGCGTGCCGCAGAGATACATGAAGGCCGCGATGAATGTCAGCGTCGCGGGCGCGAAGCCCACGGCGGGCGTGGCCAGGACGTAGAGGATGATCAGGGCGATCGCCGTGGCGAGCTTTCGCCGTGACAGCTCGGGTAACCTCTCGGCCTCCAACGCCCGCGTGTCGACCATCGCGGGCTCCCCCGGATCCACCGCGCGCGGGCGTCGCCACTCGACGATGCCCTTCACCAGACAGGTGAGCCCGAGCCCGGCGAGGACGAGCCGCGGCCAGAAACCGGGGCCGAGCTGGTCGCCCCGAACCAGCTGGTCGAGCCCGCGGGTGTCGAGCAGGAGCCCTGCCGACACGAGCACGCCGCCGAGGGGGGCGGCCACGCGGCGACCGAACCGCATGCTAAGGAACTCGGCGGGGGCCCTCGCCCCCCTTCCGAAGCCTCCGCTCAGAAATCGTCGCGGCGGCGGCGCCGAGTCGTGCGCGAGGGTTCGGGCAATGCTCCGACACGCGGCCAGCCCGCTCTACTTCCTGATCCCGAACTCTTTGACGAACCGCTCGAGGGTCGCGGCCTCGCCCGTCACCCACGGCCCGAACTTGTCCGGGCCCATGTAGCTGTCCGCCCGGAGGTACCACTCCTCGGCGAACTTCTTCCATCCGGGAGTCTCCGAGGCCTTCCGGAAGGCCTCGCCGAGCGCCTGGATCCGCTCGGGTGGGTTGCCCTTCTTGGCGACGATCCCGCGGAACTGGGGCAGGAAGATCTCGAGCCCGAGCTCCTTCGACGCGGGCACGTCGGGGAAGGCCGGGTGGCGCTTCTCGGCGAAGATGACCAGCGGCCGGAGCTGGCCGGCCTTGACGTATTGCTGCACGTCACCGGCCTGCTCGTAGAGCACCTCCGTGTGGCCGCCGAGCGCGGCCGCGTAACGCTCGCCAGGCTTGGGGTAGGGCACGGTCGTCATCTTGTATCCCTTCTGCGCCAGGTAGAGTACCGTCACGTCGTCCACCGAGCCGAACCCGGTCGAGGCCACGCGCAGCTTGCCCGGATTGGCCTGGGCGTGCTTGAAGAGCTCCTGGATGGTCCGGAAGGGGCTCTCGGCCTTCACGAACAGAAACGAGTCGGCCACCTGTGTCCGGGCGATCCAGTCGAAGTCGTCCACCTTGTGCCGCGCGAGCCCGGTGGGGATGGTCGCCAGCGTGTCGGCGATGTACACCGCGATCGTGTAGCCGTCGGCCTTGCCGGTCAGCACCTGCGCCAGGCCCGTGTTGCCGGAGGCGCCCGGCACATTGGAGACGGGCAGGGCGACGCTGAGAAACGGCTGCGCGAGGGAGCCGATCTGCCGCGCCATGGCGTCGGCGCCGCCGCCGGTGCCCCACGGCACGATGAAGTCGATGGGGCGGTTCGGGTACTTCTCCTGCGCGGCCACCGCCCACGCGACGCCGATCGCGGCGAGCAGAGCGCCGGCCAGACACACCCACCTGAGTGACCTCATGCGAAACCCTCCGGCGAACCGCAAAACCCTCCGGGGTCAGACTTTGATTTCTTGGCAACTCCCGACGGGCACCCGCTCTGCGAACAGTCAAGAAGTCAAAGTCTGACCCCGCAGCTCGCGCCGCAACATCTTGCCGGTCGTGGTGACCGGCAGCTCGTCCCTGAACTCGACGATGCGCGGGGCCTTGTACGTGCTGAGCCGGGCCCGGCAGAACTCGATGACCTCCCGCTCCGTGACGCGGCCGTGGTGCTCGCCCTTCAGGACCACGCAGGCCTTGACCGCCTCGCCGCGGTAGGCGTCGGGAACCCCGATGACCGCGGCGAGCTTGACCGCCGGATGCTCGTAGAGCGCCTCCTCCACCTCGCGGGGCCAGACCTTGAAGCCGGCCGTGTTGATCATGTCCTTCTTGCGATCCACGATGGCGAAGTAGCCCTCGGCATCCATGGTCGCCACGTCGCCGGTGTGGAGCCACTCGTCGCGGATCGCCCGCGCCGTGGCCTCCGGGCGCTCCCAGTACCCTTTCATCACCTGCGGCCCGCGGATCACGAGCTCGCCCGGCGCGCCGGCCTCCACGTCGGCCCCCGTGTCCAGGTCCACGATCCGCGCGTCCGTATCGGGCAGCGGCACGCCGATGGAGCCCGCCTTGGCGCGGCCGATGGGGTTGGCGTGGGTGAGCGGGCTCGTCTCGGTGAGGCCGTAGCCCTCCACCAGCACCTCGCGGCCGACGAGCGCGTCGAACCGGGCCTTCACGCTCGGGGGCAACGGTGCCGCATTGGTCCGGCACGCGCGCAGGGAGGAGTAGTCGGCGCGACGCCCATCCTCATCGTCGAGGAGCGCGATGAACATGGTGGGCACGCCGAACAGGCGCGTCACCCGATACCGCCCGACCGCCGCCGCCACCGATGACGCCTGGAAGCGGCCGAACACGAGGAGCGTCGCCCCCGCCGAGAGCGGGACGTTCATCACCCCGGACATGCCGCCGCTGTGGAACATGGGGATGGCGGACAGCGAGGTCTCCGCGCCCGGCTCGAAGGCGTACCAGCAGGCGAACTGGCTGGTGTTGGCGACGATGTTCTTGTGCGTGAGCATCGCGCCCTTGGGGACGCCGGTGGTCCCGCCCGTGTAGAGCAGCACGGCCACGTCCTCGTCGGGGACGCACTCGGCGGCCGGGCCCGGCGGGAGCGTCTCCATCTCGCGGAACTCGGCGGCGCCCAGGTGGACCAGCCCGAGCTTGGCGGCGGCGCGGGCGCCGGCGCCGCCATCCGGTCCAACCATGAGCGAGACCCGGGCGTCGGTGAGTTGCCGCTCGATCTCGCTCTCGCGGGAGGCGGGGTTCACGGGCACCACGACGCCGCCGGCATACCAGGTCGCGTAGTAGCCGGCGATCAGCGCGACGCTGTTCGGGAAGCAGAGGCCCACGTGGCTCCCGCGTCCGACGCCACGCGCGCGCAGGCCGGTCGCCAGGCCGCGCACCGCGCTCCAGAGCGCCTCGTACGTGAGCGCGCGCCGTTCCACCAGGCTCTCGTGGTCGAGCTCGATGATCGCCGGACGCGTGGCGAAGTCCCGGAGGTTCCTCTCGAGGAGCCACCAGGCGGGAACGCGCGGGTAGTCCAGGAAGGGCGGGACGTGAGCGGGCCAGACCGCGCGCCAGGGCCGCGAGAGCGCGGGAGCGATCACGTGAGCGCGGGAGTCGTGACGGCGGGCAGGGTGTACCCCAGCTCCAGGGCCGCCAGGTTCTGCTCGTGGAAGCGCGGGATCACCTCCAGCATGGTCGGCTTCATCGCCGCGTAGTCCATGCCGGCGAGCCGGGTGAGGGCGCCCAGCATGATCATGTTGGCGAAGAGCACGTTGTTGAGGCGCTCCTTGGCGAGCGCCGTGGCCGGCACCATGACGTGGCGCTCGGGGGCGTCGGGGCGGATCTCCTCGACCAGCTCGGGGTCGTAGAGGATCTTGCCCCGGCACAGGTCGTAGAAGCGCTTGTAGGCGGGCGCCGAGAAGGCGACGAACACGTCGGCCGCCTCCACCACGGGGCTGTCCACGTAGGTGGGGGAGATGACGATCTGGGCGCGCACGTAGCCGCCGCGCGTCTCGGTGCCGTGGCTCTTGAGCATGGTCACGCGATGGCCTTGCTTGATGGCGGCCAGGCCCAGGATCTGGCCCATCCGGATGACGCCTTGCCCCCCGAACCCCGAGATGAGGATCTCCGTGCGGGTCCTGGCCACCGTCGCCGTCTCCATCAGCAAGCTCGGAGGGGGGCTTCGCCCCCCTTCCGAAGCCTCCCCCCAGGAATCGGTTGCGCCGGCAAAGCCGGCGCTCGAAGCGCGGTCATTACGCGCGAGTTCGGCAAGTGACCCGTTTCTCCGATTTGTCTCCGCGAAGGCGGCGCTCGAAGCTCGAGCTCGTCGCGCGAGCCGTTCTCGGACACGACACTAGCCTGCCTTGGCCGCCCTGTCGGCTTGGACGCGCGCGTTCATGTCGCGCATGATCCTCGAGAACTCCGGGCGGCTGTTGGAGGCGTCGTGCTTGATCCCCGTCTCCCAGGTGAAGTCGCTCTCGGTGCCGTCGGCCTTGCGCCCCTGGGTGTGCTCGTAGATCCACTCGAGGTTCTTGAGCGTGTCGCGCGTGCCGAGGGCGTAGGCGCCGAAGTTCTCGTTGCACGGGAAGCGCACGTGGATGAACGAGAAGCCGTCGTTCGCGAGCGCCTTCTTGACCACCTTCACCGTCTGGTGCCACTGGGTCGCCGTCGTCTCGGCCACGAAGGTCGCGCCGGCGGCCTTGACCACGTCGCAGGGATCGAAGGAGGGCTCGGCCATCCCGTAGGGGCTCGAGTTGGTCACGTAGCCGGCGGGCGTGGTCGGGGAGAACTGCCCGCCGGTGGACTCGTAGCCCATGTTGTCCTCGCAGATCACCGTCACGCCCAGGTTGCGGCGCGCGGCGTGGATGAGGTGCGAGGTGCCGATGGACGCCGCGTCGCCGTCGCCCACCACGATGAGGTACTTCTTGTCGGGCTGGGCGAGCTTGAGGCCCGTGGCCACCGCGAGCGCGCGGCCGTGGGTGGCGCCGAAGTTGTCGCCGCCCCAGGTGGCGTAGGTCTGGCGCCCGACGCAGCCGATGCCGGTCCCGAAGATCACGTCCTCCTGCTTGAGCCCCAGCTCGTCGATGGCCTGGAGCAGCCAGTTCTCGATCATGCCGATGCCGCAGCCGTGGCAGGCCTTGGTGGGGATCTGACTCGGGCGCAGATACTTCCCCGCGAGCTTGTTCATTCACCTCACCTCCGTCCAGATGTAGGGCAGCTCGGGAATCCGTCCCGAGCGGGCGACGCCTTCGAGGCCCGCCACCACCTCGGCCACCGTGTGCAGCTCGGCGCTCTTGCCCATGAAGTGCACCTTCCGCTTGTCGGGCGCCGCGCGCATCACCTCGCGCACGAGCTGCCCGTCGTAGTTGAGCTCGCAGACGACGTAGTGCCGGTCCCCCTCGTAGAGCTCGTCGAGGAAGGGCCAGAGCGTGATGGGCCGGACGAAGCCCGCGCGGACCCCGCGCCGGCGCGCCTCGAGCACGCCCGTCTTGACCGTGCGCGCGTTGGCGCCGTAGGCCACGGCGACGACCTCCGCGTCCTCGAGGCCCACCGTCTCGTAGCGCGTCAGATCATCGCGGTGGTGGCGGATCTTGTTGACGAGGCGGTAGGTCTGCGCCCACTGGGCCTCCATCTCCTCGATGTCGTAGCCCTCCTCGGTGTGGGTGTAGGCGGACACGCAGACGCCGGTGCCGCGCCCGATCACGTTGGGCGGCACGTCGAGGTCGGCGCTCCCCACCGGGAAGAAGGGCATCATCAGGTTGTCCTTGCGCGGGATGACGAAGTCGAGCCCGTCGTAGCCGTCGGGGATGAACAGGTCCTCCCACATGTCGGAGACGACCTGGTCGGTGAGGATGGTGACGGGCGTCCGGAAGCGCTCGGCCAGGTTGAAGGCGTCGATGGTGAGCCAGAAGGCCTCCTGGACGGACGAGGGCGAGAGCACGATGGTCTCGAAGTTGCCGCCGTGGGTGCAGTAGCGGGCCACGTAGAACTCCCCCTGCCCCGGCGCGCCCGTGATGCCGCTGATGGGGCCGACGCGCATGGCGTCGACGACGACCAGCGGGATTTCGTTGGTGATCGACCAGCCGTAGGCGTCGTGCATGAGCGTGTAGCCCGGGCCCGACGTCGCCGTCATCGCCTTCAGCCCGCCGAGGCTCGCGCCCGCGCAGGCGTGCATGCCGGCCAGCTCGTCCTCGCACTGCACGTAGTAGCCGCCCACCTGCGGGAGGCGCTTGGACATGTACTCGGCGATGTCGGTGGCCGGGGTGATGGGGTAGCCGGCGAAGACGCGGCAGCCGGCGGCGATGGCGCCTTCGGTCAGCGCGTAGGTCCCCGCCTCGAGCAGGCGCCGGCCCGTGGTCGCGCGCCGGGCCCAGTCGGTCCACGGCGCGACCAGGGTTTCCTTGACGGCCAGGTCCAGGGTCGGCATCAGTGGGCTCCTCCGACGGTCGCCAGCTCCGGTTTGAGCGACACGTCGATGCAGAAGTCGGGGCAGATCTGGTAGCAGAGCATGCACCCGATGCAGTTCTCTTCCTTGGCGGTGTACATGGGGAACCAGCCGAGCCTGTTCGCGGTCTTGCGCCAGGCGAACACGTCCACCGGACAGATGGCCAGACAGAACCCGCACGCCTTGCACATGTCCTCGGTGACGGCCACGTCCCACTTCCCGGCCGGGCCGCGGGCGGCCTTCTTCTCAGGCTTGAACAGCGGCATCGCCCTCTCCCTCCGCCATCAGCGTGAGCACGATCGCCTTGGCGCCGGCGATGTGGGCGCGCGCGAGCCGCTCGGCGCCGGCGGCGTCACGGGCCGCGATCGCGTCGAAGATCGCCCGGTGCTCGCGATACGCGTCGTCCAGCCGGCGCTCCGTCTTGAGCAGGAGCGGATGGAACCGGCGGATGGACAGCCGCACCACCGACGCGAGACGGCCGAGCGGCCGATTGGCCGCCGCCCGGACGATCTCCTCGTGGAAGGTCACGTGGGCGCGGAACCAGGGACCGGGATCGTGACGCTCGACGCACTCGGCCATCCGCGCCAGGGCCTTCTGGAGGCGCGCGAGGACACCCGGGTCCGCCCGACCCGCCGCCAGCCGCGCGGCGAGGCCGTCCAGGACCTCGCGGAGGTCATAGAGCTCGACGGCCTCGTCGGCGTTGAGCAGGATCGCCCGCACGCCGCCCCGAGGCAAGAGCTCGATCAGCCCCTCTTGCTCCAGCCGCGTGAGAGCCTCCCGGATGGGCGTCCGGCTGATCCCCAGCCGCTCGGCGAGCGCGGTCTGCCGCAGGCGCACCCCCGCCTCCAGCCGCCCGTCGAGGATGGCCTCGCGCAGGCTCTGGGTGGCATCGTCGACGAGGCGCCGGCGCCTCAGGGGCGTCACCCGCGGTCCCCCGATCATGGAATCCTCACCCACCCGGCGCCCCCTGCTGGTTTTTGTATCCAGGATACAGCCACGCTGGTAGGCACAGGAGACCACATCACCCGCCGGAGGTCAAGCACGGCCTTGGCAGAAGACGCCTCAGACCTTCGTCCGGCGCTCGGCCCAGTAGGGGTCTCTCAGCTGGCGCTTGATGAGCTTGCCCGCGGCGTCTCGCGGGAAGTCCGCGTGGACGCTCACCTCGCGCGGGACCTTGTAGTCGGCCATGCGCTCGCGCGCCCACGCGCCCAGCTCATCAGCGGTGAGCGTCGAGCCCGGCCGGAGCTGGACCGCCGCGTGCACGCGCTCGCCCCAGTCCGGGTCCGGCACCCCGAACACCGCCACGTCCTCGACGGCGGGATGGCGGTGCATCACGTCCTCGATCTCGGCGGGGTAGATGTTCACGCCGCCGGAGATGATCATGTCGCGCTTCCGGTCGCAGATGTAGTAGAAGCCCTCGTCATCCATCCACGCCACGTCGCCGACCGTGAGCCACTCTCCCCGCTGGGTGGCCGTCGTCGCCGTCGGGTCCTTGTAGTAGCCGTCGAACATGCCGGTGAAGCGCCGCACGTAGAGCTCGCCGGGCCGGCCCCGGGGCACCGGGTGGCCGTCGTCGTCGAGGAGCGCGATCTCGATGCCGGGCGCCGCCCGGCCGCAGGAGCCGGGCTTGCGCAGCACGTCCTCGGGGCGGAGGACGGTGTTGAGGCCCAGCTCGGTCGAGCCGTAGAACTCGTAGAAGGCCGGGCCGAAGAGCGCCGTGGCTTCTTCCTTGACGCGCATCGGACAGGGGGCGCCGGCGACGACCAGCACCTTCATCGACGACACGTCGTAACGGCGCCTGACCGCCTCCGGCAGGTCCACGATGCGCTTGACCAGGGTCGGCGCCATGAAGGTGCTCGTGACCCGATGGCGCGCGATGGCGGCGAGCGCGTCTTCCGGGTCGAACTTCCGCATGACCACGACCGTGCCGCCGAAGACGTGCGTGAGGTGGGCGAAGGAAAACGGCGCCGAGTGATAGAGCGGGCCGGCCACCAGGTGGACGTGACCGGCCACGGCGAGGTCGAGGGCATCCATCAGCCGGAGGCTGACCTGGGGATCGACGGCGCCCCGGAGCGCGCCCTTGGGCCGGCCGGTCGTCCCGCCGGTGTAGATCATCGAGCCGCCGAGCCCCTCGGCCGTCTCGGCCGCCGGCGCCTCCGCGCTCCCCGGGGCGATCAGCGCCTCGAGGCGCTCGGCCCACGGCGGGCGCGCGCCGCCCATGACGATCCACCGGCGCACCTTGCCGGCCCCGGCCCGCACCTCCTCGAGGCGCGGGAGGTACGTGTCGTCGACGAAGACGGCGGATGCGTCCGAGTGGTCCAGGATGTAGGCCACCTCGTCGGCGACCAGCCGGTGGTTCATGGGCACCGGGATCGCGCCCACGGCCCGGGCGGCGGCGGCGACGAGCAGGAACTCGGGCGAGTTGCGCGAGTAGATGATCACGTGCTCGCCGTGGGCGATGCCCAGCCGCCCGAGCGCCCCGGCCAGCCGGTCCCGGCGCTCGAGCAGGTCCCTCCAGCTCCAGCGCCGGTCACCGTCGATCAGCGCGACACCATCCGGCATCGCCTGCGCGTGCATCGCGATCACGTCCACGGCGCCCTCCCTGCCCCGATCACGAGGTTGGCCAGGGCCGCGGTTGACAGGTGGACGACACGCACGTAGTCTGCCCGCATGTCGGCGATGTTACAAGTGGGCCACGTCCCGGCCTGACCGGACGTAGGGAGGGCAAGCCATGGCTTCTGGCGATCCGCTGCTGTCCATGTTCCAGGACGTCCTCGAGATGCTCGCGCTGACCCGGGCGAGCTTCAAGCGCCACGACCCCGCCGCGCTCGACAAGGCCGCCGCCCTCGGGCGCGACGTCCACAAGCGCGAGCAGGATCTCACCGAGCAGCTCCTGACCGCCCAGCCCGAGCGCGAGGGCCTCCGCTTCATTCCCTCGCACCTCGAGCGCGCCGGCGACGCCATCGAGGGGTTGATCCGCTGCGTGCGCGGCATGGAGGCCGAGGGCACCCTCTTCACCGACCGGGGGATCCGCGAGATCACGCAGCTCTTCACGCAGGCCACCGAGCTCCTCGAGTGCGCCCGCGACCTGGCGCTCACCGGCAATCGCGTCCTGGCGCGCCACGTGGAGCTCGAGAGCATGCGCTTCCAGGACCAGGCCTCCGAGTTCGCCCGCGCCCACGAGGAGCGGCTGATCGAGGGCGTCTGCATGCCGAAGGCCTCGAGCGCCTATCTCGCGATGCTCGACCACCTGCGCGAGATCACCCGCCACGCGCGGCGGATCGCCGCCCGCGTGGTCCCGCCCGAGCGCGCCGTGTCGCCCGCCCGGGACTCCGTGTGACCGGGGGCGGCTGACCGAGCCCCCGCATCAGACGATCTTCGTGTAGCAGCGGGCCTGGGCCGCTTATGAGGCGGTGCCGCTTCGCCTGGTGGAAGTGGATGTGGGGCGCGCCATCGCATTGGCCGTTGAGCAAGGGCTGTACGCCTATGATGGCTACATGTTGCTGCTGGCCCGCGATCGAGGGCTGCCCTTGCTGACGCTCGACGGGCCACTGGCGGCGGCGGCGCGGCGCACCGGGATCACAGTCGTGGAGATCTGAGATAAAGACCTATACCTATTCCGAAGCCCGGCAACGGTTGGCGACGCTGCTCGATCAGGCGCGCCGTGAGGGCCGCGTGCAGATTCGCCGCCAGGATGGGAGCACGTTTGTCGTTCAGCCGATCGTCAGTGATCGCTCGCCCCTGGATGTACCCGGGGTCCGCAGTCGCTTGCGCCGGGGCGAGTTGGTGCAGCTGGTCCGCGAACAACGGGTGGCGTCGGGAACGCGCGTCATCGCGGCGCTCTCGAACAA
>WNFZ01008530.1_pt1 | contig 15209 bp, 10 predicted proteins | sample 5400081 | NCBI WGS metagenome assembly WNFZ01 (sample SAMN13153365, study PRJNA577476) | soil metagenome | isolation source: 80 cm soil or saprolite under grassland replicate 1 | place: USA:California | collected 2016-06-15 | reverse complement strand
CAGCCGGCGCAGGTCGTAGGTAGCGTGCCGGCTGGTGTAGGGGGCGTCCAGCAGCGCGGCGACCCGGCTGGCCAGGGCACGGTTGTCGAAACCGGCGATCAGGTGTGTGAACCCGACGGTGGCCGCCAGCACGGCCATCACCCGGGTGTCGCCGAAACGCAGCCCGGGGGCGTGTTGACCGTCGGCGGTGGTGGTCGCGGCGGTGACCGCGGCGAAGGTGGCGACGTCTGGGGCTGGACGGGCATCGGAGGCTTGTGCGTCGCACAGACGCTGGTTGGCTCGATCACCAACCGTCCGCAGGGCTCGCCAGTTGTCGCTGTTCACGCGTCGGCCGATCCCGAAGTCGTGGGTGTCGCAGATGACCGTCTCGGTGCGTAGTGCCCGATGGTCTTTGAAGTACTGCTTGATGCGGCTGGACTTGTAGTAGCAGTTGACCTGTGGGTCGACGCCTTTGGTGATCACCGTGGTGCGGAAGGTTCCCGGGGTCGTCGACATGACACGCCGGTCGAAGATCAACGCGACCGACGCGGGCCGGCCGATGTCGAGGTGATCGCGGATCATCCCTTCGAAGAACGCCCGCCCAGCGGCGGGCTGATTGAACACCCGGGTGTCGGAGACCTCGAACTGCCGAAACGCCAGCTCGTAGACGTAGCCCGCGCGCCGGTCAGCGTCGGTGAACGGCGAGGGCAGCACGCGGCACCAGCGCCAGAAGAACCGGTGCACCGCACCGGAGCCCAGCCGGTCGCAGATGCGCTGCAGCGCCGCCGGGTCGTCGCAGGAACCGAACCCGTTGTCCAGCGCGGTGAACCCGATCCCGGCCTTGACGCACTGCCGCTGCGCCCAGGCGTGCCCGTTGAGCCAGATCCAGATCGGGTACGGCGCGTAGGCGTTGGTCTTCCAGAACGCCCCGCCCCACTCCGGGTCCCATAGGTAGAAGTAGAAGTGGTTGATAAAGGCCATCTGCCGGCCCCACTCCATGTGCGGGTGCGGCAGGTGCTCCTGGCCCTTGGCCTTCCCCGACCGCCACACCGGCGCCTTCTCCTGCGCGATGCCGATCAGCACCACCCGACCCTCGCCGTCCTCAGCTGCCGCCGCGTCCAGCAGCGGCCGGGCGATCTGCTCCTTGCTCTCGCGCTTACCGAAGCGGATCACCGGCACCCCGTGCGCCTGCGCCCAGCGGTGCACCTCATCGGCATACGCGGCGCCGATCTTGCCGAACGCCGCCGAGGACGGGATCGCGAACCCACGCTGCCGGTTGAGGAACTGACACACCCACCCGACGGTCTGCAGCTTCGGCACATACCCCTGCAGGAAGATCCGATCCACCGAACGGCAGGTGAGCGTCACATGGTCTCGAAGTAGGGTTGCGTAGTCGGCCATCTGGAGCCTCCCCGGTGTCAGCAACCCCGAGGCTACGACCGGCGGCAGAGGGAGTCTCCGTCCCGGAGACTCCCTCCCGATGATCGAACGTGATCCTGATCAACTTGCCGTGCCGGTCCCTCCGGGACCGTCACGGCCCCCGCCACTCGGCGGTATGAGGTCGCTCGCTACAGGGCTAGGTCCGGCGGAGCCGGGATTTTGAGTCGGGTTTTGGGTGGCTGGGTCGGGTTCAGGCGGCCAGTCCGCTGTGGTGGGCGAGGGCGTCGATGGCCCGCTGGTATCTGGTGGCGGCGGTGCGTAGGGGTCCGGTGGCGGTGGGGTCGGCCAGGTGGGCCAGGCCGGTGGGCAGGAAGCGGTCGTGGACGCGGGTGAGGAACATCGCTATGGGCAGGCCGGTGTCGCTGACTCGGTAGCGGTGGGTGTGCGGGATCTTCTCGATCAGGCCGTGCAGGCGTAGTCGGCGCAGGTCGTAGGTCATCTGGCCGGTGGAGATGGTCCCGGGTTGAAGTCCGCGTAGTTGCGCGGTCAGTGCGCGGAGGTCGCGGTTGGTGAACCCGGCCGGCTGCAGTCGGAAGATCAGCAGGGCGGACAGCAGGGCGTGGCTGCGTTGGTGGCCCAGCCGTAGTCCGGCCACGCGGGTGCCGGCGGGGGTGGTGATCGCTTCGGTGACGGCAGCCAGGGCGGTGGTTGCGGTGATCGGGTTGTGGTCGAGTCGTTGGACGCCGAGTAGGCGCCGGTTGGCGGTGAAGCCGATCTCCCGCAGGGCGGGCAGATTACTCAACCGTTTCCCGATTCCGAAGTCGCGGGTGTCGTTGATGGTGGTCTCGGTGCGTAGCGCCCTGCCTTCTTTGTGGTATTGCTTGATCGTGGCGTGCTTGTAGTCCACGTGCAGGCTCGGGGTGACCCCTTCGGTGATGATCCTGGTGCGGAACCGGCCCGGGGTCGCCCGGGGGGCCGGTGCGTGTGAGGCGGCGGTTGAAGACCAGGCTGACCTGGTCGGGGCGGCCGATGTCGAGATTGTCCCGGATGACCTGTTCGAAGAAGATCCGGCCCGTCACCGGGCGGTTGAGCATCTGGGTCAGGGAGAACTCTGCCTGCAGGATCGACAGGTGGTAGCGGTAGCCGGCGGCGCGGTCGTCGGGGGTGAACGGGTGCGGCAGGATCGCCAGCCACTTGCGCAGCAGCGCGTCGATCTGCTCCGGGCCCAGGCGGTCGCAGATGGCCTGCACCGCGGCCGGGTCGGCGACCGTGCCGAAGGCGTTGTCCATGCTGGTGTGGCCGATCCCGGCCTTGGTCGCCTGGCGTTGCGCCCAGTGGTGACCGTTGATGCATTCTCTGAACTCGGGCAATATATGCTAAAATGGACATAGCGTGCTGTGTTACCGAGTGATGGTGCGGCCGGCGACGTCGGGGAAGCTCGGCATGCCGAGGTGTGTGGATCGGCGGGTGGTGAGTTCGTCGAGTTGGGCGAGTTTGTGCTTGGCGGCGGCGAGGCTGACGCGCAGGCCTTCGACCTCACCGAGCCAGCGTTCGCGTTCGGCCTCGGCGATGCGGGCCAGCAGGTTGTCGTGGACTTCGAGCAGGCGGTGCCGTTGCGCCGGGTCTGGGCGCAGCAGCGCGCAGCGGATGCAGGCGTGCTCGTGGATGCAGGCGGTGCCGAACACGCGTGCGCAGGTGCCGAGGGCAACCTTGCGTCGTTCGAAATGGCCGAGGAAGTCCTCCCACTCTTCGTCGGTGGGGGTGCGGTATTCCTCGCTGGGTCGCAGGGCTCGGCGTCGGGCGAGGAACGCCCGGTGCCCGGTGACGGCTTCTTCTGGGTAGACGGCCTCTGGCGACGTCGGGTTTTCCAACTGTCCGAATGCCTATCTTGCTGGGTCGGTGCGGCGGCTGACGTCGGCGGCGTAGGTGGTCCAGTCGCCGCTACTGGCGCGTTGCCAGGCGACGGCGACGCTGATGTGGATGCCGAGCATGCGGGCGAGGATCGCGGCGGGCAGGTCGGTGGCGAGTTGGAACAGGGCGGTCGACCGGGACTGTCCGGGGTGCAGGTCGTGCTGGCGGAGTCGCTCGGCGAGTTGGAACGCGCTGATGGGACGGCCGGGTTGTCCGCCGGGGAACAGCCAGTGGGAGGTTCCTTGGTCGCCGATGGCGGCGTGGCCGCGGCGGGTGGCGGCGAGTTGGAGGACGAGGCTGGCGAGGGGTTCGGGGAGGACGACGGGTTCGTGGCCGAGCCGCAGGCGTACTTCGTTGTTGCTGGTCAGGACGTCGTCGAGGGTGAGGCGGCTGATCACGGATGGCCACTGGGCGTAGAGCGTGACGAGCAGGCCGGCGACGCGGTCTTCGGGTTTGAGGGTGTCGTCGTGCAGCAGCCGGCGGGCCTGTTCCCAGCGGGCCTCGCTGTCGATGACGCGTTGTGGGCCGGCCCATTTGGTCGCGGGGAAGTCCAGGTGGGTCAGCTTCTGCTGTTTGGCCCAGCGGATGAAGTGCCCGGCCTCGCGGCGGTGGGTGACCTCCTGGCTGGTGAGCCACGAGTCGAGATCTGGTTGTCGGCTGGTGGCCAGGGTGAGGTTGTGGGTGGTGAGCCAGTTGAGCAGGGCGAGGGCACCGCGAATGTGCTGGCGGACGGTGACGAGCTGGCTGTGGGTGACCTCGTTGCCCTGTGTGCGTTGGCGCAGCCGGCGCAGCAGGTGCCAGACCGCGTAGCGGTGCAGCAGGTGCTGCTCGTCGGGGTTGGGCCGGTCGGTGATGGTGTTGGCGATCCAGCGTTTCAGGCGGGCCATCTGTTCGTCGCGGGCCGGCAGTGTTCCGATGGCGACGAGCACGCTGCGCAGGTGTTCGACCGGTTTGCCGGCAGGAAGTTCGTCGAGGGTTCGGTGCGTCAGCGGCTGTCCGGCCAGATTGTGCAGGATGGTCGGGGCGGGGCTGCGGTCGAGCCACGCCGTGACGGTGTCGGGCCGGTTCGTGGCCGTGAGGGCGCGGTAGAGGGCTTGCAGTTCGGGGCGGATCTCGCCGCTGTCGTCGCCGAGCAGTTGGTGAAGCCTTTGCTGGATAGTGCAGCGTGCGCATCTGCGCCGTCCATTGTGGACCCGATCTGGCTGCCCGCAGCTCGGGCAGCTGTGCCAGAACTCGGGGTCCGGGCGGGTGCAGGTGGCGCACAGCGGTTTGTCGCGGGTGCCGCCGCGGACGGGCCGCAGTTGGGTGCAGCTGGTGCAGTGTGCCCAGCGCTGGTTGCAGGCGTCGCACCATGGCTCGCCGGTGGTCTTGGAGATGTAGCACGGTGCGTGGCGGCCGCAGATCGAACACGTCATTGTCTTGACTGGGCGGCAGGACGGACACAGTGGACCGTCCGGGCTGCGGACGCTGACCGGACGACGGCGGGAACAGCCGATGCAGGTCTCCTGGTTGGCCGGGTCGGTGGTCAGGCAGTAGGGACACAACGGCCTGCCGTGCTCGTCGCGGGTGGCGGCCTCGCGCACGACGCCGCAGCGGGCGCAGGGCTGGGCGCGGGACTTGGCCACGCAGTTGCGGCACAGCCACCGGCCGTCGATGCGCCGGTGCAGGTGGATGAGTCGATGGCAGCGCGGGCAGGCCGGATGGGTGATGGTCCGCGCGCCGACGTCGCGGAGCTGGTCGATCAGCCGCAGCACCGCCGGGATGGGAGCTTCGGCACCGGCCCCGGTGAGCAGGTCGGGCCGGTCGCCGACCGCCCAGGCCAGTTGCTGGCGTTGCGCGGTTCGGGGCGCGGATGCCCGCACCGCGGCGGTGACGAGGTCGGTCGACAGTGTTGGGTCGATGCCGGTGATGACATCTACCACGATGTTGACGGGATCACGTGCGTGGTCTGGCCGGCACTGGACGCATCGAGGGCGTCCGTTCCGGTCGCGGCAGCTGACGGGTCGGGCCTTGCCGCAGCCGGTGCAGGGTTCACGCCGTGGACCACAACCACCGCAGTACCAGTGCTCGCCGCGACGTTGGAAACTGCGCAGGCGCTTGCCGCAGTCGGCGCAGACCGGTGGCGAGATGCTGGACGCGCCCGCCTTGCGCAGCGCGGCCAGCAGATCCCCCACGACGCGCGGCGCCGGGGATCGGCCGTCGGCCAGCACGGCCGGCCGGTTGAGCAGAGTCTGGGCGAGCCGGCGCCGCTTGGCCCGGCCTCCCGCGACGTTTTCCACCACGTCGGCGATCACCGCACGGTCCAGCGCCGGCTCGATGTCGGCGACGAGGTCGACCACGACACCGAGCGGGTCGGTGAGCGCCGTGGACGGTCCGGCGGTCACCGGTCAGCCGTCCACGGCGGTGATGCGGGCCCGGCGCGGGCGCAGGTCACCGACCCCGGCCTCGCCGCCGGAGGCGGCCTTGCGGCGGGCCGGTTTGGCGGCGGCGACCGGTTCGATCAGGTCGGGCATCGTGCAGTCGAGGATGTCCAGCAGCGCCATCAACACCTTCAGGCTCAGCCGTTCCGGGCGTTCCACGACGAGCCGGTAGACCTGGCTGGACGACAGCCTGATCCCGCGCTGGGCCAACAGCGGGATCAGGTCGGTGGTGGCGAACATGCCCCGGTCGGCCATCACGTGGCGCAGGTTCCACCGGTAGTCGAGCTTGCCGACCATCACCACTCCTTCCCGTTGCTCGCCGGGCCCGCGGCTAGGGCGGGGGCCAGGGCCTTGCGCAGCGCCGTGTTCATGAAGTCCCCACTGACATGCGTATAGATCGCCGTGGAGGTGTCACAGCGATGACCCACCTGTTCCTGGATGAACCGCCGGTCCACGCCGTCCTCGGTGAGGTGCGTGACGTAGGTTATCTGTACTTGATCTAGAAAAATGCCTGTTATCTGTACTTGATCTAGAAAAATGCCTGGTAGAAGGCGTTTCAGCGTGTGAGGCACGTGAGGCATGTAGGTGACGCTGAGGACTGCGGCGGTGGGCGGTGCGGCGCGTGTCACCGGTTTGCCTGCCGGATCGCGCGGCGGAAGCTTTCGCGGGCGGCGGTGAGATCGTCTTCGAGTTCGCGGATCCGGCGGTGGGCGTGGCTGGCTTCGGCGGCGCGGGCGTCGCGCTCGGCGGCGAGCTGCCGGCTGGCGGCTTCGAGGCTGGCGACTCTGGCGATCAGTTCGGCCCGGTCGGGTGCTTCGATCTCGGCGCCGAGCTGGAGGCGGAGGCGGGCGCGGAGCTTGTCCTGTTCGGCGCGGAGCCGGCGGATCTCGTCGCGGGTGACGGCGAGGTCGGTGCGCAGGCTGGCCTGGCTTGCCGGCTCGCCGCGGCCTGGCGGGGCGGCGGTGCGGGGGCCGGGCTCGCGGTCGGCTTGGCGGCGCCGGGCGGCTTGCATGTGCTCGCGGACGCCGTCGGCGTAGATCAGCCAGGTGGACACTGCGGCGGCGGTGGCGACCGCGGTCGCGGTGACCGGTGTCCCGGCGGCTTCGAGGGCCTGCACGGCGGCGATGGCGCGCTGGCGCTTGTCGTGGCTGGCGTTCGCGCGGGCGGTCAGCATGGCCCGGGTGCGGGTGGCGGCGGTCATGCCGTGTCCGTGGCGCGGGAGGTGATGTCGGTCAGCGGCAGGGTGCGGGCGGCGCGGGCCCGGCGCAGGATCCGGCTGGCTTCCTCGACTTCGGCGCGCTGGGCGGGGTCCAGTCCGGACAGCCTGCGCCGCATCGTGTCGGCGACCGCGGTGAACGCGTCGATCTCGGCGGTGAGGCTGGCCAGCACATAGCCGGCGGCGCCGATCGCGCGGGCGGTTTCGGTGTCGGCGCGCAGGCTGGCGATGTGCTGTTCGAGGGCCGGGAGGTAGGACGGGTCAGGCCGGTAGAAGCCGCACCCGGCGCACTGGAAGCGGATCGGGCAGGCGCCGCCGCCGGCCTTGACGTTGGACGGCTCGGTGCAGTTGCCGAACGGCACCGCCACCGAGGCCCGCTGGTAGGCGGTGGCGCTGGTGAACGGCGCGGGGTTGCCGGCGGCGTCGGTGGCCAGCGGGCCGACCGAGCGGATGGCCTGCTGCTTGCGTTTGAGGCTGACCCGGTAGTAGCCCATCGTGGTGGCCACCGCGGCGTGGTCCATGAGTTCTTTGAGCACGTCGACCGGGACCCCGGCGTCGGCGTGCCTTTGGGCGTAGGAATGGCGCAGTGCGTAGGGGATGATCAATGCTGGATCGAACGGGACCGGGGTGCCACCTGGGCCGAGCACCTCGGAGTCGATGGTGCCGATCTGGGCCACCCAGACCTTGAACACCCGGGCCACGCAGGCTGGCGTGACGTGCCCGCGGGATTGGCGGGCGCGCAGCAGCGGACTGGGAAACAGCCACCGGTCCAGCGCGGGCGGCACGCGCAGCCGGGCGCGGTGCCGCTGCCAGGACAGGATGATCTCGGCGGTCTCGGAGGTGATCGGCAGCCGGCGGCGCATCCGCCCGGCCTTGTGGTTGTCGTAGATCAGGTTGTGCTGGCCGCCGATCACCTCGATGCAGCCGGTGCGCAGGCTGACGACTTCGCCGGGGCGCCGCCCGGTGTCGCGCAGGATCTGGTAGATCGCCTGGTGCATCAGCTGCAGGTCGGCGGCGGGGATCGCCCCGGCCCGCCCGGCCGGGCCGAGCAGGTGCAGACAGGCGTCGAGCTGGCGGATCACCATCTCGGGCAGGGCCTTGCCCAGCTCGTCCTCGTTCGGCTCGTCGCGGACCCGGTGCCGGGCGGCGGGCCGGAACGGGCCGGGCACCGCCTCCATCAGCCCGCTGGCCCGGCCATACTCGATGACCTGGCAGAACTGGTAGATCATCAGGTTGCGGTGGCTGGCGGAGTACAGGCTGCCGTCGGCTCGCCGCTGCGTGCTGATCACGTCGAGGATGCGGGTGAAGTCCCCGGCGCCGAGGCCGGCCGGCCCGGTCCGCCCGGCGGTGACCAGGGCGTGCGAGGCGGCCTGGCAGGCGCGCAGCGTTTCCCGCAGCCGTTGCATATACGGGCCGGTGGTGCGGGCCCAGTCCTTGACGATCTCCCGCAGCCAGGCCACCCCGAGGACGCCGAAGTCGATCACGCCCTGGGTGGCCGGCCAGCGGCGGGAGGCGTTGACATGCAGGTCCAGCAGCGCCACCTGCCACACATCACCGGCGAACGGGTCTGCGCCGCAGTACCGGGCCCAGGCCCGGTCCAGGTGCCGGAGCAGGTCGCGGAGCAGCCCTCGGGTCGCCGCGTTGTACTGCATGCCACCGGACTCGCAGACGACCTGCGGGTCGGCCTCGCGCAGCGAGGCGGCATCGCCGAGGCGGGCGAGCAGGATCCGCACCTCGGTGGGGTCCAGCGGCGGCGGGCTCTGGTCACGCTGCTGCAGCGCGTAGAGCAACTCGGCCCGCAGCAGCTCCGACAGCCCGGCCAGGGAGAATTGGTGCAGCCCGAGCCGGGGCTGCTCGCTGGCGGCCCAGGCTGCCAGCTCGTCACCAGACAGCGCGGCGATCGTGCGCTGGCGGCGCAGCCGCTGGTCATGAAAGCGGCACAACCCGCGGCGGGTGATGCTCTCCCGATCACAGCCGGCGACCCGGCACTCGGCGGCCCGGGGCAGCGGCCGGGCCCGGGCGATGAATACCTCGACCGGCTCGCTTCTGTCCTTTCCCCAGCAGCGCTCATGCCGGAAACACAGGCCGGCACAGTGCAGATCGCCTTCACAGCCGGGAACCGAGCAACTCCCGCGGAGCAGCGGCCTGGTCGCCCGCGGCGGCGGGGCGGCGTCGAACTCCGCCCAGGACAGGCCCGCGCCTACCCGGGCGCGGCGGCAGCCATCACAGCGGCCCGACGGGCGGCGCGTTGCCGTCATGCACCCCGGGGTGCGGCACGCCCAAGCCGCGGTCCGCGCCGACCCCAGATCGCCGGTGAACAACAAGCGCTCACCGTCCCACTCCCCAGCACGCCAGGCCGGATCCAGCCCGGCCCGCAGCCACTGCAGCCACCCGCGCTCACCGAGCCGTTCCCCGCGGGCGTCAATGGCCGCAGCCACCTGCAGCGCTCGGCGGCTCACCGGTATCGCCTCCCCGCGGCGACGGCCTCAACCGCCCGGCGCTTGTCCTCGTCACGGGCATGCAAGTACACGGTCGTCGAGGCGAGGGACGCGTGGCCGAGCAAAGCCCGCACCACGTCAAGATCGGTCCCGGCTCGGACCCAGCCGGTGGCCGCCGTGTGCCGGAACATGTGCGGCCGCACCGCGAAACCGCAGTCCCTGGCCAGCCGTTCAAACAGCCGCTTCGCAGCACGGTAGGTCAAAGGCGCGCCCAAAGGCTCGTGGTAGAGGTTGACGAACACCATGTCGCAGGCGTCCTCACCGAGGATCTCCGCCCGCTCGTACTGGCAGTCGGCATAACTGGCGAGCACCGCGTCGCTGGCGGGCACGATGCGCGGGAACCGGGACTTGGCCAGCGCCCCATTCGGGTTGACCCGGTGCCGCACATGCACATGCGCGCCCACCACCGTGCAGCCCAGCCCGCGTGAGTCCGGCAGCAGGTGCATGTCCGCCCGGCGCAGGCCCAGCGCCTCACCGATCCGCACGCCCGTGTCCAGCAGCAGGATCACCATGAACTGCTCGCGGGGCCGACGGCAGCGGGCCAGCACCGCACCGACCTGCTCGCCGGTCAGCGCCTCCGGAAACCAGACCTGCGTCCGTGCCTTCAACGCGCGGGCCCGCACCGTGCGGAACCGGCCGGACTCGCCGGCATCAAACCCCGGCGGGGTGAACCGCAGCCACCGCGGCTCAGACAGCCGCTCCGCCACCCCCGCCTCGATCAACCCGGTGCGGGCGCAGAACCGCAGAAACTCACACACCGCGGTGAGCGTGGCATTGACCGTGGCGCCCGAGCGCAGCCGCCCGCCCCGGCCGGGGGTGGCCTCGACGAAGTGCTTGAAACGGGCCAGCGCCGCCAGGCTGACCGAGGACCACTCGACACCCTGGCTCGCACACCACCCCAGGAAGCTCGCCACCCGCCCGGCATAGACACGGACCGTGTTGGGTGAACGGCCGGCCCCTTGCAGCGCCCGCAGGAAGTCGCTGGCCTCCCGGTGCATGACGAGCCCGGGATCAAGCACCACCCACAGCTCGGATCCGTCGAGGGGAGACACCGCCCGCTCCGCCCGGAACACCACGCTGATCAACTCGGTCACGTGACAGAACGTAACTGACATGCCACAGCAAGTACCGGATATTCGTAAGGCACCGGCGTGTCACGCCGCCGAACCCACGTCCCTCACAGGGTCAGAGGCAGTACAGATAACGTAGGAGTGCCTCAGACTGTGGGGCGAGAGAACATCGGGCAGGCCGATCGCGTCGCGGTAGGCGACGAACCGGGCGTTGATCTCCGCCGGTTTGATCCGCCCACCTCGCTCGGTCACCCACAGCGCCGGATGGTCGGCGCAGCCGAACCGGGGCCGGATGTTGTCGACGTAGTCGGCGACTGCCTCGACCGCCCAGGCCATCACCGAGGCGACGTTGCGCCGCCGCGGTGGTTGGCCGCGCACGGCCTTGCCGTAGCGCACATGCAGCATCCCGAACCGCCCGAACTCCGCCGCCGCCGGGTTGCGGCCCCAGTCGACCACGTCCAGCTTGGAGGTTTCGGTGCGGCGCAGCCCCCACCCGTAGATCACCTTGAACAGGGTGGCGTCCCGGTAGGCGGCCAGGGCGCCCTTGCGTTTCGCGCGGACCGCCCGCTCCACCTGCTCATCGGCGTAGTCGAGGAACCGCTGCAACTCCTCGCGGGTGAGCGGGCGGGCCTCCGGGTTGCCCTCGTAGTCATTGAGATGCGCGATCGTGTTCCACTCATGGCAGATCGCCACCGGGTGGCTGCCGAACGCCTTCTCACACTCCACCGCCCAGCCGTAGCGGCCGTCGGTGAGGTACTCGCTGAACAGCCGCAGATCGGTCTGGTAGCCGCGGATCGTCGACGGCGCCAGGTGGCTTTCGCCGGTCAACGACACCGTCCACTCCTCCACATGCGACGGTCCCCACTGCCACGGGTACTCGTTGCTGAACTCCAGGAACCGACGCACCAGCCGCTCCCGGGCGTCGATGGTGTCCTCACGCAACCCGCGGGCGGTCTGCTGGGCCCGCCAGCCCCGCAGCATCGCCTCCACCATCGCGTCGTGTGGACGCAGCTGCACCACGCCGGAGACAAGCTCCAGGCGCGCTACGCCGGCCAGATCACCTCGCCCCACCCCGACCTCCGGCTCGCCCGGCCGCACCCATCTGACGGCGGCATCATGCATCTAACGGGCTCGCCGGGAAGAAGATGCTGGCCGACCGGCATCAACCACCGGTTCGAGGGACCCATTCAAAGCCGGTACTCAGCACGCCAAGCGCAGACTCTCGCCCGCCTGATGCAATTCCCGAGAGTTCTTGTAGCCCATGGTGGTGTTGATGTCGCGGTGCCCGACGATGAGTTGGGCGATGTGCGGGGGCATGCCGTTCATGACTGCGTCGGTGATGAAGATGCGCCGGAAGTCGTGTGGGACGAACCGCAGCGGCTGGCCGTCGGCGCCGGTCAGGCCGGTCGCCGTGAGCGCGGCGTCCAGCAGCCTGCGGATGGCTGGGGCGTTGATGGGGCGGTTCTCGGTGCCGGCGGGGTGCTGGAACAGCAGCGGCAGCGGTGGGTTGAAGACCCGTTCGTGATAGTCGTAGGCGGCCACCAGCGGGATCGCGCCGGTGTGGTCGCGGATCCGACAGACGATGGCGCTGAGCACGTCGGCCAGTTCCGGGCTGATGACCAGCAGCCGTTCGGCGTCGGTCTTGGACGGGACGATGTGTAGCAGGGGCACCAGTTCACCGGTGGTGGGCAGCCGGTACTGCACCAGGCTGGAGTGGGTCAGTTCGGTCAGCTCCTCAACTCGGATGCCGGTGTGCCGCAGCACCTCGACGGCTGCCCAGGCCCAGAATGCCCGGTCCTCCTCGCGGACCAGGTTGCGGCGTGGGCTGCCGCCAGGGTCTTCGGCCCAGATGCTGGCGGCGTGGGCGCGGGTGAGCGCCACCCGCCGCAGCGTCTGCCCGGCGGCGGTGAACACTTCGCCCGCGCTGGTGGCCGCCGCGGCGGCGAGCCGGTCGCCGGCGTCGCGCCGCAGGGTATGCACGGCGGCGGTCAGGGTGGGCAGCACGGGCAGCCGGACGCGGGTGCGTTGATCCATGCGGGATTTGCGGCGGGCGGCTTCGGTGCGGTGCGGTATCTCCCCGGCCTTGATCGGGCAGGGCACGGCCCACGGCGCCCACCGGGCCGGGTCGTCGACGGCCCATTGGGCGAGGTCGAGGTAGAACGCGCGCACCGCCGACAGGCAGTTGATGGCGCTGAGCCGGCGGGTGGGCACCTCGACCAGGCTGCCGTCGGCCTGCCTGCGGCGGATGGTCTTGGTGGCGATGCGCTGCTTCCACGCCGTGGCCGCCGGCGCGGTGAGTCGCAGCGAGTCGATACCGGGATGGTGCAGTTCCAGATCCCGCCAGAACAGTCGGCCCAGCGCGTCTGCCAGCCGCACCAGCGTGACGTGGTCCACGCCGGGCTGGCGTTCCCGCAGATAGTCGACGAGCAGATCACGCATCGGCCGGCACGCGATGCCGCATCGGTCGATCAGCTGCTCGACGCTGAGCTGCCGGTCCCCGTTCAACGCGCGCACGGTGGGTGCGCTGGCCCCACCGAACGCGCCGACCGCGTGCAGCAGCTGATAGAAGTACGGGCTGCGGTAGTGCGGGACATCGCAGACGTCGGCGGCGAGGTCCAGCAGTTGCAGGCAGTCGCCGACGGTGATGTCGCCGACCAGGCCGCCCTTGGCGGCCATGAGCGCCGCGATCCGGTGCAGCGCCACCCGGGTGGTGGCCTCTCCGACCGGGCGGGCGTGGCAGCGCGCCGTCAGGTCCGCGAACCCGCCCGGGTCGCGAGTGCGGGCCATCTCCGTGGCCATCCGCTTCGGGGTGGCTGTGGTCAGCAGCCACGTCAGGCCGGGCCGGATCACATCAGCGCAGATCAGTGACAGCAGTCCGGTGCCGAGAACCTGCGCGTCGAATCGGCAGTCCGAGCTTGTGGCCGCCTTGCGCCAGCGGATCGGTAAGGACCGCCAGTCGGCACTGCCGTCACTGTCCGCGCCGCTGGCCAGCCAGCGTTGCTGCCACGTCTGGCCCGGCTGCGCCTGCAGCCAATCCAGCACCATCCGCAGGCCGCGGCGGCGGTTGTCCTCGCCGACCGGGGTGTCCGCGGTGAACGGCGCCGCGACCAGCCGCTCCAGCACCGCCGGCCTCAGCAGCCTGGTCTGCGGCCACGTCACCGCGACCGGGCGCGGCGGGAACCGCTGTTGCAACGCGCCGGGCCGTGTGCACGGCTTCGTACCGGACCGGGCAGCCGTCACCGTCGCGGCGGTCACGACCGTGTCCCGAACAGCACGTTCAACGACTCGGCCCGGTACTGAATCAGGCCTGGCGCCGTGGCCGGTTGTCCTTCGGCCGCTCGCCGGTGATGCGCCAGCACGCTGGCGATCACGTCTTCGGGAAGCGGCGAGACATACAGCTGGGTGGTGGTCAGGTGGGCGTGCCCCAGCACCCACTGCACGTCGGTCAGTGGCATCTGCGGATCACGGGCCATCCGATAGGCCGCCGTATGCCGCAGGTCGTGCAGACTCCAGTTCGCCCCGAGTTCGGCGTTGACCCGGGTGAACATCCGATAGGCGGCGTGGTAGCTCAGCGGCCGGAACGGTCGGCGCAGCGTCCACCACAGCGGTCGATCACCGCCGAAGGACACCAGCTCCTGCAACTGCGCCTGATACAGGCGCAGCCACACGAACGCGTCCGACGAGGCGGGCACCTGCTGCAACGCCCGCGACCCCTTGCGGATCACGGTGATCACCTGCTGGCCGGGATCGATATCCGCGCAGGTCACACCCAGCAGCTCCGACGCACGCGCCCCAGTCGACACCCAGAACGCCACCAGCGCGCGATCGCGATGCGAGGGCAGCTGGGCGAACAGCTCGCTAAACAGGTCGTCGGGGATCTGCCGCGGCACTCTGCCCACCAACCGCGGTCTATACAACCCGACCCGCTCGGCCCGGAACGGCTCCATCGGGTTGTGGTGGGCGTTCGCCCGCTCACCGCCGCGACGCCCGCGCTCCAGCGGGAACGGGTTCACCATCGGCCCTGAACCGGCCCGCACGTGGAACTCATAGAAGCTGCGCAGCACCGTCTCGCTGTGTGCGGCCGTGGCCGGCGCGTACTTCGGCCCGGGCGGTGACTTGCCGGTCACCTGGTTCGGTGACACCTGCGGCATCGCAGCCGACGACGACGCAGCCGCCGCGCCGCCGCGGTTGCGCCAGTGCGGCCGGACCGGCTTGGCAGCGACCTGGATCCACCGGCAGAAATCGCGGGCCTCGGCTCGAGTGGCCTGGTCCCACCGCACCCCGACCGCGCCCAGGAACCGGAACCAGCGCAGCAACGCCAACCCATAGGACCGCTGCGTCGTCGCCGGCCGGCCGCAGGCCTGCAGCTCGGACAGAAACGCCGCAGCCGGGCCCACGACGTAGCCCGCCGCGTCAAGAAGCCGGAACGGCGCGAACGGATCGCCCGTCTCCCGCAACGACCCCTGCAAAGGCACCACCAGCGCGGACAGATCACGGACCGGCTCGTCTGACTCGATCACAAGCCCGGACCGTAGCCACGCCCGCCGGGAACACCCCGGAACGACGCGGCCCCTCCCCAGGTAGTTCAGTCAACAGACACAGCTTCGCGGTATACGGGAAGTAGGTGCTGAACTTGAGGAAGAACGGGCCGAAGTCAGCATCGACGCAGTAGAAGTAGAAGAAGTTGATGAACGCCGACGAGCGGACCAGCCAGGCGTAGCTGCCCCCAGTCACC
>WNFZ01006993.1_pt1 | contig 15209 bp, 14 predicted proteins | sample 5400081 | NCBI WGS metagenome assembly WNFZ01 (sample SAMN13153365, study PRJNA577476) | soil metagenome | isolation source: 80 cm soil or saprolite under grassland replicate 1 | place: USA:California | collected 2016-06-15 | reverse complement strand
GGATTCCCATTGTCGAGGCGGGCTCGAGCGGCCAGGCGATCGCCATTGCCGACTTCGTGCGCCACGGCAGCCGCGGCATCGAGGTCCGCGTGCAGATCGACACTCCCTACGTGGATAAGGTGACGCCCAACGTCGAGCTTGCCTCCGTGGTCGACCGCTACCAGCGCAACGTGGAAACCCTCACCAGCCGCGCGGTCGGGAGCGTGCGTTTCGCCCTCGACCGTGAGGGCCCGGAGTATGCGCTCGGCCGGCTGATCGCCGACGCCTTCCGCACCATCGCCCGTGCCGACGTGAGCATCGTCAACAACGGCGGCATCCGGACCGGGCTGCCGGCCGGCGCGGTGAGCTTCGGGGATATGTACCAGGTGCTGCCCTTCCAGAACCGACTCGTGACGCTGCGGGTCAAGGGCGCGGTGATCCGTCAGGCCCTGGAGCACGCCGTGGACGGCGCCGCCCCGGACGCGCACGTGTCGGGACTGGAGGTGTGGTACGACCCGCGGCACCGTGTCGGCCACCGTATTACCAAAGTCAAACTGGCGAACGGAAGGGATCTCTCGTCCGGCGCCACCTACACCCTGGCCGTCGGGGACTTTCTCGCGGCCGGCGGGTCCGGCTACGCGATGCTCAAGCCGTTCCCGGTCACGGACGTCGGGATTACCGACCTCGACGCCGTCCTCCGCTATCTCACCATCCTGCGCCAGCCGGTGGACGCCCCCCGGGATTCCCGCTTTCACGCCGCGGGAAGCCGGTGATGGCGGAGACGCTGCGCGTCTTTATCAATGAAAAGCCGGTCGAGGTCCCGCGCGGCGCCGCCGTGCGGGACGCCGTCGCGCGGCACGACCGCGCCCTCGCGGAGCTGCTCGCCGGCGAGGCCGCGTACGTCACCGACGGCGTCGGCCGGCGGGTCGACCCCGCCGATCCCGTCGGCGAAGCGGGCGCCGTTTTTCGGGTGATCGTGACGGCGCGGCGCGGTCCCCCGCAGCTCTCCAAGGAGGCGTTGCGGCGCTGGCCCAAGGCGGAGCTGCACGTGCACCTCGATGGCTGCGTGCGCCCGGCGACGATGCTGGAGCTGGCGAAGGCCCAGCGCGTGAGGCTGCCGGCGGAGACCCCCGAGGCGCTGGCCGCGGCGCTCACGGTCAAGGGCGCGCGCAGCCTCGAAGAGTATCTGACGAAATACCAGTACACCCTCGCCGTCCTGCAGACGGCGGCGGCGCTGGAGCGGGTCGCCTACGAATTCGTGCTCGACGTTGCGGCAGAGAACGTCCGCTACGTGGAAGTGCGGTATTCGCCGCTGCTGCACCGGCCCGCGCTCACCCTGGTCCAGGCGATCGAAGCGCCGCTCCGGGGCATCAAGCGAGCGGAAGCGGAGACGGGCACCAAGGTCGGCCTCATTGTGTGCGGGATCCGCACGCGCCCCGCGGCGGAATCGCTGGAGCTGGCCCGGGCCGCCGTCGACTACCGGACCGCGGGGCTCGTCGCCTTCGACCTGGCCGGCGCCGAGCGCGGGCATCCCGCGCGGGAGCATCGCGACGCGTTCGCCCACGCGGCGCAGCACGGGCTGGCGTGCACGTGCCACGCCGGGGAAGGGGATGGCGCCGCATCGATCCGGGAAGCGCTGCACGTGTGCGGCGCGCAACGCATCGGGCATGGGACGCGGCTCCAGGAGGATCCGGCGCTGCTCGAGGAGGTGGTGGCGCGTCGCATCCCGCTGGAGATGTGCCTCACCAGCAACCTCCACACACATACCGTCGCCGCCATTGCGGAGCATCCGTTCCGGGGCTATCTGGAGCGCGGCGTGCAGGTATCGCTGAACACCGACGGACGCCTGATGGACGGCATCTCGCTCACCGACGAGTACTTCCTGGCGCACTCCACCCTGGGGTTGACCCGGGAGCAGCTCGCCCGCGTAGTCCTCAACGCGTGCGAGAGCGCGTTTCTGCCGGACTACGAGAAGGTGGCGCTGGTCTCGCGCGTGCAAAGCGAACTGGAGGCTTTGTGATCCCCTGGCGACAGCCGCTGGTGGCGTTCGCGGTGACGTTCGCGTGCGCGCTGATCGTGTTCACGCTGCCGCGCTTCGCGTGGAACACGCTGCGCGGCGCTCCCCCTCCGCAGGACACGACGGCGCGGGCCGTCACTCCCCAGGTCCAGACCCCCCCGCCCGCCCCCGTCGCGACCGCTCCCCGTCCGCTCGGGGCGCGCCTGCGCGGTGTGTTCGGGCTCGCGGCGCTGCTGGCGATCGGGTTCGGGCTGTCCAGCAACCGCCGCAAGATCAGTTGGCGCGTGATCGCCTGGGGTCTCGGCTTGCAGGCGACGTTCGCGGTGTTCGTGCTGCGCATCCCCGTCGGCCAACGGATCTTCCGCGCCCTGGGGGCAGCCGTCACGTGGCTGCTCTCATTCTCCTACGCCGGGTCGTCGTTCGTGTTCGGCGATATCGGGGCGCAGCACTCGAAATTCGGCGTGGTGTTCGCCTTCCAGGTGCTGCCGGCGATCATCTTCGTGTCGGCGCTGTTCGCCATCATGTACTACCTGGGGATCATGCAGGTCGTCGTGAAGGCGTTCGCCATCATGATGAACAAGGTGATGGGGGCGAGCGGCGCCGAGAGCCTCAACGTGGCGGCGTCGATCTTCATGGGGCAGACCGAAGCGCCGCTCACCATCCGTCCGTTCCTGCCGCGGATGACGCGCTCGGAGCTGATGACGGTGATGACGGCGGGGATGGCCCACGTCTCCGGCTCCATCATGGCGGCCTACATCGCGTTCGGGATCGAGGCGCGCCACCTGCTCACCGCGGTCATCATGACCGCCCCCGGCACCATCATGATGGCGAAGATCCTCGAGCCGGAGACCGAGGTCCCCGAAACACTGGGCGGGGTGCGGGTGGAAATCCCGCGGACCGACGTGAACGTGGTCGACGCGGCCGCGCGCGGCACGAGCGAAGGCCTGCACCTGATGCTCAACGTGATCGCGATGCTCGTCTCGTTCATCGCCCTGATCGCGCTCATCAACGGGGTGCTGGGGTTCGCGCACCAGTACGTGAGCCTCATCCCGGAAAATCTCCAGACGATCCTGGGGTGGGTGTTCTATCCCGTCGCCTGGGTGATGGGCGTGCCGGGCCACGACACCAACACCATCGCCGGGCTGCTCGGCACGCGCATGGTGCTGAACGAGTTCATCGCCTACGCGCAGCTCGGCCCGCTCAAGGCCACGCTCGATCCGGTGTCCTTCACCATCGCCACATTCGCGCTGTGCGGGTTCGCGAACGTGAGCTCGGTCGGTATCCAGATTGGGGGCATCGGCGCGCTCGCGCCTGAGCGCAAGCACGACCTCGCGCGCCTCGGCTTCCGCGCCATGCTGGCGGGGACGCTCGCCAACTTCCTGTCGGCAACCCTGGCGGGCATGCTGCTGTGACGGGCGTCGCGCGCGCGGCACAGGCGGTCGCGCAGCGGCTGAGCGGGCGGCGCCCGGCGGTCGCGATCGTGCTCGGCTCCGGCCTTGGCTTCCTCGCCGACGAAGTGCAGGGCGGCCAGCGGATCCGCTACGCCGACATTCCGGGCTTCCCCGAACCCGGCGTCGCCGGCCACAAGGGCGAGCTGGTCGTGGGGCTCTTGGAGAAAGTGCCGGTGCTGGTCCAGGCCGGCCGCTTTCATCTGTATGAGGGGCACGACGCGGCGACCGCCGCCCTGCCCGTGCGTGTGTTCGCCAGGGTCGGCGTGAAGACGCTGATCGTCACCAACGCCGCCGGGGGCATCCGGCCGACCTTCCGGTCCGGCACGCTGATGCTCATCGCGGACCACCTGAACCTCATGTTTCGCAATCCGTTGATCGGCCCCATGCTCGAGGGGGAAGAGCGCTTCCCCGATATGAGCGACCCCTACGACCGCGAGCTGCGGGCCCTCGCCCGGGAGGCCGCCCGGGAGGCGCACGTCGCGCTGGAGGAAGGGGTGTACGCCGCCCTGCTCGGCCCCTCGTACGAGACGCCCGCCGAGGTGCGCATGTTGGCCCGCCTCGGCGCCGATGCTGTGGGGATGTCGACGGCGCCGGAGGTCATCACCGCCCGGGCGCTGGGGATACGTTGCCTGGGCTTCTCGATCGTGACCAACCCGGCCTCGGGGTTGTCGGCGCAGGCGCTCTCCCACCAGGAGGTGCTGGCCGCGAGCGCGGCGGCGGGCGCTGGGCTGGCCACCGTCGTGAAGGGAGTGCTGCGCCGCCTCTCCTGACCGATCGCTGACACCCCTCCTGCAACCCTTTCTTCATTCTTCCTGTCAGAGCGTGCAGTAAGAGGCCGTCGCCTCGGTACCGTCGCCGGGGATTTCGCCTGTGTCGACACCCGTCGCGAGGAGCCTATGCTGCCGGTCACGCTTGCCATTCTGTGCCAGGTCGCCGTCGCCAGCCGGCCGGCGACGCCCAAGACCGATTCCTCCGCCGTCGCCGCGCTCGCCGAGCAGGTTCGCGCCGTGCGCGCGACGACCCCCGTCGTAATCGACGGGGCGCTCTCCGACCCCATCTGGCGCACCGCCGTGCGGATCTCCGGCTTCCACCAGCGCGATCCCAACGAGGGCGCCGCGCCGAGCGAGAGCACGGCGGTCTTCGTCGCCTACGACGACGCGGCGCTGTACGTGGGCGCCCGCCTGTTCGACCAGCACCCGGATTCGATCGTGGCGCGGCTGGGGCGGCGCGATGCCGGCACCAACTCCGACCGCTTCACCGTGTACGTGGACGCCTATCACGACCGCCGCAGCGGCTTCTACTTCGGCGTGAACGCGGCGGGCACGCTGAACGACGGCACCCTCTACAACGACGACTGGAACGACGACAGCTGGGATGGCGTGTGGGAAGCCAAGGTGGCGCGCGATGCGTCGGGCTGGACCGCCGAGGTGCGGATTCCGTACTCGCAGCTGCGGTTCCTGCGGCAGAGCCAGTACGTCTGGGGCATCAACTTCCGCCGCGAGATCGCCCGCAAGAACGAGGTGGACTACATCGCCTACACGCCGAAGAACGGCAGCGGCTTCGTGTCGCGCTTCGTCGACCTCGTGGGCATCGAGCAGATCACGCCGCCGCGGCGCATCGAGCTGCTCCCGTACGTCACCAGCCGCGCCGAGTTCTCCGCGCACGGCGCGGGCGACCCGTTCAACGACGGGTCGCGGCTGACGCCCGGCTTCGGCGCCGATGCGAAGATCGGCCTGGGGTCGAACCTCACGCTCAATGCGACCGTGAACCCCGACTTCGGGCAGGTGGAGGTGGATCCCGCCGTCGTGAACTTGAGTGACGTGGAGACCTTCTTCTCCGAGAAGCGGCCGTTCTTCGTGGAAGGGTCCTCGACGTTCAGCTTCGGGCAGGGCGGGCAGCGCAACAACTGGGGATTCAACTGGCCGGGGCCGACGTTCTTCTACAGCCGGCGCATCGGCCGCTCACTGTCCTTCGGCGCCCCCCCCGGCGGGTTCGCCGACGGGCCGGGAGGCGCCCACATCCTCGGCGCGCTGAAGTTGACGGGCAAGGTGGGCGGGAACTGGAACGTCGGCGCCCTCTCGGCGCTGGCGAACCGCGAGTACGCCAGCTTCCAGGACAGCCTCGGGGCGCGGTGGCGCGAGGAGATCGAGCCGCTGGCGTTCTACGGCGTGTACCGGGCGCAGAAGGACATCGCCCAGGGCCGTCGTGGGATCGGCTTCATGGCGACGGTCGCCGGTCGCGACCTCTCCAATCCCTCGCTCCGCGATACGCGGAATGCGAACAGCCTCTTCGTCGGCGTCGATGGATGGACCTTCCTCGACTCCAGTCGCACCTGGGTGACGACGTGGCGCGGCGGCGTCTCCCGCATCGCCGGCACCACGGCCCGGCTGCTCGACGTGCAGCAGAGCTCGGTCCACTACTTCCAGCGGCCCGACGCGGCGAACCTCGGCGTCGACAGCGCGGCCACCTGGATGTCGGGCGCGATGGGACGGGTCACTTTGGCGAAGCAGAAGGGCAACACCTTCGTCAATGCGGCGCTGGGATTCATCGCCCCGAAGTTCGACATCAGCGACCTCGGCTTCCTGTCCCGAACGGGGCTCGTCAACATGCACGTCGGCGGCGGCTACAGCTGGACCAAGCCGGGGCGCGTGTTCCGGTACGTCGAGGTGCTTGGCGCCGTGTTCCGCAACTACGATTGGGACGGCAACATCAACTGGTCGGGGGTGTTCGCCGCCGGCTCATTCCAGCTCCAAAACTTCTACTGGATCAACTGGGACGCCGCGTACAATCCCTGGACGGTCGACAACCGTCGCACCCGCGGCGGCCCGCTGACCCTCAACCCCCCCGGCTACCAGCTGGATCTTGGGATGAGCACCGACAGTCGCAAGGCCTGGATCATGAACTTCTTCACGGGGATCTACATGCGGTCGCGGCACGACTACGACTACAACATCAACCCCAGCGTGGAATTCCGGCCGTCGCCGAATCTGTCGCTCAGGGTCGGCCCGAACCTCTATTGGGGAGAGGCTCCGGTGCAGTACGTCGGCGCCTACGCCGACTCCACCGCCACGGCCACCTTCGGCACCCAGTACGTGTTCGCGCACTTGAGCCAGACCGAGGTGGCAGCCGGAGTGCGGATGAACTGGACGTTCAGCCCGGCGCTGAGTCTGCAGCTCTACGCGCAGCCGCTCATCTCCGCCGGTCGGTACGATCGCTTCCGGCAGCTCGCCCGGCCGCGCAGCTACGACTTCACGCCGGCGGCCGAGCCGTATAACCCGGACTTCAATTTCCGCTCGCTGCGGGGCAACGCGGTGTTGCGGTGGGAATGCCTCCCCGGCTCCACGCTCTATCTGGTGTGGGCGCAGACCCGCTCGGATGCCGTCGACGTGGGCGATTTCGCGTTCCGTCGCTCGATGAGCGGTTTGTGGAAGGCGCCCGCAGACAACATCTTCATGGTGAAGGCGACGTACTGGATGAATCCGTGAGCTGAGCCGGTCGGCGGACGCGCGGTTGTGAGTCTCGAGGGGGCAGGGTATCCTGTCCCCTCGTCTCTGTTCAGGAGTCCGCCATGACGGTCCCACGCCCTCCGCTCGATCGCCGGGCCGCGATTCGGATCATGCACGGTGCGATGGTCGCCGGAGTGCTGCTCCTCACCGCGGTCTTCGGGTTCCTGCTGACCAGTGTGCACCCCGGCGGCCTGGTGCCGTCCCTCCCTGGCTGGCTCAACGTGGTGGGCTACGCGCTGATCGTTCCGGTCGTCGTGGTCACGACGATCATGGGACGCCGCGTGGAAGAGCGCGCAGCGGCGGAGGACATCGATGCGTGGAGCGTGCGCCACTTGGGCATGTTGATTGTGATCTGGGCGGTCGCCGAGGGCGGATATCTCGCCGGCGCTGTGCTGTGGCTCCTGACCGGTCGCCACGAGCTGCTCGCGGTGCTCGGGGTTTTCCTGCTCGTGCTGCTGCTCTATCGGCCGACGCGGTATTTGGGGGACTGACCGTTCACAGCCCTTCCGTCGGGGGCCGTGGCGGCGCCGGGACGAAATGATTGAGCGGCCCGTGCCCGCTGCCGAGGCCGGGCGCCGCGGCCAGCGCGCGGTGCACGAAGTCGAGGGCGTCCTCAACGGCGCGAACGAGGGGTCGTCCCTGCGCGAGCCCCGCGGCCACGGCGGCGGACAGCGTGCAGCCGGTGCCATGCGTGGACGTGGTGTCGATGCGCGGACGGGAGTAGCGCCGCACCTCGTCGGCCGTCACGAGCACGTCCACAAGCACCGGCCCCGTCAGGTGGCCGCCCTTCATCAGCGCTGCCTGCGCCCCGAGGCGCAGCAGGGCGCGGCCGGCGCGCTCCATGTCGTCCACGGTCCGCACGTCCGCACCGGCGAGGATCGCCGCCTCGTCGAGGTTCGGCGTCACGATCGCGGCCAGCGGGACTAGGCGCCGGGCGAGCAGCTGCTCCGCTTCGCGCGCCAGCAGCCGGTCTCCGGAGGTCGCCACCATGACGGGGTCGAGCACGTAGTTGGGGAGCCGGTGTCGTTCAATCCCAGCCGCGACCGTCTCGACCAACTCGGCGTTGCCGAGCATCCCGCTCTTGACTGCGGCGGGCGGCAGGTCTTCGGCGACCGCGTCGATCTGGCGGGCGACCAGAGCGGGGGACAGCGCCTCCCAGGAGAGAACCCCCCTGGTGTTCTGGGCGGTCACGGCGCACACCACGCTCGTCCCGAAGACGCCGAACTGATGAAAGGTCTTGAGATCGGCCTGGATGCCGGCCCCGCCCCCCGAATCCGAGCCGGCGATCGTCAGGGCGATTCTCATGGCAGCCGCTTGGCGGGGCGGCCCGCTCCGGCGATGTTACAAGCGCCCGGTCCGAGGGAGAGAACCATAGCCGGTAATCTGCAGTCCACCGTCCGCGATCTCCAACGCCGCAAAGCGCGGAGTCGCCGCCGGCTGGCGCTCATCGAAGGCATCCGCCTCGTCGAGGAAGCCTTGGCTGCGGGGCTCACCTTCCGCGGTGCCCTGATCGCGCCGGACTTGGACCGCACGTCGCGCGGCGCTGCGCTGCGGGCCGAGCTCGTGCGCCACGGCGTGCCGATCGAGGAGACCGCCGCGCGCGCGTTCGCCGCGCTCGCGGCGACCGACACCCCGCAGGGCGTCTTGGCGATCATCGAGCCGCGCGACTGGACGGTCGCTGAGCTGCCCACGGAGCCGGGGCGGGTACTGCTCGTGTTGGACGGGGTGCAGGACCCCGGCAACGTCGGCACCCTGATCCGGACGGCGCATGCCCTCGGCGCTGGCGGCACCGTGGCGTTGCGCGGCACCGCCGACGTCCTCAACCCCAAGGCGCTGCGCGCGGCGATGGGAGCGACATTTCGTCATCCGGTCGTCGGCCTGGACGACGCGGCCTTCATCGCCTGGGCGCGGCGAAACAGTGTGACGTTGTGGGCCACCGCCGCCGATGGCCTCCCCCTGCCGGACGTGCTGTCGCGGAAGGGGGCGGAGCCGTCGGGACCGGTGGCCGTGATTGTGGGGAACGAGGGTGCGGGCATCCGGCCGGCGTTGAACGCGGTGGCGGCGACGCGCGTCGCGATCCCACTGGCCGCGGGCGCCGAGTCGCTCAACGTCGCCGTGGCCGCGGGGATCCTCCTCTACGAGGTGCAGCATGGGCGCTGACTGGCTGCTCGTCGTCGGGGCGGGACTGGTAGGGCTCTGCTTCGGCAGCTTCCTCAATGTGTGCATTCTGCGCCTGCCACACGACCAGTCGCTGCTCAAGCCGCCATCGACGTGCCCGCAGTGCAAGCGCCGCATCGAGTGGCGGGACAACATCCCGGTCATCTCGTGGCTGCTGCTCAAAGGAAAGTGTCGCCACTGCGGCAAGCGGATCTCGCGGCAATACCCGATCATCGAGGCTCTGGTCGGCCTGTTGTGGGCATCCGCGGTCCTGTGGTTCGGCCCCACGCTCCACGGCCTGGCCGCCGCGGTGTTGGGTACGATCCTGCTCGGCATCGCGATCACCGACGCGCGCCACTACCTCATCCCCGACGAGTTCACGTGGGGCGGGCTCGTCCTGGGGTTGGCGATCTCGTTGGGCGGTGGCGTCCCGGGGTTTCTCCAGGCGGTGCTGGGGGCCGGCGCCGGGCTCGCGCTGCTCTACGCCGTCGCGGTGATCGGCAAGTGGGTCTTCAAGGAAGAGGCGATGGGCGGCGGGGACATCAAGATGATGGCGATGGTCGGCAGCTTCGTCGGCTGGAAGGGCGTGCTGCTCACGATTTTCGCCGGCGCCCTCCTGGGCACGATGATCTTCGTGCCACTCTCCTTCAAGAAGAAGAAACTGGTGCCGTTCGGGGTATTTCTCGCGGTGGGGGCCGCGGTGACCTTCCTCTTCCGCGACACGGTCATCGATTGGTACCTCCGTTTCATCCGGGGCGGGTGACCGATGGGCGATCCGTTCGAAGGCCTGTTCGACAGCGGCGACGTACTGGAGCGCGTGGCGGTGGACATCACCGCCCAGGCGCGCCGCGGCGACCTCGAGCCGGTGCGTTGCCGCGACGCCGAGATCGCGAGGGTCGTCGACATCCTGCTGCGGCAGAACAAGAACAACCCGGCCCTCGTCGGCAAGGCGCTCAAGGACGCCCGCGTGCTCATCCTCGATCACGTCGCGCTCCTCGCGGGCACGGCCTTTCGCGGGCAGTACGAGGAGCGCATCCGCCGGCTCGTCCGCGCGCTCGCGGCCGACGCGGACCTCATCTTGTTCGTGGATGAGCTGCACAACCTCATCGGGCAGGGCACCGCGGTGGGCGCCGCGATGGACGCCGCCAACATGCTGAAGCCGGCGCTGGTGCGCGGCGACATCCGTGTGATCGGCGCTACGACGGGCGAAGAGTACACGAAGTGGGTGCGCGGCGATCCCGCGCTCGAGCGTCGCTTCCAACCCGTGACCGTCGAAGAGCTGGACGCCGTGCAGACCTGGGAAGTGCTGGTGGCCAGGCGGCCGCGCCTCGAGCGCCACCACGCCGTCGCCGTGACCGACGACGCGCTCAAGGCCGCGATCGTGCTGACCGACCGGTTCGTCCCCGACCGCGCGCGTCCCGACAAGGCGATCGACGTACTCGACGAAGCGTGCGCCCACGCGCAGGCCACCGCGCGCGTCTCCCCTGAGCTCGACCGGCTGATTCGCGAGCGCCGCAAGGTGGACGCGAAGCTGCGGCGCGGGTTGACGCACGAGCCCGACGCCACTGAGCCGGCGCCCGACCTGGCCACGGTGTTCGACCAGGTCGTGGCGGACTTTCGAGAGATGCTGGGCGGAGCGGGTCGGCAGCCTCTGCCGGCCGCCTCCGACGTTCCCCGACCCGCTCCGACCTTCCAGGAGCGTCGCGCCGAGCTGGACGCGCTACTCCGCGCCGAGCTCGAATCGCAGGGCATCGTGGTGACCGGGCACGACGTCGCCCGCGTCGTGGGCGTCGCCGCCGGGCAGCGGATCGCGTGGGCCGGGTGAAGGGCGCAGCGCTGCTGGTCGTGGGGCTCGCGGCGGGGCTGGGCGCCTGCCGGGAGCGGGCCGAGGCGGTGCAGGGCGAGAGCGAGCTGCGCACGCTCGTTCGCCAGATGATCCCGTCGGTCGAGCGCGCCGCGGGCCTCAAGTTCAAGACCCCGCCCGTCGTCGAGCGCCGCTCCCGCACCCAGGTCCGCGACTACGTGATCCACAAACTCGATGCGGACCTGCCCCCTGCGGAGCTGGAGGGCGTGCAGTCGGCGTACCGCCTCTTTGGGCTCCTCCCGGAGTCGCTCGACCTGCGGGCCACGATGGTGGACCTGCTCACCGAGCAGGTGGCCGGCTACTACGACCCGGATTCGAACGCGCTGTACGTCGCGGCCGACGTCGATTCCCCCCTGGTGCGCACCACCGTCTCGCACGAGCTGGTCCACGCCCTCCAGGACCAGTACATGAACCTCGACTCCGTCATGCAGCAGCGGCGGCAGAACGACCGTCGCTCGGCGGCGCAGGCGGTACTCGAGGGGCAGGCGACGCTGTCGCAGATCCTGGTGATGATGCCCGAGCAGAGCGGCATCCCGCTGCCCAGCTTTTGGGAGACCCGCAAGGTCTTCCGGGCCCAGATGGCGTCGATGAAGGAGTTCGCCCACGCCCCGCTGTGGCTGCGCGAGAGCGTCATCTTCCCATATCTGGCGGGCGCGGACTTCGTGCGCTGGTTCGAGGCGCACCACCCGGGCCGCGAGCCGTTCGGCGCGGCGATGCCGCTCTCCACCGAGCAGATCCTGCACCCGGACCGCTACGCCGCCGAGGATGCCCCCGTGGATCTGGCCTTCTCGGCGGCGGATCGGCGCGGGGCGCGCTACGACGACGCTCTCGGAGAGTTCGAGACGCGCCTCCTCTTCGAGCAGCTCCTGGGGGACACGGCCGAAGCCGAAGCCCCCGCGCTCGCGAGCGGCTGGGGCGGCGACCGCTACCTTGTCGTCGCCGGAGGTCGGGGCGGCGATGCGTTGGTCTGGTACTCGGTGTGGGACGACGCCACGGCGCGAGACCGTTTCGTCGCTGGCCTGCGCCGCGCTTGGCGGGCGAAGCCCGGCCGGACCTCCCGCATCGAGTCGGTCGTCGTCGCCGGGCGCCCCGGCGCGCGCCTCGTCGACGCGCCGGCCGACTGGACGGGCTGGCGGGTGATTCCCGGCGTTACAGCCCCGCGATGAACAGGTTCACGACGAACGCCGCCGCGCCCACCACCGCCCCCAGCACGTAGCCGAGCTGCACGATCAGGGTCAATTCCCGCTGCGTCACGTTGCGGATCAGCTCTTCCATCCGCTCGGTCGAAAACCGCATCACCTTCTGCTCGACCATCTCCTGGACCGAGAGCTGGGAGACGACCACCGGGACCTGACGCTGCATCCACTGCCACAGCGGCTCGGTGAGGGCGAGGCGCAGCCGTCGCTCGGCGTCGGCCGGGAGCAGATCGGCCGGGCGGCCAATCGGCCGCTCCAGGAGCGCGCGCACGGCGGCGTGCGCCGCCTCGGCCATGCGCTGGCGCCCGCCCTCGCCGGTCAGGGCCTGACGTGCGAGTCCGATGGCGTCCCGCGTGCGCGCCACCGCCCAGCGCCGGGTCTCCGGCGCTCGCAGGGCGGCGATGATGTACTCGGCGGCCGCGTGCTCCACGCCGTCGAGTCGATCCGGCCCCAACGCCCACAGCCGCTCGGCGATGGGACGCCGCAGGAAGCGCACGACCGCGTCGTTCACCGCCCGCGCCACCTGCGCCCGGAACTCCGGCGATTCGAAGACCTCCGACAGCTCCGCGAGCCCCCCCCCGTCGCCCTCGAGACTCGCCAGCACGCGCTCGATGCGGCTCTCGGTGATCACGAGCTTTGCCATCACCCGCTCGTGCATCGCCAGGTTGCGGATGGCGCGGTCGAGAAAGCGCTTCAACCCGTCGCGGATGCGCGCGCGCGCCTCGGGGTCCGAGAGCAGCCCGCCGATGCGCTCCACCGCCAGCGGCAGGTAGTCGGCGATCGCGTGCTCCAGCGCCGCGACGACTCCGGCTGGCAGGCGCTCCAGCAGCGGGTGCTCGTCGTGCAGCAGGCGGTCGCGCTGCGTCGCGATGAAGGCGCGGACGGCGCGCTCCAGCTCCGGGCGCTCCACGCCCTCCTCGACCCACCGCTCCAGCTCCACGTACTTCTCGAGCGCGGCGTCGAACCCGGGGCCCTTGAGGAACTCCGCCAGCCGCTCCGTCAGCCCTTCGGCCAACGGCTCGAGCGAGCGCTCCAGCTCGGCGGCGAGCGCCGGAGGCAGCTCGTCCTTGAGCGCCCCGCGTGGCGTGTTCAGCGCCTTGTCGAGGAACGTGGCGATGGCGCGATCGAATGCTTCCCGGAGCCCGGGGGCGGCGAGCTGGCGGGCCAGGTCTTCTTCGGTGAGCAGCCGCTGGCCGACCGTCTTGCCGATGCTTTTGGCGAGGCGCGCCTTGTTCTTGGGGATCGCCCCCTGGAGCTTGAACGGCCCCACCCCGCGCAGCTCGTAGGGGTGGAACAACATCCACACCGCCACCGCGTTCGTGATGCCCCCGGAGAGAGCGCCCACGAAGATCGTCACGAGTCCTTGCAGCCACACGGGTTCGGCCATCGGCCCGGAAATAACACACCCCACTTGGATTTGGGCAACTCGCTAAGTAATTTGCTTGGCTTATGTTTACGGCCCTCGTGCGGGGCTTCACGAGGGAGTAGCTGCGAGGGCTCTCACAGAGGATGTCAGCGGATGGCGACTCGGATTCGGTTGCGGCGCGTCGGACGCAAAGGGCAGGCGTACTACCGCATCGTCGTGGCGGACCAGCGGTTTCCGCGGGACGGCCGCTTCGTCGCGACGATCGGGCACTACAACCCGCGCAGCAACCCCGCCACGATTCACGTGAACGCCGAGCAGGCGCGCGCCTGGCTGGAGAAGGGCGCCCAGCCGACGGACACGGTACGCTCGCTGCTGCGCAAGGCGGGAGTGCTGGCCAAACGACCCGCGTAGTCGGGCGGCTGCGCAAGCCGCACGGACAGCACGGGGAGGTGGCGATCCTGCCCCTCGTGGAGAATCCCGGGCAGGTGTTCGCCCCCAAGGCGCAGCTCTACGTGGTCGACGAGGAACGCCGGGTGGTCGCGGGCCCGCTGGTGGTGGCCCGGCGGCGCGCCTACCACCGCGAGTGGCTGATCGGATTCGAAGGCGTGCAGGCGCGCGAGGCGGTCGAGCCGTGGCGCAACCAGCTGGTGGCGGTCCGGGACGGCGATGCTGACGATTAACGTCGTGACGCTGTTCCCGGAGGTGTTTCAGGCGCCGCTCGCGACCAGCATTCCGGGGCGGGCGGCGGAGGCCGGGCTGGTGCGCTACCGGGTGGTGCCGCTGCGCGATTACACGCACGACAAGCACCATACCGTGGACGACACGCCATACGGCGGCGGCGCCGGGATGGTGTTGAAGCCGGAGCCGTTTTTCGAGGCGGTAGAGGATCTCGGCGCGCGAGCCCCGATCGTGCTGCTGTCGGCCCGGGGGCGGCCGTTCACGCACCGGGACGCGGTGCGGCTGTCGCTGGGGGTAAAGTTGACGCTGCTCTGCGGCCACTACAAGGACGTGGATCAGCGAGTCGCCGAGGGCCTCGGGGCCGAGGAAGTGTCGGTGGGCGACTTCGTGCTCTCGGGTGGGGAGCCGGCCGCGCTGTGCGTCATCGACGCGGTGGTGCGGCTGTTGCCCGGCGCGCTGGGCGACCACGAGTCCGCGGCGAGCGATTCGCATTACGAGGGCCTGCTGTCGCCCCCGAGCTACACGCGGCCGCCGGAGTATCGCGGCCTCAAGGTCCCCGAGGTATTGTTGAGTGGAGACCACGCCAGGATTGCGGCGTGGCGGCAGGCGGAAGCGGAGCGGCTGACGCGCGAGCGACGGCCGGACCTGTGGGCGGACCATCGAGACGCGTAGGCGCGCAGCGGCATAAAGGGGAATCGTATGGAGCGCATGAGAGAGATCCGGCGGGAAGGGCTCAAAGCCAACGTCACCGCCTTCGATCCGGGGGATACCGTCCGCGTGATGGTCCGCGTCCGCGAAGGAGAGAAGGAGCGGCTGCAGGCGTTCGAAGGCGTGTGCATCGCCCGCCGCGGCGGCGGCATCGACGAGACGTTCACAGTGCGGAAGATCTCCGCCGGGGTGGGGGTGGAGCGCATCTTCCCCTTGCATTCGCCGGCCATCGCCGACGTCGAGCTCGTGCGCAAGGGCCGCGTCCGTCGGGCCAAGCTGTACTTCTT
>WNFZ01008186.1_pt1 | contig 15213 bp, 11 predicted proteins | sample 5400081 | NCBI WGS metagenome assembly WNFZ01 (sample SAMN13153365, study PRJNA577476) | soil metagenome | isolation source: 80 cm soil or saprolite under grassland replicate 1 | place: USA:California | collected 2016-06-15 | reverse complement strand
GGATAACGTAGCTCTCAAACAACAAGAACTGAGTCTGGTTGATGGTTTTTCGCTGATGAGCAGTCCCGGAAGGGCGAATCATCAGCTACGCCGCGCCATCAACATTGAATGGTTTTGTCCGTGCGGAAACCGCAGCGAGGCTAATTTACCACAACCGCAAGGGCATTACCGCCTGTCAGGAGAATCTTTCAAACGTAGTCTTCGGCTCGCGGCGGCGCTCCGGCCACGGGCGGCGCCCGGTCGGAAATCATTGCCCATCGCCCATTCCTAGTCGCCAATTGAGTGGAATGACAATTGCGATCGCTCTGAATCGGAACAACTGACATTTATAGCGATTGCTCGTTGTTCTTTGCTGACTACGGATGGTATGCGAAAATCTGCGGCAAATGAATCACACCGTTGCTGTCGAATCCGACATCAGGAAAGCGCGAGGCCGTTTGAACGAACGGCTGGGCGTTTTGTTTGCGCTGGTCGCCATGACGGCGATTGCGACGCTGCCGTTTTTCGTCATCGGCGAGGATCAGAAGGTCGGCTGTTGCGGCGGCGAGATGCCCGTGACGCACGACTCGTGGATGCACCTCAATCAAATGCGGGCCTTCTATCGCGGGCTGGAAGCAGGCCGACTCTACCCGCGATGGGACGACGAGACACACGGCGGTTACGGCGCGCCGACGCTGGCCTTCTATCCGCCCGGCGCTTATTACGTCACGTCGTTCTTTTATTTTCTGACCCGCGACTGGTCGAAGGTCTGGATCGGGTTCTACTGGCTGGCGAGTTTCGCGTCGGCCGCGGCGATCTACTATTACGCGCGCCGGACGATGTCGCGCGCGGCGAGCTTGATTGCGGCCGCGGTCTACGTCTTCGCGCCGTACCATCTGATCAACCAATATCAGCGCGGGGCGATGGCGGAGTTTTTGAGCTTTATCTGGACGCCACTTGTCCTGTTGTTCGCCGAGAGGCTGCTCGCCGATTCCTCGCGACGCGAATTGTTGTTGAGTTTCGCCGGATTGTCCGCCAGCTTCGGCGCGTTCTTGTTGTCGCACCCGCCGACGGCTTATCAGTTTCTGCTGGTCTTGGGGCCGTGTTTCGTCGTGTGGGCGATCCGGATGAAGCGGCGTCGTCGACTTTTGATTATCGGCTGCGCGCTCGGCTTTGGCTTGATGATCGCGGCGGCCTACTTTCTTCCGGCCGTCGCCGAGCAGAATTTGGTCAATTACGACGACGTCGAACGAACCTGGCCGTACCATGCGAGCTACGTCTACGACTTCGCGCAGAAGGTCTACGATCATGCCATGGACTCGTTCTTCTCACGCCTGGATCGCATCTGGGCGTTTAACGCGCTCGCGATTTTGCTCCTAGGGGGCGCTGTTCTGAATGGGACTTATAGGTCTTATGAGTCTTACAAGCCCGATTCAGGCCCTATTCCTGACAGCGTTCTCAGGAAGCGCGTGTGGCTGTGGGCCTGGGCCGGATTGATCGCCAGTTTTTTGATGACGAAATATTCCAAGCCGATTGGGCGGTTGATACCAAAGATTGAGACCGGAGTCTATTCATGGCGGATGATGGCGCTAACGAGTTTTGCGATGGCGCTGCTCGCCGGCGCGTGCTTTGAGGTTCGTAGTACCGCCTTCTGGCGGAAGAGGTTAAACCATCAAGCCCTTCCGCCTGAAGGCGATACTACGAACTCCCCGCCTAAAGGCGGTACTACGAACCTGGCGCCGCTCGTCGCGTCGTTGATGATTTTGATCGCCGCGCTGGCGGCGAGCGCGTGGTATGTGGCCTGGCCGATGTGGCGCGCTCAATCGTTCGAGCCGAATCCGGAACATTACAACTACGCCACGCTGCCGCGAGGCGCGCCGCGCGAAGCGCCGCCGATGGATCGTGCGCAATTGGCCTCGAGTAATGGACGCGTTACGGTTGAATATTGGGCGCCGGAATTGCGCAGGCTCCGAGTCGAGGCGCCAAAACCCGATCAGTTGCAATTTCGAACTTCCAATTTCGCGGGCTGGACGGCGATCGTTGACGGCGGATTGACTGAAATAAAAGAAGGCGCGGTTAAAAACATCGTTATTGATGCGCCTGAGGGCGAACATGCGGTAACGCTTGAACTCCGCTCCACGCCTGTCAGGCGCGCGGGCAATGTCATTACGATTCTTTCGCTGGCGCTTCTGTTTTCGATAACCATCGCCGCGATCCGCTTGAAATAGGCCCAGGCGCGACGCTGTAACAAAAAAGCTGGAGGACACAATGAGCAACATAGTGAAACGATTTGGACCACTCATCATTGCCGGCCTGTTGGTTTGGGGCGTGGTCTTTCTGCTTAAGCTGCCGCAAATGAAAGTTTGGAAAATCATGTTAGTCTGCCCCGCTTACCTGGGGGCGATCTACGCCTTCGTCAAGGCGCGATACGGAGTGATGATTCCGCTTCCGCTCCTGTTTTTGGCCTGGGCCTCAGTGGCGCTCGATAGCGTTGGCAATCTGAGATTCGGCGGCTCGTTCAGTATGTACGACACGAAATTCAAATACTTTCAGTATGACGAATTCACGCACACCACCGTGCCCGCCTTGATCGCGCCCGTGATCGTCTGGCTCTTACGCGCTGGCCTGGATTATTTCGGCCATCGTTTGCCATTGGGACTCGTAACGTTCTTCGCCATGACGATAATGTTCACCCTCTCCGGCTTTTACGAGATCATCGAGTTGTGGGACGACAAGTATATGTGGCCGGCGCCGGGGATGCGCATTCACGGAGCTTACGACACGGCCAACGATCTGCAATGCGATCTGATCGGGATGACCGTCGGCGGATTGATGGCTTACGTGATCCTGAAGCGCCAGGGGGAGGCGGTTCAGGTAGCGGCGTGAGCCGAGGATCGAGGATAGAAGATCGAAGATCGCGTCATCCGTTCTATCCTCGATCTTCGATCCTCGATCCTCGATCCTCGGTCACGCATCCTTCCTTACGAATTTCGAAGCGGCATCCGGGGCGGGCGTTCTTCCACTCGGCCTTCGCCCCGATCAGATTCGCGCGCGAGCGTATGTTGGCGATGCCGTGGCCGGTCTTGTTGATTCTGGCGCCGTCGAATCCGACGCCGTCGTCGCGGACTTCGATCACCAGATCGGTCGAGTTTTCTGCGCGCACTTCCATCTTCACATGCTTCGCCCTGGCGTGCCGGCAGGTGTTGTTGAGCGCCTCCTGAACCATTCTGTAAAGCTGAATCCGTTCGATGTGCGAAAGCCGCAGTCGGTCTTCCAGGTTCGCCTCGCAGTTGAATTCGTAGGCGAATTTCTCTTCGGCGGGCAGTTGCGCCACGGCGTTGCTCAAGGCCCATTCGAGCGCGGGCAGGAAGCCGATGTTTTCGAGCGCCGACGGGCTGAGGTCTTCACAGATGTGGCGGATCTCGCTGGAGATCGCTTCGATCTCGCGGCGGAGGGCGGCGGGCGACGGCGTCGAATCATCCGACGTTGATGAAGAGTTGGCGTCGGGCAATTGATCGGTCATCACCAGCAGGTGGCGCAGGTCGGCCAGCGTCTGATCGTGCAGGTCGCGCGCGATGCGACTGCGCTCGGCCTCGGTCTCGTTGGCCAGCCGCAGCCGGGTTTCGGTCAATTCTATGTTCGTATTTTCGAGCGCGCGATTGGCCGACGCCAGGCGAAACTGCTGGCGGAAGGCCATGGCCGCAGCCGCGACGGCCACGGCTAGGAGCGTCGCCAACAGCAGCGGCAGCCACGGGAAAGGCGCGCTCTGGATTCGCAAACGGACGTTGAGAGGGGCGGAATAGACCAGGTCCCGGCTGATCGCGCGCGCGACTATCGTATACAAGCCCGATTGCAGATTTTCGACGGGGAATTGCGGGTCGGTTTGAATCCTCCGCGCCTCCTTACCGTCCTTGTCGAGCAGCGCGAATTCATACTGGAACCGGCTAGAAAACGTCTTGCTGCCGACGCCTGCGACTTCGAGCAGCAGGCTCCGCGTCGTATGCGGCAGCGACAATTCGGTCGTCAGGTCTTCGGGCAGATAGATCCTATCGGGGGCCACAAGACGCCTGACCTGCAGCCGAGGCTCGACCTGACTCGGGCGATGGCGCGCGACCCCGCGATTCGTGCCTATCCAGAGCTCGCCGTTCGCCCCGGGCGCGAGGGCGAAGATTTGTTGCGAGGGCAGCCCCTGTTCGGTGTCGAAGCGGGCCCAGACTTTCTGATAAGGAAGCAGCTTGATCAGGCCGGCGTTCTTCGTGGCGACCCATACGATTTCGCGTGGCGCATTGTCCTGCGCCGCCTCGCGCGTCACGAGCAGCGACCACACGTCGACGTCCGGCCTGATCTCGCGGATCGAATCCCCTTCGCGCAGGTAGAGGCCCTGCGATGAGCCGATCCAGACCCCTTTCTCCGTGACGGCTATAGAGTGAATCGCGCGGTCGGCGGCCGGCTGTTTTTGCGGCAGGGTGAATGAGGCCGTTCGCGAGCCGTCGAAGCGCCGCAGTTCGCCGTCGGCCGTCCCGTACCACAAAGCCGCATCGGCGCCGTTGTGTCGCTCGACCGCGAAGCAGGTCGCGCGCCGCGCCGCCGTGTCGGTGAATGCGGGCGCGCGCGTAAATCCGCCCGCGCCGCTTTGGACCCGCTCGACGCCGCTTTCGTAGAAGGCCGCGTAAATCTGCCCGCGAAAACCGGCGATTGCGCGAACGGCCTCCTTAGCGATCTCCTTCGCCGAAGAGGCGTTGGGCGGCGGCGCGGTCTGCTCCTGAGCCGGCTGTTGCGCTCCTTCTGGGACGGGTTGTTCGGATTCGTTGGCGCCTGTGGTTTTCGCGTCGGTCGCGGACGGGACGCGGGAGAAGCCCGAAGCGCCTTTCGGTTTGACGAACAATCCGCCGCCCGCGCCCGCCCAGACCGCGCCGTCGCTTTCGGCCAACGCGTAGATCGAGCGCCCTTCCAACTCCGCGACTTCGGCCCAAGAATCCGAGCCCCCCCCTCCGGGAGCCTCTTTGGGATTGGATGATTCGCCGCCGGTCGTAAGTTTGAACAACCCGCGATTGGTCCCGACCAACGTCTCGCCGCCCGAAGTGTTGAGCATCACCCGGGTGAAGTTGCTCTGCGGTTGGTTACTGACTGTAGACGCGCGAAAACTACTGCGGTCGTAGCGGCAGACGCCGCGGTCAGAGCCGAACCAGACGACGCCTTCGTGGTCGCGGAAGATGGCGTTGATGTGGTTCGACCGCAGCCCTCCGGCGGTGTTTATAAACGTCAGATGTTCGACTCGCCTCACGTCGCCGTTCTCGAAGCCGAGTAGGAACGCCCCCTCTTTGGTCGAGCCGGCCCACAACTCTCCGTCGCCTCCATTAACGGCTCTGATCGGTCCAGCTTCGAGAGATGTTCGCTTTAGCGATCCGCCCTTCCAAAACCACAGACCGCCCGCCCGGTCGCTCGCCTCTTCCGCAAGCCAGACGCGCTCGCCGTCGTCATAGACGGAGGAGACGAAATATGGTCTCGGAGTCCTGGTCGAGGCCTCGCGCAGATCGTTCGCGCGATTGATGAGCAGCCCGCGCCCGATCGATCCGATCAACCAATCGCCCGAGGCGCCGGACGTGATCGCGGCCAGCGGCAGAGTTGCGCCCGATTGATTCGAGGATTTGAGCAGTGGGTTTGCGCTCGGGTCGAGCTTAACGACAGCCATGTTCGGGGTTGAGAGGTTGGTGGACGAACTTGCGCTGCGGCCTTCCCCTTCAGCCTGCTCTCGATATCGAATGATCTCGCCGTCGCCAGTTACGACCGTCACCTCACCGCGCGATGACGACGCCATGCCGTTGACCGCATGGCCGCGTGTTTCGGGCAAGACCTCGATCCGATTCCCGCGCAGCCGCGCCGCGCCCGCGTCCGTGCCGATCCAAAGGCGCCCGTGATGGTCGAGCTTCAGGGCCAAAATTCTGCGTGAAGGCAGCGCGGCTTCGTTCGGCGCCGTTTCGACGTTGCGCCCGTCGTACTTCGGCGATGGCGTTGACGCGGTCTGAAGGCAGGCCATGGAAAAGCGTCACCGCGCCCCAGCGGTGCAGGTTGATCGTGGCGTTGTCGGGGACGGCCGGAGTCGGCGTGACTGTGACGGTCGGAAGATCAGGCTCCGGCTTGGTCGGCTGATCCGATTGCGAAGCCACGACGGAAACAAGTATGGCGAGCAGCGCCAGGAAAGAGCATAATTTGAAGAAACGCGACTGGAACACGATGGATTTAAATTGCGGTCGCAACCCACTGAGTAAAGCGACGTTCGACTTCGTCACGCGTGATCTGGCCGGCTGCGATGAGCAGACAAATTTCTTCAGCCTCAGTCTCAGGAACAGTCAGAACAATGCCGTTCATTTCCAGAAACAAAATTGCCACAGCCCAAGCGATCCGTTTGTTTCCATCAATGAAAGCATGGGCCTGCGAAAGATGATAGACATAGGTTGCGGCACACGTGGCCAAGTCGGCATTTTCGTAGAAATAACGATTCGGAGCCGCTGCCAGAGCTGATTCTAAAGCCCATTGATCGCGCAATCCATGGGAGCCGCCGTATCGCTCGATCAATATGTAGTGGAACTTGAGCACTGTTTCCAACTGAGGAAACTTGGCCTGAATCATTTCGCTCCTTCAGCAAGACGGCGAAAGAGGTTGTCATAACGATCCATGATCGACTCCATATTATCATCCACCGTCGGCGCGCCGCCTTTGGAGGAACTCGACAGCGTTACCCCCCTAATGTCCGCCCGCTTAACCACTTCATCTACTCCCGGATCGTCCGCATGATGAAAGCGCAACTTCCGCCCATCGGCCAAAGTGACTTCAACCCATGCCACCCCCGCAACACGCTTAGCATCCAATTCCTCATTGATAAGCTCCCGAAGGGTAACGGTAGCTTCATCATCAACGGCTTCAGCATCTTTTGAAGTGGCTGTCTTCCTTCTCTCAGTTTCAGCCCCGGTGAGTGAGCGCACAATAAGCGCGCCCTCACTTACGCTGATCTCAATCTGATCGCCTGTGCTGACGCCGATCTGTTCCAACAGTTCCGGCGCAATCAACAGTCCCGCCGGATCCTCCAATATCATCACACGTTGGTTGGTCATAAATTTTCTCCGCCCAAATGAAACCTGGCTTCGAATATCGTTCTATTTTAATAGCATTCGTAACTACTCAGCCCCTTGCCGCGCTAGCGGCGCCTTGAGTTTAGCCGTGGGTTTCAACCCACGGGACGGTTGGAGAGTCTTCCCGCGTCGCGTTAGCGACGGCTGAATTCAATCGTCGCTAACGCGACGTGAAAAAAATCCCGCGACACCGTGGGTTGAAACCCACGGCTAAACTCAAGGCGCCGCTGACGCGGCGGGGAGGGCTGAGCAGTTACTAGCATTCTATTTTATAGGATCCGGCTACGCTTTGCCGCTCTGTTCCGCCGCGAATTTCTTCCGATCCCGCTCCAGCCACTTCTCCAAATCGGCGCCCGCCTTCTCCAGTTCATCCTGATTAATCAGGCCGCGCCGCAGCGCCTCGAAATAGGCCCGCGTGCGGATGTTGAAGGCCAGTTTATCGTAAGCCTCGTCGGGCGTGCCTTCGGCGTCGGTGATGAGCAACTTTTCGTAAAGCGTGGTCAGCCGGCTCTCGACCCCGCGCAGGCTCAGGTGGCATTTGCGCGCGATGGCCCAATTCGACAATCCCAGCGCGAGGTAATAAAGCGCTTCGGCTTCAAAATCGGTCAGCAGCGGCTGCGTGAACGCGTCTTTGAAATTTGGATCGATCATGTCCGCGCCGTCTTCCAGGACGGCGGCGACGAAGCGGAGGAACCGGCTTTCGGGATTGTTTTTATCAATGAATCCGTAGGCGGGGGGCGGCTGCGCGGCGCGCACGATCTTGCGAATCTCGTTGATGTAGATTTCGTGAGGGAACTGAGTCCAGAAGATTATCCGCGCCTCAGGGAAGCCCTTCCAGATGGCGCGCGCCGCCTTGACGCCCGACAGTCCGGGCATCTGAATGTCGAGTACGCAAAGCTGCGGACGTTCGGCCAGGGCCATTCTGACCACGCTATCGCCGTCGGCGGCTTCCAGGATCGGTTTGTATTCGGCGAACTCGCGTTCCAGCAGTTCGCGCAGATAGGCGCGCTGCGCCACATTGTCTTCGGCAATCAAAATTGGCATGGTTTCTTCTCACCAGTCGCGTTAATTTACGCCTATCATCATACCGCGCCTCGGCGCCCGATTGACAGCGATTGAACCCGTGTTTGCGCCTGTGGGAACCCACAATTTATGGGAGCGCCGCCCATCCCCGCCCGCGAAACTTCGATAGATAGCCCTCTCGCAGAAGCGAGCAGGCGGGGATGGGCGGCGCTCCCAAACCATCCCTGTCGGTTATTCCGCTCTGACATCTTGATTTAGTCAATCCTTCCGGCTATTATCGCTCTTACATTCGAGGTGGGCCTTCGCCCACCTTTTTTATCGTTTTATCCCGACGCCTCTTAGCATTGGAGATAGAAAGTTGAAACTCGATCCTCGTGTAAGCGAGATCATAGAGCGTGTTATAACGCGCGAAGGCATGGAATTTGTTCATGCCGAAATGACGGGGGGAAAACCCCCTATCCTGCGGATATACATAGATAAGCCGGGCGGCGTGACGCTCGACGATTGCGCGGCGGTGAGCCAGCGGGTCGGCCTGGTCCTCGACGTCGAAGACGTCATCCCGCATCAATACACGCTCGAGGTAGCCTCGCCGGGGCTGGATCGAGGGTTGTACAAAGAGGCCGATTACGAACGTTTCGCGGGGTTGCATGCGCGCGTCAGAGTCTCGGAGGCGATTGAAGGGCAGAGGAACTTTCATGGCAAGCTGATCGGTCTCGACCGTGAAGGCGAGGCCACGGTCGCCGTGATCGAGGAGCCGGACGGCAAGCGGCGGCGCCTGCCGCTCGCCAACATCGTGAAAGCGAACGTTGAAATTGAACCATAGGGGTGGTTGATGGTTAGTGATGGCGCCTTGGCGGCTTTTGATTAAGTAGCTACTAGCCACTAACCACTTAGGCGCCAACCACTGGAAATTATGAACATAAGCTCAATTGCGCAGAACATCGAGGTTCTCAGTAAAGAGAAGAAGATTGACTCTCAGGTCATCATCAGCGCGATAGAAGACGCCGTGGTGACCGCCTCGCGCAAGCACTTCAAATCCGGCGAAGACCTGCACGCGCGGTACAACCAGGAGACCGGGGCGATCGAACTGTACGCGGTCAAAACCGTCGTCGAAGAGATCACCGACGCGGCGAAGGAGATGACCGTCGAAGAGGCCAACCTCGAAGTCGGCGAAGGCGCGGAGGTCGGCGACATGCTCGAATTGCCGCGCCCGATGGAAGACCTGGGGCGCATCGCCGCGCAGACCGCGAAGCAGATCATCTTGCAGAAGGTCCGCGAGGCCGAGCGGAACAACGTTTACGAAGAGTACATCGGACGCCTGGGCGAACTGGTCAACGGCTTCGTCAAACGGTTCGAAGGCGGCAAGATCATCGTCGATCTCGGCAACGGTATCGAGGCGGTCATGCCCAAATCGCAGCAATCGCGCGTCGAATCTTTCACACAGGGCGAGCGCATCCGCTGCGTCATCCACGACGTCGGGCGCGAATCGAAAGGCCCGCAGATCGAGGTCTCGCGCACCAGCCCCGAATTGCTCAAGCGGCTGTTCGAGATGGAGGTGCCGGAAATATACGACGGCACCGTCGTGATCAAAGCCGCCGTGCGCGAACCCGGCGAACGCGCCAAGATCGCCGTCGTCTCGAACGAGCGCGACGTCGACCCGGTGGGGGCCTGCGTCGGCATGAAAGGCTCTCGCGTACAGTCGATCATCCGTGAGCTGCGCGGCGAAAAGATCGACATCATCGAATGGTCGGAAGACCCGGCGATTTTTGCGGCGAACGCCCTGTCGCCCGCGAAGGTCAGCAAGGTCACGGTCGTCGATTTCGACGAGCGCGCGTTGCAGGTTACGGTCGAGAACGAACAGCAGAGCCTGGCCATCGGCAAGCGCGGGCAGAACGTGCGCCTGGCGGCCAAGCTAGTCGGGTGGCAGATTGACATCCGCAGCGAAGAAGAGATGAAGCGCGAGATCGCCTCGCAGATGGAGCAGATCATCACTGCGCCTGAAGTGAGGATTTCATCGATCGAGGGAATCTCCGCCGGCGACAGCGCCACACTCGCCGAACATGGCATCGAGACGGTCGAACAATTGGCCGGCGCGACCGTGGACGACCTCTCGGATTGGCTCGACCTGAGCGTTGATGAAGCTCAGGAACTGCTCGACATGGCGCAGGCTATAACAGAGGCGCGCCGCGCCCACGCCAGGGAGCAGTCCGCAGGAGTGGTCGAGGGCACTGAAGAGGTCGAGGCGGCCGGAGAGGCCGGAGAGGCCGGAGAGGCCGCCGTGGCTGAGCAAGGGGCAGAAGAGGCGGTGGCTGAGCAAGGCGCAGAAGAGGCGGAAGAAGAGAAAGGGCAGTTGGCCGAGGCTGAAGCCGAAGAGGCCGAAGTTGGAGAAGAGGAAAATGAAGCCACTGCCGCAGAGCGTTAGACATGGGACAGACTGTAGTCTGTCCCTGCTCCAGGGACAGACTACAGTCTGTCCCACAGAACGAAAATCGGGAGACACCGGCAGACGTAAAAAAATATAGAATGGAGCATGGCGGCGCTTATAGATAAATGAGTAAAGTTAGAATTTATGATTTGGCCAAAGAACTAAAGCTCGAGAGCAAAAAGATTCTCGAGGACGCCCGACGTATGGGCGTTGACGTGAGTGTGCCTTCAAACACACTTGAAGATAACATCGCGGCCAAAATCCGCGAGATGTATTACCCGAAGAAAGAGCAGGCCCCGGCTATACATAAAGCACGATTGATAAAACACCAAACTGCGCCCGGCGCTCCCGCCGAGCAACCGGCTGCGGCGCCAGCCGTCATTGAGAAGGCGCAACAAGCGCCCAGGCCGGTTGAGGCGGAGCCTCCTGCGCGCCCGTCACAACCGCCCGCCCCTCAAACGACAATCAAGCCGATCACGCCGCCGAAACCGGTCTCCGCGCCGACGGCGGCCAAACCGTCTCCGCCCGCGCCGCAAGCCCAACAACAGGCCGCGGCGCCCGGCGCCGAGCCAAAGTCCAAGGTCATCAAACTGGCCCCGCCGCCATCTGCGGAGCCTGCGCTAGCGCCCAAAGTCGAGGTCGAACAGGCCGCGCCGCCCGCGTCTCCCGCGCATGTTCAGGTTGATGAAGAGCCGGTCGCGGCGCCGCAGGTCGAGGAGATCAAAGAAGAACGGATCGGGGCTTCTGCACGGGCCGCGGAGGCTCCGCCTGTCGCGAAGCCACAAGCCCCGGCCGCGCCGCCGAAACCGGCGGGGACGAAAGTCATCAGGCTGAAGACGCCGACACAGCCGATGCCGAAGCCCGCGCCGCCGAAACCGGCGCCGAAGCCCGCGGCGCCAAAGCCGGCGTCAAGGCCCGCGTTGGAAAAGGCCGCCGGTCCACGGCCCGGCGCCGGTCCACGGCCCGGCCCTGCGGCCGCGCAGCAGGCGAGGCCGGAATCTCGCGGGGCTGAACAGAAACGCGGACGTGATGGGCGCGATAAAGAGGTCCATCTTCTGCCGTCGGGCGCTCAGCAGCGCACGGTCTACATCCCGCCTAAAACCGAGCGCCCCAAGGGGCGCCATCAGCAGCGCCACAAGGGCGAGAGGGACAAATTTCAGGAAGGCAATGCGCAGAGGCTGATGCCGCGCAAACAACTCGCCGTGGCCCCTTCGGCGCGGGCGATCCCGGAGGCCCTGAAATCGGCCCGTCTGGTGGAAGGCAGCACGGTGCGCGAATTCGCCGAGAAGATCGAGGCGAAACCGCGCGACATCGTGACGGCCCTGATGCAGCGCGGCGTGATGGCGACCATCAACCAGACGATCAGCCCCGACATGGCGAAAGACATCGGCAGGCTATACGGCTTCGACGTGGCCTTCGGTGATTACGAGGACATGATTGTTGAATCCGAGTTCGAGATCACCCCCGAAGCGATGGAGGACACCGACCCGCGCGCCCCGGTGATCACTGTCATGGGGCACGTCGATCACGGCAAAACCAGTTTGCTCGACGCCATCCGCCAGGCGCGCGTGGCCGAAGGCGAGGCGGGCGGGATTACGCAGCACATCGGGGCTTATTCGGTCAACGTGCCGAATCCGGACAATACGTCCGAGATGCGCCGCGTGGTCTTTCTCGACACTCCCGGTCACGAAGCCTTCACGATGATGCGCGCGCGCGGCGCCCGCGTCACTGACATCGTCGTGCTGGTGGTCGCCGCAGACGACGGGGTGATGCCGCAAACGGTCGAGGCGATTGACCACGCGAAAGCGGCCAAGGTCCCGATAGTCGTCGCTATCAACAAGGTCGATAAAGCGGACGCCAACCCCGACCGCGTGAAGAAAGAATTGGCCGACCGCGGGCTGCTCTGGGACGGCTGGGGCGGCGACACGACCATGGTCGAGGTCTCTGCGAAAATGAAGCGCAACATCGAGGGCCTGCTCGAAATGGTCCTGTTGACGGCGGATATCCTCGATCTGAAGGCGAACCCCAGGCGCAAAGCGACGGGCACTGTGCTCGAAGCGAAGCTTGACCGCGGGCGAGGCTCGGTCGCGACGGTGTTGATTCAAAACGGCACGCTGCGCGTCGGCGACCCATTAATCGCCGGCAATTACTTCGGCAAGGTCCGCGCGTTGATGAACGAATTCGGCCAGCGCGTGCAGGCGGTGGCCCCGGCCACGCCCGTCGAGGTGCTAGGTCTTGAAGGCGTGCCCGCCGCCGGCGACCAGTTCCAGGTCGTCGACGACATCGCCAAGGCGCAGCAGATCGGCCAGTTCCGCCAATCGAAGGCCCGCGTGATGGCCTTGGCCCGCACCGCCGCCCGGGGGCTCGACCAACTCGCCATGCAGATGAAAACCGGCGAGGTCAAAGAGTTGCTGGTCATCCTCAAGGCCGACGTGCAAGGCTCCGTCGAGGTGCTCAAGGACACGCTGACCAAACTCTCGACCGAGAAGGTCAAAGTCCGCATCATCCGCGCGGGCGTCGGCGCGATCACCTACGACGACGTGCTGCTCGCCAGCGCGTCCAACGCCACCGAGACCGGCGCGGCGACGGTGATCATCGGGTTCAACGTGCGACCCGAAGCCCGCGCCGACGACGCGGCCAAACAGGAGAACGTCGACATCCGGCTGCATTCGATCATCTATAAAGTGGAAGAAGAGATCCGCAACTCGATGCTCGGGCTGATGGAGGCCACGACCAAAGAGACCGTCATCGGCAAGGCCGAAGTCCGCGACGTCATCCGCGTGCCGAAGGTCGGCGCCGTCGCCGGCTGCATGGTAACGAACGGGTCGATCAAACGCACGGCGCATGCCCGCCTGATCCGCGACAACGTGGTCTTCTTCGAAAGCAACATCGGCAGCCTGCGCCGATTCAAAGAAGACGTCAGCGAAGTGCAGCAGGGATACGAATGCGGTATCACCGTCGAACGTTTCAACGATTACAAGGTCGGCGACGTCATCGAAGCCTTCATCACAGAGAAGGTCGCGCCGACTAAACTGGAGTAGGAATTGCGGATTGCGGATTGCGGATTGCGGATTGAAGGAATAATCCGATCACGTTCTCCGCGTTCCTGAATTCAGATTGCCGATTGAGATTCAAAAATCCGCAATCCGCAATCCGCAATCCGCAATCCGCAATCCGCAATGGCTTATGTATCACCGTTCTCAAAGGTTGGCCGAGGAGTTGAAGAACGAGATAAGCGCGATCATCGCTCAGGAAATCAAGGATCCGCGCGTCGGCTTCGCCACGGTGACCGAAGTGAAAGTGAGTCCAGATCTGCGCCACGCCCGCGTCGCGGTCAGCGTCCTCGGTTCTCCACAGGAGAGGCAGGAGACCTTCGAGGCTCTCGTCCACGCCACGGGCTACATCCGCCGACTCCTCGGCGCGCGCGTCAGGCTGCGCCATACGCCGGAGCTGAGCTTCGCTTACGACGATTCAATCGAGCGCGGCGAGAGGATAATGAGGTTGTTTGAAGAGATAGAAATCGAAGACCAAGGATCGAAGATCGAGGATGGAGGATAGAAGATGTCAGATGTCAGATGTCAGATGTCAGTGAGGCATTTACACTGACATCTGACATCTGACATCTGACATCTGACATCTTCTATCGCCGTTATTGATATGCTAGGCCAGGTTATTGAACTGATCGAAAAACATCAGCGCTTCGCCGTCACCTCTCACATCCGGCCTGACGGGGATAGCCTCGGCTCCTCGCTCGCGCTCTGCTGGATTTTGCGCGGGCTGAACAAAGAGGCTGAAGTGATTATGTGCGATCACGTGCCTCACGCCTACTCGCGCCTGCCGGGCGCCGACGAGGTCCGCGTGGCGCCCGACATCGATCGCGAATACGATGCGGTCTTCGTCATCGAATGCAGCGACGTGACGCGGCCCGGATTGCCTAGCCTCAAAGACCAGTTCGTCGTCAACATCGATCATCACTCGACGACTGAACTATTCGGCGACCTCAACTGGATAGATTCGACCGCCGCCGCCGTCGGCGAGATGATTTACAACCTCGCCAAGGCCATAGGCGCGAAGATCACCTCCGAAATCGCCAGTTGCGTTTACGCCGCGTTGTTGACCGACACCGGCTCGTTCCATTTCTCCAACACCACGGAACGCACCTTCAAAATAGCCAGCGAGTTGGTACGCCACGGCGCGCAGCCGGCCAAACTCTCGCAAGCCATCTTCTACAACTATCCTTACTCAAAAGTCCTCCTGTCCGGCGCTGTGCTTTCGACCTTGCAGCGCGACGAATCGGGCCGCATCGCCTGGATCACCATGACGCAAAAAGCCCTCGAAGAGAGCGGCGCCAGCGAGGACGATTCCGACGGCATTATCAATTACCCTCTGACCATCGGCGACGTCGAGGCCGTCGCCTTCTTTCGCGAAATGTCCAACTCCACCTACCGCATCAGCCTCCGCTCCAAAAACCGCGTCAACGTCGCCCGCGTCGCCGAAACTTTCGGCGGGGGCGGCCACGCCAACGCCGCCGGCTTCACGATCAAAGCCGATTACCACAATCTCACTCAAGAAGTCATCGCGAAGCTGAAAGATGCTGTGGCCGCCGCCCCGGCCGTGAATGGTCGCGAGATCAAGCCGCGCTAAACCAGTAATCAG
>WNFZ01007489.1_pt1 | contig 15215 bp, 12 predicted proteins | sample 5400081 | NCBI WGS metagenome assembly WNFZ01 (sample SAMN13153365, study PRJNA577476) | soil metagenome | isolation source: 80 cm soil or saprolite under grassland replicate 1 | place: USA:California | collected 2016-06-15 | reverse complement strand
TGCCGCCGTCCGGCGGGGAGGGTCGGCGGGTGGCGTGCGTCGGGATTGCCATAGATGCGGGTGTACGGGTTGGCGTAGCGGCAACGGCCAGAGTTGGGCCGGGTGAGGCCGGTCGGCCGGCGTGTTGGGCAGGGCTTAGTGCTCCGTCTTGGAACTACATGGGTGTAAGTTCCGCCTGGTCGGTTTGGCTCGGGCGGAGGCGGCGCGGCATCAGGCAGGCGCCCCAGGAAGCGGAGCGCATGGCAGGGCGAGGGCGCAACGAGCGCTGCCCGTGTGGCAGCGGACGCAAGGTTAAGCACTGCTGCGGGGTCCGGCGGGGCCCGTCAGAGGCGCAGCTGGCCAAGGCGTGGCTGCACCAGCAGGCGCGTTCGGCCGCGCTGGCGCTTGCTGAGCGGTCAGACGCGCAAGTGGTCGCGCTGCTGGAAGAGGCGGCCCGGCTGCCACGCCAGGACGTGTCGATGCAGCTGCCGCTGCCCCGGCTGCTCAGCCCGGCGCTGGAGCGGTTGCGCGCCACCGTCGCCGAGGGCGATCCCCACGAGGTCGACGCAGCCGTGCCGGCGGCGCTGGCCGAGGTCGACACCCCGACCGTGCGGGCTGAGCTGGTCCGGGCGGTGCTGGGGTTGCGGGATGCCGGGCGGGTGTCGGCGGAGGTCGCTGCGGCGGTGGCGGCCGAGCAGGCCAGCCGCTCCACCACGCTGCTCGAGGCGAGCCTGCTGGCGGCGGTTCGGGTCAGCGTCGGAGCGGCCACCACGCCGGCTGGGCTGCTGGTGGTCAGCCGCTTGTGAGCCGGCCCAGCCCGTTTGCCGTCACGCTGACCGCTACCGAGCGGCAGGTGCTGCAGGCCAGGGTGCGCAAGCCCACTGCCGAGCAACGCGAGGTTGTCCGGGCCAGGATCGTGCTGGCCGCCGCCGACGGCGAGCAGAACAGCAGGATCGCGGGGCGGCTGGGGGTAGCGGTCAACACGGTGTCGAAGTGGCGCAAGCGGTTCAGCCAAGAGGGCCTTTCGGGGTTGGGGGATCGCAAGCGGCCCGGCCGGCCGCGCCGCTTCCCCCTCGGCGGTGGTCGTGGAGGTCAAGGCGATCGCCTGTGAGCTGCCCGCCACGCGGGGCGTGCCGCTTGGCCGGTGGAGCCTCGCCGAGCTGCGCGAGGAGGTCATCACCACCGGCCTGGTCGACCAGGTGTCGGTGTCCACGCTGTGGCGCTGGCTGGAGGAGGATGCGCTCAAGCCCTGGCGGCACCGCTCCTGGATCTTCCCCCGCGACCCCGCCTTCGCCGCCAAGGCCGCGGTGGTGCTGGACCTGTATGCCCGAGGGTTCCAGGGCCGGCGGCTGGAGCCAGGCGAGTTCGTCATCTCGGCCGACGAGAAGACCTCCATCCAGGCCCGCTGCCGCTGCCACCAGACCCTGCCTCCGGGGGCGGCCCGGCTGATGCGGGTCGAGCACGAATACGAGCGGGGTGGCGCGCTGGCCTACCTGGCGGCCTGGGACGTGCACCAGGCGCGGCTGTTTGGGTGTTGCGAGCCCACCACCGGCATCGCCCCGTTCGGACGGCTGGTCACCCAGGTGATGACCACCGAGCCGTACGCCTCAGCCAAGCGGGTGTTCTGGGTGGTCGACAACGGCTCCTCCCACCGCGGCCAGGCCTCGGTGGACCGACTGCAGGGCGCGTGGCCCAACCTCACCCTGATCCATCTGCCGGTCCACGCTTCCTGGCTCAACCAGATCGAGATCTACTTCTCGATCGTGCAGCGCAAGGTGCTCACCCCCAACGACTTCGTGGACCTTGGCGAGGCCGAGCAGCGGCTGCTTGGCTTCCAGCGCCGCTATGAGCAGACCGCGGTGCCGTTCGACTGGCGCTTCACCAAAGCCGACCTGGACGACCTGCTCCGGCGACTCGACGAAAAGGAGCAGCTCGCCAAGGCGGCATAACGATCACCCAAGAACTTCCAAGAAGGAGCACTTATTGAGTTTTTCATAAGTTGGATGGTAAGAGCGGGTCTGGTGTGGGAGGATTGAGGTATCGCTTCCGAGGGATCGTTGCCCTCGCCCGCCGCCGGAGGTAGCTGATGCCTCGCGCCGCCGCGACCAAGCCCAAGCCACTGACCCGCCCCGACGTCTGCGAGGCCCGCCGGCTGCGCGCCGCCGAGCTGTTCGCCCAGGGCCGCAGGCCCGCCGAGGTCGCCGAGCTGGTCGGGGTCAGCTACGAAGCCGCCCGACGCTGGCGGGCCCAGTGGAGCAAGGGCGGGGTGCAGGCGCTGCGCCGCCGCCGGGCAGGCGGCCGGCCGCCCAAGCTGTCGGCGGCGCAGGCCACCGCGGTCAAGCAGGCACTGGGGGCGGGGGCCCAGGCAGCCGGGTTCGACACCGACCTGTGGACCTTGGACCGGGTGGTGCAGGTCATCTGGCGCACCACCGGGGTGCGGCTGTCGCGCCCCTCGGCGTGGCGGCTGCTGACCCAGCGGCTGGACTGGAGCCTGCAGCGGCCCGAACGCAAAGCCAGGGAGCGTGACGAGCAGGCGATCGCCCGCTGGGTGGCCCACGAGTGGCCGCGGATCAAAAAGGGGCCGCGGAACAACGCGCCTGGCTAGTCTTTTTCGACGAGTCGGGCATCTCGCTGCTGCCGGTGACCCGCCGGACCTGGTCACCCCGGGGAGTCACGCCGATCCTGCGGCATCGCTGCAACTGGAAGCGCGCCTCCATGGCCGCGGCGCTTGGCTACCACGCCAGCGACCACCAGCGCGGCCCGCGGTTGTGCTTCCACGTGCACAAAGACAGCTACGACACGGTCTCGCTGATCGAGGTGCTCACCCAGCTGGGCGCCTTCTACGCCGGCCAGCAGGTGGTGTTGCTGTGGGATGGGCTGGGGGCGCACTGGAGCCATGCCATGCGCGACTGGCTCGACACCCAGAGTGCCTGGCTCACGGTCGAGCGGCTGCCCGCCTACGCGCCCGAACTCAACCCGGTGGAGTACCTGTGGGCCAACCTCAAGGGCGTGGAGCTGGCCAACTTCGCCGGCGACACCGTGGTCCAGGTCGCTGATGTCGCCGAGCGTGGCGTGCATCGGGTCTGCGACGACCAGCAGTTGGTCTGGTCGTTTCTGGCCCATACCGCCCTCACCATTGACGACCCCGACCAACCCAACTTATGAAAAACTCAAATAAGACTGGCGGCCCAGCCGCAGCAGCAGGATCTGGACCCTGTCCCGCCGGGCGCGGAAGTCGTCGTCGACCGGGCGAGGCGCCAGCTGCGAACCTGGCCAACACGGTGAAGCCGGAGTGACTGCCACAGCGAGCGCGCCTCATCGTCGGGAGGAAAGCCCAGCGCAGTGCGATCGCGTCGATCTCCCTCGCGTGGTGACCTTCCCCGTTGCGTCTGGCGAACAGCCTGGCCGCTTGCGCCGCTGGGATCATCGGCCGCAGGATCTGGCGCAGCGCCGACTCGAGTTCCCGCATGAGATGTCCCACGAGGTGCGTCGTGGAGGCCAGCGGAGGATCGCCGGCCTACAGCCGCGATGCGTCAGCGTAGAAGGCCGCCAGGGCAGGCCCGAACATGGCCATCAGCCTGAGCGCTGGTCGCGATGGCGGCGCTATGCACGCAGCTCAGTACGCCTTGCACGCGCTCGCCGCGCCACCAGCACCCCTCGTCACCCGGCTCTTCACGTTGCACCCGACCGATGAATTGTTGCATCGGATGCAATTCCGCCTGGAGTCAGCTGCATCCACTCGTGGTGCCGCAGGACTCGCAGACGAAACAGGAGCCGGCCGGGCGCATACGGACACCGCAGGTCGAGCAGAAGGGCGCGTCGACCGCGGCCATCCCCGGCGTGAACGCAAGCTCGCCGCGCGGCGAGGCTGGTGCGACGGTCGGCGTGTCCTCGACCTCCGCGCTGGACCTGCCTTCGCCGGGCCGTGCGGGGGGCTCCCCCTCGGCGGTCTGACCTTCGGCGCCTGCGGTCGCGCTGGCATCCGTCGGCGTCGCTGCGCCGGTCGACCCCGGACCGGGCTGCGATGCCGCGGCCGACGGGCCGTAGCCGCTCACCTCTTCGATCCGCTCGGCCGTCGTCTTGACGCCGAGCGCCTGCCGGCTCTCGACGTCCAGGTAGTCGATGGCCAGCCGGCGGGCGATGTAGTCCACCAGGCTCTGGGTGATACGGATGTCGGGGTCGTCGGTGATGCCGTTGGGCTCGAAGATCATGTTGGAGAACTTGGCCACGTAGACCTCGAGCGGCACGCCGTACTGCAGACCCATGCTGACCGCGATCGCAAAGGCATCCATCACGCCCGACAGTGTCGAGCCCTGCTTGGACACCTTGACGAAGATCTCACCGAGACCGTCATCGGGGTACGAGCCGGCGGTCAGGTAGCCCTCGATGTCGCCGACGCGGAAGGAGGTCGTCTTGGAGGGCCGAGTCCGCGGCAGCCGGCGGCGGATCGGAGCGTTGTCAACCTCGAGGACCGCCCCTGTGTCGGCGACGACCCTGTGGTCACCCTTGGTGTCCACCGAGGCCGTGTCCTTGCTCGACTTGGTTGCCGACAGCGGCTGCCCGACCTTGCAGTTGTCCCGATAGATCGCCAGTGCCTTCAGGCCCAGCTTCCAGCCCTCGTGGTACGCCTTCTCGACCTCCTCGACCGACACCGACTCGGGCATATTGACGGTCTTGGAGATCGCGCCAGAGATGAATGGCTGAACCGCGGCCATCATTCGAATGTGGCCCATGTACTGGATGGGCGAGTCGCCCATCGCGCAGTCGAAGACCGGGTAGTGCTCCTCACGCAGTGCCGGCGCGCCCTTCACCGAGTTGTACTCGGCGATGTACTCGAGGATCGCCTGGACGTGCTCCTCGGCGTAGCCGAGGCGACGCAGCGCCCGCGGCACGGTCTGGTTGACGATCGACATGGACCCGCCACCGACCAGCTTCTTCGTCTTGACCAGGGCGAGGTCCGGCTCGATCCCGGTGGTGTCGCAGTCCATCAGCAGGCCGATCGTGCCGGTCGGTGCGAGCACGGAAGCCTGCGCGTTGCGGAACCCGTGCTCCGCGCCAAACTGGAGCGTCTCGTCCCAGGCCTTCCTGGCGGCGTCGAGCAGGCTGGGCTGCACCAGGCTCGCGTCGATGTCGTCCACTGCCTTGCGGTGCTTGCCCATGACTCGCAACATCGGCGTCCGGTTCTTGGCGTAGCCGGCGAACGGGCCGAGGACCTGGGCGACCCGGGCGCTCGTCCGGTAGGCGTGGCCGGTCATGAGCGCCGTGATCGCAGCCGCCCACGCCCGACCGCCGTCGGAGTCGTAGGGCTGGCCCTGCGCCATGAGCAGCGCGCCGAGGTTGGCGTAACCGAGACCGAGCTGCCGGTAGTCGTTGGCGTTCTTGGTGATCTTCTCAGTCGGGTACGACGAGTTGCCGACGATGATCTCCTGCGCGAGGAACACCACCTCGACCGCGTGCTTGAATGCCTCGACATCGAACACGCCATCCGCGCCCAGGAACTTCAACAAATTCAGGCTCGCCAAATTGCAAGCTGAATTGTCGAGGTGCATGTATTCACTACAATTCGAGACGATTGCGCCCTGGACGATATAGGAATGGTTCTTTGGCTCGCTCAAGTTGTAGGTGAGCGCAAAACCGTCGTCGTCCCTGCGTACGAGCCTGGAGATGCGGGCCTTGCGGTACTTGGCGGCTGGCGCGACTTCCTGCAGGCGCGCGGCCTTGCTCGGAAGCTGGAAACCAATCAGCGCGGCGAACCGGTCAATGCCCTCGCCGACGATCCTCAGGTCATAGCCGACCGCCGACTCATCTGCACGCTGCACCCCGTCGTGACCCGTGTCGGTGAATCCACTCGGACCGCTCTTGGCGTTCGCATAGATGCGGCTGGCGATACCCAGCGATGACAACAGCGTCTGCACAGAGCGAAGCAGGTCGACAGAACGGCTCCCAAGCCCAACATAGCGGGTCGCCTTGGCGCTCTGGTTGACGACTGTGCCGTCAGCGTCGAACAGACCACGCAGAAAGGCGCTGACGATGTCGGTCGGAGCCTGAAGGACCGACCACGGCACATCCCTCTCGGCTGCCTTGACCAGCTTGAGACCCAGCGCGTCGAAGAACGACGCCAGCGCCCGGCGCGACAGACGAAGCTGCGCGGTTCCGTTCTCTTGAATGCTGATCTTGGGTTCACGACCGCCGTTCAGCCTGCTGAACAGCCCCCGGTGCTGCGGAAGGACGGCCTCGCGGTCCTCGGGGGAGCCGTAGATCGCCGAGATCGCGTTGCCACTGAACGAGCCGTCACCGACGAGCCACCCGAGCAGGTGGGCGAACTCCGGATCCCACTTCTCCGGCAGGATCATGGGCGCCAGGTGAGCGCCCTCGCCCGCGTACGCGGCGACGTCGGTGGGAACCGGTAGCCGACGGTCGGCCGAGGTCGCCGGCGTCGCCTGGTCGAGGAGCCGGACCTCGTCGCTTGATTCCAGGTCCCGGGCGGCAACCCATCCCCGATTTGCGGTCCAGAAACGGTGGTTGGGCGTACACCGGATCTGCGAGCCATTCGAGAAGGTCAGGCGGACGATCGGATTGATCCCGGTCACCATCACCGCGTCGTGCCGGCTGAGGGTGACGGTCTCGGCAGGAGCATCGGGACTGGTGGCATCGTGCGTGAAGATCCCGAAGGTCTCACCGGTCACCGCTCGGCTGGCAAGCTCGTCGAATCGGATGAGCCCCTTGTCCGTATGGACGAGCATCTCACCCGTGAAGCACGGGTTGGAGGCGTTGATCCTGCCCGACTCCGGCGTGGTGTGCCAGTCGTTGATGATGGTGTCGTACTGCATGCCAGGGTCGGCGCATTCCCAGGCGGCCTGGGCGATCTCGCGCATGAGCCCGCGGGCGCTGGTGCGCTCGACCGTGTGCCCGTCGAGGACGGCCTTGAGGTCGAACTCGCCGTCGCTCTCGTAGGCCCGCATGAACTCGTCGGTCACCCTGACGGAGTTGTTGGCGTTCTGGTACTGGATGCTGATCGAGTCGCGACCGTCGAGATCCATGTCGAAGCCGGAGTCCCTGAGCACGCGGGCCTTGTGCTCCTCACGAGCCTTGCACCAGATGAAGTCGCGGATGTCCGGATGATCGACGTTCACGACGACCATCTTGGCGGCCCTGCGGGTCTTGCCCCCGCTCTTGATGGTCCCCGCCGAGGCGTCGGCACCGCGCATGAACGAGACCGGGCCCGACGCTTCCCCGCCGTTGCCGAGCGGCTCCTTTGAGGAACGGATGGTCGACAGGTTGATTCCCGCTCCCGAGCCGCCCTTGAAGATCAGCCCCTCCTCCACATACCAGTTGAGGATGGAGGGCATCGTGTCCTCGACCGACAGGATGAAACACGCTGAGCACTGGGGGTGCGGCTCGACGCCGACGTTGAACCAGACCGGCGAGTTGAAGGCGGCACGCTGGTTGACCAGGAGGTGGGCCAGCTCGCAACGGAACGCCTCGGCATCGGCCTGGCCGGCGAAGTACCCGTCCTTGACCCCCCAGCTGGTGATGGTGCCCGCCACCCGGTCGACCATCTGCCGGACGGAGTGCTCGCGCTGCGGCGTCCCGAGCGGTCCCCGGAAGTACTTCTGCGCGACGATGTTGGTGGCGTTCTGCGACCAGGTGGCCGGGAACTCGAGGTCGCGCTGCTCGAAGGCGATCGAGCCATCGCGCCAGTTGGTGATGACGGCGTCGCGCCGCTCCCAGGTCAGCTCGTCGTACGGATGCGCGTCATCGGTCGTGAACAGGCGGCGGACCTGTAGACCCTTGCGCGTCTGCCCCTGTTGAACGGACAGAGCATCCCTGGTCTTCGCCACGATGATGACCTCCCAGCGGCCCCCCACAGGGCCAAACTCACGTCCCCCAGTGAAGGTGGCACCGAGTCTCGGAGATAGCTCCGCTCATGCCGGCGGGACGACCGATGGAACTTACAGCGCTGTGATTTAGCAACGAACCGAGGCCGAGGTCAAGCCCCTGACACAAGATGTTGTGGATAACTGGCTGCCGATTGGCTATTGTACCACTATATGTTGTAGTGGCCCGATGCAGGGCCGGGCGGGGAGGAAGCCGTGCGTTGCCCCTTCTGTGGTTCGATCGACGACGATCGGGTCGTCGACTCGCGGGAGTCCCAGGACGGGACGACCATCCGCCGCCGCCGCGCCTGTGCCGCATGCGGCCGGCGCTTCACGACCTTCGAACGCCTGGAGGAAGCGCCCCTGCTGGTCCTCAAACGTGATGCCTCCAAGGAGCAGTTCGATCTCGCCAAGCTCATGTCCGGGCTGGAGAAGGCCTCGAAGAACCGGCCCATCGAGCCGAGCCACATCCTACGCATCGCGCGTGACATCGAGGAGTCGCTCAGGGCTCGCGGGCAGCGCGAGGTCGAGAGCCAGGAGATCGGCATCGAGGTCCTCAACGCGCTGCGTGACCTGGACGCCGTCGCCTACATGCGCTTCGCCAGCGTCTACAAGGACTTCCAGGATCCGGGTGACTTCGAACGGGAGCTCGACGCCTTCGAATCCCTGCGGAAGACGACACCACCCAAGCCCCGGTCCCGCGCGACACGTTCCTGACGCGGCTCCATTCGCCCCTCCCCTCCGTCGCCCGGCCGCCCGAGAGAGCGGGACTCCAGCCTCGCCGACTCCGGCAGCCCGGGCGATAGGAATGTCCGGAGCCGCCGCCTCGGCGGCGGCCCGCACCGTCGCCCGATCGTCGGGTCCGGATCCGTAGCCCGACGCGAGGAGGCAGACGGGTCAGCGGATCGGAGCTGGCAGGTCGATGGCCTGTCCAGCCTGGAGGTCCCCTTGAAGGTGGTTCTCGGCGATCAAGTCTTCGACCACTGGTCGAGGGTCCTGGCCGGGGGCGACCCGCCGCGCGATGCTCCATAGCGTGTCGCCAGGCTTGACCGTGTAGCTGATCCTCGCCCGCTCGGCATAGGCCACGCGTGTCTCGCCCCGCCATGGACCACGCCCACTGATCAGGCTCGGTGCCACCAGTAGGATCGATGCAGCCAGGAGCAGGCTGGCGAGCGTGCGGGGACGCAACAACCGTCGACCCCTCCTTCCATCACCTCGAAGCCGAGGACCAGAAGTCCTTGCCGGCCCCGATCCGATGATGAACATGCGTTCGACTCGAGACCATGGTGGGGCAAACATATGTTCGATGTCAATCCACATCCACAAGATCGAACAAGTGTTTGCTTTCTCTTTCTCACACTGTTAAAGTCCGACCAAGCTGGAGGAAGCGGTCGCCGGTCAGGCGAGTCCGGACGAGTGTTCAGGGGGTACACGGTGATGGGCGAGGAGCTGACCACCAGGCAGCGCCGCATCCTCGAATTCATCCGCGACGCGGTCAACGAGCGCGGCTATCCGCCCTCGATTCGTGAGATCTGCGACGAGGTCGGCCTCACCTCGACCTCTAGCGTGCACTCACAGCTTCAGACCTTGGAGAAAAAGGGCTTCATCCGTCGCGACCCGACGAAGCCGCGGGCGATCGAGGTCTATGTCGAGGGGCCGGCTCCCGTGGTGCCGCGGCCGCTGCCCGCGTATGCGCCGCTGCTCAGCGGTCCCATTGCCGCCGGTACCGGCGTGCTCCCGGACGACCAGATCGAGGAGATGCTGCCGCTGCCGCGCGACCTGGTCGGCCAGGGTGAGCTGTTCGTCCTCCGCGTGACCGCGGAGAACGGGGACATCGTCGCCGCCCTGGTGCCGAACCTGGAGGATGAGGCGACGGTCAAGACCTGGTCGATGAAGAACGGGCATGTCCGCCTGATGCCGGCCAACCCGGCCTACGACCCGATCGACGGCGACGCGGCGTCCGTCCTCGGGAAGGTGGTCGCCGTGCTACGCCGTCTGTAACCACCCGCAGCCGCTCAGGTCGGCACGGACCCAGGCGCTCCCGCGGTGCCGGCGGTGGCGCGGGCAGCAGCGCTCGGCTGCACGAACGGGTCGAGCGCGTGGGCCAGTGCGCCGGGGGCGCGGACCACGAGCCGGGTGCCCTCGGCCTGATGCTCGACCTGGAGCACCTCGCCCTCCCGGTAGGCCCGGTCCAGAAGGTCTCCGCGCTGGACACGAGCAGGTCGTCGATCCCCTCGCCGGTCGCGGCGGACACCAACGGGGCACCGGGGAACTGACGCATGAGTCGAGCGCGGGACAGATCGTCCACCAGGTCGGCCTTGTTGAGCACCAGCAGTTCGGGCACGCCGCCCGCGCCCACCTCGGTGAGCACCTTCCGCACCGCCTCGACCTGCGCCACGGGCTCTGGCTGGGCGGCGTCGACCAGGTGCACGACGAGGTCGGCGAGCGCGACCTCCTCGAGCGTGGACTTGAACGCTTCGACCAGGTCATGGGGCAGTTTGGCGATGAAGCCGACGGTGTCGGTCAGGGTGACCGAGCGTCCGGCTGGAAGGTCCAGCCGCCTGGTAGTGGGGTCCAGGGTCGAGAACAGCTTGTCCTCCACCAGCACGCCGGCACCGGAGAGGCGGTTGAGGAGGGTCGACTTGCCCGCGTTGGTGTAGCCGGCGAGGGCCACGCCGGGCAGGCCGGCCTGCTCACGGCCGCGACGCTTCACATCACGGGTCTTGGCCATCTCCTCGAGATCGCGGCGCAGCCTGGTGATACGGCGGCGGATGCGGCGGCGGTCGACCTCCATCTTGGTCTCGCCCGGCCCCCTGCGGGTGCCGATGCCGCCGCCCATGCGGTTCAGGCTCTCGCCCCAGCCGCGCAGCCGTGGCAGCAGGTAGTTGAGCTGGGCGAGCTCGACCTGGGCCTTGCCCTCTCGGCTGGTCGCGTGCTGGGCGAAGATGTCGAGGATCAGGGCGGTCCGATCGATGACCTTGGCGTCGACCAGCTCCTCAAGACGGCGCAGCTGCCCCGGGGACAGCTCGTCGTCCATGATCACGGTGTCCGCGCCCTGCGCCTTCACCATCTCGGCGACCTCGAGCACCTTGCCCTTCCCCACGAAGGTGCCGGCGTCCGGGCGGGCACGGCGCTGCATGGTCGTGTCGACGACCTCGGCGCCCGCGGTCTCGGTCAGGCGGCGGAGCTCCTCGAGCGAGCGCTCGGTGACCTCGATCGATCCGCCAACCGCAACGCCCACAAGGATGACTCGTTCGAGCCTCAGCTTCCGCAGCTCGACGATCTTGATCTCGGAGTCGTCCCGGTGGGTCCCGGTCGGACTGGTCCGCTCTGTGATGTCAGCCATGCGCTCCACGGTAGCGAGCCGCGGCCGATTCGTCGCGGGAATTCTCAGCCACCGCGGCGGACCGCTCCCCCGGCCGGCACGACTGACCCCTGGCGCAGTCGCAAACCGTGGCCGGCACGATGGGTAGGCTTGGATCAGCCCCGAATCGGGGACAGGAAAACGCCCGAGCGTGACCGAACCGGCGGAGCGGACAGGCGCGGCAGGGTGGACACGGGTTGGCGGGACGGTGAAGGGACCGGGATGGCGGTGACGGCGGTGTTCGGTGCGGTGGCCGGCGCGTACGCGGAGGGGCGGCCGCCGTATCCGGAGCAGCTGTACGACAGGCTGGCGGAGCTGGCCGGGCGGAGGTTGGACGGGGCGCTGGTCGCGGACGTGGGCGCGGGCACGGGGATCGCGGCTCGGCAGCTCCGCGACCGGGGCGCTCGGGTGATCGCCATCGAGCCCTCGCTGGGCATGCTCGCCGAGCTGGCCGCCTCCTCGCCGGGCGTGCGGGTGGTCCGTGGTGACGGCAACGCGCTGCCGCTGCGCGACCGCAGCGTCGACTTCGTGACCTACGCGCAGGCCTGGCACTGGATCGACCCGGACCGCGCCGTGCCGGAGTTCCGCCGGGTCCTGCGCCCCGGAGGGACCTTCGCGGCCTGGTGGAACCTCACCGACCGCCAGGAGCCATGGGCAGCAGCGCAGCAGGAGCGGCTGGTCGCCGCGTGCCCGACCTACCACCAGGCCAGAGCCCGTTACCCGAACGCCCGGGTGCACGACCCGTCCGCCTTGCCATACGGGGGGCTCCCGATGCGGGCCGCCGAGTTTCGCTGGGCGAGGCTGGTGCCGTTGCAGGCGCATCTGACCAACCTCAACTCGAAGTCCTATGTCGCGGCGCTCGGCCCCAGGGGCGCGGCGGCGTTCCTCGAGGCAGAGCGCGCCGCGCTGCGCGCGCGGTTCCCCGATGGCGTGGTCACCGAGACCTACCGGACGATGCTGGAGGTCGTCCGGACTGAACCGTCCTCCGGTGCCGGCCGGGCGGACGCTCGGGGCTGACGACCGGCGCTACCCCCCGACGAGCGCCTTGCGCACGCGCTCGCAACCCTCCTCGAGGCGGGCGTCGGGGATGGTGAGCGAGAGGCGGATGAACCCTTCGCCGCTCGGCCCATAACCACTCCCGGGAGCCACCACGACCCCGGCCTCCTCGAGCAGCCGGGCCGTGAACGCCACGCTGGACTCCCCTGGTGGCGTCGGCAGCCAGATGTAGAGAGCGCCCCTTGGAGCCTCGACCTTCCAGCCGGCGTCCCAGAAGACCTCCATGATCCGGTCCCGCCGACGCTGGTAGGTGGCGACCAGCTCCGGCAGGTGCGGCATCCCGCTGCGCAGCGCCGTGACGGCCGAGCGCTGCACGGCGTTGAAGACTCCAGAGTCGATGTTGGTCTTCACCCGACCGAGGGCGTCGACCGCCACCTCGCTGCCGACCGCCCAGCCGATCCGCCAGCCGGTCATGTTGAAGATCTTGGAGAGCGAGCCGAACTCGATGGCGACGTCGAGCGCACCTGGAACCTGGAGGATCGACGGGGCCACGAAGCCGTCGTAGGTGATCTCCGAGTAGGCGTTGTCATGAGCCAGCAGCAGGTCATGGCCGGTGGAGAACCCGACCGCCCGCTCGAACTGCTCGAGCGTGGCCACGGCCGACGTCGGATTCGACGGGTAGTTGAGCCAGAGGACCTTGGCCCGGTCGGCGATGGCGCCGTCGACCTTGGCGAAGTTCGGGTACCAGCCCTCCTCCGCCGACATCGGGATGTGCACCGGCTCGCCGCCGGCCAGGATCGTGCCGACCTCGTAGACGGGGTAGGCGGGCTCAGGTACGAGCACCGGGTCACCGGGGTCGACGAATGCCCACGGCAGGTGGGCGATGCCCTCCTTGGAGCCGATCAGCGGGAGGACCTGCGTGGCCGGATCCAGCCGCAACCCGAAGCGCTGCTCGTAGAAGTCGGCGATGGCCTCGCGCAGCTCGGGGAGGCCGAAGTAGCTCGGGTACTGGTGGGTCGAGGGGTCACGAGCGGCGCGAGCCAACTCCTCGACGATGAAGCCGGGGGTTGGCAGGTCCGGGTCGCCGACCCCGAACGAGATGACGTCCACGCCGGCGGCCTTGGCGGCCGCGACGCGCCTGTCGATCTCGGCGAACAGGTAGGGAGGAAGCGCTGCGATCCGACGCGCCGTCTGCATGTCGAGCGATCACTCCTTGCGTGAGGAAATCGGGTCGCCGATGGCGGCGAGGAAGTCAGGCGCCAAGGTCCCGTGGGCAACCTCGCGAGCGGGGCCGGTCATGCGCACCGGCCCCCCCCTCGCCCACTCCAGCTCCAAGGGTCCGCCCAGCAGCTCGATCGTGACGCGCTGGCCGGTGAACCCGCGGGTCTGGCTGGCGACGGCCACCGCGCAAGCGCCGGTGCCACAGGCGAGCGTCTCGCCGACGCCGCGCTCCCAGGTGCGCTGCCGCAGCCGCTGCGGGCCCACGACCTGCACGAACTCCACGTTGGTGAACGTCGGGAAGGCGGGGTGCCGCTCCAGCAGTGGGCCGGCGCTGGTCACCGGCGCGGTGTCCACGTCGTCGACGAACACGATCACGTGCGGGTTGCCCATCGACAGGCAGGTGGCCTCGAAGACCTGCCCTCCCGCCTCCAGCGGCTCCTTGAGCGCCTCGCCCTGGCCCGTCATCGGCAGGTCGGCGCGATCGAAGCTCGGCGCTCCCATGTCGACCGACACCAGGTCGACCATGCCGTTGCGGTCGAAAGTCAGCTCGAGTCGTTTCACCCCGGCACGCGTCTCGAGGTCGAAGGCGCTTCCCACGTGTTCACGGTCAGCGAGGTACTTGCCCACCACCCGGACGCCGTTCCCGCACATCTCGGCCACCGATCCGTCGGCATTGCGGTAGTCCATGAAGAACGGAGCCGCCGAGCCCGGAGCGATCCGGATCACCCCGTCGGCGCCGATGCCGAAATGCCGGTCGCAGACCCGGCGCACGAACTCGGGATCGAGCTCCATGCGGTCCTCGAGATCGTCGATGACCACGAAGTCGTTGCCGGTCCCATGCGCCTTGACGAACTCCACGACTACCCCTCGTGTCGAGCCTGCTCGGTGAACGCTCGCATCGCCCATGCTGCCAGGTCGGGCCCGGGAGGAAGGGTACCCCATCGCACCCGCGGGTCCCTGCGGAACCAGGCGAGCTGGCGGCGCGCGTAGTTGCGGGTGCGCGCGACCACCTCGTCGAGCGCCGCGTCCAGTGGCGTGCCGGCCTGGAGCGCGTCCAGCAACTCCTTGTAGCCGAGCGCCTGGCGGGCCGTGCGCGAGAGCGGGCGACCGGCGAGCCGGCGCACCTCACCCACGAGGCCGGCCTCGGCCATGGCGGCGACCCGCTCGGCGACCCGCTCCCGCAGCAGCTCCTGGCCAGGATCGAGCCCGAGCGCCAGCAGCCGGTACCGCGAGACCGGTGCATCCATCGCGCCCCTGAACGACGAGAAACGGCGACCGGTCAGCTCCATGACCTCGAGGGCGCGCACGATCCGGCGCAGGTTGGCCGGCTGGACGCGGGCAGCCGCCTCCGGGTCCTTGTCGACGAGCCGTTGGTAGAGGATGGGCAGGCCCACCACCTCGGCCTCGGCCTCCAGCCGGCGGCGTACGGCCTCCTCGGTCGGCGGGAAGACGAACTCGTCCACCACCGCGTGGAAGTACAGCCCTGAGCCGCCGACCAGCAGCGGAGTGCGACCGCGCGCCAGCACGTCGGCGATGGCCGCTCGCGCCATGGGCTGGAACCGGGCCACCGAGAACTCCTCGCCGGGATCGACCACGTCCACCAGGTGATGCGGCACGCGGGCGCGCTCCTCCGGGGTCGGCTTTGCCGTGCCGATGTCCAGGCCGCGATAGACGAGCATGGCGTCCGCGCTGATGATCTCGGCGCCGAGGGCCGGCGCCAGCTGGAGCGCCAACGCGGTCTTGCCCGCCGCGGTCGGACCGACCAGGGCGAGCACCGG
>WNFZ01005594.1_pt1 | contig 15217 bp, 24 predicted proteins | sample 5400081 | NCBI WGS metagenome assembly WNFZ01 (sample SAMN13153365, study PRJNA577476) | soil metagenome | isolation source: 80 cm soil or saprolite under grassland replicate 1 | place: USA:California | collected 2016-06-15 | reverse complement strand
CGAGTTCCAGGCGATGGGGGTTGGAAAGCGCTTTTCCTATCCGGGCGAACTGCCCATAAAGTTCATCTTTGAACTGCCTCTTATTTTGGACTATTTTCATATTCAATATAATAATTGAATACTAGTTGAAAGTCAATACAACTCCCGAACTAGCGTGAGAGACTCGTCTCGTACTTCTATGATTTGCTCGCTTTTCACAGTGCCAGTTTGCACTATGAAAAATCCCTGCCTTGAACAGACGAGGATGTACTTAAGAATTTGCCTTTGGGCCCTTATTATGGATGCGCCACAATTGCATGAAACATTCCGAGTCCAAACCGTTGGCTATTCAGGACTTTCAAACCTGCTGCCTGTACTAGTTCAAGTGGATCCTGATTCCAGCGACAGCCTGCGTTCTGCTGGTAGTGTTGGAGAACATGGCGATCTTGATGATTAGCGAGCCAACGCAATTTGCTATGACCATGCTCGAGGAGCAGGATCAATCCATCGGGTCGACAGACTCGTTTCATTTCCCGAAGCGCCTGAATGGGATCAGGAAATGTGCAGGTCGATAATGTCGAAGTCACGGTGTTGAAACTTCGATCGGCAAATTCTAGTTTCTGTGCATCCATGACCTTCACCTGCACATTCAATTGTAATGATGTGGCTTTTTGTTTGGCAAATTCCAACATTTGAGGGCTGAGGTCAATGGCAATGATTTCGCTCGATGCAGGAAACATGGGAAAGTTCAGTCCTGTACCGCAAGCCACATCCAAAATTTTTCCGTGTGCCTTCGACATTAATTGATTTCGTTGACGCGCGAGGCCAAGAACATGTTGGTCGAACCAGGTTCTTTTTTCATATTAAGCGGCGATCCCATCATAGGCATTTTGTAATTGGCTGACTTTCATTTTTTCGTTCTCAGGTATGTAGGGTGGCGGACAAGCTTTTCCTGTGCTCGTTTTACTCGCAATTGTTTTCATAGGGTCTCCTTTTTGTTATACTGCGCAGCAGTATGTGTAACAATTGTCTGCATTGTAGCCAGCCGCTACTGCAAGTCAATAACAGATCTAGCATCGCTGTAACATAAGTAATAAATCTCTGCATTTTGTAACAAAACTGGAGTGCTATGCCACGGAAAAATTCCCCTCTAAATGTTGATCCGCGCGTTCGTCGTACGCGCCGCCTGCTGCGGGATGCGCTCGTAGCAGTAATGCTGGAAAAGGACTATACTTCCATCTCCATTCGGGAGATTACCCAACGCGCTGAAGTAGCCTACATTACATTTTTCCGGCATTTCGAGAGTATGGATCAGCTGCTAATGGAAGTCTTAGATGATGGAATGGAAGAACTCATCGTTCATATCGAAACGTTGGCGCAGCGATCCGAATCTTCAGCACTGGAAACGGAAGGCAGGTTGATCTTTGAATACATCGAGCAGAAAGCCGATCTTTTCCGTGTGCTGTTCAAGAGCCAAAGTGTAACGCGCGTTCGCAAAAGGGTCGTAAAGAAGATCGCGGTCATCTTTCAAAAATCCTGTATGCCGCTCGTGAGAGCAAATAACCCAACGACCATTGCTATCTTGTCAAACCACATTGCAACTTCCCTCCTCTCCTTGATTGAATGGTGGTTGGATAATAAAATGACTCCATCACCAACGCAGATGGGCAAGGTGTATAAGAATTTGATCATTGATTCGACTGTTGGATCCGTGGGCTCCTTGTCTAGTGTGTCAGTATAGATATAGCGTTCACTGCTCAAAATGAAAAATCCCCGCCGCAAGCTAACAACGAGGCATTAGCCCGGCATGGAATAAAAATGCCTTCGGATATTCCGAAGGCATTTGCTTTTACTTCTGTTTCAAGAGGCTGGCTGAATTCCCCATGATACCGATATCCGGTAAAGACTGCGCCGCGGCGGCAAGGACAGGCGGGAAGAAACTAAATGCCGCGAGGGGTAATCCTTGTCTAGCTGTGCTGCATGAAGTAACGTTGTGGAAGATACCTGCGAGCCAACCTATTTCTCAGCTCCCTGTTATTCTAGCCATCTGCCTACTGTTCAAAGAATCGCATCCTGCAACATGGAAACCGATGGACTACCCTTCATCCCCTCGGGCGTGGCATACACCCGGCAACTCATGGAATAGGTGTCTCGTCGTTCATCCCATAGGTCAACTCCATTAATGCGGAAGGATGGTGAGCCGAGAAATTTCCTTTGCGCTGCATCGTCATTATCCAACACCTGAACCAGTTCCACAGATAGATCTAGCCCATTTGCCTTTAAAGCAGAATGCAGGTTTTGTAGACCCGACTGGCAGGATGGACAGCCGTCAAAATAAAGTAGTTCAATTTCCATGTTATTTACTTTCGCTTTTCAATTCTGATTCAAACAGCTTGAATTGCTCGTGGTCAAACTTTATGCCCTGAAATTTATCGACGGATATATGCAGACTCGCCAGACATTGTTCCGTGAGAAGGAAATAACCGCGCCAGCCAACCGAGGCTGAAACCGCTTCCTTCCAATCGCGATGGCGGACAAAGGTTGGATCCAGACCATACAACATGGGCTTGCCCTGGACGCTGGATAATATGTATTCACCATAGTGAATCATAAATTTGAGATCCAGGGATGTCACATTCCGACAGGCGGCGCAGTTGCAGGTAATATGGCTGCTGATCTCGATTAGGTTGCTTTTGAACTCAAAATAAGTGTCTTCGACAAACTCGTACATTTCTTCGAAATGAAAATTCCTACCTCGGGTGCAGAGGCAAACACAGAATCCATATCAAAATCCTGAACGCTAAAGACAGGCTCGATTTTTCGGGAAATACCCTCCAGCAATTTTTGCAGGATGCCACCAGCATGTTCCAATTCAACGCCCGCCAAATAGGGGGAAAATCCCGAAATATTCGCCAGAAAGAAATAACGGAATTGAGCCTTGGTTGAATTCATTCCTAACATCATACACCAAACAACAATTCAACCAGTCCTCTGCAAGTACTGGCGCATCATCAAAGCCACTGTCGCTCCCTCACCTGCCGCGGATGCCGCCTGCTTGGTGGAACCAGCGCGCACATCGCCAGCAGCAAACAAACCGGGGAGAGAGGTCATTAACGTACCATCAGTAATGACAGAGCCCCATTGATCGATATTCGCCTTATCCTTAGCTAGATCGCTGTTGGGCGAAAAACCAACGAACACAAATACGCCGTCGTAACACCATTCCTTGTGCTCGCCGGTGGCTCGATTCTCAACAAGAATCGAATCCAACCGACCACCGTTGAGACGCAGTTCCTTGACTGCATGGTTGACCGTCACGGACATGTTATCCATTTCTGCGACTTTGTCCTGTAGAGTTTTGCTGGCTTTTACCTGAGGGAGAAATTCAACAATATCCACCTTACTGGCGAACTTGGTCAGAAACAGACCTTCTTCAAAACCGCTGTTGCCACCGCCCACAACAAGCACCCTTTTTCCTTTATAAAATGCTCCATCGCAAGTGGCACAAAAATGAACATTTGCACCGATCAAATCCTCTTCGCCTGGAATTCCAAGGCGACGATAGCGCGCCCCGGTTGCAAGTAATACCGCGGTTGCGCCGTACCCCGATCCATCGGAAGTGTGAACGCATAGGTATTGCCCATCCTGATCAATGGAAACAACATTCTGAGCCTGTAGAATCTCTGCGCCGAATCGTTTTGCCTGGCGTGTCAGCCGGGCAGCAAATTCGTCTCCAGAAATGCCTTCATCAAAACCTGGGAAGTTATCCAAAGTTTGGGTAATGCCTGCCTGCCCGCCCAGACCGGCTTTCTCGATCACCAGTGTATTCACGCCCTCACGCGCCAAGTAAATTGCGGCTGTAAGCCCGGTCGGATCGCCGCCAATGATGACGGCATCATAAAAGCTGCGTTGGGCGCGGGTCGGCATGCCGAGTTTCTCTGCCAGTTGTGCGTTCGAAGGTTCGACCAGGACGGCCCCATCTGGGAATACGATGGTTGGAATACTGCGGAAACCCTTATTCGTTTTTTCAACAAAGGTCATTGCTTCAGCATCGTTATCAATATCCACATAGTGATACGGAACACGCTGTTCGCCAAAGAATTGTTTGGAGTGTTTACAATCCGGGCACCAACCTGTACCATACAGCGTGATCGTTTCCGGAGTCAAGCGGGGGTCAGTCATGAAAATTTCCTTTCAGTGTTCAGAGCGTTAGCGATACAGCTTGTACAAAGACAGGCTGTATCGCTGTGTAGAGGAGAAGAGCAAAATTTAGAGAGAAGCGTAGACCAGTGCAACCACTGCGCCAAAGATCGCATGTCCGACCAGACCACTCATGAAAGCCATGGCACCACCATTCTTGGTCATCCACAAACCAGGAGCCTGGACTGCACCTCGTTTGATTCCTACATGCACCATCGGGATCATACCCATGACCATACCGACAATCAGCCAGTGAATTGCGCCAAAGATGCGTCCGATCCCCCAGGTCGCCGCGCCAAAGCCAAGCGACCAGAGGAAGGCATATGCTAGAGCGAACACCACGCCCATCATCAGGTGCAACGTCCAGCCCAATACGGGATTTGATTTGGTGCTGAACGTACTCCCTAACAAACTAACGATATCCATTTTCGGCATCCCCATTCTGGGCGCCATCACCAATACCATTGTGAAAACAGTGGTTGCGACAATACCAGCGATAACTGCACTAAGAGCATTCATTTTTATCTCCTTTTGAATTTGGTTTGATACCCACCTGATAGCGAAGCACCTAATTTCTCTTACCCATTTTCAAAAGTAACCGATGCATTATTGCTTTCCTTTTTGAAATGACAGCTCTACGTTCCATCCCTTGGCATCTGCCTTGCACTTGTGCATTTTTCAACCTAACACATTTACCGATTAAAGCAAAAACCACCATTCATTGAAGCAAATGGCGGTTTTTAGATGATTATTTCAGTCGGCGCTGCTCAACTTTATGCTTCAGATGGCATTTTGCACAATGCTCTCCAGTACTTTGTACTCTTCTCGGCAATCCTCACACATATCCAAATGCTGTTGGACCAACGGCATCAATTGTGCGACATCCTCTCCCTGCGCGGCGAGTTCAGTAAATTGATCGAGCAAAGCAAACACATCATCACAGGTTAACTCTTTATCCTGTGTATTGGATAGCATTACGAGCATCTTTTGCATCATCTCAGATTTTTCGGCCTTCATGCCACTTTGTGGAGAAGAAGGTTTTTGTTTGTTTATACCCAACAGCCTCTGGACGAATTGTTTCATATTCATGCTCATAAATTCCTTCTACGGATAGATAGAGATGTCTACCAATGTCTTACGTCTCAACCTGTTCAAACACAGATAATACCTCTTGCGGAGTAAATCCCTCTTTTTCCAATCGCTTCTTCAGTCGCAGGCGGGCATCATGCATCATCTTGTAAAGCGCATTCCGATTGGTTCCCATTCGTCGCGCCGCTTCCTCCAGTGGAAACCCTTGCATGGCGACTGCCATCAATGCCTTGTCCACATCATGAAGTACGATTTCTTCATCGCCGGATTGCAAAATCAACGATTGTGTCGAAATATCACACGCCTTTGCGACCGTGCCGCAGTAGAGCGTAATGCCGCGTTTTTTCCAATTCAGCCTGAATGGCTTCAGATGCTTCCGGGATGGGTGTCATCAACGGACGCCTGTCGAGGGCAAACATCGTGACCTTGGTCCCAATTTTCTGAAAGGCAAAAGCCATCTCCAGTGCGATCACACCCGCGCCTACGATTACCAAGTGCTTCGGTGCATTGGTCAGATCGAATAATGATTCGTTGGTCAGGATCATCTCATCGGGCAGACCAGGGATGTCAATCATGCGCGGACGCGAACCCGTGGCGATGACGATGTTTTCCGCAGTCAATTCATGCGAGATCCCATTTTGAGTCACACCCAATTTTTTGGGCGCAGTGAATTTCGCTCTGCCGCGAATCAAAGTTAAGTTCTCAACATGTTCAACTTCCTCGGTCTCTTTATCGCGCAATGCCGATGGCAACCGTCATGCCCGCTGAACCCGCCCCAATTACGATCATTGAAAATTGTTCGATCATTTAGTCGAAATCCCTTCGCGTTGCTTGAATATTCTGGCGAGTGCAATGCTCACAATAAAAATTACGAACGAAAACCCAAGTGTCACCGGATTGAGTTTCGGCAGCGCTCCATCAAGTCTTTCGATCGAGGCACCGAAGCCAATAAATGCCACGGTGCCAGGAATGGAACCAAGCGCTGTGGCAAGAATGAATGGCCAATATTTGATTCGGAGGAAGCCTGCCAGATAACTCACCGCATCATACGGAAGAAAAATAAAGCGCATGGTCATGATGGTCTCGAAACTGTTCTCGCGCATTCGCCGGGCATAGCGCTGAATAAGATTATCTGAGCCATCGTCTTTAAGCATGCCTTCGCCGAAGAAATGGCCAACAAAATAAGCGATTGTCGAAGAGATGTTGCTGGCTATAACGGTGTACAGCACGCCCAAAATTGGTCCGTAGACAAAGCCTCCCGCCAGTGTCAAAACAGTGGATGGAAACAGGATCAGTGGTCGAACGGCGTACAATACGATATAGATGATCGGCCCCCAAACGCCACTTGTCATAAAATCTAACAACTGCTGAACAACTTGGAAGGACGACAGATGATTGACTTTGGCATACCATTGATAGCCTGCGATCAATAGCACCCAAAATAAAAACATAATTAATTTCTGCACATGTATTTGTAACCAGGATTTGGATGATGGCATTCAAATCGAGTTCTCCATAAAGTTGTTTCCTCCTCCAATAGAGGAAAAAGCTCGAAAATATCTTACCCTTTCCCGAAAACCCATATCCTAGGAAACGTAAGAATGTTTTGACCAAAGAATTCATGAATCATATGAAGTAAGTGAAGCGACAGATAAAGATATGGAAATAGACAAACCCCTGCTCAAATCGCTACTTATCATGGCTGATATTATCGAAGCACGTGACCCTTATACTGGCGGGCATGTCTGGCGCGTTTCCCAATTTGCCAAGCTACTGGCAACTAAAATAGGATTGTCGGATGATGAAATCATCAAGATCAGCATCGCTGCCTACCTGCACGATCTGGGCAAAATCGGGATCCCCGATCATATATTGCAGAAAGCTGAAGCCGTGACCGACGCGGAATATGCCATCGTCAAGACACACCCATCCATTGGTAGCAGGTTACTTGGAGCACATCCTCTGGCAGAGATGGTCACTTCCGCCGCAAAGGATCATCACGAGCGGTTGGATGGAACAGGATATCCAAACGGATTGCGCGGCGATCAACTCTCACTGACCGCGCGGATCGTAAGCATTGCAGATGCGTTCGATGCAATGACCAGCACACGACCCTATCGCAAGGGTATGTCAGTTGAACAGGCTTTACACCGCATCGAAGAAGGTGCGGGGACTCAGTTCGATGCGAAACTTGCGAATCATATGCGCGAACTGGGTCTTGCTGGTGATTTGGCTCACATTGTTGGCCATACAGCGGATGGTATTCCCGCAGTGACCTGCCCCCATTGTGGATCAGTCATTGCCATTCCGCGTAATACTGAAGATAGAAATATTATTTATTGCCGAGCCTGTCATGGTCAGTTGGAACTGCACCGCGCTGCCGATACATTCGAGGCCGAAAAGACAGGCAGGACTGATGATCCCCAAAAACTGGAACCTCACGCAAATGAGGCTGCTGTCGATGACATTTTGGCGCAAATTTCATAATGAACATTGATGCCGTAGATAATTGCAAATGATATAAATATTGGACAAACACATGGTCTCAACAATGAGCTGTAGTTCCCGTTTTTGAATTGCCCTCCATAAACTCTGCAATGTTATCGAATATTTTTCGTACATTCGTTAATGGCTAATACCGCTCTAATCGCTCCTCGCCATCCTTCCGGTATAAGAGTCCGATGAGCACGCCATCTGAATTGGTGATGATGACACTACCCGCTTTCTTCTCGCGCATACGCTTGATCAGTGGTTCCAAAAAATTATCGGGGCGAAATGTGGTCGGACCATTTTCCATAACTGCTTCGATAGGGGTATCTGGCTTGGCTCTCCAAGCATCACCTCGCAACCTCCCTAACACAATATTCGCTTCATTCACAACCAGGCAGACCTGCCAGCCAGCCTCCTGACAACGCTTGTACACCTCACTTACATTATCAGTCAGATAGCACGTTGGCACATTGCGGCGTACCACATCAATTGCCTTGAGGATGGAGGCAAACTCTCCCTCCATCGGCAAGCCGAAAGCAAACCAATCTCTTTTCCCGGCAACATATCGGTAGACTGGCGAGAAGCCCAAACTTTCGAGCCGCCACGCGGCTCTTGAACTCATATCTCACTGAAAGTCATAACAGTACGTAATGATGGGAAGAGTTGAATCCAGTTGCTTCGCAGTTTGCGCATCCAATTTTTTCAAGTGAATATTGATTGCCCCTGGCAAATGTGCTTCGCTGTATTCCTCTGGAGGTAAGACTTCTATGAGTTGCGCGCCACTCAACACTAAGCGTTGAACATCTTCACGATTAACATCTTTCGGCATTTTGGTTCTCCTTGCCGACTATTCTTTACGAATTCAGATGACCCTCTCTTGGTACAACAGCCTGAGCACTTTGGGCGATTAAACGTAAACCATCCTAGCACTCAGGCTGTTTTGGTATGGTGATAGATTTAAAGAGTTAATATTCGTAGCAAGGGTTACCGCGAAGCCATTTCAGGATGTGCCTGGCGGTTATGAGTTTCTAATTCGCTCTCCGAATTAAAAGTCTGTCCGCAGGCTTCGCAGGTATACCGCGAATGCACCGTGCGATTATGCTGCTCCAAACCTTCCTTACTATTGAACGTTGCACCACATTCTTCACACTTATACTGATCTTGAGCCATTTCATTTACTCCTTTCAATAACCATACGCCGGATGAAAATTCCTGGCGTCTACACCCGTGCTTCATTTGTTTGACACAAATGATAGCTCTTATCTTGCTCTTCTCTTAACGAATGTTAATGAAAGGGGTTATGACTTCTGTTCACTAAGGATTTCCTGCCGGCCTTTTGTGAAACGCGTACGTCGAGAAAGGACTCCGGTACACAAAATCGTTGTCAATTCAGCGTTTTCAAGCTCTAGGTGAATCGACAATCGTTCCTGGATCTGTCGCTGAAAGCAGAACCTGCAGCGCTCCCTGATGACACCGCGTTGAGTCTCAGCATCGTCAGCCGGACCAAGAGGCGCGCCAAAGGGAAATTTAACAAATAGTGTACGCGGCGGTTTTACGTTCTCCGCTACCTCACGCCTCATATTGAGGCAAACCGTTAAATAAATTGATCTTTGTCACCTAGTTGAAAGACTCACCGCTAGCCGCGTGTGGTTTACTGGCGCAGAAATAATTATGATTAGTACCAAAATAGATTGGTGGGCGGTCAGGAAAATCAGTGTTCAATGAGACGCCTTTTGAATTTCAGGCTTTTCTTTGTAAGATGGTTATATCGAGTTGTGTCTAACAGGCGAATCGCGAACTGTCGAAAAATCAATGAATGGAAAACGGCGACGCTATCGGCTTGGCATTGACACACACAATCGCGAATATTTATGCACGGGTTGTGGTGGCCCGTCCCGCGCACATCTTCCCGAAATCACATACCGATATTCTGGAGCAGTTCGTCGCTTACCGAGTGCCGCCTGAAAGATTTCTAAAATAATCTGCAATAAAATCCATCTAACTCTGGACAAAGTATCCAAGGAGAAGCTTCTCTCGATAAGCTTTGCTTACATATAACAATGACATACGCGCGCGATAACGACATTTGGCTCCAGGATCTACGCGCAAGTGGTGTTCAGCGCGATGACGCCTTAACCGATTTGCGCGCGTTGTTGTTGCGCGCCTTGCCGAAGGGAATTGCGAGGTGGTTGTCACCTGAGAATCCAGAATTCCAGCCTTTCATTGAAGATACGGCGCAGGAAACCTTGTTGCGCGTGCTGAATGGATTGGATACGTTTGAAGGTCGCAGCCAGTTCACCTCCTGGGTGTACAAAATATCTATCCGTGTTGCTTTGAATGAATTGAGGCGCCGTCAATGGCGAGATGTTTCGCTGGAAGGGTTAGTGGACGCTGAGGCCGACGACAGTGCGCCGTACCAATTTGCGTCCTCAGAACCGAACCCAGAAACTGTTGTTGAACGCGCCGATGTTCTCCAGCGTGTTCAACGAATCGCGATGGAAGAATTGACCGAACGACAGCGCGCCGCGATGCATGCTATCAACATACAGGGTGTTCCCATGGAAGTAGTCGCGCAACGTATGGGTACCAATCGAAACGCACTCTATAAGCTATTGCATGATGCGCGTTTGCGCCTGAAACATCGTTTGGAGCGTGAAGGCTTGCCTCCAAACGAATTGCTGGAAATGTTCGGTCTCTAGTAAGGAAACTCAATCTCATGCCTACAAACAACAAGACAAGACTATGAAATCTATTTTTGACTGGTTCAAACGACGCTTCAAGAAACGGTATCAGCCAGATCCCGAAATGGTGACAATGCTTCAAGCACTGGCGATGACTCAGGAAAATGAAATTTCCTGTGACGATGTCTTTGCCGTGTTAGATGAGTTCGCCGAGGCCGTCAAACGCGGCGAGAATGTCTTGCTACTCATGCCGTTGGTCCGCCAGCACCTAGAAATGTGTCCGGATTGTCGCGAGGAATATGAGGCTTTGTTGATGATGTTACAGCCAGCATTTGCTTAAGAGGATATTCTGCCACGTGTCAATGGCATCTTGTTGAGCATGGCCTATCGGCGGACGAATGAAATTGGTAAGGGTTGAGGCATGACATGTGTCTTTCGGTCAGAGCACTTGCTCTTCCGCTGATTATTCAAGAAGGTATGCGGCACTCTGTAAATTTGACCAAAGGAGAGAGTTATGTCAACTTCAACCATATCTACACAAAAATTGGATACGCGCGCGCTTTGGCTGGGTGCCATAGCGGGCATCATCGGCGGCATCCCATTTGGTATGCTGATGGCTATGATAGGCATGATGCCGATGATTGGAATGCTCGTTGGGGTAGATAGCACTGCCGTCGGCGTCCTGGTTCATGCAGCGATCAGTGCTATTACAGGCGCAATCTATGGCTTCTTTGCGGTGCGCTTCCCACTGACCTGGAGGAATGCCGTCCTTGGTGGCTTGATCTATGGTGTTATCTGGTGGGTGCTGGGTGCATTGATCCTGATGCCGGCCCTGCTGGGTATGTTCCAGAATATCTTCGTCATTGGTCAGATGCAGTGGATGAGCCTGATGGGACATATTATCTTCGGCGTAGTCTTGGCGCTTTCCTTTGTATGGCTGTACCGCCGCGCGATGCAAGTAAGATAAACCAACAGGTAATTCTATGTCTCTTGTATTGACCGCTCTGTGTTGAAAATTACAGAGTGCCGCATAATTATTTAAACCTAAGATTTGAATTTCAACCTGCAAAAGCATTCGAAAAGTTTAGTTACCCATGTTCTACATGCGTGAGACAAGCGGTAGATGCGCGTGGATTGGGCTTTGCTGTTCAAGCTCCAATCATAGGATTTATATCGAAGAGAGGTTCTCCTGCGCTGATGCAGGAGCCAGGCCCGTTCCGTTGTATCTGAAAGATTTTGGAGGACGAAGCCAATGATCCCATCCCGCCCTCCAAAATCTTTTGCAAACCATTTGAAGATGGAGGAAACAAGAAAGCTGATTTACATTTTTCTCCACTCGAGGAATTGAAGAGTCGCAAAGATATCTACCATCACTGCGATGATACCAACCGCCCATTTGCCTTCCACGGAAAATGACACCCAGCCTGTCAGCAGGAATACGATGCTTAGCAACACCCAAATCGAATCCCCTATGATGGCGATGAGAACAAAGGACCGAGATATTTCAGCGCGGGATGCATTGCTATAGATCAATGCGGCATATGCTATAAGCCCAATGCCGATGAGCAGAATGGGAAGGGAGGCATCCAGCCCGATGAATTTTGCAATTGGATTTGAAGCAAGCACGAAAACTATTCCGCTCACGCCAGAAAAGATGGCGTTGCCATAAAGGATCCGTCGAATGAGAGTTTGATTTGCTGATGCATTCATTTCATATCTCCTTTTGAATTAGAGGTTTTCGTAGTATTTCTTGTGAAAAATGGAGTGCCAATACCAACTGGTCAAGAAATAGATGATCAGTATTGTCAGCGCGCCGGCATAGACTCCATTTTCGGCAAGTTGTCTGGGTCCATATTTATGTAGAAACAACCCAATGGAGATACTGAAGTTCAATATTCCATACAGGATATTCTTTGTATCGCCAAATCCAAATATGCTAAACATCCGCCCTTTCCAGATGCCCAGAACAAAATGAGGCATAGCGTTCATTAAAGTCAAACCTATGAAAAAATCGATTAGATGCATACTATCTCCTTGCCCCCAATGTATGGCAAATGGGACTGCCGAGTCCACGAAAAATACTGCCAAGTACTGCCAGTTTTACTTTTTAATTCTTAAATCATTAGCAATGAGTCTGGCAGCTGTGTTTTGCCAGTTATGGAGGGTCCGCTCCGGAACGGAGCTCTGAAACCATTCCAATGCCTGGCGAGTAAAATCGTCTATTGCTTCCTTATTCATGCGGTGGGTGTATGGTTTCAATCCCAATACATAAGGGAAATAGAGCGAGTTGTAATAACGCCATTCATCCGTGACGCCGAACTTTTCATTCCCTTGTGGCTTGAGGCGCTGGATGCTTTCTATTAAGAGAGATTTCAGTGCATGGGCGCGGTCCAGAGGATTTGTGGGGTTTTGTGAAAGGATCACGGGCAGATTGGTCAACGGGCTGGTGGAAAGTTTTGGCAGATCACCAAGATTACTGATGGCACGGCGCGTCAGCCGCGTGAACTCTTCTTCGTCCATTTCAGCAGGATCAAGCGTGGAACGGCGCGGGAGAGCGTCAGCCATTTGACGCAAGACCTCGCGTTGTTCGTTCAAACTGGTCTCGCGCGACAAAGTCAAATGATCCAGCAGGGTTTGAAGCGGGTTGGAAAAGGTCTGTGTAAGAATCCCAAAAGCTATGACAGACACCAATGCAATCAGTTTGCCGAGAGACATTTCCCCATCAATGGCAATCGCAAGAATGACAAGAGCGGCGAGCGCGCCAGCATAATAGAGTGACGAGACAAGCGAACGGATCAGGTGTGAACGCATCGATTCGCCCTCCTCGAATGCGTCCCAAAGGGTAATGGCGATTCCAAGCAGAACGAGATCGAGCCCCAGCGCGGGAATCACCCAAGTGCGTGGAAACCAGTTCAGCGGCAGGATGAGCAATCCTGTGTTGAGCGAAAAGAACAATCCAATTACAGTGAAAAGTGCGAAAACGTTCTTGAAGTATCCCCGCGGCTTGAGCGAAGCGATTAGAATTACACAGGCAAGCAAGGCAAGAACGACAATCAAAGAGAACCACAGATTGAGAAGGGTTAAAATAAAGGTCGGGACAACCGTCAGCATCCATCCACGAACCGCCGCTTGTCGCCACAAAACATCCTCAGGGATTAGGTATAATGCCGCGCCAATCCAGCACAAGGCAGGGATCAGCAAGATTGCATTGGTCTGTCGTCCCCATATGATTTCGAGAGCAAGTGCAATGGCGTAGAATATGATTCCCAAACCGGTCAAACGGACGGTCATCTTCTGGGAGTTGCTTGCGAGCAAATATGCCCCCAACCATAATGTGAATCCGAAGAAGAACAGATTCGTGATCAAAGAAATTGTGATAGGCATGATGGGTCGGATTTTACATCATGTTGCTTATCATTATTCGAAGGCAACGTTATTAGGCATGCCGGATTGTCACACCGAGATTGATGACTTAATAGCAGAGGATGATAAAGTTGTTGCACGTATCACTATGACCGCTTCACCCACCGAATGCACCAACTGTGGCAATGAAGCGGAGGTCGGAACGCTACTGGCTTTTACACGAGGCCCCGGTGTTGTTTTGCGGTGTTCGGCTTGCGAGAATGTAGTGATTCGAATTACGCAAACACCAGATGCGATTTATCTGGATGCGCGCGGGGCAGTCTATCTTCGCCTCGCACGATCTGTACGGTAAATATTGACCCAAGTCAAAGGTTGAATGCCTGAATTCAGTGCAACTGCTGTCGCGATTGACTAGATAAATCAAATCATCCATATGTACGAGAATCCGGGGTATCTTAACGGACAATCCGCCTGATCCTATTGGAGATCAGACGGATTTTTCTGAAATAAAGCTCGAACGTTTTTACATGCCCATCATTTTGTCGTCCATCTTGGTCATCTTGCCATCCATGGTCATGGCTTCGCCGTCCATCATCATGCGGCTGGTACCATTCGCCATCATGACCATGCCATTCATCATGACCTTGGTGCCGTCTGACATGGTCATATCCATTTCCATAGGCATCATTTCACCGTTTTTCATCATCATCATTTTGCCGTCTTTCATCATCACCATATCTTGCTTCATATCCATTCACTTCACCTCCTTTCTTTTTAGGAGTTTACTTAAAATGCCCTGTTGAAGATTACGATGCAATATCATTGTACGTATTTGGAAGTTAAAAATCAATTACGGAATCCTTAACGCTGAGGTCTGATGTATAAATCCACTTCTCAGCCAAACCTTCTCTTTACTATTCTGACGACCAAGCTGTTCTAAAATCGGGATAGAGCACCAGACCGCCGTCTACATAAATCGTCTGCCCGGTAATGTAGGCAGCTTCATCAGAACATAGGAATGCCACAACAGCCGCCATTTCTTCAGAGGTGCCCGCGCGACCCATCGGGATGTGGCTGACCACTTGCTCGCGTTTGACGGGATCATCAATCCATGCCCGGTTGATTGGCGTAACTGTTGCACCTGGTCCCACTGCATTCACCCGGATCCCCCGTCCTGCGTACTCCAAGGCTAATGTCCGGGTCAGGTTTGCCATCCCACCTTTACTGATCGAGTAACTCAAAAAGCGCGGCTTGGGTATAACTTGATGAACACTAGAGATGTTGATGATAACGCCCGGTTTATTCATGGTCAGGAAATGTTTGATCGCGGCCTGCGCTGCAACAAAAGCACCGCGCAAATTGACGTTTAGTACGCGGTCAAAATCATCCAGAGAAATTTTGTCCGAGTCGGCCGG
>WNFZ01003259.1_pt1 | contig 15226 bp, 12 predicted proteins | sample 5400081 | NCBI WGS metagenome assembly WNFZ01 (sample SAMN13153365, study PRJNA577476) | soil metagenome | isolation source: 80 cm soil or saprolite under grassland replicate 1 | place: USA:California | collected 2016-06-15 | reverse complement strand
AGGGCCGCCTGCCAGGCGGCGGAGTGCGCCTGCACGACCGCCAGCCGGGTCTCCTCGTCGCCGAGGGCGTGGAGGAGGCTGACGCTCTTGGGCGCGCCGAAGACGAGGTCGAAGCCGGCGACGGGGGCGAGCCTCTTCTCCTCGAGCCGCCGCTCCCCGCTCTGCGGGTCGATCCGCTCGACCGTGATCGTCCGTGCGGGCGGATGCTTGCGGAGCGTGGCGCCCGTCAGCGGATCAAGCCCGCGAACGAGCTTCCCGAGCTGCTCTTCGTCGACGACGCCTTCGAGCTCGAGCTCCCGGGCGCCCCGACCCGCCCAGATCCCGGGCGACTCGCCCCGGCCCGCGTAATAGTCGTCGACCCCCGCCGCGACCGAGCGCTCGTAGTAGCCCTCCTGCCCCGGCGTGAGCTTGGCAACGCTGAGCACGACGAACTACAATAGCATCTTGATGCATATGTGTCTCGACTAGGATCTGTTCAATGAGTCAAGGGACCACGGAGTCTGATCCGGGATCGTCCCCTACGCGATGGCGTGTCTCGGCTTCGCTCTAGCGATCTTGCGAGAACCAGTGTTCACGTCAGCCTTCGCCGCGACCACCATTACGCGGCACGGGGCGCTCTTCAGGACGTGTCGGAGGGTTTCTCCGAAGATGGGAGCCCGCGTGCTCCGGCGGTTCTTTCGAGCGCCGCCGATCACAATCACCTCGGCTTCGACTGCCTCCGCCTGCTCCACGATGGCGCTCTGCGCCTCGCGCGCGCGGACGATCCGAGCCGAGAGGCTAACCCCATAGGGGGCGCCAACTGCTTCTGCGCGGTTGAGCACCTGTCGGGCGTTCTCTTCCTCATCGGTCATGTGGGCGTCGAGCGGAAGAAGGGGCGGGACCTCGATGACGGTTACAACGGTGATCGAGGCGTGGCGGTCGGCAGCCAGTCGGCATGCGACGGCCATCGCCTTCTGCGACTCTGGGTTGTCGAGGACGGGAACGAGAATCCGGTGATAGCCGTGTAAAACCCGAGGTCGCGCGCGCTCGACGCGATGGCTTTTCTCCCTGGATACGCGGCGCTTTGCCGAGCTTGCGACCACATGTTCACGCTAGACACGCCGGTCCTAATGCCCACTGAAAGAAGCAGGCCTTCGCCTGAAGATGGACCTAAGATGCCTCGACAGGATTGACCAGCCGGTAGCCCACCCCCGGCTGAGTGAGGAGGTATCGCGGCCGCGTCGCATCCACCTCGATTTTTCGCCGGAGGTGTGAGATGTAGACGTGCAGGTAGTTCGACTCCTCCTGGTAGGCGGGGCCCCAGATCTCACGGAGGATCGTCGGGTGGGTCAGCAGCTTGCCCTCGTTCTCGGCGAGCAGCCGGAGCAGGTCATATTCGATTGGCGTGAGCGAGACGGGGCGTCCTCCAACAGTGACGGCTCGTTTGTCGAGGTCGATCCTTAGCTCACCGATCTCGACGACAGGCTCGGCGGAGGGCGTCGCGCGGCGCAAGGCGGCACGCAGCCGGGCGAGGAGTTCGTCGCCGCTGAACGGCTTTGTGACGTAGTCGTCTGCGCCGGCGTCCAGTGCCTCGATCTTTTCCTTTTCCTCGCCCACCGCTGAGAGCATCAGAATGGGTGCCGCGCTCCACTGGCGGAGCTCCCTGCAGATGTCGGTTCCGCGGCCGTCGGGAAGAAGGAGGTCGAGGATGATCGCCTCCGGCGGCCGCGTGGCGGCCTTCATCAGTGCTTCCTGCGCGGTCGCTGCCGTATCCACCGCGTACCCCGCAGCCCGAAGATGTATCTGGACTGCGCGCAGGATCTGCGGTTCGTCATCGACGACAAGGACGCGGGCGCCGCTCACGCTGAGCTCCTGGCGCTCGCTTCGACAGCGGGGAGGGCCAGCGCGAAGATCGATCCGGCGCCAGGCTTCGACTCGACCCACAGGCGGCCGCCGTTCTCGTGAACGAACCCCCGAGCGATCGCGAGCCCGAGGCCTGAGCCGCGCCCGCCGTCACCACTTGATCCACGGCTGAACGGCTCGAATATCAGTCTCTGCTCATGCGCCGGGATTCCCGGGCCGTGGTCCATCACGCGGATGATGACCTCCTCGCCTTCCTGCTCGGCGCGGACCTCGATGCGGTCGCTGGGCGAGGAGAACTTGAGCGCGTTCTCGAGCAGGTTGACAAGGACGTGCTCCAGTTGCGTCGGATCGACCTGGACGGGGGCGGAGTCGTGCGGCAACGCTACGTCGACCCGCTCGTTCTCCGGGCCGATCGCCTCGAGCGCGCGAGCGACGAGGCCGTCGACCGTCCATAGCTCAGGTACGGGCGTAGCCGCGCCTGCCTCGAGGCGTGAGAGATCGAGCAGGTTCGAGACGAACCGTTCGAGCCGCCGCAGCTGCAGCCGGATCGTCCGCTGGAGCTCTTCACGCTCTGCGGACGAGAGGATGTCTACGGAGCTCTCGAGGACTTCGCTTGCCGTCATGATTGCGGTCAGCGGCGACCGAAGGTCGTGGCTGACCGAACGGAGGACTGCCGTCTTGGCCGCGTCGCTTCGGCGCAGCGCCTCCGCCTCGATCGCCTCGCTGCGACGGCGCGCCTCACTCTCTCGTGCGTCCCGTGCGAGCTGCTCGCGGTCGATCGCGGTGGCGAGCAGCGCCGCAAGCATCGAGAGAACGCGCGCGGCGATTTCCCTGTCCGGCTGCGCGTCCTCGTCGAGGAAGAGCCACCCTACGCGACGGTCACCGGCGACGAGTTCGTAGGCCGACTCCTCGCGCCCGGGCTCCCGCCGCGAGCCGAGCTCGATGCGCGCCGACGAGGCACCGAGCAAGGCGACGACGCGCGACGCGATTTCTGGTAGCTGCGGCAGTACCTCCCGGCTTTCGAGGAGGGCGGTGGAGACGGCGGCCGCGAGAGCGGCCTCACGCTGCCGCTGCTCGGCTTCGGCTGCGCGGCGGCGGGCGCGGGCCGCCAGCCCGCTAACGCTGATCGCCGTCACGAGGTAGACGGCGAGCGCGACCCAGTTCTCTGAGTCGGCGAGCCTGAAGGTGTGCGTGGGAGGCAGGAAGAACCAGTTGAAGGCGGTCATGCTCACGAGCGAGACGAGCAGCGCGAACGGCAGGCCCCACAGCGCTGCCACGGGCAAGACGGCAAACAGGTAGAGCACACCGAGACTGAGGACCGGCGCCACCGGTCTGATGACGAAGATCGCTCCCGTCACGACTCCGACCGCGCCCAGGCTCGCGGCCGCGGCGGCGAGGTGGTGAACCCATCCGCGGTTCCGAGGCGGCGCCGGACGAGCGAACGCAACCATGAGGAAAGAGTACGCCGCCCCTCCGGTCGAGGCGCACGACCCCGGTCCTAAGAACGTCTGAAAATTCATCGTCGCGGCCTGGCCGCCTCTGGGCCCTCGTTAGCGTGACGTGAGCGGAACGCGACAATGGCGGAGACGACAGAGGAGAAGCGCGGGCAGGCGCCGTTCGACGAGCGAGTCGACCGCTTCGACGTCGTCAAGCGCATGTTCGTCGGACGCCCACGGGCGACCGCCGAGATGGGCGAGACGCTTCTCTCAAAGAAGCTTGCACTGCCTGTCTTCGCCTCCGACCCGCTCTCCTCGGTGGCGTACGCGACCGAGTCCGGGCTCGTCGTCCTCGTCGCGGCGTCGGCCGCGGCCGCCAGCGACATCCTCCCCATCTCGCTCGTGATCGCCGCGCTCCTTGCGATCGTCGTTCTCTCCTACCGCCAGACGGTACGCGCGTACGAGACGAGCGGCGGCGCCTACGTCGTGGCCAGGGACAACTTGGGGGAACTGCCGAGCCTCGTCGGCGCGGCGGCGCTGCTCGTCGACTACGTCTTGACGGTCGCCGTCTCCGTCGCCGCGGGTGTGCTCGCCATCACATCGCTCGCCCCGAGCCTCGAAGCGCACAAGGTGGCGATCTCGCTCGCCGCGGTCGGCCTCCTCACCCTCGTTAACCTGCGCGGCGTCCGCGAGTCCGGGATCGCGTTCGCACTTCCCACCTACTCGTTTGTGGCCGTCATGTACGTCATGGTGGTCACGGGCATCGCGAAGTGCACGGCCGGGTCGTGCCCGCAGGCGGAAGTGCCCGATCCGGTGGCGATGGGCGCCGGCGCCGTCGGGGCATTCGTGCTCGTCCGCACCTTCGCATCGGGCGCAGTGGCGCTTACCGGCGTCGAGGCGATCTCGAACGGCGTCGGCGCCTTCCGCCCGCCAAAGGGGAAGAACGCCGCGACGACGCTCGGGGTGTTGGGCGTGATCTCGATCACGCTCTTCATCGGCGTCTCCTATCTCACGGTTCGCATGGACGCTCGGCCGAGCGAGAGCGTCTCGCTCGTGTCGGAGATCGCGCGGGCGACCTTTCCGGCCTCGTCGCCCTCCTCGGCGCTCTACTACGCAGTGCAGGCGCTTACGTTCGCGATCCTGATCCTCGCCGCGAACACGTCCTATCAGGGTTTCCCGCGCCTTGCCGCCGTCCTCGCGCACGACCGGTTCTTCCCGCGCCAGTTCGTCAACCTCGGCGATCGCCTCGTCTACTCGAACGGAATCATCGTCCTGGCGGGGCTCGCCTCGCTCCTGATCTGGATCTTCCACGCCGACGTAATCGCGTTGATCCACCTCTACGTCGTCGGCGTCTTCACCGCCTTCACGCTCTCCCAGGCGGGCATGGTCCGTTACTGGCGGCGAACGCGGGACCCCGGCTGGCGTAGGAGAGCGATCATCAACGGTGTCGGCGGGGCGACGACGGGCGTTGTCACCCTCCTCGTTATCCAGGCCAAGTTCACCGCCGGTGCCTGGATGGTGACCGTCGCCGTCCCGCTCTTGATAGGCCTCTTCTTCGCGATCAACCGCCACTACCGCAAGATCGGGAGGCGGCTGCGCGCAGGTGTCGCCGCCGTCGCCGCGGCGCCACCGGCGACGAACCAAGTTGTCCTCTACGTCGAATCGTCGGATGCCGCCCTCGGCGAGGCCCTCTGGTATGCGCGCCAGATCGCCGGCGATGACTTCCGCGCCATCCACGTGCCCGGACGGCACTCCGATCCTGGCATCCGCCCGCGTTTCCGTCAGCTAACCGACATCCGGCCCGATCTCGAAATCGTCAAGCCGGAGGACGGCCGTGTCGACGCGGTGATCGACTACCTTTGGGCGCTGCCACGGGGCGAGTCGAACTTCGTGACGGTGATCGTCCCAGAGCTCTTCCGGCGCCGCTCGCTCGTTGCGGCGCTCGCGCGGCGACCTGAGTTCTCGCTCAAGCTCCGCCTACTGACCGAGCCCGGCGTTGTCATCACCGACGTACCCGTGCTCGCGCGCAGGATCAAGGAGTGGCACCCGCCTGAACGGGCCGTCTGTCGCATCCTCGTTTCGGGGGCCCACGCCGCGTCGATGCGCGCGCTCAACTACGCCGGCACACTCGGCCTCGACGACACCCGCGCTACCTTCTTCGCGTTCGAGACGGAAGAGGCCGACCGCCTAGAGCGTGAGTGGCAGGAGCGGAACATGCCGATCCCGCTCGAGGTCGAGGAGGCACCATTCCGCGATATCGGCGACCCACTCCTTCGCTACCTGCGTCGGATCACGGCCGATCCGGACGCGGTCGCGGTCGTGATCATGCCGGAACTCATCATGGGTGGCACGCAGCGCTTGTTGCACAATCAGAGAGCGCTCTACATCAAGCGGCTGCTCCTCTTTGAGCCCCACGTGATCCTCGCAAGCGTCCCCTACAGGCTCGACTAGCGACAGATGATCGGCTGGCGTGAGCCGCTAGTCCGTGAACGATGCCATCGTCCCATTTACGCATTACGTCTCGTTCGGGAAGCCATGCCTCGCTACCTCGTTGACAAGAATCGCGTGCTGTGAAATCGTGGTTTGGTCGAAGCCCGAGGACCGAAAGGTCACCGGGCTTCGGCATTTTGTGCGCGCTGAAGCAGGCCCCCACGAGCACAACTAGCACCGTTATCTCGACGCATCACGGGCCGAATCGCGCAGGAATTGGACCGCCAGCGACCGCCCTACGCCGGTTTCGCCGACTTTCGATGGTCTAGCTGCTCGATGAGCGGAGGCGTCGTCTCGCCTTCGCCGAGTCGACTGTTCTCCACGCGGGAGCCACGAGGGGATCCGTAAGTTTGCTGACCGCTCCGACGAGGGGCGACCACCGGCTTCCGCCCGCGAAGAAGACAACAAGCGCGGCAACAAGGCGTCCCAGGCCGACTCCGAGGTCGACAGACCGGCCCCGATGCGGCAGGCGAGCGTCTGCGCCTCCATCGCGCCAGTGTACGTCGGCGAAGATGGCCTCGTGATCGACGAGAGACCGCCGCCGGAAGCCACGTACAGTGCGCAAACTCGATCGCCCCCGGCTGGCGGTCAGGCGGCGCCCGGGCCGATGAGCTCCGGGTTTGCCGCCCAGCAGCGTGGCCGAGTTTGGGCGCCGTACGCGCCCTCAAGCGCCGGCTCGACCCGCTTCGCTGAGGCGGCGCCGTTGCCTCTCCTCCTCTATCTCGACCAGAACTACCTGAGCGGCATGGTCAGCGGAAGCCGGGCTTCCGGCAGCTTGAGCCGGCGCTCAGAGCGGCGGTCGCCCGCGGAGCGGTCGCCGTCCCCGAGGCCGCGGCCCACCCAGCGCCCCGCCCGTCGCGACATGGAGAGAGACGATCACGAATCGCCAGGTCTACATGCTCCGGCTTGGCCGCGCTCCGGCACGGGGGTCGCATCGACACGGAGCGATCCGGGCGGCGCCAGACCGGCGTATCGTTCGTGCTGCAGCGGCAAGCTCGAGGAGGAGGTCGACGATGGCCGACACGGTGCAACGCGTCGAGTACTACTACGTGACGGTTCCAGACACGCCCGCAGAGGGCCAGCGGATCCTCTCCGCCCTCAGAGACAGCGGCGTGAACCTGCTCGCCTTCCTCGGATTCCCTCTCGGCGGCGGCCAGTCGCAGATCGATCTCGTTCCGGAAGATCCCGCCTCGCTCAGAGAGCCCGCCGAGCGAGCCGGCCTCACGCTGAGCGAGGTGAAGCGAGCGTTTCTCATCCAGGGCGACGACCGCCTGGGCGCGGTTGCCGACACCACGGCGAGCTCGCGCAGGCCACCATCAATCTCACCGCCGCAGCGGCCACCGGCGCCGGCGCGGAGCGCTACGGCATGATCGTCTGGGTCGCAGCCGCCGATTACGAGAGGGCGGCCGAGGCGCTGGGTGCGTAGCCCCGCCCGAGGCGGCGGCTCGCGCAAAGCAAGAGCCGGGCCGCCTTCCACAGGCCGAACCCCTTCGTCGGGTGGCCACCCCCGCAGAGGACCTCGCTGCCGGAGGCCTGGTGCGTGACCTGCTGCTGGCTGGCGCATCTACTGGCGCATGGGGCGAAATCTCAGACCCGCGCGGGCCGCGCGGGCCTCACTCCCGTCGCCAAGAGGATTCGCCGGGCATTAGGAGGTTGCGGTTCTGGCTTGTCCCACGACGCTTAGCGTGGATACAAGGGGCAGAACACGAGCACGCGGGTTCGACCGCATCGTGACGTGCAGGTCGGGCTGGCTGGCTGCTACGCGCTCGTCAGGACGATCGCGGCGGCGCGTCGGCTTATTGTTTGCGGAGCCCACCCCGAGGGGGAGCCGCAGTAACGATTCCAGCGCCGCTCCTCTTATCGCTCCTTCGACTGCGGAGGCTGGCATTCGTTACCGGATGAGACGACGGCAGTCTCACCAGAAGGTTTCAGGGCCGGTGGCCCGCCGAATGTCGTGGCCCTCGACGGCATGCTGATGAAGTCGCGATCTGGCAAGTCCTCGTGATCCTCGTAGTCCCCGGACACGTGGAGCTGTCGTCGGTAGGAGGGCGGCGACTCGGCGCGAAGCTAGCCCGGTGCGAAGACGCGCCGTCGTCGTAGCGATCGTCGCCGTCGCGCTCGTCGCCGTCGCGGTGTGGCGGCTGCTCCCGCGCGATACGGCGACGCCGATCGTGCAGGCGACGGGCGCTCATGCCTACACGTACAGGACAGCGGGCTTTGAACAGGTCGACGCCTTTGGAGGCGCCCGGCACGATTACCCGAGAACGACGGCGATTCTCGTCCGGCAGACGGACTGTGGTGTCGTACTCACCTGGCGGCCGCTGGCGGAGCGGATGACGAGCTGGGAGCTCTGCCGCTCCGAGCGAGGGTGGCTGCTTCGCGGCTTCTCGGAGCTCCATAGCTTCTTCGGTCGACATGACCAGCGGATCTACCGGTGCCGCTCCGGCTCGCTCGTCGTCGACGCGAGCTGCTCGGCGGGCGACACGACCGAGACGGCCGAGGGGACGACCGTAGGCACGAAGACGCTGACGATCGGCGGGCGGGAGGTGGAGACGCTGCACCTGAGTATTCGGACGCGCCTCGACGGCGAGACTCGCGGAACGGGGACGCGCGAGCTCTGGCTCCGCTCCGACGGGCTGCCGGTGCGCTGGATCCTGACGAACGTGAGCGTGACGCCGTCCCTCGTAGGGGACGTGCACTATCGCGAGCGCTTTGAGCTGACGCTCGTCTCCCTCGAGCCTCGGGCCGGCGCCTGAGCTTCCTGACAAGCGTGAACGTGCCGCTCGTGGAAGCGCCGGCCGCCTTGAGAGAATTAAGGCGAGGTGCGGATTCATCAGCTCACGCTCGCCACGAGCGACTCGGCTGGTCAGGGGGCCTTCTGGGCTGAGACGCTCGGGTTGCCGGTGCGCGAGTGCAGCGACGGTGGGGTCGAGGTGTCGCTGCGGGCGTCGACTATCCGCTTCGAGCAGGCCTTGCCCGCCATCGATCCGTGCTACCACTTCGCGATCAACGCCCCGCGCGGGTCGATCCTGGATGCTGCGGCGTGGATCGCAGAACGGCATGAGCTGCTCGTCTTTCACGATGATCGAGGAGCAGGGCGCGACGATCGCGCATACCGACCGCGGCGCCTCCGCGCTCTACTTCCTGGACGCCGGCGGCAACGTGGTGGAGCTGATCGCCAACAACCACCTCGACAACGAGTCTGACGCGCCCTTTGGCCCCGATTCGTTTCTCGAAGTCGCGGAGATCGGGGTGGGCAACCGCAGACACGGGCGCGACGCGTGCGGCGATCCAGGACGCATTGTCTGCGGAAGTCCTCTGGGGTGGTCCAGTGGCCCGTGTGGCGAGGCTGCTTTATCTTGCTCGCGACCGGTACCCACCGATGCTCGGGAGGACTCAAATGACTGGTCTCAGGCACCGGGTCGGTCTTCGCATCGCGCTGGTGGCCGCGTGTGCGTTCGCAGCCATTGTGGCGAGCGCAGGCGTCGCGGCCGCGGGTTCCCACTCGCACGGGCGCGCGCACTCGCTGTGGAAGCTCTACGACCACACGCTCCGCGAGGCGAAGTACATCGACCTTACCCACACGATCACACCGTCCATCCCCGTCTGGGCGGGGTTCGGCGACTCGACCTTCATGGCGGCGAGCGACCCGGCGACGGGCGTGCCCTATACGTACGCCGCGAGCGGCTTCGAGGCGACGAGCTACCTCCTCCAGACCGACCAGCTCGGGACGCAGCTCGACCCGCCCGCGCACTGGGCGCCCGAGTACGCGGCGATCGACGAGCTCCCGCCGACATTCGCCGTTCGGCCCCTCGTCGTCATCTCGATCGTCCCGCAGGTAAAGAAGGACTTCAACTACCACCTGCAGGTGTCGGACATCCTCCGGTGGGAGAAGCGCCACGGCCGGATCCCGGAGGGAAGCGTCGTCATGGTGCGCTCGGACTGGTCGAAGCGCTGGCCGGATCGCTCGCTCGCGACGCTGACGGAATTTCCCGGCGTCTCGCTCGACGCACTGATGTTCCTGCACCTTCAGCGGCAGATCCTCTTCCACGGCCATGAGCCGCTCGACACCGACTCGACGCCCACGCTCGAAGGCGAGTTCTGGCTCATGCACAACGGCTTCGCCCAGGCCGAGGGCGTCGCGAACCTCGACAAGGTGCGGCCGACGGGGTGCCTGATCGAGATGGGCTACCCGAAGTTCGGGGGCGGCGTAGGAGGCTACGCCCGCTACATCGCCATCTGCCCGCCGAACTGGCGCTACGGGGTCAGCGTCGGCGAGCTCCCGGAAGCCCCGCTGCAACGCTACGACGACGTTCTCCACTGGGATTCAACGCTGGGGATGCGCATCCGCTGACGTATCGACAACCCGGAGAGGGGGAGAGGCCGGCTTCCGCGCCGGCCTCTCCTCCTCTCGGCAATCGCGTCCGCTCGAGGTAGTCGGCGCCGCGGATCAGGGCGGGCATAGGGAATCTCGTTATCGGCGATCTCCACCGCGGCTGATAGCGCGATTCCCGCGTTCTCCTACGAGGTGAGCGAGACCTCCGAGGAGCTGCTCGCGAGCCTTCGCGTGGGAGTTTGCAGACCGATTGACCGCCCGAAACGCAACGGCTGGGGATATCTGCGTGGGTAGTGCAAGGGCGTGGCAAGGCGCTCGCCGAGTTACGCGGCGAAATCGTTACCGCCGGCGGGAAGAATCGCGCGGTCCCCACCAGCTGCCAGGTCGGGGCGGGAAGAGCGGAGAAGAGAAAGGCACGAGGCCGAGCGGGGTGAGGCAAATCGGCCCCGCACTGTAATCAGAAGGTGACGCCCCCCTCTGGGCGGTAGACCCTGCGGCTGGCCTACCGTCGGACAGGCTACCACTTACCTCGTCCTGATCCGTCAACCTCGTCCCTGATCCGTCGCCCGGCTGGGCGTACACGAGGCGCGGGCGCCGGAAGGCGTGGAGGAAGGAAACGAGAATGGTTCGTACAGGCGACGCGCGGGGTGTTCACGAGCACGCTGAGCCGGACGCGAACACCGCGATCGCCAGCGGCCTGCATTACGTCTCGGACAAGAGCCGAACCGATGCCTCGGCCTTCCTCGGGCAGTAGGGCGATGTCGCGGAACTCTCTCTCGGCGAACGTACGCTGGTGACCATCATCGCGTAGGAGTGCCCGCGTTCATGGGCACTGAGCTGGTTGTCAGAGGAGTTCTACGCCGTCGGCATCGGCCGGGCTTGACAACCTGGCGTTCTTCCTCACGGTGAGACATAGCTGAAGGGCGCCAATATTCGTGTCGCCTCTGCGCTGTGCGAGGGTTGGGAGGATCGGCGGCATGGTCTTCTCCTTCTTCTATCTCGCGGTGCGGGCTTTGCTTGGCGCGCTGGTTCGTAGCCGCCGTGGCCTGCAGGTGAAAGACGTTGAGCTGCTGGTGCTGAGGCATGAGCTCGAGATTCTGCGCCGCCAAGTCGCACGGCCGAAGCTTGGGCCTGCTGATCGAGCCCTGCTGGCAGCCGCAGCCTGTCACCTCCCGCGGTCGTCGCGGGGCGTGCTTCTGGTCACGCCGCGGACACTGCAGCGCTGGCATCGAGCGCTGGTACGCCGGAAATGGCGACAGCCTGCTGGCCGGCGTGGGCGGCCGCCGCTGCCGACCGAGGTCCGGGAGCTTGTGCTGCGGCTGGCGCGCGAGAATCCGCGCTGGGGCCATCGACGGATCTGCGGCGAGCTGGCCAAGCTCGGCCTCGACGTCTCGCCGACGAGCATCCGCCGTTTGCTCGCGCGGGCCAGGCTGGGTCCGGCGCCGCGTCACTCAGGGCCGAGTTGGCGCGAGTTCCTCCGAGCGCAGGCGGCGAGCATCGTCGCGTGCGACTTCTTCACCGTCGAGAGCGTGTTCTTGCGCCGCTACTACGTGCTGTTCTGTAGCGAGCAGATCCGGATCGTGAAGACGCCGGTGCGGGCGCCAAAGGCGAACGCGATCGCCGAACGCTTCGTCCGAACCGTGCGTGCCGAGTGTCTCGACTGGCTGTTGATACTCAACCGCCGCCACCTCGAACGCCTGCTGCGCGTCTACGTCGACCACTACAACACCCAGAGGCCGCACCGTGCGCTCAAGCTCCAGCCGCCCGAGCCCGAGCCCGAGTCACAATCGGCTGCGGGCGAGGTCCGCCGCCGCGACCGGCTCGGCGGCCTCATCCACGAGTACTACCGAGCCGCCGCATGACGCGCGACACTAATAATGGCGCCCTTCAGGCGCTGGCCGGGATGCTGCCGGGCCTCCGCGACCTTGCCATCCGCGGGCTCGGCGTCACGGCCGGAGGAGCGGTTGCGACCGAGCGCGCGCTGGTCTGGGCGGCGGTGCCCTCGCTCGTCCTTGTCAGCGTGCTCGCGCTGCGGGCCGCGGTGATCTTCAGCGCCCAGTGATCTTCACCGCCTGAGCCCTGGCGATAGGCGGCGTTGAGTGGTCGGCAGCGCACGACGGACACACACCCTCGAAGACGACGCTTGCCCGTTCGACGACGTACCCGGGTTCAGTGAGCGCGAGCCGGTCGGCGCCCTGCGGGTGGACGTCAGCGAGGCGGCGGCAGACCCGGCAGCGGAAATGGTGGTGCGGCGGACACGGAGGATCCCGATCGCTGGGAGCCGATCATTCTCCGATGGTTCGTCGCGCGGGACTCGGGCGAAGAGATCAAGCCTGACCAGGGGGCGGAGTTCGTCGTTCGCCTACATGAGCTGATCCGAGGCGACTACCTCTTCGCGACCGAGCTTCACGACGAGTCAGCCTGCCCCTTCCACGAGCGGCTCGTCGTTCCCATTGAGCACGTCGAGCCTCAGCACGTAGCCGCAGCCGCCTTGCGCTTAGAGAGGAGCGCGACCCGGACCGCCGGGGCGTGCAACGAGGCTGCGAGCGAGTTAGTGTTCGAAAGAGGCGGTCGTTGTCTTGAATGGCGACACGACGGACGTCCACCAGCCTTCCACCAGGATGTCCGCTACAGTCACCTCCAGTCCGCTCTAGGCTGGCCGATCTCGTATGGAAAGCGGCCTGAGGTGACTAGAGAGGACTGGAGCGGACACCGGTCCATCACTCGTAATGAAGGGGTCCCCGGTTCGAGTCCGGGCGTCGGCTTTAGCCTCTTTGCAGGGAAAAAGCGTGTGGCTCGATGTCGCTGCGGATTGGCCCTTCTGGAACACATCCCTGCAAATGCGTGTTCCAATCTTTCCCGTGGAGAAACGTCATTTGCAGGGCTTCTTACCGCCTTAGGCACGGAAGAGACTTCTTGCGGTAGATGAAGGGCTCTTGCGCAGTCGGGCGACGCCACCCTCTCGTCCGCGTTGACCGCCCCTTGAAGCGAATTCGTCGTCCAGCGGGAGCCTCGACGCGGGATGGTCTTCTCCGACTCGTCGCGGGCGCAAAACCTCGGGATCGTCGTCCGGCCGTCTGGAAGGGGCGGTGGAGTCGCCGGATGGCCGCGACGCTCGGAAACGCAAGAACCAGAGGATCTCGGCGCCCCCGGACTTAGCTCTCGAGGGCGCGCGAGCTTGTCGCGATTCAGCCGTCGCGAAAAGTTCGCAATTTGCGGAAGAGATTCGTGGCTAAGCGCTGGCCGGGCCCGTCCGCGGGTAAGCAAGACAATGGAGCACCCAGAACGGTGCTTCCTGGGATCCGCTCCGGAAGGAGGTGAATCCGCGGCGTCGACACCGGCAAGTAGCCGGAAGAAGGAAGGATTCTCATGGATCGCAAGTGGCATCGCTTCACGCCTCTCGCCCTACTGGGTCTCTTCCTCATCGTGGCTGTGCCCATGGCCCAGGCGCAGCCCGTGGACTTCGAGAAAGAGACGCACTTCCGCTGCTACACCATCAGCAACCAGACGCCGGAACCGGCGAACCTGGTGACCCTCGACGACCAGTTCCTGCCGCCGACCACGCTCAGCGTCGACGAGCCGGAGCTCTTCTGTGCTCCGACGTCGAAGAACGGGCTACCGATCGAAGAGCCCGAGGAGCATCTGACGACCTACAACGCCCCGGCCCCGCTGGAGCCGGACCTGATCGTGTCCACCGAGGACCAGTTCGGGCCGCGGACGTTGCGGGTGATCGCCGCTCGGGAGCTGTTCGTTCCGACGCAGAAGCTCGTCGGCGACCTCGGCTTCCCGCGTCGGCTCAACCACTACTGGTGCTACGAGGCCTGGGGGCCGAAGGTCGGGCAGACCGTGACGCTGGACGACCAGTTCGGTTCCGACACGGTGCGCGTCGAGCGGCCGCACCGGTTCTGCAACCCGGTCGAGAAGGTCTCCGAGGCCGGGCGGTTCCGGATCGAGGAGCGGAAGGTGCACCTGACCTGCTACGAGATCTTCGGGCCGCAGCGGACGGAGGCGACGACGTTCGGCGTCTTCAACCAGTTCGAGACCGATGTCTTCACGGTCACGTCGTACCAGCTGCTGTGCGTGCCGTCCGCGAAGCTCGGGTTCGCGCCGGTGGGATAGACAGGGCGCCGCAAGACGGCAGGAGAGACGAACTGACGGGGCGGCGCTGCCGCCCCGTCACCTTCAGGATGCTCGAGCGCTGGGTTACAGCTGAAGGAATGGGAACCCTGACCAGCGCGTGGTTTGCGCAACGTTAGGTTCTGCCCATCGCTCCTGCAAATCGCGCCTCTCGGAAGGACGCGGATGGCAGTCCGATTCCCCAACCACCGGCAAGCTCCGCCAAGGGCGAGCCGCGCGTCAATCAGGCGCAGGGCACCGGAGCGCGCAACCTTAGACGGGCTGTGCCTTGTCGAAAGCCCCTCAGCTCTAGGTCCTCTCCGGGCAGGGCCCACTGGGCCTCACCGGCCCTCGCCGTGTCACTTCGCGGTTTCGATCACCTCTTCGATCCAGCTGAGGCCGGCGATCGTGTGCGGGAAGCCGATCGTCGTCAAGGCAAGCAGGCCGACGTGGCGCACTTGGTCACGGCTCTCGCCCTCGCTGAGCGCGCGGCGCGCATGCGAGCGCACGGCTCCCTCCGCCTGTGCGCCGACGGCGATTCCGAGCTTGACGAGCCGGGCCGTCCGCTCGTCGAGGGGGCCGCCCTTGTAGCACGCTTTCGCGAGGTCCTGATGGACTGAATGGACCTGCGGGAACGCATGCTCGAAGTGCTGGTAGACGTCGGGCAGATACTCCATCGCGGTCTCCTCCGGCGGGTTGGGAGCGTGAATCAGTAAGACAAGCAGGTCCAGTGCGTGACTGTTGGCGCGTTCTCCAGGGTGCGCCAGAGTTAGAGCGCGTCCTCGCCGTGCGCCTTTGGAGACCTCGTCGCTCCCGCTCAGGCCCCACCCGAGTGTGGGGCACCGCACACCGACTGCTAGCCTGGCCTGCTCCGACCGGAACCAACCAGGAAGGAGGTGAGCGCGCTGCTAGCACTCACCGACAGCGCGGTTGAGGCCGTGAAGCACATCGTCTCGTCCTCGGAGGAGGCTTCCGAGACGGGCGGTCTGCGGCTGGTCGCCGAGCA
>WNFZ01003256.1_pt1 | contig 15227 bp, 10 predicted proteins | sample 5400081 | NCBI WGS metagenome assembly WNFZ01 (sample SAMN13153365, study PRJNA577476) | soil metagenome | isolation source: 80 cm soil or saprolite under grassland replicate 1 | place: USA:California | collected 2016-06-15 | reverse complement strand
CGACCTTGCGTCCGGGAGGATCGATCGCCTGCGCGTGCACGAGCTCGCGCACCGGCCCGAGCAGCTGCTCGCCGGCGCGGCTGACGCCGCCGCCGATGACGACGAGCTCCGGCTCGAAGAGGTTGGCGAGCGACGTGACCCCGCACGCCAGCGCCTCGCACGTCTCGTTCCAGACGCGCGTCGCAACGGTGTCGCCGGCGCGCGCCGCCGTCGCGACGTCGGCCGACGTCGCGACCTCCATGCCCGCCTCCCGCGCGCGCTCGGCGATCGACGTCCCCGACGCGTACGCCTCCAGGCACCCACGCCGGCCGCAACCGCGGCACAAGCGGCCCTGCCAGTCCACCGTCACGTGGCCGAGCTCGCCGCCGTTGCCCGTGGAGCCCCGGAAGAGGCGCCCGTCGAGGACGACGCCGCCGCCGACGCCTGTGGAGACCGTGAGGTAGACCATGTTCCTGGTGCCGCGGCCCGCGCCGTGGCGGTGCTCGGCCGCCGCCGCTGCGGTTGCGTCGTTGTCCAGCACTGCCGGCAGGTCGAACGCGGCGGCCGCGAGCTCCGTGATCGGCACGTCCGTCCACCCCGGCAGGTGAAGCGGCGCGATCAGCACGCCGCGGGCCGAGTCGAGCGGACCGCCGCACGCTATCCCTATCCCGGCGATCTCGTCGGCGCCCGCGCCCGCCGCTGCGACCGCGCTGCGCCCGAGGGCGAACAGCCGCTCGAGCCCGTCACGCGGCCCGAGTCTCGCATCGGTCGTCCCGACGACGAAGCCCTCGACGCCGCCGTCGGCGCCGACCACACCGGCCGCCATCTTGGTGCCGCCGACGTCGAGCCCGAGCACCGCCCGGGACCCCGACGGGTGCGCCCCAGCACCGCCGACGGCGGTCCGTGCGCCCACAGACGCCACAGTTAGCCCTTTCGCCCCTGGACGGCGATGCCGCGGATGAAGTACTTCTGGAAGGCCGCGAACATAATCACCATCGGAAGGACGAGCAGTACCGTCCCGGCGATGACCAACTGGTAGTCGCCCTCGCCCCCTCCGGTGGGATTGAACCGGTCGAGGAGGATCTTCAGCCCGAGCGGAACGGTGAAGGTCGTCTCATCGCGCAGATAGATGAGCGGCGTCATGAGGTCGAACCACTTGGCCTGGATCTCGAAGATGAACGTCACGATCAGCGCCGGCTTCGCCAGCGGCAGCGCGATGCGGCGGAACATCGAGAAGTACGAGTCGCCGTCCATTCGCGCGGCCTCGAACAGGTCCCGTGGGATCCCCATGAAGAACTGGCGCTGGAGGAAGATGTAGAACGCGCTTCCGAACGCATTCGGGACCCAGAGCGGGTACTGCGTGCCGGTGCCGACGTGCGGCAGGAACGCATGGGCCGTCGTGATGTGCCCGATCTTGTTCCAGAGCAAGTACACCGGGATCATCGTCACCTCTCCGGGCAGCATCATCGTCGCGAGCAGGACCCCGAACAGGAAGTTGCGCAGCGGGAAGCGGAAGTACGCGAAGGCGAAGGCGACGAGCGCGCTCGAGAACGTCGTCAGCGCCGCGCCGAGCGCGCTGATCCAGACGCTGTTCCAGAGCCAGCGCGCAACCGGCGCGATGTTGAACAAGTACTGCTTAGCGGGGATCTGGTGCTTCGGACCGGTGAAGTTCCAGGACCAGTGGTGCGGGATCAGCGCGTTGTCGAAGACCTCGGACTTGATCTTGAACGACGCGCTGATCAGCCAGAGAAACGGATAGACGAAGAGGATCGACAGCCCGATCAGGAGCAGGATGAAGATCGCCTGGGTAATCCACCTGTGCTCGGGTTGCCACCACCGTCGCGTAGGCAGGACCTGCGGGAGCGGCCCCGTCGAACCGGCCGTAACGAACGGAGGCGATTTCTCCTGGCCGGCGACGCTCATCCTTGCCGCGAGCCCTGGTAGAAGACGAAGCGCCGGCTAACGCCGATATTGATCAGCGTGATCACCATGCTGATCGCGAACAGCAGCCACGCCAGCGCGGACGCGAAGCCCATGTCGAAGGTCACAAAGGCTTTGCGGAAGATGTAGATCGAGTAGAAGAGCGCGGCCTCGGGCTGCGAGCCTGCCGCACCGCTGCCGAAGAACGCCGTGTACGCCTGCGTGAACTGTTGCAGTCCGGCGAGCGTAAGGATGATCAGGCAGAAGAAGAGCGCCGGACTGATCATCGGCAAGGTGACGTCCTTGAACCGCCGCCACGCCGAGGCGCCGTCCATCGAAGCGGCCTCGTAGAGATGTTGTGGAACGCCGTACAGCGCGGCGAGCAGGATCACCATCGTCCCGCCGCATGCCCAGATGTCCATGAGCGCGATGCTCGGCTTGATCCAGTTGGGGTCGGTCGTCCAGTACGGGCCGGGCAGCCCGACCGAGCGCAACGCATAGTCGATGATGCCGATGCGGCCGTTGAAGAGGAACAGCAGCATGACGCCCACCGCGACCGGGGGCGTGATGTGCGGGAGGTAGAAGATCGTGCGGAAGAAACCCGCGGCCCGGCCGATGCGCATGAGGATCATCGCGAGCAGCAGCGCGATGATGATCTTCCCGGGCACCATCATCACCGTGTAGATGAACGTGTTCTTGAGCGAGAGCGTGACCTTCGGGTCGTGAAGAAGATCGTGGTAGTTCTTAGTGCCGACGTACTCCGTCGGCTCGAAGCCCGCGATCTGCGGTAGGCCGTAGTTCGTGAGCGAGTAGTAGAAGCTGTAGATCATCGGGCCGAGCGTCAGCGCGAAGAAGCCGAACAGCCACGGCACGAGGAAGAGGTAGGCGGTCCAGGTCTCCCGCTCTCGGAAGCCGGACAGCCAGCGCCGGGCCCGCGAGGAGCCCGGCGCTGCGCGTGTCAGAGTGACGCTGGTCAAGCGTCGTTTCCCGGATCTACTTGTTCTTGTTGATCGCGGCCTGGGCCTCTCTCTGGGCCTGCTTGAGCGCCTGCTGCGGCGACTGCTGGCCGTTGAGCACCCGGTTGACCGCGTCGGTGATGGCCTGGCGGAGCTCCTGGCTCCCCGGTGACACCGGCAACGCGAACGCGAACCGCGGCGCCCGGTACAGCCTCTGAACGATGGGGTTGTACCACGGGGACTTCGTGGAAGGCTCGATGACGCCCTGGAAGATCCTCAGGTCGGCCGTCGTGTTCGCCGTGAAGAGACCGGTGAACGCCTGGCCCCTCGCCTTCCGGAGGTTGCTGCGGTTCTTCGCGGCGTTGATCCACGCTGGGACCGACGTCATCAGCTTCGCCCACTTGCAGGCGTCCGCCGAGTCCTTCGCGCCCTTCGGCATCACCCACGCGTTGCCGCTGAACATCGTGATCGGACCGCCGTTCCGGTTCGTGAAGTAGTTCGCCGACAGCGGTTCGTTCGGCGAGTTGTTCGCGAAGACGTTGTAGATGAAGCTCTCATACGGGCTTGCGGCGAGCTGGTCCTTCACGAACGGGTTCTGCGCGCCGAAGAAGTCGAACGTGTCTCGGAACGACTTGAACTTGTTCCAGCCCCCCTGTGCGTTGATCAGCGAGACCGTGTACGTCAGCGCCTTCACGGCGTTCGGGGTGTTCAGCCGCGCGTGCAGGCCGTCGTCCGAGATGACCTTGCCCGCGTTGCCCTTCCCGAACCACTTCACCCAGAGCGGGAAGAACTCAGGGATCTTCGGGTCGAAGCCGATCCGCGTCAGCTTTCCGCTCGAGTCGAACTTGACGAGCTTCTTCGTGACCTGCATCAGCCTGCCCCAGTTCTTGGTGCTGACGTCGCTGGGCTTCAAACCGGCGCTCTTGACCGCCGAGTCGTTGACCATGATCGTGATCTGATTCGTGAACGCAGGCAGCCCGTAGACGTGACCCTTGTAGGTCACCTCCTGCCGCGCCGCAGACCGGTACTGCTTCATGTTGATCTTCTGCGACTTGATGCAGTTGTCGAATGTCTGGAGCGCGCCCTTGGCGGCGTACGTGCCGACGCGTCCACGGTCCATCCACACAATGTCCGGCGCGTCGCCTGACGCGAGCCTCGCGAGGAACGCCTGATCGTCGAAACCACCTGCCGGATTGTCGATGGTCGTGCCGGATCCGAGCCGTTCCTTCGTGAAGTTGATGAGCGAGCCCGCGACGTCGTCGCCCGGACCGTAACCGTAGATGTGAAGCGTCGCCTGCGTCCTTGCGCCCGCGACCCCGGCGGCGACGACGCATGCGCCGACGGCGGCGACGAGCATAACGAGCCGCTTTCTCTGACCCTTCATGTTCCTCCTCCGAACTCTGAGAATGCGCCGGGATCGGCTGTGGCAACGTAACCAGATTCCGGCCCGATGGTCAAACGGAGCCCCAAAAAATCTCTGCTCGCTATTGACGGCCGCCCAGCCAATTGTTGTCGTTTCTAAATCATCTTCTTCGTGGTTCTAAGCCATCCTCTTACGTCGGCGCGGTCTCCGCCTGCCGAACCCGGAAGCGCGACCTCCAGCCCCAGAAGCCCGGATTGCCGCCGGCGACCATCAGCCCCATGCCCCAGTCGACGTGCTCTTCGACGCCGTCGGTGAGGATCGGGCGGTCCGCCGGGTCGCGGTACTGGAAGAGCACGTTCCGCCGCGTGCGCGTGCTCCGGTTGGGCCCCGAGCCGTGGACGGTGAGGTAGTTGAAGAAGAGAACGTCGCCCGCCGCCGCAGGACATGCCATGCCGTTCTCGAGCTCGTAGTCGACCGTCTTCGACTCGCCGTGCGCCTCGAGCGGGCCGAGCTTGTGCGAGCGTGGGACGACGTGCAGACAGCCGTTCTCCTCGTCGGTGTCGTCGAGGTGGATGCTCGCGGCGAGGACGCTGTGCCGCGAGTGGGGGAAGTACGGATAGTCCTGATGCATCGGGAACGGCGCGCCCTGTTCGGGCGGCTTCACGAGCATCTTCGTGTGGTGTAGCTGGACATTCGGACCGATGAGCGCGGTCAGCACCTCGACGATGCGCGCGTGCGCGACCATGCGCGTGAAGACCGCATCGTGGTACGGGAGGTCGTGGAAGCCCTTCAACTGGAGCTCCCGAAGGTCATCGTCGTCCATCTCGCCGCCGCGCCACGCGTGGTCCCGATCGTGCGCGGTGCCTTGGACGTTGTCGAGGATTCGCGCGATCGCTGCGCGCATCTCCTCCACCTCGGCGGCGTCGAACACGCCGGGAACGAGGAGGTAGCCGTTCTCGCGGTAGAACCTTGCGTCGTCCGTCATTGAGGACCTCCTGTCGATCCGCGGATGACGAGTCTGGGGTCGAGCACCTCCACCGTGCGGCCGCACGTCGGGTCGTCGAGCCGGCGCAGGAGCAGGAGCGCCGCCCGGCGTCCCATCTCGAAGACCGGCTGCGCGACGGCGGTGATCCCGGGCTGAACCATCTCCATCCAGGGGACATCGTCGAACGCGACGAGCGAGACGTCGCGCGGGATCTCGAGCCCGTGTCGCCGGATCAGGCGCCACGCCTGTTCGGCAAGCTGGTTGTTCGCGGCAAAGATGGCCGTGGGCCGCTCGTTCTCGAGCAGAGCCGCGATGCGCGCAGGTGCGTCGGCCGCATGCATGTCGGTCTTCACGACCAGCTTGCGGTCGGGGCGGACCCCCGCGGCGACCAGCGCCGCACGGTACCCATGCAGGCGGCCCGCGTCGCTCGTCCACGTCGTCGGCGCCATCAGCAGGCCGATGCGCGCATGGCCGAGCTCGAGCAGGTGCGTGACGGCGTCGCGCGCGCCGCGCTCGTTGTCGATCACGACCGCGTCACATGACGACGTCGCGAGCCGGCGGTCGACCTCGACGACGGGGATCCCGCGTCCGACGAGCAGGTCGGCTGCTGCCTGCGACGCGGGCGTCATGATCACGCCCGGCGCGCGCATGGAGAGAAACGTGCGGGCGCCGGAGAGCTCCTGGGCCGTATCGCTGTTGTCGCCGAGGAGGAGCATCTGGTAGTTCGCCTCCCGCAGCGTCTGCTCGACGCCGGCGGCGAGCGCTGCGTAGAACTGGTTGCTGAGATCGGAGACGACGACGCCTATGACGCGGCTCCGCCGTTGCTTCAGCGTCCGTGCCGACAGGTTTGGGATGTAGCCGAGCCGTTCGGCGACGGCGAGCGTCCGCTTACGCACGTCCGGCGCGACATAGCCGTGGCCGCTCAACGCGCGCGATGCGGTCGACGGCGAAGTCCCGGCCTCGCGTGCGACGTCCGCGAGTGTCACGGCATGCGGAGTCATGCGGCGCGCGCCCTCCATTCGTCCCACACGCTCCGCACGGCGGCGTAGTCGTCCGCGTCGAGTTCCTCGCCGGTCGCGTCGAGATGCGATGCGTAGTAGAGCGACGGCACCCCGATGTCCGCCTTCACGTCGAGGAACGCGCGCCAGGCACGTTTGTCCGGCACACGCCAGTCGTCGGTGTCGATCGGCAGCTCCGGGCACACGGCCCTCACGACATCTGCGCGGAACGACATCTGCGGGACGATCTCGCCGGAGATCATGTCGTTCAGGCGGATCATGTCCGTGACGTCGACGAAGCTCGGGTGGGGCGTGTGCGTGATGACGAGCGCGTCGGGCTTCGCGTCCTTCGCGGCGGTGTAGACGACGGACAGGAGCTCGTGCAGCAGCGCGATGCCCCAGGCGCCGTCGTGGTGTTCCAGCATCCGGCCGCTCGGCGTGCGCGCGGTGAAGTCCACCTTCAGACCGTCGGCATCGAGGCCGTCCGGCCCGAGCATGCGTCCGACGATCCGCCGGAGCGCGTCCCGTGCCTCCGGGTTGCCCGGGTCGAGCGCGACCGGCGCCCCGTCGGGATTGCGGACGCACAGCTCGGCCGGCAGGCCTTCCGCGTCCCAGGCCTTCCACCAGAGGAGGATGTGCTGGCTGCGCTCGTGGCGCTCCGCGATCCAGCCCTTCAGGTCCGGCCACTTCTGCGGGTCCGGCTCGTTGCCGCCGTACGTCGCCTGCCATTTGTCGTCGAGGACGATCGTCCCGGGGTCGAGGCCGTGCTCGTGGAGACGAGCGAGGAAGCCGTCGTAGCGCTCCTGCGTCGCGTAGTCCGCAGCGGGCCCGCCGGAGATGCTCGCGACGTGACATTGCGCGCCCCAGCCGCAGAAGATCGGCTCCGTCCACCAGGCCGGACGCCGGCGCGGCTGCGGCGGCGGCGCGACGGCGCGCGCGACGAGGTCGTCGCGGTGCCGGCGCAGTCCCGCATATGGATCCGGCACTTCGGGCGTGATCACGAGCACCGGCGCCCGAAACTCGCCGTCGACCGCGGTCTGACCGTCGTAGTCGAGCTTCAGCGAGAACCCGTTCGCTGCGGCCTCCAACGCGAGCTCGACGAAGCGCAACTCCTCGACGGGCGCCGCGAGCGCGGCGTCGACCCACGCTTCGTCGCCGAAAGCGAAATACAGCGGAGCCGGCGTGAAGAGCCAGCGGCCGCGCCCCGGCTCGCCGTCACCGGCGACGCCGATAACCGCGCCCTCGGCCACGGCGCGCAACGGAGCGGAGCCGTCCTCCGGGTTGGGCGTGAAGAGCTTCGGCAGACGTGTTCCGCTGAACGTACGCCCGAGCGGCGCGCCGGGAATCAGCGACCGGCCGCCGAGCAGGCGCACGTCGGTGATCGCGCCGCGGCCGCGCACGCAGGTGTGCAGCTCCACGCACGTGTCGAGGCAGCGCACCTCGAGCCAGGCGCGCTCCCAGAGCGTCGAACGTCGCTCGACGACGATCGTGCCGTTGTGAATGCTGGGAGTCGAGACCGCGAGCGTCTCGTCGACGCCGTCGGTGCGATCGATCGCCGACAGCAGCGACAGCGAGAGCAGCGAGCTCAGCTCGAGGCGGCGGCCGTTCGCGGCGAGCTCGAGGCGGTACGCGCCGTTTTCGAACATCAGCCGACCTCCACGAGCGCCTCCGCCTGCAGGCCAAAGCGCGTCTCGCCGACGGTGAGGTCGGCTGCGATCCGCCCGCCCTCGCCGCCCGCGGCGACGCTGAACACAACGACCGCTTCGGCGTGCGGCTCCAGCTCGACCTCGTGCACGCGCGGCGACGCGCTCCACCCGTCCGGCACGACGAGGCGGACAATCGCTGTCTCGCCGCTGTCGAACGGGTTGCGCACCGTCACGTCGAAATCCGCGGCGGCGCCCGGCGCGATCGTCGACCGGTAGGGCTCGATCCGGGCGCCGAAGCCCTCCTCGCCGAAGCTTTCGACGGGCAGCAGTTCGTCGTGCAGTTCGACGACTCGCTTCGCGTCAGCGAGCAGCGTGTCGAGATAGCCGTCGGAAACCTCGTGCGGAAAGAAGTGCCCGCCGATGATCACGTCAGGCCGCAGCGAGCGGAGCAGCTCTCCTGTCTTGACGAAGTCGCCTCGCCGGAAGCGGTTGCGGTACTGGTAGTTCAGCGTCAGCGGCGAGTACTGGTCGCCGGTCGCGACGATTCGGCGCCCGTCGGCTTCGAACGCGAGCGCGGCCGCATACATCGTGTGGCCGGGGAAGGGATACGCAGTCAGCTCGTACTCGTGCCAGGTGAAGGGCGTCTCGAGGGGGAGCGCTCGGTCGACCGGAATCGGATCCGGCCAGAGGCACGGCAAGTCGAACCGCTTCGGATCCTCGAGCACCGGCGCAACGTGCTCAGGCGCCCACACCTGAGTCCCCTCGACCGCGCGCAGCAGGTTGAGACCCGCGACATGGTCGTCGTGGTAGTGCGTGACGAACACCGCCTCGACCGAAAGCCCGTGGAGCGACCAGAGGAGCGGCCGGCGTCCGGTCGCGAGGTCGTAACCGAAGTCGATGCCGAGCGCGGCTCCGGTCTCCGAGAGCAGGAGATAGCTGTTCGCAGACGTCGTGCGGTTGCGCAGCAGATGGGGCGTGATCGTCTGGAAGGGATGCGCCAGGCGGTCCTCGACTCCCGAGGGCTCCCCGAGGCGAAGCTCGATCAGCTCTCCGAGCCGCGCGCGAACACGCGAGAGCGCGCCCTGCACGTCCTCGATCGGCTCGCCGTGGGAGGGGAGCGCCAACTCCGGCCGGCGGGCTGCGAGCCGGGCGCACGAGACGATCGTGGCCTCCTGGCCCTCGACCCCGCTGTAGGACCACTGCGTCGCGGCGAGCGACCAGACCTTGCCGTCGCCGTAGAGGAGGTCACCCGTGAACGCAAGCTTCCGTCCGTCAAGCTCGACGAGGTAGGTGACGGAGCCCGGACTGTGGCCCGGCGTCGGCAGCGCGTAGACCTCGAAGGCGCCGTACCTGGCTGCCCGGTACTCCGCGACCGTCCCCGTGACGGGCACCGATTCGAGCAGCGAGAAACGGTCCTCGCGCAGGTCGTAGTCGATGTCGATCTGGCGGCGGAGCCAGTGGCCGTCGGCGTCGGCGATCAGCTCGGCCTCGAAGGGAGGCGCCCACACGCGGATGCCCGCCTCGACGGCCCTGCGCAGGCCGCCGAGCTGGTCGCGATGGTGATGCGTGAGCAGGACGTCGGTCACCCGGTCGATGCCGAGCCCGTCGAGGTGGTCGAGCACGCCGCCCGAACCGAAGTCGACCAGGACGGCGTCGCGGCCGGAGCGAAGGACGTAGACGTTGCAGGTATCGCGGAAAAGCGCGACGCTCGGATCGACCGCAATCGGATGCACCCCGGCGACCATGGCTGAGTCTATGCAGGCCCCAGCATGTGTGGCAACGATTGCAGATCCGAGGGCTTCCTTGTACAGTCGCGTCTGTGGGAGAGATCGTCCTCGACCACGTCACGAAGGCGTTCGCCAACGGCGTCATCGCTGTCGACGACGTCGACCTGACGATCGACGAGGGCGAGTTCATGGTCCTCGTCGGACCGTCCGGCTGCGGCAAGACGACGCTGCTGCGGTCGATCGGGGGCCTGGAGAAGGTGACCGCCGGACGCATCCTGATCGGCGACCGCGACGTGACGCGACTCGAGCCGGCGGCGCGCGACCTCGCGATGGTCTTCCAGAACTACGCGCTCTACCCCCACATGACCGTCAGCAAGAACCTCGGCTACAGCCTGCGCGTCCGCAAGACGCCGCGGAAGGAGCGCGAGCGACGGATCCGGGAGGTCGCGAAGCTGCTCGGCCTCGACGAGCTGCTCGACCGCCGCCCCGGCCAGCTCTCCGGCGGGCAGCAGCAGCGCGTGGCGATGGGCCGCGCGATCATTCGCGAGCCGCAGGCTTTCCTGATGGACGAGCCGCTCTCGAACCTCGACGCGAAGCTGCGCGTGACGATGCGTACCTCGCTGCAGCAACTCCATGCCCGCCTCGGCACGACGACGGTCTACGTCACGCACGACCAGGTCGAGGCGATGACGCTCGGACAGCGCGTCGCGGTGATGCGCGACGGCAGGGTCCAGCAGGCCGACGCGCCACAGCGGCTGTACGAGGAGCCAGCGAATACGTTCGTTGCCGCGTTCATCGGCTCGCCGGCGATGAACCTCGCCGAGGCCCAGCTCGGCGGCGACACCGTCTCCGTCGGGCCGTACTCGCTTCCGCTGGACCGCGAACGCCGTCCTCACTCGGGAGAAGACGGAGGCGTCGTCGTCGGCATCCGGCCGGAGGCGTTCGAGGACGTCGATTTCGCGCCCCCCGGCCTGCCGCAGATCGAGGTGAAGGTCGACGTGCTCGAGGAGCTCGGCTCTGACGCCTACGTCTTCTTCCCCATCGAAGCCGAGCAGGTCGTGATCGAGGAAGCGCTCTCGGACCAGGGCGAGGGAGAGACGACTCTCCTCGCGGCGGAGCGAGACCGCACGCTGTTCGTCGCCCGCGTCGACGCGCGGACGAAGGCGCGTGTCGGAGACACGATGCGGCTCGCCGTCGATCCCTCGCGCCTGTACTTCTTCGCGCCGGAGACCGGCGAGAGCCTGCTGAACGGCGCCGCGGCACACGCGGCGTCTTGATCTCGCACCTCGACTACGCCAGAAGCCGCCTCGCACAGACCTCGGAGCGGCTGCGGGCGCTCGTTCACGCGGAAACGCGTTCCGTGGACGAGCTCCTCGTCTCGCCGCGGGTCGACCGGATCTCCTGGGACGACGCGCAGCGCCTCGACTACCGCCCCGCCGTGCTCGGCGAGCGCTTCGGCCCGCTCTGGGCGACGTACTGGTTCCGGATCCGCGCGACCGTTCCCGAAGAGTGGCGCGGCCGGCGACTCGACCTGCTCTGGCACTCGAACAGCGAGGCGGCGCTGTGGGTCGACGGCCGGGTCCTCGCAGGCCTGAACAAGCACCACGCGGACGCCGCGCTGGCGGACGGCGCGAAGCCCGGCGAAGTCCAGTTCCACGTCGAGCTCGCATGCAACGGCCTCTTCGGGCGTCAGGACTCCCCGGTCGAGCTCACCCGGTGCGAGCTCGGCCTGTTCGATCCCGCCGCCGGCAGGCTCGGGTCCGACTTCGAGGTCCTGCGCGCGCTCGAAGCGCACCCGTCGGTCGACCCGGCGCTGGCGGGAGATCTACGCGGGCGGCTCGAAGAGTTTGCCGACACGTGGGAGCACGACGTCGAAGCTGCCCGCGCGATCCTGGCGGAGCTGTACGAGCGGCGGAACGCGACCGCCGTGCACACGGTCGCGGCGGTGGGGCACGCGCACATCGACACGGCATGGTTGTGGCCGCTGGCCGAGACGTACCGCAAGGCACTCCGCACGTTCAGCACGCAGATCCGCTACATGGACGAGTACCCCGAGTACCGCTTCGCGTGCTCGCAGGCGCAGCAGTACGCGTGGATCAAGGAGCGCAATCCCGACCTGTGGCAGCGGCTCCGCGCCAAGGTCGAGAGCGGGCAGTTCGTCCCCGTCGGCGGCAGCTGGGTCGAGCCCGACCTCAACCTGCCGTCGGGCGAGTCCCTCGTACGGCAGCTCCTGCACGGGCAGCGGTTCTTCGAGCGCGAGCTCGGTATGCGCTGCACCGAGTTCTGGGCGCCGGACGCCTTCGGGTACAACGGCCAGCTGCCACAGCTCGTGCGCAGCGCGGGGATGACGCGGTTCTTCACGCAGAAGCTGTCGTGGAACAGGTTCAACAAGCCCGACCAGCACACGTTCGTGTGGCAGGGCGACGACGGGAGCGAGGTGCTCGCCCACTTCCCGCCGGCGGACAGCTACAGCAGCACGGCCGACGTCTCCGAGCTCCTGAAGACCGCGCTCGAGTACAAGAACGCGGATCACTCGCGAACGAGCCTGCTCGTCTTCGGCCACGGCGACGGGGGCGGCGGCCCGACGCGCGAGATGCTCGAGACCCTGCGCCGGGCGCGCGACCTGCAAGGGCTGCCGCGCACGCGGCCGGCGTCGCCCGCAGAGTTCTTCGCGGAGCTTGAGGCGGAAGCGCAGCCCCGGCCTGTCGTCGTCGGCGAGCTCTACTTCGAGTACCACCGCGGGACGTACACGACGCAGGCGCGCGTGAAGCGCGGCAACCGTCGCGCGGAGCAGGGACTGCACGACGCCGAGTTTCTCGCCGTCGCGCGTAGCGGCGAGTACCCGCGCGACGAGCTCGAGCGGCTCTGGAAGCTCCTGCTCCTCCAGCAGTTCCACGACATCCTCCCGGGCTCGTCGATCCGGCTCGTGTACGAAGACGCAGAGCGCGACTTCGCGGAGCTCGAGGCGGGAATCGCCGCGCTCGTCGGCGAGGGATCGACGCCGGTGAACACGGTGGGCTTCGCGCGTCGCGACGTCGCCGGCGACACGATGCTCGAGGCTGCGCCGTTCGCGGCCGCGCGGGTGGTCGAGCCGGACGACGAGGTCCGAGTCGACGGACTGGCGCTCGAGAACACCCATCTGCACGTCACGTTGTCGCCGGACGGCTCGGTGGAGTCGGTCCGGTACAAGGCGACCCGACGCGAGACGCTCGCGGCTCCCGGCAACCGGCTCGAGCTGTACGACGACAGGCCGGTCGCGTTCGACGCGTGGGACATCGACCCGTACACGCTGCGCACCCGGCGGGACGCGGCGCCCGCGGAGTCGCATGAGATCGTGACGGCGACGCCGCTGCGCGCCGAGATCGCGTTCGAACGGCCGCTCGGCGAGGCGAGCCGGATCCGGCAAGTGGTGCGCCTCGACGCCGGCTCCTCCCGGCTCGAGTTCCACACGACCGTCGACTGGCATGAGTCGCACACCTTGCTGAAGGTGTGCTTTCCGCTAGCGATCCGCTCGCCGAACGCGACGTACGAGATGCCGTTCGGGTACGCGGAACGTCCGACGCACTATTCGACCTCGTTCGATCGCGCGCGTTACGAGGTTCCCGGCCACCGCTTCGCCGACCTGTCGGAGCACGGCTTCGGCGCGGCTGTCCTCACCGATTCGAAATACGGGTACAGCTGCTACGGGGGCGACCTGCGCATCACGCTCCTCCGCTCGCCGAAGAGCCCTGACCCGGAGGCGGACATGGGGCGACACGTCTTCGCCTACGCCCTCCTCCCGCACGCCGGCGGGTGGCGCGAGGCGGAGATCGTCCGCGAAGGCGTGCTCTTCAACGCGCCGCTGCGCTGGACGAACTTTTCGCCGGAGGGCTCGTTCGCGTCCGTCGAGGCCGGTGAGCTCGTCCTCGACACGATCAAGCGCGCCGAGGACTCCGATGCGATCGTCCTGCGCCTCTACGAAGCGCACGGCGGTCGCGGGACCGCGCGCGTGCGGCCGGCCGCTCGCTTCACGTCGGCGATGCGCGTGAACGTGCTCGAGGACGACGGCGGCGCGCTCGCGGTCGAGGACGGCGCAATCGTCGTTCCCTACCGGCCGCACGAAGTCGTGACGGTGTTGGTCCGGTGATCGTCTGCGTCGGTCTCGCGACGCGGGACACGATCTATGCGGTGCCGCGCCATCCGAGACCGGACGAGCGCGTCGTCGCGACCAAGCGCGTCGTCGCCGGCGGCGGTCCGGCGGCGACGGCGGCGGTGGCGATCGCGCGGCTGGGCGCCGAGGTGCGGTTCGTCGGAGTCGTCGACGGAGATCTCGACGGCGTCGAGGTGGTCCACATGCCCGGCCGCATGATCGAGAGCACGATTCTCGTCTCGAACGGGACGCGTGCGATCGTCACGGAGGACGCGGAGCCGTTCGACGTGGCACCGGAGCTTCTGGACGGCGCCGAGTGGGTGCACGTCGACCACGTCGGCTACGCCTCGCTCCCGCCGATCGACACGCTGCAACTCTCGGTGGATGGCGGCAATCCCGTCCCTGATCTCGATCTCGGCAGGGTCGCGTTGTTCGCGCCGACCGAGGCGAGCGACGACGGCCGGCGTGCCAACCTGACGGTCGTGACGAGAGGCGCGGGCGGCTGTACGGCTTACACGGAAGACGAGACGATCGACGTGCCCGCCTTTCCGGTCGAGGTCGTGAGCACGCTCGGCGCCGGCGACGTCTTTCACGGCGCGCTGCTCGCGTGCCTCGTCCGCGGCCTCCCGCTCCGCGACGCGCTCGCCCGCGCGAACGCCTGCGCCGCGCTCTCGTGCCGCGCGCTCGACGGCCGCTCCGCGATCCCGAGCTGGGACGAGCTCGAGAGGGCAGTCGCATGACGCAGAGGATCGCGGTGATCGCCGGTGATGGAGCAGGCCCGGAGGTGGTCGCGGAGGCGCGCAAGGCGGTCGACGCCCTTGGCCTCGACCTCACGTGGCACGACCTGCCGTGGGGGACGGACCACTACCACGAGCACGGCGCGATGATGCCGCCGGACGCGCTCGACACCGTCCGAGGCTACGACGCAATCCTGCTCGGCGCCGTGGGGCATCCGTCGGTGCCCGACCACGTCACGCTCTGGGGTCTGCTGCTGCCGCTGCGACAGGGACTCGACCTCTGGGCGAACCTCCGGCCGGCGCGCTTGCTCGACGGCGTGCCGTCGAAGCTGGAAGGGCGTCCCACGGTCGACATGCTTTTCGTCCGCGAGAACACGGAGGGCGAGTACTCGGGCGTCGGCGGGCGGGCTCACACGGGGCTCGAGCTCGAGGTTGGAATCGAGACGAGCGTGTTCACCCGCGCCGGAGTCCGGCGCGTCATCTCCTATGCGTTCGAGCTCGCCGAGCAGCGGCGCGGCGTCGTCACGAGCGCCACGAAGTCGAACGCGTCGCGCTACGGCTACGTGCTGTGGGACGAGATTGCGGAGGAAGTCGCGGCCGAGCATCCGGACGTGAAGCTCGAGCGCGTGCTCGTCGACGCGCTCGCCGCGCGCATGGTGAGCAGCCCGTCGGGTCTCGACGTCGTCGTCGCGTCGAACCTCTTCGGCGACGTCCTCACCGACATCGCCGCGGTGCTGCAGGGCGGCATGGGAATGGCGGCGAGCGCGAGCATCGCTCCCGGCTCCGA
>WNFZ01008553.1_pt1 | contig 15235 bp, 20 predicted proteins | sample 5400081 | NCBI WGS metagenome assembly WNFZ01 (sample SAMN13153365, study PRJNA577476) | soil metagenome | isolation source: 80 cm soil or saprolite under grassland replicate 1 | place: USA:California | collected 2016-06-15 | reverse complement strand
GACTCCCGCATCCAGCGGCACAGATACAGGACATCGCCGCCATTCACCAGCAGGGCGTCAGCCTCCTGGACCGCAGCTATCCAATACGCTTCTTTGATGCTGGGTAGGGCCGTGAGTTCCAGCACGCCCAAGGACTTCCAACCCAATTCGCACATGGGGTTGGCGGTTAATCCGCTGATGAACCGGTAGGCCATTGAAGGCCCGCCGGGGAAGGGGTAGATCGCAGTGGGAATGCAGAGGGCGCTGGACTCGGCAATCGGTTTGCCCAGGAGGTCAACTAACGCGTTGTGGATACTTGTGTTTTTGATGCCCGCCGACGTGAGAAGAAATTTCATGATGGTTTCCTTTCCGATCTATGGAGAGCCGAAGGGTAAGCGTTACTTACTGGCGGGAGGGACGAAGTAAAGCGATTTCAACGGAATACTTTGATCTAGGAAAACTACCCGACTGCCCGCAGGGCGTGCGGCCTGTGCTCGCTTGTCAATTGTTTGCTGTGTTAGGCGGCTTTGTTATATCTACTTATTCTCTACCTTCAAGTTCTTCAAGCGTCGGGCTCTGGAAGAACTCTATCCAGGTAATCATACTGTCTTCGGAAATGTGGAAGCTCTCCTGGGAAGGTTGCGAATTCCTGACCGCGAGCCGCCTCAGTAGCTCCTCTTTAGGCACTTCAAGAAAATGGACTTCACTACTGGCTCCAACGCGTTTCGCCCGCAGCCGGTAATCTTCGCGTTCTTCTCGTGCCCAAAAACCGAAATCGAGGATGACATTCGTTCCCAATTCCAACGCTCTGCTTGCGACGTTCCAAAGCATTGCCTCGATCAAACTATGTCGGGCATCATGTTCTGGCTCTTCCGCATCCTGACCAAAAAGAGCAACCTGCCACTCATCGGGCGTCAATCGAAGTGCTGACCGTTCCTGTTCAAGCTTCTTTGCAAGGGTCGTTTTCCCTGAACAAGGAAGTCCAACCATCAGATGAAGAGTTGCCAAACTTTTTACTCCTGAGGATCGTTTACAGGCCACCCAAAAATTTTTACTCCTGAGGATCGTTTAAAGGCCGCCCAAGGAGGCGTGTTAGCGACATTGTTAGGTAGCTCTTGCCTGCCGTGTTCGATAACGAAGGAAAATCTCGCCATTGCCAAAGCGGCGTTCGTCCAGAAGCTCAAGCTCCAATCGAACGTTGTCAGGGAGCGCTGGTTTGCCGCCTCCCACGATGATCGGTTTGATGAATAGTTGATACTCATCGATCAACCCTGCTCGAAACGCCTGGGCAGCCAGCTCAGCGCCACCGATGTGGATATCCTGTTGGACGCTCTCTTTCAGTCGTCGAATGGCTTCTGGCTCGAAGTTTCGCTCGATTTGCGTCTTGCGAGTGGATACAGCCTCCAACGTCCTGGAGTACACGATTTTGTCAGCTGCCTGCCAGACCTGTGCGAAGTCGCGCATGAGTGGAGACTGACCGGCTAGGTTGGGGTCGGTCTCCCAAACCATCATGCTCTCATACGTTCGCCGTCCGTAGAGATGAGTACCGTCTGCACGTATGAGGTTGGTGATAAATTGGAACACTTCCTCGCTTGGGTCTGTCCAGTCGAACTTACCATCCATATCCTCGATATAGCCGTCGAGTGACGTGTTCGTCGTGTAGATCAAGTGAGCCATACGGACCTCCATTTGTGAATAGTGCTATACGTTTTCTCGCAGAGGAAACGACCAAAGAAGCCGGTCAGGTAAGCTTTACGTGGCGAAAAAGCAGCGGCTGGCACAACTCCCTCGCGTCCTATCTCATACGCATAATGATGCGATCCAAAACCGATAATAATGACTTTTGGTTGTAACCGGTACGAAAATAGCGTTACGACGCAGGGATGGCGTAAGGTTCCCATTCCAGCAGATCGCCCTGCCGCCGGACATATCCCATGCCAGGGAATGGGAAGTGATAGGCCATCAATAGCAGGTTCTCGGATTCAGCCCGTTCCACCAGTGCGCGCCGAGTCGCAATGGCGGTATCGGGATCCTGCCAGTCAAAGGGCGCTCCATCCAGTGCGTTGAGTTGAATGGGCATGTGGATGGCATCGACGATGTGAAGCAACTGCGCCTCTCCAGACTCGATATGCACGGCGCGGTGTCCGGGCGAATGCCCCGGGGTTGGGACATAGTGAATTCCCGACTCAATGTCGGTTGTATCATCCATCAGGATCAATCGCTCGGCATAGGCCGCAAATGTTTGGCGGAGCCGGGCGGCATCCGGCGTATCCAGACCTGCGAGAATATCTTCACTCATCCAGTAGGCATGTTCCTGGGCTGGCACGACCAACCGTGCTTTGGGGAAGGTCGGGTTGCCCGCAGGGTTCTGCAGTCCTCCAATGTGATCTTGGTGGTAATGGCTGATCACCACCGTATCGATGGACTCTGGCGTGATGTTTTCCGCTTGCAGATGATCCAGCAAATGCCCGGGATCGTTCGGATCAGATTGCCCCATACCGCTGTCGATCAGTACCCGTTTCTCTCCAGTCTCCACCAGGAGAATATTCCGGCAGAAGGTCAACAGCCCAGGTAGGGCCCGAAACGCGGTAAGCATTCTTTCGGCATCGTCGGTAAACATATTCTGAATGTCGACTTCCGTAAGCGTCTCGATAACATCCGGAAGTGACACACACGAGAAATCACCCACACGAAAATGGACAGACTCAGCAGTCATCTCTCGATCCTCCTCAACAATAAATGATTGGTCCATCAGCAGACGGATCGCCTTGTGGGCGATCTTCAATTAGAACATCTGAGCTATTATAGCTCCCTTGCTTGTGACGTCAATATGCATTCGGTAATTTATCCCCCGGCCGGGTAGTGACCATTGAATATGAACAACACCAGGCGTTCAAACCCTTAGGGGTGCTCACTGGAGATCCAAAATCTACAGGGGCCACTCCCAATGATACCGAGCAGGATAATGGGGATGCCTGTATCGCAAATATTAGGCCGCGCGAACGATTGAAACGTTTGATAGGCGGCGTAATTCCATTTGTGGTCGCTCTTGCCGTTCTGGCCTGCCAGATCACGGCGGATGTGGATCGCCTGTGGCGACTTCCGTTGTTTATTCTCTTTGTAGCTGCTGTTTCAGGTTTCTTTCAATGGCGCGACAAGACCTGAGTGGGGCTGGCTTCGCGCAGTTTGCGCAATTTGACAGATGAGATAGAAAAGATCGAAGACGAGGCTGAACTTTCTCAGGTGCGACGGCAAGCACGTAAAGTGAACAGCAAGGCATTTCTGGCTGCCATCGTATTGACGCTGATCGCGCTTGCATTGCCGATGTAATTAGTTGCTCACTCGCCTGGGCGCCTTTGGAAAGTTCATTCAGAAAGGAGATCCGAGATGAATATTGCTTTATGGATCGTTCAAGTGCTGCTGGCGGCACTGTTTGGGTTTGCAGGTTTCTTACATGGCTATCAAATTGAAAAGGTAAAGGCACAATTCGCTTGGGCGAAAGATACACCGGTTCCTGTGTTGCGATTTGTCGGCACATCCGAAATTCTCGGAGCGTTGGGCATGATCCTGCCGATGGCAACGAACATTTTGCCCTGGCTGACGCCGTTGGCAGCAATTGGTTTTGCCATAATTCAGTTCCTGGCCTTGTTTACTGTCCATATCCCTCGCAAGGAGTATTTTGCGATACCAGTCAATGGCGTTCTTATGGCGCTGTCGTTATTTGAAGCGATTGGGCGCTGGTCTTTATTTACATAGCATTGGAACCAATGCACATAAAGCTGATATAGGCTAACCATTTCATTCCTGCGCGCTTAATACTTCAACCTCAAGAATTTTGACGAGTGCTCCGCGCGGCCAAACAACTGCCAACTCATTTACACTAGGAAAGGATAGAAAATCATGAGAATATTCTTGAATATTATCGCAGTATTACTGACCCTTGTAGGCGTAGGCTGGATCCTGCAGGGCATCAATGTTTTACCCGGCAGTATTATGTCGGGTCAGATTCAATGGGCAATTTATGGTGGTATCGCATTTGTAGGCGGAGTTGGGTTGCTTGTGTTTGTGAACCGACGTAAAGATTCATCAAGTAAAAAATGAATTTGTCCGGCAATTCGCAATTGATTTGGATCGAATGACAATGGGTATCGATTCATGAGAGCAAGTTCCGGCCGTAACAAGCAAGACCGGCTCATTACAAAACTGAATCGCCTCTGGAAAGACGAACAAGACCATGCTCTGCTTGCAAAGACTATCGATGCACTTAATACTCGTTATGACTTGACTGAGAAAATGTCAAAGGAATCTGGCGTCGAAGAGATCATCAAGCAAATGCTTGGAAGGTTGGCAAATTCATTTACGAGATTATCAAATATTCGAGATAAGAAGATTCTAGATATTGCCTGCGGTTCCAATACGAGCAAAGCTCCTTCAGCTCTTTTCATCAATACACCTTTCGGCAAGAAGACGATTGGTCGTCGAAGCAAAGGCTATACAGCCCAATTCGAACCGTGGTTCTGCCGAATTCTGTTTGAACTAAGCGCAGAGCCTGTCGGGATCGACTTTGGCGATCTGGAGTCTGAGCTCTTCGTGCATTATCGAGTCGATCTGGGAAAAATGGGAGCTTTAGATTTTCTGCCGGATCATTCATTCGATGCTGTTCAGGATAGCCGGCTGTTTGGCTCGCCCGAGTTCACGGCTCAATTACCGAATCAGACAGACCGTTTGAAGATCGCAAAGGAGATCAAACAGCAGGAACAGAGACTCCTCAAGGCAAATGGATTTGTTATTCATTCGGATGCCGACGCATTATTACAATAAGAAGTAAACGTGAACTCCACCAATGCTGATCGACGGACTGCACTACCAACATGTGGTATTCGAATACTCACCCCATCATCAATTTCGGACGACTGCGAAGCGTGCAAAGCATCCGCTAAATGCACAGACTGAATCTCCTCGCTCCCTGCTAAATCGGAAATCGTGCGCGCCAGCTTGAGGATACGGTGATAGGCTCGCGCCGATAGATTGAGCTGGCTCATCGCCGCCCGCATCAGGCTCTGGACCTCGTCTGGCAACCTGCAAAACTGCCGGATCTCTCCCACACGCATATCGGCATTGCAGACAATGTCGGAACTGTAATTAGAAAATCGCTTCGTTTGTATATCCCGCGCCGCTGGCACCCGAGCGCGAATAGATTCTGATGTTTCTCCCAGCCGATCGCTACTCCATTTTTCGTAATCCACACGGGGAACTTCTGTATGAATATCAATGCGGTCAAGGATAGGACCAGAGATCCGCTTCTGGTATTTGGTAACGACAGCAGACGCACACCCACAGGCTTTTTGTGGGTCGTTTCGCCAACCACAGAGGCAGGGATACACACAATCGGACATGTTTTTCGTGCTTGATAAAACACAATAGGGTGTTTTTGAGGGCAAATTTCGCAAATAGTAGGAGGGTCATACATCCGAATCTAGAATCCAGCGTGGCACATTGACAGAAATCCTGGTGCACAACCATATATTACTCTTGACAGAGAGAGCCGTTCGATTACAATTAATAAATAGACCGTCTGTTTATTATTCAAGGAGAAACAATGGCGCGAACTGTCAAGCCAGAAGAATATGCTTCGAAGCGCAAGGAAATCCTGGATGTGGCGCAGCGGCTTGTGCTAACCAAGGGATACGAGCAGATGGCGATTCGGGACATCTTAGAGGAGCTTCAAATCTCCAGTGGAGCATTCCATCATTACTTCAATTCGCGAGGCGCATTACTGGAAGCGCTTGCCGAGCGATTGCAGGAAGAGATGGAACAACGTGTTCTTCCTATTGCCCAAGATCCTAAATTGCCTGCTCTGGAAAAACTCAGGAACGCTTTAGCCACGATTTTGCGACGGGAAATCAATAGGGAGGCGGCAACACTTTTGATTGCGTTGTTGCGCATTTGGTTCACCGACGATAATGCTCTCATCCGCCAAAAGGTGGATGCAGCCAGGGTCAAACGGCTTGCACCGTTGCTGACTGAGATCGTCCGCCAGGGAATCCAGGAAGGCAGCTTCAGTCCAATCTCTCCTCATCTGATTGGCGAGCTGATCTTGTACCAAATCCAAGGACTTCAATATGCTCTTGCAAGTCGGCACGCCGCCTTTGAACTAGACGGCAATGTGCAGCAATACGTTGAAGCCGTCGTCGAAGTGTATGACGCCTACATGAATGCGATTGAGCGATTGCTGGGCGTTTCCTCCCCTTTTCTATATCGTACTGATGCCAGCGTGATCAAGGAAACGCTGGTCATCAATAAACAGATGACTTCCATCTCGAAAGGAGATTGAACATGGAATCCAACCCTAAAACCCAACGAGGTACTATGCAGTCGGGCCGCGTAACGACTGAAGGGGATAACCTTTACTATGAAGTACGTGGACAGGGAGAGCCATTGTTGATGATCGCCCCCGGCGGAGGGGATGGGTGGCAATATTCATACGTTGCGGATATTCTCGCGGATGAATACAAAGTCATCACATACGACCGCCGCGCCAATGCCCGCAGTACTATGAACGAGCCCCAGAATTTCGAGATTAGCCAGCAGAGCCGCGATGCGGTGGCTGTGCTGCGCGCTGTCGGCGAGACCTCGGCACTTGTTTTTGGCAACAGCAGTGCCGCAGTCATTGCGCTCGATATGGCGAAAACGCAGCCGCAGGCGGTCCGGGCACTCGTAGCGCATGAAGCGCCGCTTCCGCGCGTGCTTCCGAATGCCAGGAAGTGGCAACGTTTCTTTGCAAGCGTTTATTTGACGGCATTCCGCTTTGGCACATCACTGGCTGCGCTGCGCTTCATGCTTGGCACGGAGCTTCCGGTAATACAGATGATAAAAGCTACGGGAGGCATCAACAGTCACAGGAAGCAGAGCAGCGAACGCTACATCAGCGATCAGGATGCCGCCGAAGTACTAGTGAAGTGGGAGCTACTGCCCGTCACCAATTATTTGCCAGATTTCGAAAAAATCAAGCACAACGGTGTTAGAGTGTTTATCGCTGTCAGCAAATATGGTGTAGATAGAAAGGCATGGTACGCACAGGTGGCCCAAATCCTGGCGGAGAAGCTTGGCTGCGAGCTGTTGACTTTCCCCGGTCATCATGGCTCTTTTATGGATATGCCGGATGAATTTGCGGCCACGCTGCGCAGTGTGTTACACAAAGTGGAAGCAACATACCCATGAAATCTCACTTGCTTGGCGCGGATCTCTGCGAAGCGCTCTGCCGAGATGCTACCGGAGGTCTCCTCCGCTTTAGAATCAATACTTAGCTCAACATCAGCTTCGGACGACTGCGAAGCGTGCAGTGCATCGGCCAGATGCACAGATTGGATATCCTCACTCCCCACCAGATCCGCAATCGTGCGCGCAAGCTTCAGGATACGATGATATGCGCGCGCCGATAAGTTGAGCTGAGTCATCGCCGCCCGCATTAGGCGCTGACCTTCGTCCTGCAATTTGCAAAACTGCCGGATCTCCCCCACGCGCATGTCCGCATTGCAAACGATATCGGATAAGCCCTTATTTGAGGAACGCTTCCGTTGTATATCGCGGGCGGCTTGGACCCGCGCACGAATCAACTCACTGGTCTCCCCTACTCGATCTCCGCTCGATTTTTCGTAATCCACACGTGGAACTTCGATATGGATATCAATGCGGTCCAACAGGGGACCGGAGATCCGTTTCTGGTATTTGGTAACGACAGCAGGCGCACACCCACATGGGCAGGTTACCCTGGGTCAGCAGGAAGGGTAGTCCCACTGCTATTAGGAAAAGCAGAAGAGGAGGCACTCATAGGCAGCAACTGTTTACCTTGCTGCTCACAACCCAGATGCATCCCGGCGATGGTGTCTATCCAGGGATACATCCGCCACGCCTATCCTGTTTCATTCCAGTAACACAGCGTGCACTCAACCACGCCAAGGCGGGGTGGGTAGGACCCTTATCGAGAATGAACTATACTGGTACGTGAAATACCCCTGCAGGCCGGCAAACCTGTTGTCCTTTGGCTTATCCGCAAGCGAAACATCCGTTCCCTGCCAGGGTGCGCACGGCGCTCTCCTGCAGCCATACACTGTGACCGGCCGCAGCGCGTCCGTTTTTTATAGGGACCGTATATATTTATGACACGGAAAGAACATCGAACAAGATGGATAAGGAAAGCACACCTCTCCTGAAAACAAAACTCCATATCCCGCCACAGCGCGTAAATCTCGTAATTCGGCCGCGGCTGGTAGCGCGATTGGGAGAGGCGCTGCGCCATCAACACCGGCTCACGCTCATCTCGGCACGAGCTGGCTCCGGTAAGACAACGTTGGTGAGCGAGTGGTTGCATCAGCAGGAGCGACCCTCTGCATGGCTCTCGCTTGACGTGCATGACAACGATCCGTGGAGATTCTTTAGTTATCTGGTGGAGGCCTTGCGGCAACTGGATATAGGGATCAGCTATGGCGAGTTGGAGAACATTGATTTTGGAGAGGCTGATATCCTGATTACAGATTTGATCAATGACATAGCAACCAACGCAATCTCTTTTAACCTTGTCCTGGACGATTATCATCTCATCCAAAGCGATTGGATCCACAAGGTTATTGGATTCCTTATCGAGAACCAGCCACCTGAAATGCACCTGATCATCACCACTCGCGTGGATCCACCGTTGCCACTTGCCCAATTGCGTGGGCGTGGCCAACTTACTGAGATTCGGGATCGCGATCTACTTTTTACCGCGGGCGAGGCGGTCGAGTTTTTCAATGATGTGATGCAACTGAACCTACCGGCGAAGGCGGTTGCCACGATCGAACAACGGACAGAGGGTTGGGTTGCCGGATTGCAAATGGCGGCCCTCTCGGTGCAGGGTCACAAGCAAGGTGCTGATCTTGAGGCATTCATCGAAGCATTTGGCGGAACGAATCGGTTTATTCTGGATTATCTGATGGAAGAGGTGCTCAACCAGCAATCGGAGGCGATCCAGGATTTCTTAATTGAGACTTCCGTTCTGGAGCAAATGTGTGGGGACTTATGTAGCGCCGTGCGTTTCGATGAAATTGCGACTCATGACAGCCAGTCTATCTTGGTACAACTAGAGCGAAGGAATCTATTTGTAATCCCACTCGATGATGAACGACGGTGGTATCGCTTTCATCACCTGTTCGCCGACCTGCTCCAAAGCATCCTCAGACAGCGCCGATCCGTAGTGCAAATCCATGAACTCCATCGCCGCGCGAGCCAGTGGTATCAAAGTGAGGGATATCTAGGGGAGGCAATGAGTCATATCCTGAGTGCCCAGGATTTCGAACGGGCTGCATCCATGATCGATGAAAATATCATGGGTCTGGTTGATGTGTCCTTCCGCAACAAGACAACTCTCCTCCTGAAATGGATCGAGAAACTGCCCGAGGAAATTAGACACAACCGGCCCTGGCTCGATGTCTATCGTGCGAACCTGTTGGCTTTGAGCCTTCAACTAGATGAGGTCGAGCCGCTTCTGAATGAGGCGGAGAAGCAGGTCGATCCAAATTCTCCTCGAGCCGCGGATGTACTGGGACATGTTGCTGCCGTCCGTGCCTACACCGCAAATCTGCGCGGGGATACAGCGAACGCTATCGCGATGGCAGATCTTGTCAAAAAGTATCTACCAGGGGAGGAAAACCTGATTGCACGCGCTACAGCTGCCTATGCCCTCGAGGACACCTATTTCGCCGCGGATGATATGGAAAGCGCCAGCCAGGCATTGTTGGAGCTACTCAAGATCGGCGAAAAAGCCGGCCAAGTGATGATCATCGTACCCGCGTTGTCCGATTTGGCAGCCATCAAGAAAGCGCAGGGAAAGCTTCACGAGGCAGAAAAATTTTATGACAAAGCACATCAACAGTTGATAGAGCACAAGGCTTTGGATACGCGTGTGCGCTGCTGAGCAGCGCAGGCGATCAGGTGGATACAACTTGATTGGCGATCTCGCGCTGATGCGAATCCTTCAAGGGCGCTGTGATGTAGAGGGGGCCGTGAAAGCGCTACACGACGCTGAACAGGCTGTGAAAACCTATCCTTTCCAATTGGCATTGATGATCGAGTTCAAGACCGCACGAGTGATTCAGTGGTTGGCGATCGGCGATGTAGAGATGGCAAGCCGTTGGGCGGAGGAGTGCGCTGGCGGCTCAGAACAGGAACAAATCGCGCTGGTGCGGCTGCGCCTGGCGCAGGGTCGCGCGTCCGAGGCACAAAATATACTAGCCCAGCAGCGGTCGCTAGCAGAGACAGGCCGTCGTGGCGGCCGCTTGATCGAAATCCTGGCCTTGCAGTCCATTGCCCTGGATGTGCAAGGGAAGTCAGGCGAGGCAGAGGGGGTTCTAGTAGAGGCTATCTCTCTGGCCCGACCAGAAGGATACCGGCGCGTCTTTCTTGATCTGAAACAGCCTATGCATAAATTACTGGAACGATTAGCCAGGCGCAGCGCTGATGCTGGAGGAGCTATGCATGATCTTCTGAACGCCTTCCGGCAAGAGAGAGGCGCAGAGCATCCTCTGCTGTCATCCCCCGTGGAAATGCTGATCGATCCACTCAGCGGGCGCGAGTTGGAAGTTTTGCGGTTGCTCGCCGAAGGTCTCTCGAACAAGGAAATTGCCAACCGGCTGATTGTCGCTCCAGGCACGATCAAACAGCACTTGAAGAATATCTGTAGAAAGCTCGACGTGTCTGTCATTTCCATTTGTAGAATGACCTCCAATACATTTGAATTGGAGGTCGCTTTGCTCTTTCATCGATTTCATCGATGGCTCTATCAAGGGGGACATCCTAACGCGATGGCCCGCGCCCTCAACCGGGGCTGGGCGGCTGTACACTCCCTTGGCATTGCCCCAAACTATCTGGTCACATTGGAAGTTGTGGGCCGACGCTCGGGCCGCACGATCTCATTTCCGCTCGCCATGGTCCTCTCGGATGGCGAGCGTTATCTCGTCTCGATGCTTGGCACGGACGCAGCATGGGTTCGCAATCTACAGGCGGCGAACGGTCAGGCTATGCTGCACCACGGACGAACCGAACAAGTGCTGCTTGAAGAGGTGGCGGCAGGAAAACGCGCTCCGGTGTTGAAAGCCTATTTGCGCCTTGCGCCCGGCGCACGACCACACATCCCAATCGATAAGGATGCGCCGCTTGAGGAGTTCGAGTCAATTGTCAAGCAAATCCCCGTCTTCCGCGTGGCATCCAGTCGGACGATATAAGTTAAGAGGGAACGTAGATGCAAAACAAATCTGAAACTTCTGTTTTACCCTTTTTTGTACTCATATTCGTACTTTCTATTCCGTTTTGGCTTTTAGGAGTCATCCGTCCAATCGAATTACTTCCCGGTCTTCCTATTAGTGCACTGGGAGCATTCACTCCGGCACTGGCGGCGCTGATTCTCAATTACAAAAATAGTGGGCTCTCAAGTGTTATTCAGCTTCTACAGCGATCTTTTGATTTCAAGCGAATTAAGAACAAGGTTTGGTTTCTCTTCATCTTATTGATCAATCCAGCCATCGCTGTTTTTGCTTATGGGATCATGCACGCGGCCTGGGTATCAATTCCAAATCCCACGCCGTTGACTCTCCTCGTTTTCCCACTATTTATCCTGCTCTTTATTGCTGCATTGGGAGAGGAAATCGGCTGGATTGGTTACGCCACAGAACCACTTCAGCGGCGCTGGGGAACTCTCACTGCCGGTCTATTGCTCGGAACAGTTTGGGTGGTTTTTCATTTTGTACCGCTCACTCGGGCCCATCGTTCGGCCGAGTGGATTGCCTGGTGGTCTCTCGGCACGATCTCCTATCGACTGATCATGAGTTGGCTCTACGTCCATTCCGGGAGGAGCCTATTTGGTGCTGCGGTCTTCCATACCATGATCAATTTGTCCTGGCAGCTATTTCCCGTCAATGGCTCGCACTACGATCCTCGAATTTTCAGCCTCATCACATTCGCGTTTGCAATCGCGCTCTATGCTAGTGAGCGGTTTCTACTCAGGCGCCACAGAACATTCACAAATTTTCAAACAAGGAGTTCCCAATGAAAAAACTTTTAAAAGGCTGCACGATCCTGCTTGGCGCAGGGATGGGTCTGCTTTTACTGGCAGGTTTCATTCTGTATGCGATCGGCATGCAAAAATTGACAAAGTCTTATCCAAACGTCCTGGTGAAAGCGATCTCGATTCCTACCGACGCGGCCGCGATTGCCCGCGGCGGACACATTGCGATGACCTGGTCGTGTACCTATTGTCATGGGGACGATCTGAGCGGCAAACTCGTTGAAAATGATTCCTTCTTGGGGACAATCCCCGGCCCGAACCTGACCTCTGGCCAGGGTGGAATTGCCAAATCCTACACCGATATTGATTGGATCCGCGCTATTCGGCATGGCGTCAAGCCAGATGGTCGAGTCGAAATCAGAATGAACAATTACTACACCCTGAGTGATCAGGACCTTGGCGACTTGATTGCCTATCTCAAACAAATTCCACCCGTTGATTCAGACCTTCCGAAGCTGCACATCGGACCGATTCTGGCCCTCGCCCCGGCATTGGGAGAGTGGGTGCCCGCCGCAGAACAGATCGATCACGCCGCGCCACGTCCCGCGGACCCGGCGCCCGCTGCAACAGTCGAATACGGCAGCCATCTTTCTGTCATTTGCACGGAATGCCATAGCACGTCCGTCAGCAGCAAATTAGAGGGCTGGAATCAGGAGGACTTTTTCCGAATGATGCAAACTGGAGTCTTACCGGATGGGACACCTCTTGGGACAGGAATGCCTTCTTACGGCGAGATGAACGAGACAGAATTGACCGCGCTGTGGCTGTACTTTCAAACTGCCAGGGTGCCGAGGGAATCCCAAAAGTAATTACAGAGTGCCCCTCAATTATCTAAACTTGAAATTTGAATTCCAGCCTGCAAAAACCTTTTTCACCACAAAGGCTTGTATTGAGCCTGTCGAAATGACACAAAGTGCACAAAGGAATTCTCAAAGGTTCACTTGAATATCTGAAAGTCTGGCTTGCCTGACCTTAAAAACCTTAGCGTGCTTCGCGGTGCAAAGACTTTTTTGCAGTAGAGTCAAAGTTTAGTTACGCATGTAGAACATGCGTGAGACAAGCGGTAAACAGGGCATCTCATGAAAACAATTGACGATCTCGTACAGGGATTTCTCGTGCAGAAGGTTATGGCCGTTGTGGGAGTTTCGGATCGACGCGCGACAGGCTGCAATCAGAATTACAAAATATTCATGCAGCAAAGAAGATCGTTTGTTTGGAGAGAGTTAAATGTCTAACGAGAAGGTGATCGAAGGGACTCTGTACTTTATCAAGGTCAAGGGCAATCTGGATCCAAAGTGGGCCGATTGGTTCGAGGGGTTTGTGCTGGCATCAAGTGGCGATGGCGAGACGCTTCTCAGCGGCAGGGTTGCAGATCAAGCAGCCCTACATGGCATCCTGGATAGGATCAATAATTTGGGGCTGTCCCTGGTCCTGGTGGCACAGATAGACCATCCTTATAGCGGTATGCGTTGTCCAATGTGCGGACAGTACACAGGCTTCACAGCAGAATCATGAATAAAATTGAGATAGTAGCTTATCTCTGGAGGATTTCATCATGACAACGGAAAACACTGGCAATTATCAAAAGTCCAAACCGCCAGGAAGGAGAATGCGATGAACATTCAAATACTGATGATGATGTTTCCGGTTGTATTCATGTTCCATGATTTTGAGGAGTTGTGCTTTCTGGAAAGTTGGATAAGAAAAAATGCCGATGATATTAGGAATAAGTTCACTGGGAAAATATGGATCGGATTGGAGGGCTATTCAACATCCGCTTTGGGAATCACAATCATGATGATGTTTCTGTTCGTTTCATTAACGTCGATTCTGTCTGTGATATTTAATCTATATACGTTATTCGCCGCTGCAATGATCGTTTTTACGACTCACAATCTTTTTCATATCATTCAACCGACCCTATTAAGACGGTATGTGTCGGCCATGGGGTCCTCAATCGTCACCCTCCCATATTCCTTATATGTTCTGCGCTATATGAATCAGCTTAATCTTTTTATTTGGAGAGATGCTGTCATTTATTCGATGCTATTTGGCGCATTAACATTCATATACCTGGGAGTAGCAGGACGAATTGGGTTTTGGGTCGATCAGCGGTTTAATCGTTATTGAGATGAGACGAATGGGCGCTCCGTGACAAAATTTCTTTTCACCACACTTCCCACAAATGATCTTGGCCTGTTGACTCGGTCGCTGCCGATTGCTCAGGAATTGGCAGCAGATGAAGCAGGGATTTACTGGGGTGTAAAATGAGCCGGGCGGATTTATATCCATAGACAATCAACCACACTTGACGCTTGTTTCATTACCCCATCATCAATTTCGGGCGATATTGCAGCGCCTCCGCCAGATGCACCGACTGGATCTCTTCACACCCCGCCAAGTCCGCAATCGTGCGCGCGAGCTTCAACACGCGATGATAAGCCCGCGCCGATAAATTGAGCTGTGTCATGCACAGCACGATGTCGCCGCCCGCATCAGGCTCTGTCCTTCTTCCTGCAATTTGCAGAATTGCCGTATCTCCCCCACACGCATGTCGGCATTGCAAATAATATCGGTGGAAGAGCCGTTATTCGATAGTCGAGACTCGGGATTCTTGAAGCGAACTTGTTGAATATTGCGCGCAGCTTGAACACGTGCTCGAATCGCATCAGATGACTCACCCACTCGATCTCCACTCAACTTCTCATAATCCACGCGCGGCACTTCGATGTGGATGTCAATGCGATCCAGCAACGGACCCAAGATCCGCTTTTGATATTTTGTGACGAGGGCATAGGCACAGGTACAAGGCTTTTGTGAGTCCCCATAATAGCCACAAGGGCAGGGATTCATTGCAGCAATGAGCGAAAAATATCAGTTCACAAGACAAACGTAGAGGAATTAGTCCTAGAAGCTGCAACGTCCGGGTTATGAGTTGTGGTCCTGTAAACATATAGCCGCAGGCTGATAATATTACGATTTTGCGTGCTTTCCACCGTGACGATATAATCACCCCGTTCATTTGTTTCCACGTGGATGACGTCCACTCCAGGTATATCCAAAGGAAATGTAATCAAGTTCCGTGATTTGAGACCCTGATGATTTGACACGCTCTTATCTCCGCAATTTTTCTTCAGTTATACACCCCCAGATGTGGGG
>WNFZ01006370.1_pt1 | contig 15245 bp, 15 predicted proteins | sample 5400081 | NCBI WGS metagenome assembly WNFZ01 (sample SAMN13153365, study PRJNA577476) | soil metagenome | isolation source: 80 cm soil or saprolite under grassland replicate 1 | place: USA:California | collected 2016-06-15 | reverse complement strand
GGATAGCCGCGGTTGATCGGGACTTCCTTGAAGTCCCAGCCGTCGGCGTATTCGCCGCGCGGGTCGCAGACGGTGACGTGATAGTCGAGCGCCTGCGCCATCTGGGCAAGATACCGGGTCACCTGCCCGGCGCCGATCACGAGCAGACGCCAGCGCGGGCCGTGCACGGTTTTCAGGATCCTGCCGTCGAACTCGAGCAGATCCGACCACTTGCCCGGCTCGATGCGCACTTTCCCGGTTTCCATGTCCAGAAAACGCGCCGCGAGCTCGTGGCGCTCGATCACCCCGAGCAAATCCTTTAGCTTCGATTCCTTGCCGATCGGCTCCAGCACGATCTGCAGCGTGCCGCCGCACGGCAACCCGAAACGCGTCGCCTGTTCCTGGGTCACGCCGTAGGTCGTGACCTCGGGCTTGTCCGCGGCGATGGCCCTCGCCTTGACCTTGTCGATCAGATCGTCCTCGACGCAGCCCCCGGAGACCGATCCCATCACCTGGCCGTCGTCGCGGATGACGAGCATCGCGCCCACCGGGCGCGGCGCCGAGCCCCAGGTGTGCACCACCGTGCCCAAGGTGGCGCGGTGGCCGGCTTCGGCCCATTTCAATGCGCTGCGCACTACTTCGAGATCGACGCTGTCCACGGGAAATCCTTGTCTCCGACGAAGCTTCGGGAAATATTACTGAATGCTAACAAACCATTATACGCAATAGCGTAGACCCCGCTTAAGCTTGGGTCAAGCGCGAGCGGATTCAAGCTCTTATTGATTGCCGCGCGGGCATGGTCTAGGATTTCTCCCCGGTCCACGGAGCGTCAACTCCCTTGAAAAACAAATCTGTCGAGGCGCCTTTTTCGCCGAAGAATTTGTCCTTACGCCATCCAAGAAGAAGTTCAACCCACCCCGAAGGAGTCGAATCATGACCGTCAAGGTCTCCCTGACCGTCAACGGCAAACCCGCAAGCGCCGAAGTCGAGGAGCGGACTCTGCTCGTGAATTTCATCCGCGACAACCTGCGCCTGACCGGCACCCACGTCGGCTGCGACACCGCCCAGTGCGGCGCCTGCACCATCCACATGAACGGCCGCGCGGTGAAGTCGTGCAACATGCTGGCGATGCAGGCCGAGGGGGCCGAGCTCGTCACCATCGAAGGCATCGCCAAGGCGGACGGGACGCTCCACCCGATGCAGGAGGCGTTCCGCCAGCACCACGGCCTGCAGTGCGGTTTCTGCACTCCCGGCATGGTCATGAGCGCGATCGACCTGGTGAAAAACTTCCCCGACCCCAGCGAGGAAGTGATCCGCGAGCAGCTCGACGGAAACCTCTGCCGCTGCACCGGCTATCACAACATCGTCAAGGCGATCAAAGCCGCTTCGCAAACCATGAGGGGATGAGCATGGGCGCAACGACCTATATCGGCGCTTCGATCAAGCGCAAAGAGGACTATCGCTTTCTTATCGGCGCGGGCAGCTACACCGACGACGTCGCCCTCCCCGGCCAGACCCACGCGTATTTCGTGCGCTCGCCGCACGCCCACGCCAAGATCAAGTCGATCAGGAAGGACAAGGCGCTTAAGGCACCCGGAGTCATAGCCGTATTCACCGGCGACGATCTTGCCGGGGCCAAGGTCAACGGCCTGCCCTGCGGCTGGCTCATCACCGGCGTGAACGGCCAGCCGATGAAGGAGCCGCCGCATCCCTGCCTCGCCCAAGGCAAGGCGCGCTACGTCGGCGACCACGTCGCCATCGTGATCGCGGAGACCTACAGCCAGGCGCGCGACGCCGCGGAGCTCGTCAAAGTTGACTACGAGGAGCTGCCGGCAGTCGTGCGCGCGAGCGAGGCGCGCGCGAAAGGCGCTCCCGTCGTGCACGACATCGCCCCCGACAACACCTGCTACGTCTGGGGGCTCGGCGACAAGGCGAAGGTGGATCAGGCCTTTGCCGGCGCGGCGCACGTCACTACCCTCGAGTTCGTCAACAACCGACTCATCCCCAACGCGATCGAGCCGCGCGCGGCGAACGCCGCCTACTCGCGCGCCGACGACAGCTACACGCTTTACGTCGCCAACCAGAACCCGCACGTCGAGCGGCTGCTCATGACCGCGTTCGTGCTGGGGCTGCCCGAGCACAAGGTGCGCGTGGTCGCGCCCGACGTCGGCGGCGGCTTCGGCTCGAAGATCTACCTCTACGCCGAGGACGTGGTGTGCACCTGGGCATCGAAGAGAATCAACCGCCCGGTGAAATGGACGGCGGACCGGAGCGAATCCTTTGTCTCCGACGCGCACGGCCGCGATCACGTGACCAAGGCCGAGCTCGCGCTCGACCGGGACGGCAGGTTCCTCGCGATGCGCGTGACCACCACCGCGAACATGGGCGCGTACCTCTCCACTTTCGCCTCGTGCATCCCGACCATCCTCTATGCCACGCTGCTCGCCGGGCAGTACACGACGCCCGCGATCTACGCCGAAGTCACGGCGGTATTCACCAACACCGCGCCGGTGGACGCCTACCGAGGCGCGGGGCGGCCCGAGGCGACCTACGTCGTCGAGCGGCTGGTCGAGACCGCGGCGCGCGAAATGAAGATGAATCCGGGCGAAATCCGCCGGCGCAACTTCATCAAAAATTTCCCTTATCAGACGCCGGTCGCGCTCCTGTACGACACCGGCAACTACGAAGCGACGCTCGCCGAAGCGCTGAAGGTCGCCGATGTCGCCGGCTTCCCGGGACGAAAGGCCGAGGCGGCGAGGCGCGGCAAGCTGCGCGGCCTGGGCTACTGCTGCTACATCGAGGCCTGCGGAATCGCGCCCTCGAACGTCGCCGGAGCGCTCGGCGCGCGCGCGGGCCTCTTCGAGGCCGGAGAAGTCCGCGTGCATCCGACCGGCAAGGTGACGGTGTTTACCGGCTCGCACTCCCACGGCCAGGGACACGAGACCACTTTCGGGCAGGTGGTGGCCGACCGCCTCGGCATCCCGATCGAGGACATCGACATCGTCCACGGCGACACCGGAAAGATCCTCTTCGGCATGGGCACCTACGGCTCGCGCTCGATCGCGGTCGGGGGAACCGCCATCGTGAAGGCAGTGGACAAGATCGTCGCCAAGGGCAAGAAGATCGCGGCTCACTTGATGGAAGCGGCCGAGGCCGACATCGAGTTCGAGGACGGCGCGTTCGTCGTAAAAGGCACCGACAAGAAAAAAGCGTTCGCCGAAGTGTCGCTCGCCGCTTACGTCCCGCACAACTACCCGCTCGACAAGCTCGAGCCCGGCCTGAACGAGAACGCCTTCTACGATCCAGCCAACTTCACTTTCCCCGCCGGGAGCCATATCTGCGAAGTGGAAGTCGATCCCGACACCGGCAGCGTGAAGATCGTCAACTTCACCGCGGTGGACGACTTCGGCAAGATCATCAACCCGATGATCGTCGAGGGCCAGGTGCACGGCGGGCTCACGCAAGGGATAGGCCAGGCGCTCACCGAGGGCTGCCACTACGACAAGGACTCCGGCCAGCTCGTCACCGGGTCGTATCTCGACTACTGCGTGCCGCGCGCGGACGACGTTCCGACGTTCAAGGTGGGCACCAAGGAAACTCCCTGCACTCACAATCCGCTCGGCGTGAAGGGCTGCGGCGAGGCGGGTGCGATCGGCGCGCCCGCTGCGGTGATGAACGCGCTCACCGATGCGCTGGGCGTCAAGGACCTCGAGATGCCGGCGACACCGCAGAGGATCTGGCGCGCCTGCCAGGACGGCAAAATGAGGAAAGCCGCGTAAGCAAGGAGAGAAAAACATGTACTCGTTCAACTACCAAAGAGCAAAATCGGTCGACGACGCGGCCAAGGTGATCGCGAAGAACGCGGAGGCCAAGCTGCTCGCCGGCGGGCAGAGCCTGATCGCGGCGATGAAGCTGCGGCTCGCGAAACCCTCCGATCTCGTCGATCTCGGCACGGTCAAGGGCCTGTCGGGCATCAAGGCCGACAGCAAGGCCGTCACGGTCGGCGCGATGACGCGCCACGCCGAGGTGGCGGCTTCCGCCGCGGTGAAAAAGGCGATCCCCGCGCTCGCGAGCCTCGCCGGAGGCATCGGCGACCGCATGGTGCGCAACATGGGGACGATCGGCGGGTCGCTCGCCAACAACGACCCGGCCGCCGATTACCCGGCGGGCGTGCTCGGGCTCGGGGCCACCATCGTCACCAACAAGCGCAAGATCGCGGCCGACGATTTCTTCAAAGGGCTTTACGAGACCGCGCTCGGCAAAAGCGAGATCATCACGCAGGTGTCCTTCCCGATACCGAAACGCGCCGCCTACATGAAGTTCAAGAACCCGGCGTCGCGCTACGCGATCGTCGGCGTGTTCGTCGCCGATTTCGGTTCGAGCGTGCGCGTGGCGGTGACCGGAGCCGGCCCGTGCGCGTTTCGCGTGGCGCAGATGGAAAAAGCGCTCGCCGCGAAGTTCGCGCCCGAGTCGGTGGCGGACATCAAGATTCCGGAGAAAGGCCTCAACTCCGATCTGCACGCGAAGGCCGACTATCGTGCGCACCTCATCACGGTAATGGCCAGACGCGCAGTCGAAGCCGCGATAAAATAGAACATCCGGGAGTCCCCGGTTCCCGGGGCCCGCGCGCCGTCCTCGCGGCGGCGTGAACAGTCGGGGATCAAATTCTCCCGGACCCGATCTCGAGGGTTGATCGCCTCGAGGGGGATCCCCGCCGGCCCTCCCCCAAAAATCCCTTGGGGGAGGGCTTTTTATCCTCTTTGTCGATTGGGCTGGCATAATTCGCGGATGAGCGCCTTCCCGAAGTCGATCGACGACACCCTCGCCCTGCTTGCGCGCGCCGACTACGTCGCCGAGCGCAGTCTCGCGACGGCGGTTTTCCTCGCTCTCAAGATGGGCCGGCCGCTGTTCCTCGAAGGCGAAGCTGGCGTCGGCAAGACCGAGATCGCAAAAGTGCTCGCCGGCGGCTTAGGCCGGACGCTCGTGCGCCTGCAGTGCTATGAAGGCCTAGACATCGCCTCCGCCGTATACGAATGGAACTATTCGCGCCAGATGATCGAGATAAGGCTGGCGGAATCGCAAGGGGCTTCCCGTGACGCCGTCGCGAAGGACATTTTCTCCGAGCGCTTTCTCGTCAAGCGGCCGCTGATGCAGGCGCTCGAAGGAGCGCCGGGCGCCGCGCCGGTGCTGCTGATCGACGAGCTGGACCGGACCGACGAGCCGTTCGAAGCCTATCTTCTGGAAGTGCTGTCGGATTTCCAGATCACGATCCCCGAGATCGGCACGGTCAAGGCCAAGGAACCGCCGATCGTCGTGCTCACCTCCAACCGCACGCGCGAGATCCACGACGCCATCAAGCGCCGCTGCTTCTATCACTGGGTGGATTACCCGGACGCCGCCCGCGAGCTCGAGATCGTGAAGCGCAAGGCGCCGGAAGCCGCCGAACGGCTCTCGCGCGAAGTCGTGGCCTTCGTGCAGCGCCTGCGCAAGATGGATCTCTTCAAGCTGCCCGGCGTCGCCGAGACCCTCGACTGGTCGAAGGCGCTCATCGCGCTCGACAAGATGACGCTCGACCCCCAGACGGTCAACGACACCCTCGGCGCCCTGCTCAAGTACCAGGACGACATCACGCAGGTGCGGGGAAGCGAAGCGGAAAAGCTGCTCGCGGAAGTCAGGGCGGAGCTCGCCGCCGCCTAGATCGCCGCGGTGAAGAATATTCCGGGAATCGCCTCGCTCGAGGCGGCCGATCTCCAGTGCACTCGCGGCGAGCGCACGCTGTTCAATGGTCTTGGGTTCGCGCTGCGCGGCGGCGAGCTGTTGCGCATCGGCGGGGCCAACGGCTCCGGCAAGACCAGCCTCCTGCGGATCGCGTGCGGGCTGCTCGAGCCGACGCGCGGTGAAGTGCGCTGGGCGGGCGAGAATATCCGGCGGCTGCAGGAGGAATTCTGGCGGCGGCTCGTCTACGTGGGACACGCCAATGCGATCAAGGATGACCTGACCGCCGCCGAGAACCTGCACGTGGCGTGCACGCTCGCCGGTGTCCGGGCGCAGCCCGCGCGGATCGGCGAGGCGCTCGACCGGCTCGGCCTTTCCGGTTGCGAGAATCTGCCCGCGCGGGTGCTGTCGCAGGGGCAGCGCCGCCGAACGGCTCTTGCGCGGCTCGCCTTGAGCGAGGCGGTGCCGCTGTGGATCCTGGATGAGCCGTTTGCCGCGCTCGACGCCGCCGCGATCGACTGCGTGCAGCGCCTGATCGCCGAGCACGTTTCGCGGGGCGCCGCGGTGATCCTCACGACGCACCTCGAGGCGGGAATCGCCGCGACGCTGCGCATCGATCTCGAGGCGAGCTGACATGATGGCGGCGCTGCGCTGCGTGATCCATCGCGACCTGCTGCTCGCCGTGCGGCGCAGCTCCGACGTGCTCACGGTGCTGCTGTTCTTCGTAATCGTGGCGAGCCTGTTTCCGCTGGGCGTGGGGCCCGATCCGGCGCTCCTGCGCGCGATCGCCCCGGGAGTCATCTGGGTCGCGGCGCTGCTCGCATCGATGCTCGCGCTCAACCGGATGTTCGCCTCCGATCACGCGGACGGGACGCTCGAGCAGATGCTGCTCGGCGCCATTCCTCTTGGAATGAGCGTCGCGGCAAAGGTGCTCGCTCACTGGCTCGTATCCGGCCTGCCGCTCGTCCTGATCTCACCCGTTTTGGCGCTACAATTTGATTTTCCTCAAGAGTCCCTCTGGACATTGACACTATCCTTGGCCCTCGGAACGCCGGTCCTCGGCCTGATCGGCGCGATCGGCGCGGCGCTGACTCTGGGATTGCGGGGCGCCGGGGCGCTGCTCTCGCTGCTGGTGCTTCCGTTGTACGTTCCGGTTCTCATCATCGGAGCGGGCGCAGCTGAAAGCGCCGTCTCGGGCCTCGGCGGGCAGGCGCAGCTGCTGCTGCTCGGCGCGCTGCTCGTGTTGGCGGGGGCCTTCGCGCCCTGGGCGGCGGCGGTGGCGCTGCGCATTTCATCGGAGTGAATTGAGCGATATTGCATGAGCGTCAACTGGTTCAAGTACTCCTCGCCCCAGACTTTTTTTCCTCTGGCGGGAAAGCTCGCGTTCTGGTTCGGCGCCCTGGCGTTCCTCGCGTGCGCCGCGGGCCTGTATATCGGTTTTTTCCGCGCGCCTACCGACGCGCAGCAGGGCGAGGCCTATCGCATCATCTTCATCCACGTCCCGGCGGCCTGGATGTCGATGTTCCTGTATCTGGTCATGGCCTTCTGGGCCGGGTTGGGGCTCGCGTTCAACACCCGGCTCTCGGGAATGATGGCGAGCGCGATCGCCCCGACCGGCGCGCTTTTCACGTTTCTTGCCCTCTGGACCGGCTCGCTGTGGGGCAAACCCACCTGGGGCACCTGGTGGGTCTGGGACGCGCGGCTTACATCGGAGCTGATTTTGCTGTTTCTATATTTCGGCTTCATGGCGCTGCAGGCGGCGATCGACGATCCGCGCCGCGCCGACAAGGCGGGAGCGGTGCTCGCGCTCGTCGGCGTGGTCAACATCCCGATCATCTACTTTTCCGTCAAATGGTGGAACACGCTGCACCAGGGCGCTTCGGTCAGCCTCACCAGGGCGCCGACGATGGCGGCGACGATGCTCGCCGGCATGATCGTCATGGCGCTCGGGTTCTGGTTCTACAGCATCGCTCTAGCGCTCATGCGCGCGCGCTGCATCATGCTCGAGCGCGAACGCGCGAGCGAGTGGGCGGTCGAATACGCGAGAGGGTCCGCATGAGCTGGGGAAGCTGGGACAATTTTCTCGCGATGGGCGGCTATGCGTTCTACGTGTGGGGTTCCTATCTCGCGGCGCTCGGCCTCGTGATCGCGGAGATCGCGCTGCTCGCGCTGCGCAAGCGCAGCGTCCTCGTGCGCCTCCGCGCCGGAAGGCAAGGCGGCCGGTGAAGCCCAGGCACAAGCGGCTGGCGATGATCGCGGGCGGCCTCGCCGCGCTCGGCGTGGCGGCGGCCTTCGTGCTCGCCGCCTTCCGGGAAAATCTCGTGTTCTTCTTCACGCCGTCGCAGGTCGCCGCGAAAGAGGTGCCGCAGGGGCGCGCGTTCCGCGTCGGCGGGATGGTCACCCCCGGCAGCGTGAAGCGCCAGCCGGACGGCGTCACCGTCCAATTCGTCGTCACCGACACGGCGAAGAACGTCCCGGTCGTGTACCGCGGCCTCCTCCCGGACCTGTTCCGCGAGGGCAAGGGCGTGGTGACTCAAGGCAAGCTCGGCGCTGACGGCGTCTTCTACGCGAGCGAGGTGCTCGCCAAGCACGACGAGAATTACATGCCGCCCGCGGCGGCGGACGCGATCAAGCAGGCGAAGTCCATCAACGAAAAGGCGGCGCACACCCTGGTGATCCAGGGCGCCGGCCGCAAATGATCCCCGAGATCGGTCAACTCGCTCTCACCCTCGCGCTCACCCTTGCGATCGCGCAGGCCTGGCTCGGGCTCGCCGGCGCCGCGCGCGGCGACGGCGTATGGATGCGCGCCGCGCGGCCCGCGGCCCGCGGGCAGTTTGTGTTCGTGGCCATCGCCTTCGGCTGTCTTACCTATGCTTTCGTCGCAAACGATTTCACCGTGGGCTACGTCGCGTCCAATTCCAATTCGGCGCTGCCCCTCGCCTACCGCGTCTCGGGCGTATGGGGCGGGCACGAGGGCTCGATCCTCCTGTGGATCATGATGCTGTGCGTCTGGACGTTGGGGGTGACGCTCTTCAGCCGCCAGCTCCCCGACGACATGGTGGCGCGGGTGCTGGGGGTGATGGGCCTGGTCAGTACCGGATTCCTCCTATTCGTCCTGTTTACCTCGAATCCTTTCGTGCGAGTCTTCCCGGCGCCCGCCGACGGCCGCGACCTGAATCCGCTGCTGCAAGATCCGGGAATGGTGCTGCATCCGCCGATGCTCTACATGGGCTATGTCGGCTTTTCCATCGCCTTTTCTTTCGCCGTCGCGGCGCTCCTTTCCGGGCGGCTCGATGCGGCGTGGGCGCGCTGGTCGCGCCCGTGGACCACCGCGGCGTGGGCGTTTCTCACCGTGGGCATAGCGCTCGGCAGCGGCTGGGCGTACTACGAGCTCGGCTGGGGCGGGTGGTGGTTCTGGGATCCGGTAGAGAACGCCTCGTTCATGCCGTGGCTGGTCGGGACCGCGCTGATCCATTCGCTCGCGGTAACGGAGAAGCGCGGCGCGTTCCGAAGCTGGACGGTGCTGCTCGCCATCCTCGCCTTTGCCCTGAGCCTGCTCGGCACGTTCCTGGTGCGCTCCGGGGTCCTGACTTCCGTCCACGCCTTCGCGACCGATCCCACGCGCGGCATCTTCATACTCGCGCTTCTGGTCGTCGTGATCGGCGGATCGCTGCTGCTCTACGTGTGGCGCGCGCCGCGGATCGGCCTGGGCGGAGGATTCGAGCCGCTTTCGCGCGAGTCGATGCTGCTCGCAAACAACGTGATGTTCGCCGCGGCGGCGGGCTCGGTGCTGCTCGGAACGCTCTATCCGCTCGCGCTCGACGCGTCGGGCCTGGGCAAGATCTCGGTCGGACCGCCGTACTTCGAGACGGTTTTCGTGCCGCTCATGGCGCCTGCGCTGTTTCTGATGGGAGTCGGCCCGCTCGCTCGCTGGAAAAAGGCGAGCATTCCCGATCTCGCGGCGCGGCTGCGCTGGGCTTTCGCGGCGAGTCTCGCTGCGGGGCTCGTGCTTCCGTTCGCGATGGGACGCTGGAGCGCGCTGGTCGCGTTCGGGCTGCTGCTCGCGGCATGGGTCGCCGCGAGCGGCGTCGTTCAGTTGTACGAAAAGATCAGGAGCGCGGCGGGCGGGACGAGCGCATGGGCCCGGCTGCGCAGCACGCCGCGCGCGACCTACGGGATGTTGCTCGCGCACTTCGGCGTGGCCGTGTTCGTTACCGGAGTGACGCTGGTGAAGGGCTACGACAGCGAGCGTGACGTGCGCATGGAGCCGGGCGATACGGTCGAGCTCGGCGGCTACACGTTCCGCCTCGACGGCGTGAGGGACGTGCAGGGCCCGAATTACATCGCCGCTCGCGCCCAAATTCAAGTCGACAAGAACGGGCGCGCAGTCACGACGCTTTATCCGGAGAAGCGCATCTACACGGTGCAGAACATGCCGATGACGGAAGCCGCGATCGATCCCGGCTTCACGCGCGACCTGTACGTGTCGCTCGGCGATGCAGTCAGCGCGACGGCCTGGATCGTGCGCGTGCAGCACAAGCCGTTCGTCGACTGGATCTGGGGAGGATGCCTTCTCATGGCGCTCGGCGGCGCGGTCGCCGCGAGCGACCGGCGCTACCGGGTCGCGGCGAGGCGATCGCAGGAGCAATACGCGGCGGCGCCCGCCGCTCCGTGACCGCGATGAGCTAACGATGGTGCGCATACCGCTCTATTGTCACGGGCTCACGCTCAACCCGCGCGAGGTTCCCTCGCCGCTCATCGGCAAGCCCGCGCCGCACTTCGAATTGCCGCAGCTGCACCAGGCGGCGAAGACTTTCACGGAAAAGGACATGCTCGGCCGCGTCTGGATGCTCAATGTCTGGGCCTCCTGGTGCGTCACCTGCCGCGAGGAACACCCCGTGCTGCTCGACCTCGCGAAAAGCGGGTCGGTTCCGCTCTACGGGCTCAACTACAAGGACAAGCGCGAAGACGGCCTGGCGTGGCTCAAGACCATGGGCGACCCCTATCAGCTCTCGATCTTCGACGTCGAAGGCAGGGTCGGGATCGACTACGGCGTCTATGGCGTTCCCGAGACCTACGTGATCGACAAGCGCGGCGTCATCCGCTACAAGCGCATCGGCGCGCTCACGCCGGAGATCGTCAAGGACAAGGTGCTGCCCCTGGTGCAAGAGCTCGGCCGTGGCTAGGCTTTTCGCTCTGCTTCTGGCGCTGCTCGCGCCGACCTCGTGGGCTTATGCGAAGGAAGCCGTCCCCGCGGCGGCGGATCCGGCGCTCGAGCAGAGGGTCATGACGCTCGCGGCCGAGCTGCGCTGCCTCGTCTGCCAGAACCAGACCATCGCCGATTCGAACGCGCCGCTCGCCGACGATTTGAGGAACCAGGTCAGGGAGAAGATGCGGCAGGGGGCGAGCGATTCGCAGATCATAGACTTCATGGTGGAGCGCTACGGCGATTTCGTCCTCTATCGCCCGCCGGTCAAGGCGACGACGCTGCTGCTGTGGTTCGGGCCGCTGCTGCTCGTCGCCGCTGGGCTTCTGGTCCTCCTTCGCCGCCTGCGACGGCGGCCCGCGCCTGAGCCCGAGCTCAGCGCCGCCGAGCGCGAGCGGGCGCGGAAGCTTCTCGCGGAGAACGAAGCGGAGCCGCGATGAGCGTTTTCCTCGCGATCGGCGCGCTGCTCGTCGCCGGCGCCCTGCTCTTCATCGTGCCGCCGCTCCTGCGTCGCGGCTCGCGCCCGGGCGCGACGCGCGATGCCGTCAACGCCGCGGTATACCGCGATCAGCTGCGCGAGCTCGAATCCGACCTGCGCGCCGGAACGCTGGCCGCGGACCAGTATGAAAAAGCGCGCAGCGAAATCGAGGCGCGGTTGCTGGCGGACATAGGCCGGGGCGATGCTCCGGCCGGATCCGCGCGCGGAACGCGCGCCGCGGCGGTCGTGTTGGGCTTGGCCGTGCCGATCTGCGCGCTCGCCGTCTACGTCGCCGTCGGCAATCCGCGCTCGCTCGCGCCGCAGGCCAAGGGGGAAACCGCGCACGGATTGAGCGTGCAACAGTTCGAAGCGCTGGTCTCGCGGCTGGCGACGCGCCTCAAGGACAAGCCCGAGGACGCCGAGGGCTGGATGATGCTGGGCCGCTCGTACGCGATCCTCGGCCGCTTCCCCGACGCCGCCAGGGCGTATTCCAACGCAGCGGCGCGCAAGCCGCGGGACGCGCAGTTGCTCGCCGACTACGCCGACGCCCTCGCGATGGCGCAGGGCCGCCTGCAGGGCGAGCCGGAGAAGATCATCGCCGGCGCGCTCGCGATCGATCCCCAAAACGTCAAGGCGCTGGGAAAGAAACCCGGCCGCGGGCAAGTGAGGGGCGTGGTCAAGCTCGCCCCGGGGCTCGCCGCGAAGGTCGCGCCCGAGGATACGGTTTTCATCTTCGCGCGCGCAGAGAAAGGCCCGCGCATGCCGCTCGCCGTTCTGCGCAGGCAGGGGCGCGACCTCCCGGCGGAATTCACCCTCGACGATTCGATGGCGATGAGCCCGGCGGCAAAGCTCTCCAACCACCCTCGCGTCGTGATCGGCGCCCGTGTCTCGAAATCCGCCAACGCAACCGCGCAAGCGGGCGATCTTCAAGGCCTGAGCGCGCCGGTCAGGGTCGGCGCCGAGGGCGTCAACGTGGTGATCGACACCGAGCTGCGCGAACCGGCCGGGAAATAGCCCGATCCGCCGGCCGCTGACGATAGATCACGCACAAATGGCGCAACAGGGCCGTCTCGCCGAGAACGTCATGCACTTCGCGCGCGTGCTGCGCGCGGCGGGACTGCCGATCGGCCCGGACCGGGTGCTCGACGCGGTGCGCGCGCTCGAGGTCGCGGGGGTCGAGAGGCGCGACGACTTCTACTGGACGCTCGCTGCCGTCTTTCTCGACCGGCGCGAGCAGTTCGAGATCTACGACCAGGCGTTCCACATCTTCTGGCGCGACCCGCAGCTGCTCGAGCGCGTGATGGCGATGTTCCTGCCGCAGGTCTACGGCAGGCAGTCCCGCGAAGAGCCGCACTCGGGTCGCGTCGCCGAAGCCCTCCGCCCGAGGCAGAAGAAGCCGCGCGAGGAGCCCGCCGAGCTGCCGCAGGAGACGCAGCTCGACGCGACCCTCAGCTTTTCATCGAGAGAAGTGCTTCAGCACGCCGACTTCGAGACGATGACCGGTGAGGAGCTCGCGCAGGCGAAGAAGCTGATCGCGAACCTGCGGCTGCCGATCCCGGAGATCCGCACGCGGCGGTTTCAACCCGACTCCCGCGGGGCGCGCGTGGACCTGCGCGCGAGCCTCCGCGCGAGCTTGAGGCACGGCGGCAAGATCATTCCCCTCAAACGCCGCTCGCCCGAGCGGCGTCATCCTCCGCTCGTGATCCTGTGCGACGTGTCCGGGTCGATGAACCGCTACTCGAGGATGTTTCTCCACTTCCTGCACGCGATCACCAACGACCGCGACCGGGTGACGAGCTTCGTCTTCGGCACCCGGCTCACCAACATCAGCCGCTACCTGCGCCACCGCGACGTGGACGTCGCGATGGCCGGGGTGGCGGAGGCGATCGCCGACTGGTCCGGCGGCACGCGCATCGGACAATGCCTCGCGGAATTCAACCTGCGCTGGTCGCGCCGCGTGCTCGGGCAGAACGCGGTGGTGCTGATGATCTCCGACGGCCTGGACGGCGACGTCGGCGAAGGACTGGCGAAGCAGATGGAGCGCCTGCACAGGTCCTGCAGGAAGCTCCTCTGGCTGAATCCGCTGCTGCGTTACGAAGGGTTCGAAGCGCGGCCGGCGGGCGTGCGCGCGATGCTGCCGCACGTCGACGAGTTCCTGCCGGTGCACAACGTCGCGAGCCTGATCGATCTCGCGCGGGCGCTCGAGGGCTCGCACGAATACCGCCGCGCGGCGTGAGCACCCTCACCCCCACCCTCTCCCGCTTGCGGGAGAGGGTGCGAGCGATGCGAGCGGGTGAGGGTCGTTCAGGTTCTCCCGCAAAGCGGGAGAGGGCGCCGGACGGTGCGAGGCTAGGCTTTCAAGGTCGGAATCAGTTTCAGGGCGTTCCCGCGCTCGATCGCGCGCAGGTCTTTCGGCTTGAAGCGGAACGCGGTCAGGCCGCCGATCTCCTCCGCGCCGTCGCGGAACGGGAAGTCGGTGCCGAACAGCACCTGCGAAGGCGTGACGATCTTCATCAGCGCCGCGAGCGCACCCGAATGGTTCCCTTGGGCCGTGTCGTAGTAGAACTTCTTCAACTCGTACATCAACCCCTTCGGCATCCGCTCCGCGGCCCTCTCCTTCATGTCGATTTCCTGGCGCGCGAAGCGGCTCAAGAGGAACGGCATCGTGCCGCCGCTGTGGGAGAAGATCCAGCGGATGTCCGGGTAACGCGCCGCGGTGCCGCTGAACACGAGGCTCGCGATCGTGCGCGTGGTATCGGTCGCATACTCGACCACCGCCGGCGGCACGCCGGTCTTCATATTCCGGCAGCATTCGGGCGAAAGCGGATGGGTGTAGATCACCGCCTTCCTCCGGTTGAGCTCCTCCCAGACCGGCGCGAAGGCCGCGTCGCCGAGATATTTGTCCTGGTAGCTCGTCATCAGTCCAATGCCGTCGGCCCTGAGCGTGTCCAGCGCATAGCCGATTTCCTTGAGCGCCCCCTCGGTGTCGAGCAAGGGGAGGGTCGCGAAATTTCCGAAGCGGCCTTTGTGGTCGCGGGCGAGCTGCGCGCCGAACTCGTTCGCGAGGCGCGCGACCCTGCGTCCCTTCTCGACGTCTTCCATCGACGCGCCCGGCTGGATGAGCGACATGATCGACACGGCGATGCCGCTCTTGTCCATGTCCTCGATCGACATGGCGGGCGACCACTTGAAGGTCGATCCCGCGCGCAGGCCGCCGGCGTCTTCGAGATAGCCCGGGTACATGAGGTGATGGTGAACGTCGATGCGGTAGGGCTTGGCGATAGCCTTCTGCGCGCTCTGCGCCGTCAGGTCTCCCGGCAACAGGGCGGCGGCGCCGAGTGCGGCAAGTTTGCCGAGAAAACCGCGCCGCGGCGCGCGGCAGGCGCACGCGAGGCCGGCAAAGTCGTGGATGTTTTCAACGCTCTTCCTCTCCGAAGCGATGGTCATGGACCTCCTCCTTTGATAGCGATGCGACGGGATTTTGGGTTGCGGCGATTGCAAAACGGGCGAGGTATCCTATCATGCTGAGGCGATGATGCCGGGAGGCTCCATGAAGGTTCTCGCGTGGCTTGCGGCGTTCGCTGCCGCAGCCGCTTGGGCGCAAGGCCCGACGGCAAATTATCCAAACCGCCCGATCCGGGTCATCGTGCCTTTCCCCGCGGGCGGCGCGGCCGACGCGCTGCCGCGCATCGTCGCCGAGAAGCTCGCTGCGCGGTGGGGGCAGCCCGTTATCGTCGAGAATCGCGCGGGCGCGTCCGGCGGAATCGGCGCGGAGGCCGTCGCGCGCGCCGATCCCGACGGCTACACGCTGCTCGCGACGCCGCCCGCGCCGCTCGTCATCAATCCCAGCCTGTACACAAAGCTCCC
>WNFZ01003242.1_pt1 | contig 15261 bp, 16 predicted proteins | sample 5400081 | NCBI WGS metagenome assembly WNFZ01 (sample SAMN13153365, study PRJNA577476) | soil metagenome | isolation source: 80 cm soil or saprolite under grassland replicate 1 | place: USA:California | collected 2016-06-15 | reverse complement strand
GTGGTCGGTGAGGACACGCCGTGCTGGTCGGGAACCAGGCGGCACGAGCACCTCAAGGCGTGCGCGGCGCCGACGGCAACGAGCCGTAGCGCAAGGCGCAAATTCGGGTCGATCTCTCGTCATGTCGACAAGTTTTGGCGATCGGACCATCGATCCTCAGTGGGTGCGGGCCGATCGGCACTTCACGATCCGAGCGGACGTCGAGTGCCGTCACGGAGCGCGACGACACACGGCTGGTCAGCGTGCATGAACCGCGGCAGATCAGTGAACGCAGGTGCATTTGGCACTCGTTGGGGCAGATCTGGGCTCCCGGTGCGGACAGCTCCCTGCGGCGCCGCGGTGGTCAGGCGCGGAGGTTGCGGACAGCCAGTTCGCGGGTCTCGTTCTCCCGTAAATGTCGAGAAAGGTTGTTCGCGTGCCGCTGATCAGGGTCGGCTTGTAGGTGATCGCCGTCCACGACGTGGACTAGGAAAGGCTTGCTTCGATGCATCGTTGGGCATACCCCTGACCTCCCTCTTGTCTCTACCGGAAAACCCGGCACAAGCGCTGTTCTACGTCATCGGGCTAGAGGATCTACTTGGCGAATAGCGCTGGCTCGTCCGCTGGACCTGTGCGAGCCGTAGGCATGATTCGTCAGCCGTGTACTTACTTCGTGGACCCGGCGGATGTTGCCATGCGGGCCATGGGCCCCATGGCTGAAGCAGACGCTGGAGCCTGACGTCGCGTAGCGCAGGTGCTGCCGAATCCAATAGGTTCTACCTGTGACGGATGACCTCCGCATCGACCTCGGCGCTGCTGACCTCGCCCGCCCTCTCCTTGATCCCATCTGCACCCTGTACGACGAGGTGTTCTCGGCTCCGCCGTTCTTCTGGCGCGACGACGAATCGAAGCTGCACCGGGAGCGGCTTACCGGCCTGCTCAAGGACCCGACGTTCGGCATCGTGGTGGCACAGGTCGGCGGGGAGCTGGTGGGGTTCGCGTACGGGTTTGCCTTGGCGGCCGACACTAAGCGCTGGTCGCGGCTGGTGGAACCGTTGTCGGTACAGGTGACGGCCGAGTGGCCGGGGCGGACGTTCCTGTTGTTCGACTACGCGGTCAGCCCGGCGTACCGGGGCCGGGGCATCGGGCGGCGGCTGCATGACGCGCTGCTCGGCAGTCGCCCGGAGGAACGGGCGACGCTCACTGTGCAGCCGACGGCTCTCGACACTAAGCGGATCTACGAGCACTGGGGCTGGCGGCAGATCGGGCAGATGGAAGGTGGACCAACGGCCGCTGCCCCGATGTTCGACGTGTACCTGCGTGACAGTCTGGACGACTTGAAGACGGCCGCTCAGACCAGGCCGTAGGCAGCGAGCTGCTCGCGCACGTCCTGAACCTCGGGGGCGTCACGCCAGGGCTCCAGCTCGCGTCCGGCCTCTCGGAGTTGGCCGACGAGGCGAGCCGAGCGGTTGTGGGCGGCCAGGCGGGCGGCATCGGCGATGGCCTGGGCGCCGCCGCCGACGTCAGGCCTCTCGGCCCGCAGCCGGCAGACGCCAAGCCGCAGCGAGGCCATGGCGAGGTTGCGCACGAACGACCCGTCGATGGTGCCCACGGCCTGTTCGGCGGTGTGGGCGCCGCGGTTCGCCTGGCCGAGGTACAGGTAGGCGGTGCTTTCGCTGCTGGCGAGCTGCCCTGGCCCGTAGAAGTAGACGTGGGTGGCGGGCCGGTCGTCGGCGCTGGCCAAGGTCTTGCGCGCCTGCTCGATGGCGTCGAGGGCGGCGCGCTCCTGGTGGTCCATGGCGAAAGCTCGGGCGGCAATGTCATAGGCGTAGGCCTGGAGGCGGCCATCGTCGGTCTGGTGCGCCCAGCCCATGGCGGCCAGGGCGTGGTCAATGCCGATGCGGGGCTGTCGGCGCCAGCGGGTCAGCGTGGGCGGTTGCCGGCTGGTCGGCCCTCGACGACCCGGACGACCCGGAAACAGCGCGGCTGCACGCCACGCTGCGCCGCAACCCGAAGGTCCGCCGCTACCTCGGCCCCTACCTGCTCGCCGACCTGGACCACGTGCCCATCGGCGAACCGATTCAGGGCCGCCAGGTTCCCCCGGTCGACGAGGCGGACCGCGACTGGGAACCAGGCCCGGACGGGCGGTACGTCATCGACACCACCACCTGCCCCACCTCGGTGTGCACCGCCATCGTGTACGCGTTCTGGCGTATCCAGGCCCAACCCCTCGCGACCGTGGCACCCGCCCCGCTCGACCAGCCCACCGCCCGCCGCGCCGTCCGCGCCCGGATCGTGCACGACACCCGGGTCGTCATGCTTCGCCGCACCCACCCGGTCGCCGAACGCGGCGACGGGGAAGCCAAGTGGCACTACCGGGTCCGGTTCCTCGTCCGCGGCCACTGGCGACGGCTGACCGACACGCAGGGCCGCCCGTACCGGATCTGGATCAACGCCTACATCAGATCTGTTGACCGCACTACCGGCGTGTCCTACCGACACACGGTTACCGCGGTGCCGACGCTCTCCCGAAACGATTTCGGGAGGAGCGTGTGTAATGGAGCGACTTGGTGTGGAGAGCCCGCGGGACGTCGCGGCGCTCGTGGTGGCCAGGATCGGCAGCGTCCGGGTCGGCAGCGATCCGACGCTGCCGTGGCTCCTCGTGGACGGCGCCGGCGTGCCGGTCGGGCCGGTCAGCGCGTTCCTGCGCGAGGTGTTGGCGTGTGGGTCGAGTCCGGCATCGTGCCGCTCGTACGGCTATGACCTGCTGCGCTGGTTCCGGTTCCTCGCCGCTGTCGATGTCGGGTGGCGGCAGGCGCAGCGCAGCGAGGTCCGTGACTTCGTGCTGTGGCTGCGCACCTGTCACAACCCGGCCCGGGACCGTCACCGCGCGGATGCTCCGGCGCCGGGGTCGGTGAATCCCCGTACCGGAAAGGCGTACCTGCGAAAGGGCTACGCCCCGGCGACGATCAATCATGCGGTGTCGGTACTGGCCGAGTTCTACGACTTCCACGTTCGTGGCGGCACCGGGCCGGTGATCTCGCCGGTGCCGCCACGGCAGCATCGTGGTGGTCGGGTCTTCGCCCACCACAATCCGATGGAGCCGTATGCGGAGTCTCGGCGTGGCGCCTATCGGCAGAAGCAACCAGATCTGCAACCGCGGGCTGTGCCCGACGATGTTCTCGACGATCTGTTCGCCGCCGTGGACTGCAACCGGGATCGGGCGCTGTTCAGCATGTTGTTGTCCAGCGGTGCCCGCGCCGCCGAGTTGTTGTCGATGAGCGTGGCCGACGCGTATCCCGGCGCCGGACAGATCTTCGTTTGCGGCAAGGGCATGGGCGGAGCCAAGCAGACATGTCCCGCCTCGCCGGAAGCGTTCGCGTGGCTGGCGCTGTACCTGGGGGAACTGGCCCAGGAAGGCCACCGGCCCGAGCCGCACGAGCCGCTGTGGTGGACCCGTCGACGCCCGTACAGGCCGCTGACCTACACCGCGCTGCGGGCGATCCTGCGACGCATCAATGAGCGGATCGGCACGAACGTCGCTGTTCACGATCTCCGGCACACGCTGTGCCTGCGGCTGATCGCCGACCCGAACATCAGCCTGGTCGATGCCCAGCAGGTGATGCGACACCGACAGATCACCACCACCGGCCGGTACCTGCGCCCCCGCATCGACGAGGTGATCGCCCGGGTGCACGAGCACTACACCCGGCCCGCGCCGACACCGCAGCCGACGTCGGGCTGGCAATACGACCCGGCCGACCTGGCCGACGTGTTCGGAGGTCAGTGATGCCGCGCTACGGCACCACGCCACGCACCCCGGTCAGCCGTCGCGATCCCGGCGTCCTGGCCGCGCCAGCGCCTGTGCCGCCGCCACCACCGGTGCCGAACCCATGGGATCGCGTCCGAACCGAGGAGGTGGTCCGCGAGAGCCTCTCCTTGCTGGAGACGGCCGCCGTGCGGGTGCGTCGGGACAAGCAGTTGGCCACCCGCCGGGTCCTGGAGTGGCTGGAGGACCTGCCCGCCGATACGTGGCAGGAGCGCTGGCTGCTCGGCGGCGACCCCCAGCCACCCAGCTGGGTGCCGGATCAGTTCGCCGGGCCGAAGCGATGGCATTACTTCACCGGCGTCGGCGTGTTGATCGTGCTGGGGGTCATCCGGCCCTCCTACCCGTGGCTGTTCGGTAACCGGCCGCAGCACATCTACGACGCCTACCGTCGCCGGCACCAGACCGGCACGTTCGCCGAGCTGGAGCGCGTCGGTGCCAAGCGCGGCGGCGCCCCGATGCACGGGCGCCAGGCACTGACCACTCTCACCAGGCTGGTCATCGTCACCGGCAAGGACCTACGTGGGCTGGACTTCCGGGACCTGACCGGGTACGCCGCCGCGCGCACCACGAGCGGCCGGTACACCACCGCGCTGGCATTCGCCTACGACCTGCTGCGCGCCATCGGTGGACTGACCGACGCACCGCCGACGTTCAAACAGGCCAGCGCCCGCGGCCAGCTCACCGTCGCCGAGTTGGTCGACCGGTACCCGATCACCTACCGGCCGATGCGGGACGTGCTGGTGCACTACCTGGCCGAGCGGGCACCCGCCCTGGACTACAACTCCCTGGCGACCCTGTCGCAGATCCTGTCCGAGCACTTCTGGGTTGACCTGGAACGCCACCATCCCGGCATCGACACCCTGCGGCTGCCTCCCGAGGCGGTGCACGCGTGGAAGCGGCGCATCCGGGTGCTACCCGACGGGCGAGCGCGGCTGAACTACGAAGCCATGCTGCTGGCCGTTCGCGCGTTCTACCTCGACCTACAGCACTGGGCCATGGAACAGCCCGAGCTGTGGGCCACCTGGTCGGCACCGTGCCCGATCACCGAAGCTGACCTGCGCGGCACCGTCAAAGAGAAACGCCGCCGCCAGGCCCGCATGCACGAGCGCACCCGCACCCTGGCCCCGTTGCTGCCCCGGGTGATCGCCGCAGCCGAACAGCAACTCGACCGGGCCGGCCGGATCCTGACCGCCACACGCGCGACCGCTCCGGGCGAGCAATTCACCGTGAACGGCACCCGGTACCTGCGCACCGGCAAACCCACCAAATACTGGCAGCCCACCGCCCTGCTCGTGCGACCCGTCGAACCCGCCGGCACACGGTTCGACGCCGCAGTGGAGGAGGACCAGGCGTTCTGGGTCTGGGCCGCAGTCGAAGTACTGCGCCGAACCGGCGCCCGCATCGAGGAGATGCTCGAACTGACCCACCTGAGCCTGCGTCAATACCAGGCCCCGACCGGCGACATGGTGCCCCTGGTACAGATCAGCCCGTCCAAGACCGACCACGAGCGAGTCATACCCGCCGATCCCGACCTGGTCGCGGTACTGGCGCGCATCATCCGCCGGATCAAAGGTCCGGACGGACGGGTACCGCTGCTACAACGCTACGACTTCCACGACCGCCGCTTCGGTCCGCCGCTGCCACACCTGTTCCAGCGCGTCTCCTTGGGTCGGCTCGGCGTCATGTCGCCCACCTACTTCAACCAGCTGTTCAAGAAACTCGCCAAGCAGGCAGCGCTCACCGACGTCGACGGGTCGCTGATAACGTTCGCCGCGCACGACTTCCGGCGCGTGTTCGCCACCGAGACCGTCAACAGTGGCCTGCCCATCCACATCGCCGCCAAGCTACTCGGACATCTCGACCTAAACACCACCCAGGGATACGTCGCTGTCTATCCCGAAGAGGTTATCCGTCACTACCGCGCCTTCATCGACCAGGGACGCGCCCGCCGCCCCCGTGACGAGTACCGCGAACCTACCGACGCCGAATGGGCCGAGTTCCGCGACCACTTCCAGCTGCGCAAGGTCGCCCTCGGCACCTGTGAACGGCCCTACGGAACGCCGTGCCAGCACGAACACGTCCCGTTGACCGAAACAGTAGGACGTCTTTGGCATCTCGGAATGTCAACGCAGCGTGACTCTTCGGCCGGTCGTCATCCCGGCTTGGTCTCACTTGTCACTGCGTGTCGTGGCCTGGATCTGCTGTGATCTCGGGTCATCGACCACGGTGACTTGCGGAGGCATGAATGGCAGAGCGCGGCAGGAAGGTTCGGGATGTGGCCAGGCTCGCCGTGGCGAGGGTCGGCAAGGTGGTGGAGACCGGCGACCGGCTCATGCCGTTCCGGCTTCTTGACAGCGAGGGCTTGGAGATGCCTGCAGTCACCGAATTTCTGCACCACATGCTTGCTGACGACGCCAGTCCAGCGTCGCTGCGGTCCTACGCCTACGAACTACTTTCATGGCACCGATTCCTGCATGCGGTGGATGTTCCGTGGCACTGTGCCGGTCGCGTGGAGGCCCGCGACTTCGCGCTGTGGCTCAAGATCACCAAGAAGCCGCCGCGGCAGCGTCGCCCTGACGCACCGGCACCAGGGTCGGTGAACCCGGTCACCGGCAAGGCGACGCCTGCGAGCAACTACGCGGCCCGGACCAGGCGGCACGCCCGGGCGGTGATCCGGTCCTTCTACGCGTACCACCGGGAGATGCACGGCCGGCCGCTGGTCAACCCCTTCCCCGCGGCCAAGAGCGGCGGTGAGGAACGGCTCAATGCCCATCACAATCCGATGCAGCCGTTCCGATCGCCGTCTCGACGAGCGGCGTATCAGCCGAAGGAGCCCAAGCCGGCCCCGCGGAGCATCCCGGATCAGGCGTTCAACGAGCTGTTCGCGGCGCTGGACTGCAACCGGGATCGGGCGCTGATCGCGTTCTACATCTCGACCGGTGCCCGCGCTTCCGAGCTGCTCGGCGTCTGCCAGGGCTTGGTCGCGCCGGAGGACCAGGTGATCGGTGTGATCCGCAAGGGAAACCGTGCGTTGCAGCGGTTGCCGGCCTCGACGGACGCGTTCGTGTGGCTGCGGCTTTACCGGCAGGAGTTGCGGGATCTGGTCCCGCAGGGGCCGGAGGAGGCACTGTGGTGGACACTGCGTCGGCCGTTTCGTCCGCTGACCTACGACGCGACCCGGATGGTTTTCAACAAGGCCAACGCCGCGCTTGGCGCGAACTGGACACTGCACGACCTGCGGCATTCCGCGGCCAAGAGGATGGTCCGTGACCCCGACCTGACCCTGGCCGACGTGCAGTGGGTCCTCGGACATGCCCACATCACCACGACAGAGATTTACACTGCGCCGACTCCCGACGAGGTCATCGCGCACGTCCTGGCCCACCACGAGCGGCAGCAGACGCAGCGGGTTAAGCCGCCTGCGCCGCCAGCGCCAGGCTACCGCCCCGAGGTACTGGCGACGCTATTCGGCGCCACGGCGGCGGACGGAGAACACTGATGATCGTCACGACACCCGGCCCCGCAGTCGTCAAGGCCCGTGCCACCAAGGCGGAGCCGCACCTCGAGTACGAGCCGAGGCTAGCCGAGCACAGCTGGTGGCATACTCGCCAACCGCGGGAGGCATTGGTCGAACGACTGCTCGGCCTGTTCATCGATCCAGCTGCTGGGCGGACCCGCGACGAGACCCGGCGGCGAGGCTTGGCCAAGCTGCTGGCTTGGCTCCAGCGACAGCCTGGGGACACCTGGCAGGACCGCTGGCTGGCCAGCGGCGCGGACACCGCCGGGTTCGGCTGGGCGGATCTACCGCTGCGAGGGCGCGCCCCGGCTCGCCGACATCACCGCGATGAGCTGTGCTGCGGTCTGGAGCTGCTCGTGGCCGGGCAGGTCATCCGGCCCGGCTACGCCTGGCTGTTGCGGCAGCGGCAGGCGCTGATGCTCGCCGAGGCCCGTGCGGCCATCGACCCCCATGGCTTTCAGCGTCTTGAGCCCTACGCCGAGCATGCGGCCGGGTGGGCCAGGTCGGACGCGCTGAACAAGCTCACCTGGATCGTGATCCGCAAGGGCGGCCTGGTCGGCGACATCACCGTCGGCGACTGCGTCGAGCTGACCGCTGCGTTGCAGGAGCACCACTTCCGGGGGCAGCGCGGGCAGGCCGCTGTTCTACGCGATGCTCAAGAAGGCCGGCGTGCTCCCGGCCACGGCGCCCGAGCGGTTGCGGGTGTTGCGGCTGGACGGTCGCCGCAGCGTCGAGCAGATCGTCGACGGCTACGGCATCCAGTGCCGGGCAATCCGCGACTTGCTGGTCGAGTACCTCACCGAACGGTCCCCGGACCTCGACCACACCTCGCTGCGCTCGAACGCCCGTAACCTGTGTCGGCTGTTCTGGCGCGATCTGGAGATTCACCACCCCGGCATCGACTCGCTACGGCTGCCGCCCGAGGTCGCGCAGACGTGGAAGGAACGCCTTGCGCATATCAGGGACGCCGACGGCCGACCGGTGCGCCCGCGGGTGAATTACCGCAGCGAACTGGTCTATGTCCGGGCCTTCTACGAGGACATCGCCCGGTGGGCCGCCGATGACCCGGCCCGATGGGCGCCGTGGGTGGCGCCGTGCCCGATCAAGGCGACCGAGGTGACCCGCAAGAAGTTCCAGTCGCTGGTCAAGGCCCGATGGACCAGCGGACCCGCACCCAACTGCCGCTGCTACCGGCGTTGCTGCGGGCCGTCGAGCAGGACCGCGCCGACGCCGCGGAATGTCTCAACACCGCCACCTCCACCACTGACCGAGGGCGGTTCGTCGCCGGTGGTCGGGAACTGCAGCGCTGTCGCCCGGGTGCGTCCGGTCGGGTCTACGCCATCGACGCGGCCACGACCAAACGGCGGGACCTTACCCATGAGGAGTCAGCGGCATTTTGGTCGTGGGCGACGGTGGAAGTGTTGCGGCACACCGGGATCCGCATCGAGGAGATGCTGGAGCTGACCCACCACAGCTTCGTCGCCTACACGCTGCCGACCACTGGAGAGGTGGTGCCAATGCTGCAGGTGGCCCCGTCCAAGACCGACGCGGAGAGGCTTCTGCTGGTCTCGCCCGAGCTCGGCGAGGTGTTGACCGCGATCATCTTCCGGGTCCGGGCAGGTAAGGCCAGCCTGCCGCTGGTGTCGGCCTACGACGTGTTCGAGCAGACCTGGAGCCCGCCGATGCCGTACCTGTTCCAGCGGCGCTTCGGCACCGAAGACCGGCCGCTGACCCGCAGCTACATCCGGGAATGCCTCGTCGCCACATCAAACGCAGCCCAGATCACAGCCAGCGGCCGGCCGCTGCAGTGGCGCCCCCACGATTTCCGGAGAATTTTCGTCACCGACGCCATCCGCTCCGGGCTGCCCCCACACATCGCAGCCAAGGTCTGCGGCCACACCACAGTGGACACCACGATGGGCTACGCCGCGATCTACCCCGAGGACGTCATCGCGCACCACCGGGCGTTCATCGCGCGCCGCCGGGCCGAACGGCCCAGCGAAGAATACCGCGACCTCACCAACCAAGAATGGAATGAGTTCCTCGCCCACTTCGAACTGCGGAAAGTCGCTCTCGGAACATGCGGACGCGACCACGGAACCCCTTGTGCGCACGAAAACGCCTGCGTCAGATGCCCACTACTTCGAGTCGACCCAGCTCAAATCCCGCGGCTGGAAAAGATCCACGCCAACCTCGCCGACCGGCTGCAGGAAGCCAGAGAACAGGGCTGGCTGGGCGAGGTCGCCGCGATCGAGACCACCATGGCCGCCGCAGCGCAGAAGCTCAAGGCCATGCACACTGCCCGCGAGACGCCCGTCCACCTCGGAATGCCCGATGTTCGCCTCACCGCCGGCCGATCGAACTCGCGCGAGACGCGGCGATGAAAGACCCCAGACGCTCAGGCGCGATCCTCCCACCCTCTCCTGCTTGATGAGCGGATGGCGCAGGCCGGACCAGTTGTTGGAGCCCGATGTTGGTTGGTCACTCGAACAGGTGCCGGTTGGCGCGACTCCACCGGATCCGCTCCGCGACTTCGTCGAGGACGCCGGCTTCCTGCCAGGCGACCTGGGGCTGCCGTCCTTCTGCGGCGAGTTGCCGGGCACGCAGCCACACCTGGTGCTGCTGGGCGAAGACTTCGTCGACGAGACCAGTGGTCGTCGTGAGCCCGTACGCCTCGGCGAATCGTTCCAATCTCCGTAGCCGCTCCGGCGGTGCGGGATAACGCAACGACTCGACACACACGCGGTCGTCGCGGAACGGTGTCACGTATTCCAACGCGTAGGCGACGTCGTGGATGGGTGCGGCCGGCCATGCGTAGTCCCAGTCCAGGATGCCTACCGGCTGGGAGCCTCGCCACACCAGATTCCATGGTCCAAAGTCACCATGGCAGACCAGATCATCGGCGTCAAAGCTGCCGGCACAGGCGGCCCACCCCGACCCGGCGGTCGGGCGGAAGCCGCGTACGGCATCGTGGTAATCCCGCATGAGATGTGCCATCGCGACCAGCCCGGCATCGTCGACGACCTTGGCCCACGCGGCACCACCCGACTCGCCGTCGATGTAGGTGAGAACCTCCCGGCCGTCCGAATCGATACCGAGCAACCGAGGCGCGTGCGGGAATCCGACGTCTTCCAGGTGCCGCAACACCTCGTGGATGGTGGGGGACCATGGGTGCATGGGACGGCGCACTGTGTCGCCGATGCGTACGACCTGACGATGCGGCTCTTCCTGGAGCACCTGGTGATCGACCATGCGCAGCCACGATACCGGGACGGCCGGGTTACACCAGCGCCCTTTTCGCGGACCGACGAAGATCGACAGCCGTGTTGGCAGCGACACGTTGAGTTCCACCGACATCTGGATCTGCCGCAGAGCTTGCGCCCCTCCGTGCACTCCTTCGTCCGGGCTCTCGCGCCGACACGCCCGGGGTGTCGGCGGGGAAATCCCCCGCCGTCACTCTTGGTGAGGAGCAAGCGCTTGGGCGCGCTGCACTGCCACCAAGATCATTTCGGTTAAGCCTGCATACGGTGTCCCGTACTCCGATTGGATCTTGCCCAGGTGCCGCGACTGCTGCAGATCGAGACCAACACCCGTGAACGGCTCGACGAGGCCCACAGGATGCAGTGGCTCGGCGAAGTCGCCGCGCTGGAGGAGAGCCTGCGGCACGTCGCGGACAAGAAGGAGCAAGCCGACAGGCTCCGCCGTCAAGCCGAGCAGGCGGAGACCGGCCCCACCGCCCTTTCCTGACCGCGTTAACCGGCGATGCCCAGCCCAGCCTGGAACCACATCAGCCGGGCCTTTTCCTCCCCGAGGTTCGGGCGGGCCTGTTCGATCAGGTAGTCGAGTTCCGCAGCGCAACCCCGGCTCGGCCCGCGATACGTGGTGGCGGCCTCCCGATCAAACCAGGTCGCGAGGTCGGCCCGCGAACTGACACGCAATCGCTGGTCCGGGTCATCGAGAGCAATGCTTGAAACCTGTCTGTGGATGAGCGCTGGGAGGCGTACCCTCCCGGCGAGTCCGTAGTCAGGGAATCGAGTGTGCCCGCGCGCCAGCGCGGGTCGGGAAGGTACGCCTGTGCTCACCGTAGTCACCGACGAGGAGCCGACGCCAGCAGGTACGGGTCTACTGCGCTGTGTACCCGCCGTCGACGGGGAGGGCGACGCCGACGACGAAGCTGGCGCCGGGGCTGCACAGCCAGAGCACGGTGGAAGCGATTTCGTCGGCTCGGCCGAACCGGCCGATGGGTTGGTTGGCTAGTGCTTCTGCAGTGTCGAGTTCGCCGTTGGCGATCATGGCCGCGACCATGGGGGTCTCGAACGTGCCGGGACAGATGGCGTTGACTCGGATCCCTCGCGGCGCGTACTCCAGCGCTGCGCTGCTGGTGAGCCCGAGCACGCCATGTTTGGACGCGTGGTACGCGGCGCGTCCGGGTAGGCCGACGAGGCCGCCGAGCGAGGAGCAGTTGACGATGGCGCCGCTGCCCTGCTCGCGCATCTGCCGCAGTTCATGCTTCATGCAGGCCCAGACTCCGCGCAGGTTGACGGCGTTGACGCGGTCGAAGGTTTCGGCGGGCTCGTCAGCGGCGTCGCAGGGCGGGGCCTGGATGCCGGCGTTGTTGAAGGCCATGTCGAGTCGGCCGTAGGCCACGACGGTCTGGTCGACCAGGGCAGCGACCTGCTGCTCGTCGGATACGTCGCATCGGATGCCGAGGATCTGGTGCCCGTGTGCCCGCAACCCTGCGGTGGCGGCCTGCAGGGACTCGTTATTGATGTCGGCCAGGACGACCGCGGCTCCAGACTCTGCGAACGCCTGCGCGGTGGCCAGTCCCATGCCCGAGCTGGCGCCGGTGACCAGCGCGACCTGGCCGGTGAAGTCGTAGGTGGGGTTCATCGTGTCTCCTCGTGAGGCGGGCAGTGTGGGCTCAGCCGGCGCGGGCCTCGACGGTCGCGGTGATGGCGCCGGCCATGTCGGCGATGCGGCTGGCGGCATCGCCGTCCAGCCGGCCGATGATCACGATGCCGGGGTAGTAAGACTGGTCGCCGTAGTAGAAGACAAGATCGTTGCCGGGTGCGTAGTACCCGACATCTCCGACGTCGGGGTCCGCACCGTCTGGTTGGCCGTCCAGTGACAGCGGCGAGGGCAGCGGACCGGTCTTCTCCACCGCTCCGTGATCGATCATGTCGATGGTCAGGGGCAGCTGGGCGATGAGGTCACGGCCGGCGGCGCTGTCGAAGATCGTGGCCCGAAGACGCTGGCCGCCGATGGTGATCTGGATATTCATCTGCTCTTCCTGATGGGTCGAGGTGCTTATCGCAGGCGAGGTGGATGGTGGTCCGCCGCGGCGGACGTCGCCGGACGGACTGTTGTCACCGCAGCCGGCAACGGTCAGTCCAACGACCGTCAACAGCGCTGCGCAGACGGCCGCGCGTGAGGCTGGCATAGCGTCTCCATCTGTCAGGGCAGGCCGTCCGGGACGGCAGTCTGACGGGCTGTCGTTGGCGACAAGACCCGTTGCTTCAGACGGCCTCAAGCCGCCTCAACGGCTTCAGACCGTCAGCAGGACCTTGGTGGCGGTGCGCTGATCCATTGCCTGGTAGCCCTCTGCTGCCCGGTCGAGCGGCAGGGTGAGGTCGAAGACCTTACCGGGGTCGATTGTGCGGTCCCAGATCAGCTGGATCAGCTCGGGCAGGAACTGCCGGACCGGGGCGGGGCCGCCATGGATATGAACGCCCGCCATGAACAGCTCGTCGCCGGGGATGGCGACGTCGTGGGACACACCCACGAACCCGACATGGCCGCCGGGACGGGTCGCATGGATGGCCTGCATCATGGCTTCCTGCGTGCCGACAGCCTCGATCACGCTGTGCGCACCCAGGCCACCGGTCAGCTCCTTGACCTTTCTCGACGCCGGCGTCGCCGCGCTCGGCCACAATGTCGGTGGCGCCGAACTGGCGCGCGAGAGCCTGCCGGTCGGCATGGCGGCTGAACGCGATGATGCGCTCGGCGCCGAGCTGCCGGGCAGCCAGGATTCCGAGCAGGCCGACCGCGCCGTCACCGACGACCGCGACGGTCTTACCCGGCCCGGCCTCGGCCGCGACAGCCGCGAACCAACCGGTGCCGAGCACGTCGGAGGCCGCCATCAGAGACGGGATGAGATCGGGGTCGGGTTGATCGGGGGTCGCCACCAGGGTCCCGTCGGCAAGCGGGATGCGGGCCAGCTCGGACTGGGTGCCGATGTTGCCCATCAGGACCCGGTGCACACAGTAGGCTTGGTAGCCGGCCGTGCAGATCTCGCAGGTGTTGTCAGACGCCCAGAATGAGCCGACGACGAAATCGCCGACCTTGATGGTGCGGACCTCGGACCCGATCTCCTGCACGACGCCGACGTACTCGTGGCCCATCACCTGGTGGTCCACCGGCTCGGCGCCGCGGTACGGCCACAGGTCGCTGCCGCAGATGCAGGTCGCGGTCAAGCGGATGATCGCGTCGGTCGGCTCGACGATCGTGGGATCCTCGCGCTCCTCGACGCGTACATCCCCGGGCCCGTACATGACAACTCCACGCATCGTGGTCTGCTCCATTCACCGCTTCGATCAGCCGGCGCCTCACCAGCCGACAGGCCCGACGGGCCCCACGACATCCAGTCAACACGCCGCCCCGTGGAGCAAGAAGTCCCTGCGAATGGGTGTACTGACACGGAACCCCTGGCCGCCGCCGCGCAGCGTCGGCGCGGCATACGCTCAACCGGTGGACAACCGTTTCGAGGTGCGCGAGTTCCTGACCACCCGTCGCGCCCGGCTGACCCCCGAACAGGCGGGCGTGCCGCCTACACGCAGCCGCCGTGTCCCCGGCCTGCGGCGCAGCGAAGTCGCCTCCCTCGCCGGACTGAGCGTGGAATACTACGCCCGGCTCGAACGCGGCCAGATCGCCGGCGCGTCATCCAGCGTCCTGGAAGCCCTCGCCCGCGCGCTGCAGCTCGACGAGACCGAACGCGCACACCTGTTCGACCTCGCCCGCGCCGCCGACGGTATCCCAACCTCCGGGCGGCCCCGACGCCGCACGACCACCAAAGCCGCGTCACGCCCGAGCCTGCGGTGGGCGCTGGAAGCGATCACCGACGCAGTCGCGTTCGTGCGAGACCCACAACAGAACCTCCTCGCCACCAACCTGCTCGGCCGCGCGTTCTACTCGCCGGTCATCGGCGACGCAGGACGCCAGCCGAACCTGGCCAGATTCCAGTTCCTCGACCCAGCCTCCCGCGACTTCTACCCCGACTGGGACCGCTTCGCTGAAATGTGCGTCGGCGTCATGCGCACCGAAGCCGGCCGCGACCCGCATAACCGCGGCCTGCAAGACCTCGTGGGAGAACTCTCCACCCAGAGCGACGTCTTCCGCCGGCTCTGGGCCGACCACAACGTCCGAACCCACGGCGCCGGCACCAAACGGTTCAACCACCCCATCGTCGGTGAAGTCACCCTCGCCTACGAGGAGCTTGCGATCACCGCCGAACCCGGACTCGTGCTCCTCGTGTACACGGCCGAACCCGGCTCGCCGTCCGCCGAACGCCTCCGCCTGCTCGCCTCCTGGGCGGCGACCGCCGTTGCTGCCGAATCCCCGGACGAGACATCGGCCGGGCCGCTCAGGGGCAGCACCCGAAGCGCAGTTCGCGACACCGAAGGAATCTGATGCAGATCACCCGCAGCTCCGTCGACACCGCCAAGGGACCCAACGACTGGTTCACCGGTGACGTCTACATTGACTCTGTCGCCGCCGCGCCCCCGCCCTCGCGGGTGACGGCGAACCTGGTGCACTTCATGCCCGGCGCCCGCACCCATTGGCACCGTCACCCCCTTAGCCAGACCGTCTTCGTCACCGAAGGCGTCGGCTTGTGTCAGCGCCGAGGCGGACCCATCGAGGTCATCCGCCCCGGCGACAG
>WNFZ01015229.1_pt1 | contig 15264 bp, 13 predicted proteins | sample 5400081 | NCBI WGS metagenome assembly WNFZ01 (sample SAMN13153365, study PRJNA577476) | soil metagenome | isolation source: 80 cm soil or saprolite under grassland replicate 1 | place: USA:California | collected 2016-06-15 | reverse complement strand
GCGATCCCGCCGGCTGGGTGCACGCAAACAAAACCGCCTCGGCGACGTCCTCGGCTTCGAGCATTCCCGACTGCGCGACCCCGTCTTCCGTCCGGCCTTTGCCGATGGCGAACTCGGTTTTCACGCCGCCGGGATTGATCGTGCCCACTTTGATTCCATGCTGCCGTAGTTCCTTGTCCAGTCCCTGGGCAAAGCCGACCTGGGCGAACTTGGTGGCGCAATAGACTGCCTCGCCCGCGAACCCGTACACGCCCGCCATCGACGACACCATCAGCACCAGACCGGAATGCTGCTTGATCATCACGGGCACGACGTGGCGGCTGAACAAGAAAGTCGAGCGCATATTGGAGTCCATCATTTCCGTGTACTCGTTCGCGCTGGTATCGACCAGGTTCTTGTAGTTGCCGACGCCGGCGTTATTGACGAGAATATCGATGCGCCCAAACTCCCGCACCGCTTCCTCGGCTGTTCGGCGCGCAGTTTCTTCTTCGCGCGCGTCGCCCAAGACGGCAACCGCTTTTAAGCCCAGCTGCTTTGCCTCGGCCACTAGTTGGTCCAGGCGGTCGTGTCGGCGCGCCGTAAGCAGCAGGGTGGCTCCCTCGCGCATCAAGCTTCGCGCACACGCCTGGCCAATGCCCGCACTCGCACCCGTAATGACAGCTACCTTGCTTTGCAGTCGTCCTGCCATAGTTTCGTCCTCGCTCGATCTGGCCCAAATGTTCAGATCTTTTCTCGTGTGTGCCTACCAGCCTTGAAGCTCTTCTCGAAAGGCAGTACTCAACTGCCATTTTCGATTTGAGCCTTGCAGTTTAACAGGAATCCAGGGCACTCCTGCGGTGGACACTCAAACTCTATCGCAGCTTCACAACGAACAGAAAACGGCCCCAGAATGCTCCGGGATTCTCCCATGTAGGCCTGGCGAAGGGGCATCATTCAGGGCAGCCACATCGAACCTGTCGAAGTGTGAGCACCACTTCAGTGACCTACCCTTTCTATTTCGCCACTCCGATATTCACCGAAACGCTCTCCACCGCCATCGCATCTCAACAGGTATCACCACACAAATGACAAATGAAGGAGGCCTTCCCATGTACGTCGTCATCGGAGCAACAGGTCACACCGGCAGCGCCGTCGCCAACAAACTGCTCGCCAATGGAAAGAAGGTACGCGTCGTTTCCAGAAACGCTCAGCACCTAGCACCGCTCGTATCCAAGGGAGCTGAGGCGTTCACCGCCGATGTCACCGACAAGGATGCGGTCACCAAAGCCTTTGCAGGAGCACAGGCGGTTTATGTCATGCTCCCGCCGGACCAACAGACTTCCGACTATTTCGCCTACACCGGCCGGCTCACGGAAGCCCTAGCGTGGGCTATCGAAAAGAACAGCATCAAGTGGGCAGTTTCTCTCAGCAGTGTCGGAGCCGACAAGCCCGAAAGAACCGGGCCCATCGTTGCGTTGCACCATCTGGAAGAACGCCTCAATCGCATCTCTGGTCTTAATGTTCTGCATTTGCGTGCAGCCTACTTTATGGAAAACACACTAGGTCAGGCCGACGCGGTTGCGCATATGGGAACCACCGCTGGGCCGCTTTCGCCTGAACTCAGGTTCCCCATCATTGCCGCTCGCGACATCGGCCAATTTGCCGGCGACGCGCTCTCTCGCCTCGACTTCGCCGGGCATCAGATCCGGGAGCTGCATGGGCAGCGCGATCTCAGCTACAGCGAAATTACGAAGACTATCGGGAAGGTCATTGGCATACCGGATCTCAAGTATGTAAAGCTAACTTCCAACGAATTTCGCGACGTGCTCATGCGAATGGGGATGTCGGAAAACATCGCACGTCTGCTTGCGGAAATGGCCGACTCGATGGAGTCGGGGCAGGTTACCGCGCTGGAATCGCGATCGCCGCGCAACACCACACCGACGTCGTATGAAACGTTTGTAGGGGAAAACGTGCTGCCCCTGTATGAAAGCAAGCGTCAAGCGGCCTAAGCTGAATGGTTCCTCTGCCAAGGGCGCCCCGTCCTTAACTCTTTGTCTGTTCAGCAAGGACAGGACGGGGGCCCGATGTTCGTGATCGCACCTTCACCGCATCACCAGGTATCTCATCGCATCTGCCGGTTCCGCGCGTCGCAGATCCACGCGGTTTCAGGACAGCTAAAGCGACATCCGCTTGTTGATCCCCGTTACTATTCGCAAATCAGCGACTGTGTAACGCTCGTTCTCGCCTGCGCACTATCTCGCCAGGAGGAACACCTACATGCCCCGTTTTGCTATGAACGTTCTCGCCGGTAATGGGATTTTCGAAATCTACATAGGATCCGATGGCAAAATCCACATCCGCTGGATCTTGCCCGATCCGCCCCCAGATCTTATGGCAGAGTTGCGAGCGGTTGCAGTGGTACTGAATGAAGCTTCTCAACTCAAGAACCGCGCTACAGCAGAGAAGTTTCAACAGTTTGCTGAAACGTTGCTTTCCAGCCGCGCCAAAGAACTGAATGGACTTATGGAGCACGAGGGGCAAGTCGCTCGCGCTTCCTAAGTTGCCGATTTGGGTGTCCATTCAAGAGTGGTGTCCGACTGCATTGGCGTCCGCTGTTCGGACGCCAATGCAGAATCCCATAAGTTGTGAAATGGTCTAAAAACTCCTGTGCCACGAATATCGGTTTCGGTATATACTTCCGCACCGTATCTGGACCGCCTCTTCTCTCGTGGGGAAGAACTCTTCGAGGTGGACAATGAAAAAGACTCTTGCTTTGCTCTATGGCGTGTTCGCGTATGTGTTTTTCTTTGCGACGTTCCTATACGCAATCGGATTCGTCGGCAACATCGCAGTTCCCAGATCCATCGATACGAGCCCAACCGCTCCCCTCGGAGTTGCGATCATCATCGATGCGGCTTTGCTGAGCTTGTTTGCGTTGCAACACAGCATCATGGCCCGGCACGGGTTCAAGCAGCGCTGGACGCGCGTGGTGTCCTGGTACGTGGAGCGCAGCACCTTTGTACTGGCTGCGAGCGCCGTATTAGCGCTCCTCTTGTGGCAATGGCGATCGATTCCGGGGACGCTTTGGGACCTTCGGGGAACCGCCTTTGGTGGTGCACTGGCGGTGACGTTCTGGTTGGGCTGGGGAGTTCTGTTGATCTCCACTTTCCTCATCAACCACTTTGAACTATTCGGCCTGCAGCAGGTTTGGTCTTATGTTCGCGGTGCCGAAATTCACCGTCCGGATTTCAAGGCGCCGGCGCTGTACCGCTTGGTTCGCCATCCCATTTACCTGGGATTCGTGATCGCCTTCTGGTCTGCGCCGGTGATGACGGTTGGACACCTGTTGTTCTCAGTCGCGACCACCGGTTACATTCTGGTAGGAATCTACTTTGAGGAACGCGACCTCGTTGCCGCATACGGTCAGAAGTACCGTGAATATCGCGCCCGGGTCCCCATGCTGATTCCGTTCCTCAAGGGACGAAAGAAGGAAGAAGAAATCCAGGCACGAAAGACAGCAGCATAGCATCCAAAACCGGCGGACTGCCGTGGAGTGGTCCCGCGATGTTCCTTCTAGTCGCGGCAGGTCTCGATGTGTGCCTGGGACTGAGGGTTTCCGTCCGGACCGAACCTCTTTGTCTCCAACTCATCTTTTTATTGACAATTCTTTACGCATAAATCCTGCAAAACAAACCTCTTAAAGCAACTTTTCCGGGGAGCGCGTGTTTTCATCGATGTAGTTAAAAGAAGGAATCGAGAGCCCGAAGGACAGCCCGAAGTTGCGTGCTGCCTTTAGCAACTTCGAAAAGGAAGGGTTGAACATGAAACCACGAACATTAGTTTTGCTGGTAGGAATGATTGCATCGACAGTGGCGTTCTCCGCCCAGAATGCAATGGCAACTGACCGGGGAACGGAGCGAATCGAGAAGAAGGTTAGACACGAGTTGAACATGCTCCCGTACGGGAACGTCTTCGATTACCTGACATTCACGGTGGACGAAAACGGCACCGTCTCACTGATGGGTCAAGTTACGCGGCCCGTTGTGAAAAGTGAAGCAGCAAGGGCTGCGAAGAGCGTCGAAGGCGTCGAGCACGTCGACAATCAGATCAAAGTGTTGCCGGTGTCGTTCTTCGACTCGCAACTCAGAGCGCAGCTCTACCGTAGCATCTACGGATATCCGACGATGCAGCGATATGGCTTGGGTGTGAATGCTCCGATTCGCATCATCGTCGAGAACGGACACGTGACTCTGCTGGGGATCGTCGATAATCAGGGCGACAAGATCATTGCCGGTATGCAGGCGAACAGCGTTCCGGGAATCTTCTCGGTGGATAATCAGTTGAAAGTCGTAAAAGGCTAAAGCGATTTTCTACGCTGCTGCGAAGCACAAGGGCTCCGGATGTCCGGAGCCTCTTGTTCTTGTATCTGAGCGGATTCGCGTCGAATGTTATATCGCTTGTTTTGGTTGCGTTGCTATTTTCTGCCCAAAACCGGTTTGCCGGTCTATTGTGCCACTTCCATTTTGTAGTACTCCTACCACTTCATTTGGCCGGTTTCTTGCGCCACGCGGTGACGCACATGTTGCCGCCATCCGCGCAGTGACTCCTGAGCCGCGAATTTAAGCATGTTTCTTATCTTCCGCTAGAATCAAGACAGGTTCTTTGCCTAGCCCACGAGGCCCGAAAACGGTTCTTGCTTTCGCGGACGACGAACAGCGGACGACGTGCGACGAGGGTTTTCCTTTGCCAACAACCAACGACCAACAACCGACGACAAAGTTAAGAATCGGCGTCCTCGCACTTCAGGGCGACTTCGACGCTCACCGCAAGCGCCTGGAAGACCTTGACGCCGAAGTTGTGTTCGTCAAGAAGCCAGAACAACTGGACGCGATTGATGGCCTCGTGATCCCTGGGGGCGAGTCAAGCACATTCTTGAAACTGCTCGGCGAAACAGGATTTGAAAAGCTCAGGGAATTCGTTTTCCTGAAACCGACCTTCGGGACCTGTGCTGGGGCCATCCTTCTCGCGAAAGAAGTGGAGAACCCCAGGCAGCTTGGCCTGGGCGCGATCGACATCGCAATCCGCCGCAACGCCTACGGCCGACAGGTGGACAGCTCAATTCGCGAAGGTTTGTTTTGCGACGCTCCCATCGAGATGGTATTTATACGTGCGCCGAAGATCGAACGCCTCGGCCCAGGCGTGGAAGTGCTTGCAACCCAGAACCAGTATCCAGTAGTGGTACGCCAGGGCAAAACCATGGCCGCCACGTTCCATCCGGAATTGAGTGAAGACCCTCGTATTCACAAAGCTTTTCTTGATCTAGTGCAGAACGAAACGCGGCAGGATGCTAACCACCAGTAAGGTAGCGCCCGCGCCGCTTTGTGATCAACACCTGGAATCGAGGAAATGAGGCAGGCGCTCAGGTACAACTTACACTAGCGTACTGAGACTCCCAATGCTGCGACTGCCTGAGAAGGGGAGAGGCGCACTGAGAACTTGTCGTCGCCGCCACAGCTGATCTCCGTGTTCTTGTCGCCATACTCTCGTACCCACATCACCCGTTTCGGGTTCACGTAGATCTCCTTGCCGTGCACGTCTTCGAACAGTACAAACTCCACGCCGCCTCCTTTGCTGATAAGGATGTCTGGAACTTACCACAGCCCTCGATCGTTCTGAAGTGATTCTGCGAGCGAAGCAGAAGGCGCCGCTGCCGGCAGCCTTTTCTATCGGCAGAGATCGTGGAGACCTTCACCTTGCAAAAGAAACCTAATCAACCGCTTGCCCTGAGGGACAGGGTAGATAAAACTGGACAACGCAACCTTTGCTGAGATCATTTCAGTTCTTGAGGAGAGAGAGCAATGCCAAATCCATTCTGTCATATCGAACTCAACACCACCGACGTGAAAAGATCGAAAGAATTTTACGGCAAGTTGTTTGACTGGAAACTCGAAGACATGCCCGGAGGCGAGTACACGATGATCGGCGTCGGGGAAGGCACCGGCGGCGGCATGATGAAGAATCCAATCCCGGGTGCACCGTCATTCTGGCTTTCCTATGTTTTGGTCGATGACATTCAAGCTGCAACAAAGAAGGCCAAGGCACTCGGGGGCGCCGTGATGAAAGATGTCACACCAATACCCAACTATGGGGAATTCAGCGTAATCACCGATCCCACGGGCGCGCACTTCGCATTGTGGAAACCAAAATCGTAGCAAAGAGTAGCTTGTACAGTCTGGAAGTCGATCCGCCACGTCTACTGGTACACACCTGGAACCGAACTATTCGAGCCTGCACGAAATGGTTGTGCGCTGGGAGCTGGAACCACGAGAGCAGTTCCGAATCCCTGCGATATACTTGAAAAATGGCAGCGCAGGAAAAGACTTTTTATCTGGAGACCTTCGGCTGCCAGATGAACGCCCACGATTCCGAAAAAGTCGTGGGTACGTTGGTTTCTGAAGGTTACCGCCAGGTCCCGAGCGTCGAAGAAGCCGGCCTTGTGCTTTACAACACCTGCTCGATTCGCGATAAGGCCGAGCAGAAGGTGTTTCACCGTCTCGCCGACTACAAGAAGTATGAGAAGCAAGGCAAGAAATTCGGCGTGCTCGGGTGCGTAGCGCAACAGCAGGGCAAGGAGATCTTCGAGAAGGCTCCCTACGTTTCGCTGGTGTGCGGATCGGCGTCGTACCGCAACCTGCCGGAAATGCTGGTGCAGCTTGAGACCGGCAACCGCCGCGTCACCGGGCTCGACGATCGCCAAACCGACGAATGCTTCGAAACCGAGTTTACCGCGCGCACCAACCCGCACCGCGGATACATCACCATAATCGAAGGCTGTGACAAGTTCTGCTCGTATTGCGTGGTGCCGTTCACCCGCGGCAAAGAGCGAAGCCGAACTTCGGATTCGGTCCTCTCTGAGGCGCACCGCATGGCCGATCTGGGCTACAGTGAAGTCCAGCTGCTCGGACAGAACGTGAACTCGTACAAAGATCCGGCAGGGAAGAAGAGTTTTGCAGAGTTGCTGAATTCTGTCGGCGAAGTTCCAGGCATCCGACGCGTGCGCTTCACAACTTCTCACCCGCGCGATTTTGGAAAAGATATCGTTGACGCGATCGATGCCAACCCCGTGCTCTGCGATCACGTGCACTTGCCCGTCCAGAGCGGATCCACGCGCATGCTCGATGCCATGCAGAGGCTCTACACTCGCGATCAGTACCTCGAACGTATTTCCTGGGTGAAGTCCGCGAAGCGCGATATTTCACTTACCTCCGACATCATTGTCGGATTCCCGGGCGAAACAGAACAGGATTTTGAGGAAACCTTATCCCTGCTCGATGAAGTCCAATACGACGCCGTGTTTGCGTTTAAGTATTCGCCGCGGCCGAATACTCCGGCGATTGGTCTGGAAGATGCAGTTCCCGACCAGGAAAAGGCGCGCCGTTTAGCAGCCATGCAGGAGAGGCAGCGCTCGATCCAGCACCGCAGAAATCAAAACCACCTCGGCGAACAGATTGAAGTAATGGTTGAAGGGAAGAACGAAGCGCGCCGGCAGTGGATTGGGCGGACATCGCAGAACAAGACGTTGAATTTCACAGCATCGGATGTGGGCAACTTCGAGTTGGGCAGCTACGTTGGGATTCGTGTGACGACAGCACTTCCGAACAGTCTCGTCGGCGAGATGTTAGTTTGAGCTTTTAAGGAGTCGCAATGGAAGTCGAAATGAGAATTCGCGGCCTGCTGATGGACCCTGTCACCAACACTCCCATTGTGATTTTGAAAGACGCGAACAGCGATACCGTGCTACCTATTTGGGTGGGCATGTTCGAAGCGAGCGCGATTCAGCTCGAAATTGAGAAGGTAAGTACTCCCCGGCCGATGACCCATGATCTTATCAAGAACGTCCTTGCCGGTCTCGATGCCCACGTGCACAAAGTCGTAGTCACCGAACTGAAGGAAGACACCTTCTACGCTGTGATCTGGATGGAACGCGAGGGCCGCATCATCAGCGTCGATTCCCGCCCCTCGGACGCCCTTGCGCTTGCCCTGCGCGTCGATTGCCCGATCTTTGTTGAGGACGAGGTGCTGAAGACCTCGAAAAAGGCCACCAGCGCAACCGATCCGGCCACCAGTGAAGACTTGCGCAAATGGCTGGACAGCCTCAATGACGAGGACCTCGGCAACTACAAGATGTGACGCCCACAGCTTGATGCTTAATCGATGGTTTGATGCACTAGCCACTATATTGACATCATATATCGTCCTGTGACATCATTGTCATGTGCGAACGACGCTGAATATCGAAGAAGACGTACTTCAGGAAGTGAAGCGTTATGCGAACGCACGGGCGCTGTCGCTCGGGAGGGCTGTTTCTGACCTGGTGCGTCGAGGCCTTTCCACTCCGGTGCAAACGCGCGTGGTGAACGGGGTTCACGTTGTGGTTCTGCCCCCTGATTCTTCGCCTGTGGATTCGGTCCTGGTAAGAAAACTGATCGAGGATGAAATCGAGTGAGCCGGGTTTTGCTCGACGTAAACGTCCTAATCGCAATGTCCTGGCCCGCTCATATTTGCCATCGACCGGCATTGCAGTGGTTCGCGACAAACGCGCAACGCGGTTGGGTTACGTGCCCCATCACGGAAGCCGCCTTCGTGCGCATTCTTTCGAATCCTAGTTTCTCCAGGGACGCTCTGACTCCACACCAAGCTCTGGCTCTGCTCAAGGCCAATACAGCCCACCCACGCCACCAGTTCTGGCCTGACGATCTTCCATTGGCGGATGCATTGAGGCATTTAGTGAAAAATATCGTCCGCCATCAACAGGTCACGGATGCCTATCTACTTGCTGTTGTTGAGCATCATCGGGGTGCACTGGCCACGTTCGACCAAGGAATTCCGCAATTGGCACGGGGGATCGACGTAAACATTGAATTGATAGGTTCGTCGTAGAACTCTCCCCATACCTCCAATAAACAATTTGAATTGGACCCTTTGCTTTTTCTTGCCTAGACTTCCAGTTTGCAAAGTGGGCGCGTAAGATCTCGTGTGTTGCGGCTGAAGCAACCGCCTCCGCCATCGCCTTTCCCTGCGCCGTTTCTGAATTATCAGTTCGACGAAGCATACGACGAGATGTTCGACTTGCCCGGGGTGCCTCGCTCGCATTACCAGGCCCTGTTCCGCACATTGCTGGAGCTCCCTGCTGAAGAATTAAGAAAAAGCCAACAGGCTGCCGACCTGTCATTCCTGCATCAGGGGATCACGTTCACCGTTTACGGCAGCGAACAGGGAACTGAACGCGTTTTCCCCAACGATCTTCTGCCGCGCATTATCTCCGGACAGGAGTGGCTATGCGTGGAGCGCGGCTTAACCCAACGCATCACCGCCCTCAATTTGTTTCTGCTGGACATCTACAACCAGGGCCGCATTGTTTCGGATGGAGTCATTCCGCGCGAATTGATCTACAGTTGCCGGCATTTCCGCCGCGAGATGAGAGGGATCTCAGTCCCTCGCGGGATTTACGTTAGCGTTTGCGGGACGGATCTGGTGCGATTGCCCGACGGCAGCTTTGCAATTCTCGAGGACAACCTGCGGGTCCCGAGCGGCGTTTCGTATATGCTTGCCAACCGCAAGGTCCTGAAGCGGGTGTTCCCCGGCTTGTTCAGTGACTATGGTGTTCGCCCCGTAGATCATTACCCTCAGTCCTTGCTGGCGACATTGCGTTCGATGCTGCCCGCAAACTGTTCAGGACGGCGGGAGCCCACCATCGTTCTGCTCACGCCGGGTATTTTCAACTCCGCATACTTCGAGCACACATTTCTCGCGCAGCAGATGGGAATCGAGTTGGTCGAAGGCCGCGATCTGCTGGTCCACGACAACATCGTCTACATGCGTACCACAGCTGGGTTGCGGCGAGTGGATGTGATCTACCGCCGCGTGGACGACGACTTCATCGACCCGTTGTGCTTCCGTTCGGATTCTCGCCTCGGAGTTGCAGGCTTGTTCAACGCATATCGCGCCGGCAACGTGACGCTGGCGAACGCGCCCGGCACCGGGGTCGCCGACGACAAAGCAGTTTATGCTTACGTTCCCGTTTGCAGGAGGACGCGATCCTTGCGAACGTTGAGACGTACATCCTCACCGACAAGAAACAACGCGATCACGTTTTGCAGAACCTGGGCAGCATGGTCGTGAAGGCCGTTGGGGAATCGGGTGGCTACGGCATGTTGATCGGCCCGCACTGCACGGCCGATCAACATGACAAGTTTCGACGCTTGATTGAAGCCGAGCCGCGCAACTACATAGCGCAACCAACGCTCGCTCTTTCACGCGCGCCGTGTTTTGTGGATGGCGAAATCGCCGCACGACACATCGATTTGCGTCCTTATATCCTTTTTGGCGAGAACGTCACGCTGGTACCCGGGGGGCTGACGCGCGTCGCATTGCGGAAAGGATCGCTCGTGGTGAATTCGTCGCAGGGTGGTGGGAGCAAGGATACCTGGGTGTTGCGGGCGTGAGGCATCAGGGAGAAACCACTATGCTCTCGCGAGTCGCCGACAGCCTGTACTGGATGAGCCGCTATCTGGAACGTGCCGAGCACACAGCACGCCTGATCGACGTAGACTTCCAATTACGCCTCGACTACGCGACAGAATCCGGTCCGGGACGTTGGTTGCGTTTGCTGGAAGCCTTGCAGATACCGGTTCCGGCAGGAGGGAAGATCGATGCCGCGAGTCTCGCCTACGCACTCACACTCGAGCGCTCGAATCCATCCTCGATCGTCTCCTGTATCTCTGCCGCCCGCGAAAACCTGCGCCAGGTTCGCGAACAATGCAGTTCGGAAATGTGGGAGCAGCTTAACCGGCTTTACCTGCAAGTGCTAGGCACGCCAGCAGGAGAAGCATGGTTGCTGCATTCGCAATTGTTCTTCCGAGGCGTGCTGGATGGCGCTCACCTTTTCCATGGCGTTACTGATTCCACCATGAGCCACGGCGAAGGCTGGCACTACATTCAGCTCGGCCGCTATGTGGAGCGTACACATGGATTAGCGACTTTAATTGGTACGCACTTCAGTCGGGTTTCCGAGCCGCTGCAGGCGACCGTCGACAGCGACGATTATCTGGAGTGGGTCGGCCTGCTGAAGTATTGCACCGCATTTGAGGCCTATTGCAAAAAGTACACGGCGGAATTACGTCCGATGCGGGTCGCGGAATTTCTGCTACTAAGCCCGGACTTTCCGCACTCGGTGCGTTTCTCCGTGGATCAGGTCCATGCGGCGTTGAGAACGATCGGCGAACTCACAGAGCGGAAGGCCGAGTCTCCGGTGCGCCTTGCCGGGCGCTTGCGTGCGAACCTCAGCTTCAGCCAGATCGACGAAATCATGGCCGACGGGCTGCAGACATATTTGGGAAGTATTCGCAATCTATGCGCTCAGGCGCACAACTCGATCCATCAGATTTACTTTGATTATCCGGTGGAGTCGGCGCTGGTCCAGTGAAAAGGCATACATGGCAACGGATTCCCTCACGATGGCGCGGAGCAGCTGGTGCACTGAAAATGGTGCAGTGAAGAATGCTGCCATAGAGAATTGCAGTAGAGTGCCGGTGCGGAAAGCTTCTTAGTGGAATCCGCCCCGTGGGGTATCCGAAAATAGCCCAGCGCTTTAGCGCTGGGTGGAGTTGATTGGCACGGAAAGTCCCGGAGGGACGGCGAGACAAAGCCGTGCGAAAGAAACAAACTCATGATCTATTCGGTCCGCCACCTCACGCGTTTTCGCTACAAGCCCGCGGTCCGCGAAAGCATCATGGAGCTTCGCATGCAGCCGCGCAGCGAAGGGAACCAGCGTTGCTTGAGTTTCGACCTGCGGGTGAAGCCTGACGCCCTAGTCATGCAATACCACGACTTCCTGGGAAACGTGGTCCATCATTTCGATATCGCCGGAAAGCACGGTGAACTCAACATCAAGTCGCAATCAGTCGTCGAAATCTTGCCAACACCCGAACTACAAGTGAAGAACTGCGGCACCTGGGAGCAACTGGACGCCGCGGTGGACGCGGGCAATTACTGGGAGATGCTCCTGCCCAGTGACTTTGCGAGACCCACACCATTACTCCAGCGTCTGGCTCAGGAAATGGAGATTGCGCGTCGCCAGAGGCCGCTGGAGGTGCTGATGGAGATCAGCCACGGAATCCACGAGGTATTCGCATACGTGCCGAACTCCACGACCGTCGACTCGCCTATTGACCATGCAATTTCCGAGCGGAAGGGCGTCTGCCAGGACTTCGCGCACGTCATGATCGCCCTGGTCAGGAAGCTGCGAGTGCCTTGCCGCTACGTCAGCGGATATCTGTTCCACACCACCGACGACCAGTCCAGCTCCGCCGAAGGCGCGTCGCACGCGTGGGCGGAGGCGTTCCTGCCGGGACTCGGTTGGGTCGGATTCGATCCGACCAATGACACGGTCTGCAATGAGCGGCATATTCGCTTGGCGGCCGGGCGCGACTATGCCGAGGTTCCGCCCACACGCGGAGTCTATAAAGGAGGCGGCGAGAGCGAATTGAGCGTTTCAGTAGCAGTGGCTCTAGCAGATGCTCCGGCTCCGGAAGACATGGCCCCGGCAGTCATCCAGCGCCGCACCCCACCACGGATTGCCGAGAATTACCTGTCTCAGCAGGAACAACAGCAACAGCAGCAGTAGCGAAGGGCACTTGCTTTGTGCCAAAGGCGAAACTGGCGTCCCCCCTTCGGGCGCATATGAATTAGCTGCAGTTTACATAATATCTGTTATCGGACACTACATGTTTGGCAGTAAATGCCGTAGTTTCCAGGCTGTAGGCTCCTAAAAGCGCACACTTTCGTCGGGCCCTGTAGTTCCCTCTGCAGGAAAGATGACCTGGCCGCCGCTGTGACTTGGCGTGGGCGGCGCACCTCAGGAACCTGCTGAAGGTTCGTGAGCTATGCTATCTGCCGTCATGGGCAGCATCCAGGTTGCGCAGCAGTTCGTCCAACGAGAATTCCCGCGCTGCCTTTGCGTTTACGCCAAATAGACGCCGCGGTTCGGAGGGATACGTCAGAGCGTAATCGACCCCGGCGAACAGTCGCCCAAATAGATCCTTGAATTCAGGCTCGGCCGCGCTCCCGGTGCCCTGGTTATTCGGTGCGAGCAGGCGGTCGTTGACCACAACTTCAACATCGCGGCCGTTAAAGTGTAACTTTAAGTCTTGAGCCAGACGCTCAAATGCTCTCAGGGAAGCTACTGCAGCCTGCTGCAGGCGGTCCCGATTGCTTCCCAACAGGGGCGCTTTTCGGTTGTAGCGGATACCTAGCCGACCGTCGGTGTTGTCGAGCGCGTAGTCGGCTTCGTGACCGATCAGCATCACGCCCGGCCCGTCAGGAACGTGAGAGTAGTCGGCTACGTCGAGCAGCAGTTCATCGAAGATCTGCCCCTGAATCCAAGTGTGGAAGATGGATACCGCCGCCTGTAGATCCACCTTCTCGGGATCCTTCACCAGCAACTTCACGTTGATGTGCTGCAGTTCCACGGCTACCTGTTCCATAAGACCCCGAACCCCTCCAGTATTGGGCAACGACACCGTCTAAATTCCTGCCGCTACGCTATTGCCCCGACCGTCTCCGGCCGGTTGTTACAGCTGTGCGCTGCATCAATAAACAACTGGGCTTCATCAATCAGATACCGGCTCGACTCCTCGCTGTACCCCTGGCCCGCCTTAGCGTGCGCGTCGAAAAGGTAGTTAGCGAACTTTCCTCCTGCAAACGGGTCGAAAAACTTCTGCGTATCGTAATAGCGAGTGCGGAACTCCGAAACGATTTGGTCCGGTTGTTCGCCGACATCGGGATTCTCCGACAGCACGAGAGCGCGTGCAGCATTTAGCATCGCCTTGTATGCTGAAGTGCCAGCCAGCTGCGCGTCGCTTCGCTCCAGGGCCAATTGCGCGTCGAAGAGTTCTCTTTCGGCTGCGGCCAGACCGAAGTCCACTGGCGAGACGACTTCGCCAGCGCACTCGCCGTCGCCCATATCGCCAAGCGTGTATTCACGCGGATCGCCCCAATCGCTGAAGAAAGAACGATCGCCGACGGAAGGCTTCGTCAGGTCCTCAAGCATCTTCTTAAGTTCAGCTTTTCCCGTGCGCTTAATGTATTGCTTGAAGGTTTCGCCGGCCTCCCGCCCGGCCACATAGCTATCGGTCAGTCGTTTTACCACATGCGGAATATTCTTCGATGGCACCGCGATAACAGGCAGCCCGTACGAACCACCGTTGTTCTCCCATTCGCCGCCGAGGACGACCTGAAAGTGTGGAACGGCATACCCGGAAATCTTGCGGCTCACGCCATAGAAGCCCATGTCGGAGACATGATGCTGTCCGCAGCTGTTGAAGCAGCCGCTGATCTTGATATGAAGATTGCGAACAGCTTCGTCGGACTGAAAGCTCGCCTCGCTGACCCGCTTGCGCAGTTCGCCCGCGAGTCCACGCGAAGACGAGATGCCGAGCTTGCAAGTGTCGGTGCCTGGGCACGAAGTAATGTCCACTAGCGCGCCAGCACCCGGGGCGGCTAGTCCGACGGCATTCAGAGCGCGATAGAGTTCTGGCAACTCGCGCTTGCTGACCCAGCGGATGACGAAGTTCTGTTCAACTGTGGTGCGGATTGTCTCTTTGGTGAAGCGGCGAACAATATCCGCGAGAGAGCGCAATTGATTGGCTGTGGCATCACCGAGAGGCAGAGCGACGGTGACAGTAACGTAACCGGTCTGACGCTGTGGACAGATGTTAGATCGCAGCCATTTGCTGAGCGGTTCGCTATCGGGTGATGCGTTAGCAATCGTGACCAACTCCGGCAGTTCCCCACCAGGATTCAGGGCCGACTCTACCGATTTCAACTCTTCCGCGATATATTCCGTCCATCGCGGATCAAACGGCAGAACCTTGCGTTCTTCGAGAACCAGCGCCCGAAACTTTTCGATTCCTAGATCCTGTACCAGAAACTTCAGCCGCGCGCGACTCCGGTTCTTCTTTTCTCCCAGGCGCGCAAACACCCGGGCAGTCGCTTGGGCGAGCGGCAGCAACTCTTCCGCAGGGATAAACGACTCAAACAACTTGGCCTGATAGGGCACGGCGCCGAGTCCGCCGCCAACGTACATTTCGAAGCCAACCTCTTCCCTGCCGGTCGCCTCGCTCACGCGCTTCTTCGCGATCAGTCCAAGATCATGCAGGCTTGTCAGTCCGCATGCGTGCTGCGAGCATCCGCTAAAGGCGGGCTTGAATTTGCGGCCAAAAT
>WNFZ01004567.1_pt1 | contig 15280 bp, 12 predicted proteins | sample 5400081 | NCBI WGS metagenome assembly WNFZ01 (sample SAMN13153365, study PRJNA577476) | soil metagenome | isolation source: 80 cm soil or saprolite under grassland replicate 1 | place: USA:California | collected 2016-06-15 | reverse complement strand
CCCGTCACAAGACCCTCCTGGTCCTGTTCGGCGGCGGTCTCCATCCGCTGGTCGCGCCGCTCGCCAATCTGGCGCCCGCCAGGCCACCCGCGCTGGGCCCGCGGCCTGCTCGCTGAGCGCTAGATCTGTGCGCCGGCCGGCGCCTGCCTGGCGCGGTCTAGGGCAGGTCGGTACCTGGGAGCAGGCGCCGGGCGACGTCCTCGGCGTCGGGAACGGCTCGCTGCCGGAGTTCGCTGATGAGAGCCTCAGCACGTAGGGCTGGCGGCGAGGCAGGCCGGGCGGTGATTTTTCGGCGAGCTGGCCGAGCCGGCCGTCCGGGGACGCCTGGCCGACGTTATGGCAGCCGAGGAGGGCGAGGACGACGATCTGCTGGTACCCGCTGGGTGCGGAAGCTGGGCCTGGCGTGCTGGATGGCGCCGGTGAGCGCGGCCTTGGCGATAGTGGTGAGCGCTTCTGCGGAGTGGCCTCGTGCCTGGGTCGCGATCTGGAGCCAGGTGCCGGTCCAGTCGCTGTCGTGGTGACGCCACCAGCCCGGCCGGGCCAGCGCGGTGTGCGCCGGACCGGGCAGCCACTCGCCGGCGGAGGCGAGCGCGGTGATGTGGTCGGCGGCGAGCGGGACATCGGCGACGTGCTGGCCGGCGAGGCGGCGGTACGTCACGGCTGGATGTGCCCTCATGTGAGGAGCGGGCGGCCGAACCGGGAATCGAGACCTCTTCGTACTTGCCGATCACGAGCACGCTCCAATCGGGCATCCGGTGGGAGCCGACTGGGAGCCGATCATGGTCCTGAACGTCTCCCAACGGCTCTGAACGGAACTCAAGAGGAGCCTCTGTCCTGCGGCAACGCCGAATCGTCCTGGTCGGCAGCTTCGGTGGACCTTGTTCGGGACGAAGAGGCCGCCGGTTCAAATCCGGCCACCCCGACGCAGGTCAGAGGCTCGTTTCTCGTCATGAGGGGCGGGCCTCTTTCTATCCGTGCGTCACTCGTGCGTCAAGACGCCGCGCCCATGAGTCAATCACCTTGCCGTGTGCGCCGGGCGCGAGGTGGGCGTACCGCTGCGTCGTCGCATAGTCCTCGTGGCCGAGGAGCGCCTGAACGTCGTACAGCGGCACCCCATCCAGCACGAGCCACGAGGCCGCCGTGTGCCGCATGATCCGCGGCGGGAACCGGCGGATGCCCGCGGCCTTGTCAGGCCGCGCCCAGGTGACGCTGATCAAGGCGCGGCGGAAGGCGCAGAAGAAGGCGGCGAAGCAGGCGGCGCGTGAGTCGTTCGCCCGGGCGGAGCTGCGCGAGGCGATGACCGCGGCGCAGGCCCCCAGCTTCCCGCAGCAGGGTTCCCGGCAATCCACCCCAGCGGCACCACCTGTAGACAAGCTGCCTCAGCAGATGGATTCCGAGGAGTTTCGCGCGTGGGCGGCTGAGCGCCTCGCAGCCAGGGCAACCGGGATGGAGAGCCCGTTCTGGGACGGGCTGCGCGCCGGGTCCTGACCCCCGTTAGGAGCCGCTCATGCCCTTGCCTGCGGCCATCCAGACGATCACGGCTCACCGGCACGTTCCCCGGCCCTGCGGGCAACCCGTGTTCCGGGACCGTGACCTTCGACCCGGGAACGCCGTGCTCACCGACTCGACCGGTCACGCCATCCTCGGTGCCCCCATCCTGTCGCGCTGAACGCCTCCGGGCAGCTCTCGGTCGTGCGACGCACCTGATCTTTATGACGCGGTGATGGCGAACCGCATCTCGCTAGATGCCGCCTATAAGCAGGCGCGACAGAGAGTGAACTTCGCGGGGTGGTGAGGGGGCACCGGGACACTATTTGCGCAGGCCCGGGGCTGAAAGCGGACTCTAGCTTGGGGCCGGTGTCCTTCCCGGTGGCCTTCGCTCCCCGGCTGCCGGGCCGGAGAGAACTCGGACGTCCCGGGGGGGGCCGCGCGGCGTTCAGTAAACGGGGGCAAACTGGGCCGCCGCGCGGCCCCGGCTGGGCGGGGGTTGTCCCGCAGGGTCGGCGGGACCGGAAAACGTCCCTCCTGCCCAGCCTTGGGTAGCCGGGCGGGCGCGCGATCCAGTGTCCCGAGGTGAGCATCCACACAAGGGCACGCGCCCGCCCGGCCGCTCGGGTTACGGCGGCATCACTTTGGCCGCCGCAAGTGAGTACCGCCACACACCGCCGTTACGGCGGCGGGTGACCACGCCCCGGGCGCGTAACCCGCCGAGGGCGGTGGTGGCCGTGGTGAGCGCCAGCCCGGACGCGTCGGACACAGCCCGCGCGGACATCGGGGCGCCGGCGGCTTTCAGCGTGCCCAGGGCGGCCTGTTCCGACCGGCGGAGCCGGATCGCGGGGCCACGCGGGTGGCTGGCCCGGGTTCTGATGACGTATTCGATGCCGCGCATCGCTCCGCGGCGGTGTCCCCACGGGCGTGCGGCCCGGGCGGCGGGGTGCCGCCCTGGCGGGCGGCCAGGCCGTCATCGTGGCTACGTCGCCGACGGGGGCGATGCGCTCGGACCACCCGAACCAGTACCAGCCGTCGCCGGCGTAGATGTCCTCGGTGAGCTGGGCGGCGGCCCGGTTTGTGATGCGCAGGCGCGCGCGCCTGCCCGCTGATTTGATCAGGGTCACCGTAAACCGCCGGCCGTCCAGCTCGGCGGCGAGCTTCTCTAATGCAGATTCCGGCTCAGGTTCCGGCGCCGGTTCCGGATCTCCCCACGCAGCCATATGCGTGTCTCCCTCACGCTCGTACACCAAGGGCACCTACTTTGCGCTTGCGAGCGGCTACGGTGAAACTGAGACAAGCGCTGACAGGATGTCGTCAGCACCAGTCAGCGCGGCCAATACAGGGGGGCCGCAAAACACGCGATTGGTGTACGCGTATGGGTTTCGCCGAAAGGCTTCGCGCGCTCATGGCTGAGCACGGCGTCAGCGAACGGGCGCTTGCCCGCCAGGTCGTCTGTGACCGGTCATACATCCACCTTCTGAAACACGGCAAGCGGCACCCTGGCGCGCGCATGGCGCAGCGCCTCGACGATGCCCTCGACGCGGGCGGGGAGTTAGCCGTGCTCGTGCCGTACAAGGGACCGGCGCGCAGGTCAGTGCTCGCAGGCGGGGTGCTCGCGGGCGGTGTGCTGGCGCTGGCCGACACGCTGTTGTTCGGCGGCGTGGCGGATGAGGACCGGGACCGCATCGGCTGGACGGCCCGACATCCTTCGCAAGTGGACGCGGCCACCGTGGACTCGCTCGCGGGCGTGCTGGCGGCGCAGCGGTGCGCCGAGGATCGCGCTGGCCCGCTCGCGGTGATGACGCCCGTCCTCGCCCAGCTTGCTGTGATCGAGGATCTCGTGCGGCAGGCCCGTGGCCCCGTGCGCCCCGCTTTGGTCAATGTGGCGCAGCAGTGGGCGCAGTTCGCCGCGTACCTGCACCGCGATACCGGCGACGTGGATGGAGACCGTGCCCGCTTGTCACAAGCGCTGGAATGGGCGCAGGAACTCGGCGACCGGACCATGACGGCCACGGTGCTTTTCAATCGCGGGAACATGGCGTTTCTTGCCGGGGAAGCCGGCACGGTTGTCGGCCTGGCGCAGGCGGCGCAGAGAGACCCCGCGGTCGCTGTGGGGCAGCGCGCCGAGGCTGCCGACCTTGAGGCCCGAGGGCACGCGCTAGCTGGTGATGCCGCCGCCGTTGAGCGAAAACTCGGCGAGGCTGCGGAAATGGCGGAGCGGCTAACAGGCCAGGCGCTAGGCCATCCGTGGCTTTACTGGATGTCACCGCGGTACTTCCAGTGCGCCCGAGGCGCAGCGTTCGGCATGCTGGCCGCCGATCCCCGCTACCGGCAGCGCGCCGTCACAGAACTGGAGGACGGCTTTGCGCGGCTGCCGGAAGATCAGCGGGCATCGGCATGGACGGGGGTGTTCCTGGCGCACCTGGCGGCCGTCCACACGGTGTCCGGAGACGCTGACCAGGCGGCGGCAGTGGCGCTCCAGTGCGCGCAGATCGCGCGGGTAACAGCGTCGGCCCGGCTCGCGGCGATGCTCGTCTGCGTGCATGACCGCTTGCGCGGCCGATGGCCCGGCCATCCTGCTGTCGCCGCGCTCGGCGAGGCATTACGCTGAGGACCGCGTACACCAACGCGAACGCCCCGCCGGCCTCCGGGCCGGCGGGGCGTTGCTTCGCGTCCAGTGCTTACCGATCCCCCCTTCGGCGGGCTGGAGGTGACCGCGCCGGGCGGCGTGCACCATCGCTGCCCTCTCGCGGGTAAGGTCACTCTTCCCGATCTGGGCGGCCGGGAGCGCACGGACGACCGCGGCGAGCGCGGCCCGGGTGTCACGCAGCTCGCGGGCCGTATCCTCACGCTCGGCCGCGGCCGTGCCCAGCAACTGCTCGAGACTGTCGCAGAGGTATCCCGCCCAGTAGGGCCAGTCCATGCCGGGGCCGCGCGCTTCCTCGTATCGGGTGAGCGCGTCACGCGCGTGCCGTACCTCGTCCTCGGATGTAGCCATGGTCATCGCCTCCCGTCAGGTGATGACCCAGGTGACGCCCCGGTTCTGCGCGCCGCGTTGTTGATCTCTTCGGCGACGCGGTAGGTCACCCGCTCGTTCTTGTTCGCGAGCTGGCAGGCGAACTGGAAGCCCGGCCCGTCAACGACGAGCCAGCCGGTAGAGTCCACCTGGGCGGTGACCCCGTCCAGCGGGTAGTCCTGGCCGCGGTACCTGAGCGTCCCGCCGCCGATTTTGAGCAGGTGGCCATCGACAAGCACGCGGGTGACACCTTTCCTGCCGAGCAGATTCCTCATGATCGTTTACCTTCTTCCGTGGGGTGATCCGGGGAACAGCCGGGGAACAAAACGCGCGGGAACCACCGGGAACCAGCGGTGACCGCGAGCGGCGCGCTAGCCCCGTAATGTGCGCAAACGGGAACGCGCGGGAACTGCCGGAAACTGCCGGGGACGGCGGTGGTGGTGCTGCGAACCACCGCGATGAAGTGGGCGTTACCCGGGGCGTCTGGACAGGCACCCAGCGGTGCTGCAACCCTTGAGCCGAGATGTCAACCGGCGGATCGGCAATTCGGGAGCGCCTACCAAGGCGCGGGCGCTACCTAATACCGAGGACCACCCCACGCCGCGCCGAAGTTCTCGCTGTCGGCGGTGTGGTGACGATCCTCGCGCATCTTCTCTTTGCCCAGCTGACCTTGGTTCTCGCGATCCTGCTCTACGCGATCACGAGGATCAGCCGCTGGCGCGCGCAGTGGCTTGCCGTCCCGGCCGCGGCCGGAGTGGTCTGGGTTCTCGCGGTCGGCCCGGCGAGCGCCGTCGACGGCTTCCTTTCCGGGCCGCGTCAGATCGTCGCCTACCTCACAAGCTTCGGCGGCGAACCCGCGCGTGTACTGCACCTTCGGGCCGCATACACCGGCCTGGGCAGTTGGCTGCCACGGCAGCTACCGCTCGCCCTTGTCGCGGGCGCGGCCGAGGCCGCGATTGCCGCCTGGCTCAGCTGGATGCACACCGACGAGTGGCGGCTGGCGCCACCGCGGCCCGGTCTGGTGTCCGCGCTCCGGCGCTGGTACGTAACACGGGCTGTACGGCTCGGCGGTGTGGTGACACGTGACGGTGCGTGCCTCGGCATCGCAGCGCCCAGTGGCTGGCCAGAGCCGGCATCGCGGTTCGCCCGGCGGCCACACGAACAAAGGGTTCGCAGGCCGATGTGGGCCAGGGGACGTGCCGCGCTGTCATGGCACGAGGCGGCCGGGGGCGTGCTGTGCGCTGGCGCCGCCGGCTCCGGCACGACCACGACCAGCTTCCAGTTCGCGCATGCTGCCATCCGGCGAAGGAAACCGGTGATCGCCGTCGATCTTTCTGGGAACAGGCAGCTGGCCGAATGGTTCGCCATCGTGTGCGGGGCCACCGGGACTCCGTTGAGCATTTTCAGCGCGGCCGGCACCGGCTATTACGAGCCGCTGCGGGATGGCGACCCGGCCCGCAGGACGGCGATCGTGATGGGCATGATCGACTGGACGGGCATCGCCGACCGGTATCGCCGCAGCTGCGGCGCCTACCTGAACGATCTGTTCGCGGTGGCGGACGCCGCCCCGGGCGATCCAGGCACACCCATGCTCGATGAGCTGCTGCACCTGCTCAACCCTGCGGCACTGAGTGCCCGCGTGCAGCATGTGCCGGGCTTCCACCCCCATCGCGAAGCGCTGATCGAGCGGGTCAAGGTGTCAGCCGGCCTCTTCGGCGCCGATCCGGCGACCGGCGCGGCCCTGGCCAGCCAGCTCGGCGAACTCCGTACCGCACCGGTCGGCCGTTGGCTGGCGCCTGTGCCACCCGCATCCGAGGCCGCGGGTGCAGGCATCGACCTCGGCCGGGCCATCAGGCAGCGTGGGGTCGTGCTGTTCTCCCTGGGGGGCGACGCGCACAGTAGGCCCGCGCGCATGGTGGCGAGCCTCGTCACCCACGACGCCATTGCCGTATGCGCCGAGTTGCGCAAGATAGGCGTCGCCGGCGACGGCGTGCTCTGGATCGATGAATGCGGCGCCATTCCCCCAGGCGTCCTCGCCGAGCTGGTCAAGCGTGGTGCGGCAGCGGATATGGCCGCCGTGCTGACCACGACGTCGGCCGCGGCCGCGGCCAACCTTGCCGACCAGGTAAACACCGTGGTGATCCACAGGATGACAGATCCGGTCATGGCCGAGCGCTTCGCCAGGATCACCGGCGTGAGACTTGAGCCGAGCGAGAACGGCGCTCCCGTGCGGCCAGGCTTCCCGCCCGGGGAGGCCGCGCGATTTGGGCGGCCCGCACCAGCGGCTCGTGGGGCCGCGCCGTTCGCCTCGACGACCATGGCCACCGGCTCGCAGTCCGACGGGCTGGCGTTCGTTCGCAAGCCCATGGTGGCGCCGGAGGTCTTGTTCAGCTTGGGCAGAGCTGAATTCGTCATGGTCGTTGCGGGCCCGCCGCGCCGCCTCGTGGCACTTGGCAAGACGATCCCCGCTCGATTGCACGCCGCGCCGCAGCGCGCCGTCGCGGATGCCCGGCCCCGTTCCCGTTCCCGTTCTCACGCCAGGTCACGTGGCCGGTCACCGGTCAAACCCAGTGTGGTGGTGCAGACGATTCCGCATCAGCGGCAGCCGTTAAGGAGCCATTTCGAGAACCCGGGAAGGCCAGACAGCCCGGCCAGCCAGCCTTTGCCGCCCGGCCGCCCGGCGCCACATCCCTTGGCGCCGCCACCGCCGCGCGGGCCGCAACCGGCGCAAGCCCCGGAGAGGCGGTTATGGCCGATGTGACGGCCGCGCACCCGCATGCCGAACGGTCGCGGCGTTCGTTCCGGCCCGACCGGGTGTATCTGGGCTGGCAGTACGTCCTGCTGGCGCCAGATCCTGGCCCGCCGCCGCGCCGGCCCACTCCGCCGGACCAAGAACAGCTCAACCCGGATTGGGTGGCCGCCCAGCGGCGCGAGGAAAGCCTGCTGGACCGCCCACTGAAGGTCGCCTGCGCGGTCTCGCTCGTGTTCGCCGCGGTGCTGCTGGCCTTGTGGATCACCGGGGTGCTCAGCGGCCTGCTCGCCACTTTGGGGCTGCTCATTTGCCTCGTCGTGGCTGCGATCAGCGGTTACGCGGTCTGGCAGGGCGAGCAGGCGCTGCGGTCCAGGGTTTCCGAGGAGAGGCTGCGGCTCGGGAAGATCCGGGCTGACCAGGAGCGCAGGCTGTTCGGCTGGCAGGAGGAGCACAAGCGCAGGTTCGAGGAGTGGCAGCAGCGCCGTGCGGCATTCGACCGGCAGCTCCAGTGGTACGCCGTGTCGCTGCCCGATGCGGTCGACCGTGTCGACGTGGCGGGTGGCACGCTCGCAGGCTGGTCGGCGCTCGCCACCATGATCGGTGCCACCCGGCTGAGTGCCGGTGGCGAGGTCACATTCATCGACCTGTCCGAGGGTGCGGCTGCGGCCGAACTCGTCTCGGTCGCGCAGCGGTCCGGAATCGATCCGCTCGTCTGGGTGCTGCCCGGGGACCTGCCGCGGCTCGACATCGGAACCGGGCTCGGCAAGGAGGGTCTGGCGGACGTGCTTTCCCTGGTGGTGAGCGTCATGGAGGAGCACGGCACCACCCGCGACCTGTCCTACGACAACGCGATCCTCGAGCGAGTCCTTGATGTGTTTGGCGGGCGCGCCACCATCGCCGAGATAACGGCCGCGCTGCGGGCGCTGGCGCAGGTAGGTGACCCGCGAGACGACATGAGGCGGGGCCTCCTCGACGCCGATCAACTGGCGCGGCTCGCGGCGATGTTTGGCCGCGGCGCCGCTGACCGGGTCGTGATCGAGCGTGCCTGGGCCATGGAGTCACAGCTCCGCAAGCTGGAAAGCCTTGGGACCGCGCCGGAGAGACTGGCGCCGGCACGGTTGCGCGTGCTGTCGACCGACCGGCGCGCCGGGGTGTTCGGCAATAGGGTGCTCGGCACCTTTGCGGTGACGGCGCTCACGCACATGCTCAGGCAGGCGCCCGCGGGGCATGCGTGGCAGCACACGGTCTGCCTGCTCGGCGCGGAAAAGCTTCGCGGGGATGTGCTCGACAGGCTCTGCGACGCGTGTGAGAGCACGCGGACCGGGCTGGTCATCGCTTACCGGTCGGTGCCCGCACACGTGAGGGAGCGTCTTGGCCGTGGTAACGCCGCGGTGGCGTTCATGCGGCTCGGCAACGCAGAGGACGCGAGTGCCGCGAGCGAGCAGATCGGCACCGAGCAACGGTTCGTGCTCAGTCAGCTCACCGAGACGATTGGGACGGAGGTTACCGATTCCATTGGTGACTCGTACACGAGCACCGTGGGCACATCGGACGGGATCTCCACTTCGGTATCCGCCACGTCGACCGAGGGCCGAAGCCGTGGTCGCGGGGCGAGCCATGAGAGCGTGCTGATGCCTTTCGGCCGTTCGACCCGGTCGCGAAGCATGGACGCTAGCTACTCGTATGCCACCGGCGACAGCGAAATGATCAGCTCAGGGATAACCACCAGCACGGCATGGGGGCTGACCACATCTCGGGCGCTGGGGGCCAGTCAATCGGTGGCTCGTAGTTCGCAGCGGTCCAGGGAGTTCCTGGTTGAGCAGCACGAACTGCAGCAGCTTCCGCCGAGCGCGGTGATCATCACGCATGCGGCGGCGGACGGGCGCCGGGTCGTGCTCGCCGACGCGAACCCTGCGATCCACGGGCTGGCCACCGCCACGCTGCTCAGCCTGGAGGACCTCGCCACGTCTCGGGAGGCGGCGCACGCGGAGGCCGTGCGCGCTGAGGCGGCGCACGCTGGGCAGTCGCGCGGCGAGACGCATGCCGGGGCGGCCGGCGGCGGGGCGCATGCTGGGGCACCGCATGCTGGGGCACCGCGTGCGGGGAAGCATGGCGGGGCGCCGCGTGGCCCGGCGCCTGCTGGGACTCGTGGGCCGGTGCCTGGCGGGACTCGTGGCCCGGCGCCTGGCGGTCAGGATCCGCCCGGGGCAGGTCAGGTTCCGCCCGCGGCGGCTGCCGGTTGGCCACTGTGGCCAGAAAGCCGACCTGCCACGACGGCGGGTGCGGGCCCGTCGGGGCCTTACCGCGATCGCCCCGTCAGTTACACAGGCCCCCACGCTCCCGCTGGCGCCGCTAGCCCCCCCGGGTCTCCGGCGGGTGATCCGGAGGCAAATTCCCGTGCACCCGGAACACAGCCTCCGGAGTCGCGCGAACGCAAGAGGCGGAAACCCAAGCCGGTGAGTTGGCAAGGTGAGGATCAGCCGCCGCCGAATCTCGGCCCACCACCTGCGCGGCTCGATTGGCGCAGGAAGCGCCGCGACGGTTCCTAGGTGCACGAGCCGGACATTCCGGGCGCCCATACGACGGTCCCGGGTGAAGTCGAGAATGGCGCTTCAGGTGGCGGAGTGGCCAGCGGCCTGGTAGGCACGCATCGTGAGCGAGTCATCGGGCCTAAGTGACCGGCTGGCGGGGCCGTGGTACCGGATCACGACGATCCCAGTGCCTGCGCGTGCGAGTTCGGCGGAGGAGGATTTCGTCTCGGTCCTGCCGGCCGCCCTCAGCGCGGCCCAGCGTGGCGAACGATTCGTAATCGGCTGGCTCTCGCGTGGTGGCGGTGCGCCACTCGAGCTCATCAGCAACACCGGGCCGCTGATCTTCCCGAGCGCCATCGGCGACACGGGCGAGGGAGCGGCATCCCGGGCGGTCTCCACCGACTTCGCGGCGCAAGCCATCCCGCGAGCGTCCCTCACCCCCACTGCACCAAAACTCCCCATCACCTCCAACGCACCACCGCCCACCTCAGCCCCCATAAACCCTCATGCATCAGCAAGCCCGGCGCATTCAACTCCGTCTCAACACGGAGTCGCGCTGCTGTTCCCGAACGGCGCGTGCGGCACCCCCATCAGCGACAGCTGGCTCGCCGACGCGGAGCGCCTTGTCTGGACGCTGTGCCCGGCACGGCAGGCATCGCTGCTGACGAACCAGGAACGGCAGGACTCCCGCCAGCCCACCCTGTTCGAATCGACGCTGGTGACGCTCATGGACCGGCCATTCGGCTGGTTCGTCGTCGCGGAGCCGACGGGCCTGCTTGACGCCGAGCTAGCCGAACTCCGGACCCAGCTGACCGCGATCCGGCGTTTCGAAGAAGAGCGCGCCAGGCTGGACGTGGAGCGTGCCGAGCGGCGGATTGCCGAGCTTGACGCATTCCAAGAGGCCGGGTTGTGGAACGTCCGTGTGCTCGCGGGCGCGGAGACACCTGCGGAACTGCACCAGGTTGCCCCCGTGCTCGTCGGCTCGGCCGAACTCGGGCCGCATCCATACCGGCTACGCAGCGGACTCGAAAAACACGATGGGTTCGAAAAACCCGATCGTCCCGGAAAGCACGGCGGCGGGCAGGGGAGACACGGTGGCATCGCGGCGCACGACCTGGCGGCCCTGCTTACCACGAAGGCGCAGGACTGCGCCGGCCAGACGCATGCACCCTTCGCTGCGACGGCGGGCGTCCTTGCCGCGCTCGCCGGGCTTCCCCGCCGTGAGGTCCCCGGCCTTCGCGTGCTTGACGCCGGATACTTCGACGTCACCAGCGAGACGGAGGTCCGTGGCGGGGACCGCCAAGGCGATACCGCCAACATGATCGAGCTTGGCATCATCCTGGACGCCCAGGACCGGCAGGTGGGCACCTTCCGGGTGCCGCTCGCCACCCTTAACCGGCACGTGTTCGTCACCGGGGCGACCGGCGGGGGCAAGTCGCAGACGGTGAGGCACCTGCTGGAACGGCTCACCGAGGCTGGCCTGCCGTGGCTGGCGATCGAGCCGGCGAAGTCCGAGTACGCCTCGATGGCGGGCCGGGTGGAAGGCATCGGTCAGGTGACGGTGATCAACCCGTCCGACCCATACGCCATCCCACTGTCGGTGAACCCGCTGGCACCCGAGCCCGGGTACCCGGTGCAGGCGCACATCGACATGGTGCGGGCCCTATTCCAGGCCGCGTTCGACGCCGAGGAGCCCTTCCCACAGATCATGTCGCAGGCGCTGCAGCGGGTCTACGAGGACAATGGCTGGGACGTGGTGACCGGCAGCGGCGTTCCTGGCGCGATCGCGCCACCTGCGGTGCCGACGCTGGAACAGCTGCAGCGGTCGGCGCTGCAGGTGATCGAGGATGTCGGATACGGCGCGGAACTGCAGTCCGATGTGCGCGGCTTTGTCGATGTGCGGTTGCGCTCGCTGCGGATCGGATCGGCCGGCCGCTTTTTTCAGGGCGGGCATCCAGCCGACATCGGTGAATTGCTCCGCCGCAACGTGGTGCTGGCCATTGAGGATGTCGCCAACGACGAGGACAAGGCGTTCCTCATGGGCACGTTGATCATCCGAGTTGTCGAGCACCTGCGGCTGCGCGCCCGCCGCGAGATGCAGAGCGGTCTGCGCCACATCATCGTCATCGAGGAGGCACACAGGCTGCTGCGCAACCGGCCGCAGCGGACCAGCTCACACGCGGTGGAGCTGTTTGCGGGCATGCTCGCCGAGATCCGCGCCTATGGCGAGGGGGTGGTGGTTGCCGAGCAGATCCCCACCAAGCTGGTTCCCGACGTGGTGAAGAACACAGCCCTTAAGGTGGCGCACCGGCTGCCCGCGCACGACGACCGTCAGCTCGTGGGCGCGGCGATGAACCTCGACGACGACCAGTCCCGCCAGGTGGTGTCGCTGGAACCCGGCATTGCGGCGGTGTTCGCCGACGGCATGGACCGGCCGCTGCGGGTAAGGATCCCGCTCGGCGAGAACCGCGAGCGCGTACTCCGGGGCCCCGACGCCCCGATAAGCTCCCGCCGCAGCGCGGCGTGCGGCTGGGAATGCCGTCGCGGACCAGCATGCACGCTGTTCAAGCTGCGCGAAGCCGAGCTTATGTCGGTCTCGCCGCAGGAGGCGTGGCTGCGAATGTGGCTGGAGACCCTGGTGCTCGCCTTCCTCACCGGCCGCGAGCTTCCCGCCGTGCCGCCACCGGCGCGGCACCGCTGGATGGGTTTCGAGGCCGACAAGCGACTGCGCGAGTGCCTGCTGGCGACGCTGGCGGACCGCGCGGTCGCGGCGCGGAGCACCTCGCTGCGTGACTCATATGATCCCGAACGGCTCACGCGAAGTGTCGCCGAGACCGCGCTGCGGGTCCTCGACGGGGCGGACGACCTGGCCGGTACCAGCGCGGGACCGAGCTGGGTGATCCCGCAGCTTCGCTGGCTGCACGAGGTAGATCGCGCGCTCGCGGTCGGCAGATGGGATCAGGCGCCAGCGCTAACCTACGACCTGCCGGGAGTCGCCGACGGGCCGGGCGTAACCGCGCAGGACCGGCTGGACGATCTGGCGCGGCATTCGCTGTCCATCGAGTTGCGGCATAACCAGTCGCCGGCGTGGCGCGCGCTGATCGGCGACGATGAGCACCGGCGCTTCCTTGAGGACATGGCCATCGTGTTTGTCGGCGTTGCTGGCGGCGCGCGGGTTGGTGCCGCAGCCGAGATCATGAACGCCGGATGGCTGCTTGACGTGCTGATGTGGCCGCGACGGTTCCTGGCCGATGCTGGTGATCTTGACAATGCGGTATCTGGCGATGCCGGCGAGACTCCGCTCCCCGTACCCCGGGTGAAGCAGGGGCTGCTGGGTGCCCGCCCGCCCGGTTCGCGAAGCCGCAGGAAACGAGGCTGAGCGGCGGATAGCATCGGGCTGATGGACAGACTCCCGTTGCGCGCACGGTGCGCCACGGCCATGGGCGGGGCGGCCGGTCGGCTGTCCCGGATGGCGGGGCGCGGTGATGGTTCGGTCATCGGGGGGAAGATTGGCCTTTGGCTCGAACCAGGGCTGCTGTCGAAGCTCGCCGCTGGCCGGCAGGTTGTCCTCGTCACAGGGACTAACGGCAAGACGACCACCACCCGCCTGATTACGGCGGGCCTGGCCGTGACCGGTCAGGACGTGGCGTCGAACAGTTATGGCGCCAACATGGAGGAGGGCCTCGCGGCCGCACTCGGTCAGGCGCTGGACGCACCGTACGCGGTGCTCGAAGTCGATGAGAAGTACCTGCCACGCGTTATCCAGGCGACGGCGCCGCGTGTCGTTGTGCTGCTGAACCTGAGCCGCGACCAGATGGATCGCGCGGCCGAGATCTGGCTGGTCGCCCGCAGGTGGCGGGACTCGTTCGCGACCGCGTCACGCACGCATGTCGTGGCCAACGCGGACGATCCGCTCATCGCGTGGGCTGCGTCATCGGCCAACCGCGTGACATGGGTCTCCGCGGGCCAGCGCTGGCGTGAGGATTCGTGGTGTTGCCCGCAGTGCGGTTCTCACCTGCGCAGGGAAGGCGACGACTGGCGATGCCGCGAATGCGGGTGCTCCCGGCCCCGCGTGAGTTGGGTACTCGACGGCGGGAAGGTCATCGATTCCGCCGGGCGCGCACACGATCTTGACCTAACGCTTCCCGGCCGGGCAAACCGCGCGAATGCGGTGATCGCCCTCGCGGTGGCCGAGGTGTTCGGCGTTGAAGTGGCGCGGGCACTGTCCGCTCTGCGCCGGGTGACCTCGGTCGCCGGCCGTTACACCCAGGTGGAACGGCGTGGCAGGTCGGTGCGCCTGCTGCTCGCCAAGAACCCGGCCGGTTGGCTGGAGGCATTCGATGTCCTGGATCCACCGCCGGCGCCCGTCGTGCTTTCCGTGAACGCCCAGGAGCCTGACGGCAGGGACACCTCCTGGCTGTGGGATGTCGATTACCGGGTGCTGCGTGGGCGGCGTATCTTCGTGACCGGGGAGCGCCGCCTTGACCTCGCCGTTCGGCTCGAGGCTGACCAGGTTCCATTTGAGCTTGTCGATAGCGTCGACCAGGCCGTGGATCGCATTCATGGCAGGCTCGATGTGCTGGCCAACTACACCGCGTTCCAGCAGATCCGTGCCGCTCTCGGGAGGGTGTCGTGACGGCCCCGGTGCCGCGCGACCGATGGCCCGGACCGAGTTTCCGAGTGCCTTCCCCGAGGCGGCGTCGCGATTGCATGTTCAGGAGACAGGCATGATTGACGGTGTGCTCAAGCTCGTCTGGGTGTACCCGGATCTTCTCAGCACCTACGGCGACCGCGGGAACGTGCTGGTGCTCGCGCGACGGGCCGGCTTGCGCAACCTGCCCGCCGACATTGTCGAAGTGAACTCCGATCAGCCGGTGCCCCGCGATGGCGACATCTACCTGATGGGTGGCGGCGAGGATCTGCCGCAGATACTCGCCGCCCGGAGGCTGCTCGCCGACGGCGGCCTCGCCGGCGCCGCAGCCTCTGGTGCGGTGATCTTCGCTGTGTGCGCCGGGTACCAGTTGCTTGGCACGGAATTTGGCGGTGCGGAGGGACAGCCGGTACCCGGCCTCGGCCTGCTGGACATTCGCAGCGGTCGCGGAGAGCGGCGCAGCGTGGGCGAGATCCTCGCCCGGGTCAACCCCGAGCTCGGGTTGCCGCCGCTGACCGGATTCGAGAACCACCAAGGCGTCACCGAGATCGGCCAGGGAGCCTGGCCGCTTGCCCGCACGGTGCGCGGCGTCGGCAACGGGGATGGCACCGAGGGCGCCTACGCGGGCCGGATACTCGGCACCTACCTGCACGGGCCGGCCCTCGTGCGCAACCCGGCATTGGCGGACCTGCTGCTGGCCTGGGCGGCTGGTCCGCTCCAGCCGGTTGCGGAGCGAGACGACTACCTCGTCGGCCGCCTGCGAGACCAACGCCTCGCCGCGGTGAGGTAGGCGCGCAGGCAGCGTCTCACTCGCCGCTCAACCCCATGATCCGCGCGCG
>WNFZ01013067.1_pt1 | contig 15284 bp, 8 predicted proteins | sample 5400081 | NCBI WGS metagenome assembly WNFZ01 (sample SAMN13153365, study PRJNA577476) | soil metagenome | isolation source: 80 cm soil or saprolite under grassland replicate 1 | place: USA:California | collected 2016-06-15 | reverse complement strand
GGAAACCCTGTGCCAGGTCGGGCCGCAGCGTATTCAGCGGCACACGCTGGATGACGGTCGCATCGTGGAGCAGTTCGAGCGCCACGGCAGGAGCGCGCCGTCCCAGCACCCAGCCGACCAGTTCGAGTACCTGCCCATCCGTCTGGCTGCCCGCGCGCGGCTGATCCAGGTAGCATCCCCACAGCTGCTCGCTGTCCACCTCGGCTAAGCTCACCGCTTCAATTTCAACTGGAGCTGTTGGATAACGATACGGTCTCAACATGTTTTGGAGAATCAGCCACACTTCGGCGTCCTTGTATCCCTGTTTCAATAAATACTCTTCTAGCCAGTTGAGATAAGACAGACGCGCAGAATACTCCTGACCGGTTTTTACAGCAATGGAATAGATTGACTGTGAATGTCGCCGATACCTGGCCCAACACTGATCTGCCGCGAACACAGGTGCTTTGAGGCCCACCTTGGTATAAAAAACTTGATCATCATACATGCCGCGGAAAGCCTCTTCGAAACCACCTATACTGTTGATCACTTCACGCCGCACCATAACCGTAGCGGGACACGGTACCGCATCCCCATCTCGCAAAAAGATAGTGAGCAGTGTTGGTGATTTGATCAGTGTATTAGGCTTAACACTACGTTCTTCCACAAAATCACGATAATCGCGTCGGCTATCTTCAGAGTTTCCTGTCCAGCTATACCACCATAATGCAGAACCATAGAGCATGGCAGCATCAGGCTGTGAATCCATGATCTTGACCTGTTGATCCAGTTTTTGTGGAACCCAGACATCATCGGCGTCTAGAAAGGCAATTAATTCACCCCTAGCACTGTTGATACCCTTGTTACGTGAAGCGCTAGTACCCCAATTCCGGTGGCCATTATGTTCCAAGTAGCGTACTTTCTTGGGATTTTGTTCAGCCAACTGTAGCGCAATTTCGCTGCTTTTATCGGTTGATCCATCATCTATCAGCAAAAGCTCCCAGTTGTCATATGTCTGGGCGAACACGCTTTCGAGAGCTTCCTGCAAGAACCTCTCTGCATTCAAGAAGGGAATGATGACAGAAACCAATGGCTTGCTATTCATCTTATCTTACCGCTGTCTAAAGAGCGCATTCGGCGATCACCGGGAATTGAACCAAATCGACAACTGCCTGGCGAATTCTGTGCCATCCCAATCCGAGACATGGACACGGGGCAACTGAAAACAGTCGGCAGAGCGTCCAACGACACCATTATCGGTAGCGCAGGCGCAGATAAATCCAGACTCCTGAACAATAGCAATTGCCTCTGCGGTGTAATCGGATCGTCCACCATGCGGATATGCGAAACTGGTCACCGGATGGCCAAGGATTGCCTCCAGCCCGGCTTTACTCCGCTGAATCTCGTGACGCTGTGCTTCGCCCGAGAGCGAGGAGAGAACCGGATGCGTCACTGTGTGAGCGCCGACTTCGATCAACTCCCCTTGCGCCATTACAGCGATCTCTTCAAATGACAGCGAACGGTGGGTCGAGCGACCTATCGGCTCAGCGCCAGCCCATACCAATAGTTCGTCCAGTACCTTACGTCGCTCGTCGAACGACAAAGGTTGTAGCACTTCCCATAGCGATCGATAGAGAACATGGCGCAAGCTAGGGGCCGCCTCCCAGGCTCTCCAATAACGATGGCCCCGCCAGGTATCCTCGTGATAATGCGCCGCCTCGCCTAACTCCCACTGGTGGTTTCTTCCGTTGACACTCAGACGAAGCACTTCTGGTAGCGTGCCGGGTTGCAGCAACAACCGCTCCAGGTCGTCCCACCAAAACTCACGTTCATGTCCAATCGAACCGGTTGTCACGAAGATGGTTGCTGGAATATCGTAGTGTTCCAGCAGAGGCTTGGCACTATAGAGATTATCGGCATACCCGTCGTCAAATGTGACGACCACCGAACGCTGCGGTAGGTTACCATCATGCAGCGCCCCGACCAGTTGCCTCAGCGATATGGGGTTGGCGTGCTTGCGCAAAACTTCAAGGTGCTCAGCGAAGTGACCTGGTGTCACACTCAAAGCCCACGGGTCCGAAGGCAATTCCGCGATCCGGTGATAGAGTAGGATGAGGGCACCCCTCCCGTCCGCACTTCGCATGCTATCGTGTGTTGTAGGATGCTTAGGCAGGAAGTTGCCCTCGGCCGCAGCGGGGCGTTGATCCTGCGACAAGCGGAGATCGTGCGCCGTTTCTAGTTTCACCGCGCTGACTGTGATCAAAAGCTCATAATCCGGATCATGGAAGTCAAGTTCTTCCTGGTGTAGCTCCTCCACTGCCAGCCCATGAAGGAAAGCGATCGATGCCAGCACGTTACCGTGAGCCTGAACGTTGACCTGCGCCGCCGGAAAGGTCTCCTTGAACAGCCGCTGCACCGACAACGCGCTGAATCCCCAGCACCAGTTCTTACTCCATTCGTCCTGGCTCTTTTGACTGATCCCTGGGACGGTCGCCAGCAATACTCCACCTGATTTCAGGATACGGTAGAGCGTCCCAATCGCTGCACGAACATCGTAAATGAATTGAAGTGTCTGGGTAAGAATGACACAGTCAAAGGTATCTGATGGAATGTGATCGGCGCAGGTCAGATCGCCGACAAAGGTCGCTTTCGGGTTACCCTCAACGATATGAAGCACATCGCTGAGGGTAACCCGACTACCACCAAATCGTCTGGTGTAGACGTTGTCTCCGATCTCCAGAACACGGCCTCGAATGTCGTGAGCATGGTCGGCAAGAAAGCGCTCGATGTAATAGCGATCGATCGGCTGCCCGCGGTCAAAGCCAAAGACACGACTGATCGGCGTCACCCGTCGGAGGCTGCCAAAGCGGACCTGCTCCGCTGCCGGTGGGGGCATCTTTCGAACAGTGGTATGCCTGGGCTCTCTGGGCACAATTCCTCCACGAGCCCGCCCAAAAAAAACGGCGATGAAGGAGGCTAATCCAGGCCGATAGTAGCGCAGCAGCATCCCCATTTCACGCAGTGTCTGCTGCCATTCGCGCGCCTGGAGATGCATGTTTACTTCTTCGACTACTTGCGCACCATAATACTCTTGCCCAAACTTTAGCCCGGTTTTGTACGCCGCCCTGTATCGCTTGCTCTCCCGCTTCACATACTTCCACTGTCTACTCAGCACAGCCAATATGGATATGAACATCAACGCGGCGTTGCCGGTCATGTTCGTGCCGTGCCGGCGGTACTCGGCAACGAGCTGGTCGTAGCAATAGATCGGGAACTTGCGCGCAATCCGCAGGTAGAGATCGTAGTCTTCGCACGCCTTCAGATCTGTATCGAAGCCGCCTGCAGCTTCAAACAGAATGCGCTGGTACATCACCGTTGCATGCATCACGATGAAGTTGCGCTGCAGCAGCGCGGCATAGTAATCGTCTCGAACGCCGTGCGGCTGAGCCTCGCGGAGCAGTGAGCCGTCGAACGAGATTTCCCGGTAATGGCCGGCGACGAAGGCGCACGCCAGATGGGTTTTCAGGCAGGTTAGGCCCGCTTCGAGCGCGGTGGGCAGCAAGCGGTCGTCGGCGTCGAGGAACACCAGGTAGCTGCCGCTGCTGTGGCGTACCCCCGCATTGCGCGCCGCCGAGAGCCCCTGGTTGTTCTGGCGGAGGTAGTGCACACTCGCATAGCGCGCGGCCACTTGTGCGGTGTTGTCGCTCGATCCATCGTCGACCACCACGATCTCGACATGCGGGTAGGTCTGCGCCAGCACGCTCTCGATCGCCTCGCTTAGAAACCGGGCCTGGTTGTAGCAGGGGATAACGACGGACACCAGTGCAACGCCCGCGTTGTAATCAGCCTCGTGCCAGCGCCGCTGCGCGCGAATCACACCAAGTTGCACCCGACTCTCATCCTGCAGGACTACCTGTACCAGTAGTTCCAATCTGGCCGACGCCGGCACGAGTACGCTGGCCAGAAAGCCGCTCTGCTCCGCGCCGGTTGCCTGCGGGTATGTGGCGGCTACATCCGGGCGGCGGATCGTTATGGGCACCCGCCTGACCACACTGCCCTCGTGCAGCACCTCCACCGCCACCACAGGATCACCTCGGCTGAGCACCCAACCGGCGATCTCGATCGTGTGACCATCGATCTGGTGGCCTGGCTTCGGGAGTTCGATATGGCGTCCCCAAAGCTGGTCAGAACGCAGCTTTGACAATGAGACATCCGTAATTTCTACTACAGCCATTGAGGATTCTTCTTGATGCTGATGAAATCGATCAGTTCGAGTCGGCAAGTCTGTGTTTCAAATTGTTCGACTCGAGAAATCGACGCATCTCCTGATAGTAATACATATACTTCTTCTCGAATGGCGCCCAGTCTTGATTGAACAGATCAACCTCCTCATTAAAGTCGACGAGTCTACAGCTGGGAATATCGAACAAATCGACCACTTCTTGTGTCCGCTGATCGTATGTTAGATAAAAAGCTGGTGTCTGGTTGGCTAACGACAATAGATTCGAATGGAGCCTGCAACCGACCACCATGCCTTTAGACTTGTATTCACGAATATATTCCATGATGTCATATGAAAAGAAAGTGTTATTCATAAACCAGTCTATAAATGCTGATCTACTGAATTCGTCGAAACGTTTGTGTATCTCTTTACGGAAACGCTCCAAGTCTAGCGGTATCCTTTCCAACTTCTGTAGATTCAGACCAGGGATCCGTACTATGCGTCCCTTAAATTCGGCGGCCCACTGGCGAGCTTCGAGATAGTGCTGTAGGAGTATTTCTTCACCTTGCAAAATTACCCTGACGGACCCAAACTTGTCCCGTACTGTCTCAATGGCCCGGAACTGTGCCATGTAAACAGCCGCATCTTCAGAATATAAACTTTGCCGAAACGAAAAACCTGCACTATGATCTTGTGGTGCACGAACACTAAGCTGAGGTTTCCGGGACCAGAAGATTGTTGGACATCCCGTCACAACAACATTCTTAATACCAATTTTCGCAAGAGCTTCGGCTGTGCTATTCCCACGCACTGACGAGCAGACACAGTTATCGTGGATATATTGCAGGATCTCGATTTCTTCTTTTTCAAATTCGATCTGTTCCGCGAATGATGCTTGCAATCCAGCACCAAACATCACTATAGGAATTTTAATCTTCTTTAAAACGTCAATTCCGAAACAATTCGTCAACCAATTTGGCTGAATGTAATTCCCTCCCTTCAGTACAAGCACATTGCACTCACTATTTATATAGTCCCACTCTTTATCTGTTGCATCCTTTCCGATCAGGATCAGTTCATCATAATCAAGCAGACGATCTACGATCTTGGTTACAAACCAATCGCCAATGTTGTGCGGATATCTAACATCTAATAACGGCGGCGTTGCTTGATCCATTTTGGACGCTTGAACGTATCGGACATAGTCCGTCCCAAGCTCGAGAGGTCCTTGTATCGATGCTACTTTCATAACAATCCTCTTCTTATTGAAGGCATTAAAGACTTATTCACGATTAGGCCAACGATCATCGTTGGTGTCCACTCGCTGTGCGAATCATGAAGCTACGACAAAACGCAGCTTCTATTATTCGTTACAGCAACAGTAGCTGTGTTTGCAACTGAGGCTCCGTACTGCCTCATCACTGCCCTAATGCGCTCGTCCCACAGACGCGTGTGCAGCCACCGGTTATAGAGTGCGGTTCGCCCACGTAGCGGGCCAGGGTAAGACTGTCCCTCAAGATGGTACAGCTCGGCACACGGCAGATACCAGTTTTCGTAGCCCGCCTCGATCAAGCGGAGGCATAGATCTGAGTCTTCGTGATCTCCCTGCACATACTGATCTTGGAGGCCTCCGACACGTGTGTATAGATCCTTCTCGATCATCAGACAAGCTCCGGTTAAGGCCGGGACCGGACGAGGTACATTCGCGGCGGGTAGATGCCGATGAAGCCCTTTGAAGTAGTGCATGTTTTGCCATAAATATGCCAGGGCGCTGCTTGTTGGCAGGTAGAAGTACATTCCTGCATGCTGCAGCGAGTCATCTTCATACAAAAGCTTCGGGCCGAGTGCACCAACACCAGGCGTCGCGTCGTAGAACGCAACCATAGTCCCAAGCCAGCCGGGGCAATCAGGAAGCACATCGGAGTTGAGTAATAGAAGCAGCCGCCCGTAGGCAAGCGAGACGCCGACGTTGTTCGCAGCGGAATAGCCGACGCTCCGCTTAAGGATCACGACACGGAAGGGAATACGGTAGAGCTGGAAGAGTTGCGCCGCAAATTCCTTGAGGTTATCGGCCAATTCCGGCGAGTCGAGCACATAAATCAGATCGGCCTGGTGAATCTCGGGATCATGGACGAACTGGGCCAGTTGCTGCTCGACAAAGTCGATCCGTCCATAGAGCGGGACGATAATAGAAACCTCAGACGTCTCATTAGGTATTCCGTGCTGTGCGACACTCTCTACTCCCACCATTTCCCTATGGCGTTCCTGTAACCGAGAGATAGCGGGATGGATGTGGTCTGCCATCAAAGGTTCATTCGGGAGAACTGCCAAGGGTAGACTTGCGAGAATCGTGTTGCGCGCAGTAATTGGACCTCGAATTGTGGATGGTGCCGGCACCTCCACGGCCACCTCCGCCGCGTTTCGCATTTCGATCACCCAGCCAGTAGCGAGGCGGCTCGGCACCTTGATTTCGAAATAGCAGATGAAGCCGGGTTTCACGGTGAGATGGTCAGTAGCGATAGTCCGATAGAATTGTTCGACATCCGGACGAGGATAACGAAAGATTTTCTCCAAGAGCTCAACGCGACTACCCTCGGGAGAAACAGCCGTGAGCCGCGTAATCTTTGCTTCCTCGTCCCGTAACCATCCTTGTATATAGAACGATGTTTCATCGACAGCCACGATGGCGTCCACATGCAAGCCTTGCGGCTGATTCGGCGCGATCGTGCAGATGGGCAGCCGTTCTCAGTCGCAGGAGGTTCGTCGTCCCTCGATGCTCAGTCAGCGCCGCCGCCAGAAACTCCATCACCTCGATCCGTGTTTCGGGTGCCAACCACGCTAGACCATCCTGGGCTAGTGTGTGAAGATCGATCACGATCTGTGAGAGCTCTAATGGGCCGAGCGCGAAGGTAGCTATTCTGGTTCGAATCACCATACTTCCAAGCATCCCACGAGCATCCTCGCGGGAAAAAAACCGCGCTGTGAACACTTTGCCGGCCCGAGGGCCGCCATCCGAAATGTCCGGCCGAGCGTACGAGATGCAGCGAATCTCGAGCGGAATAGCCCGATCGCCGAGGAGCAACGCCGCCTGCAGGGGAAGATCGTCTTCAGCGTGAAACCAGCCGACCATCAAGAGAATATCATCGGACAACCAGGTCACATATTCTAACCGTCCCGATACCACTGGCTCTGCTCTCACCGCCGGCTGCGACAACTCACGCTGAACCAGGTTGTGGATCACGCGATACTTTTCTCTGTCGATTCGCATGAACGTTACCTCTGAGCTATCTGGCGATCATGCAGCGTGCGATATATTTCAGTCAGCGCTACGACCTGATCTTCGATCTTATACACTTCGGGAATCCCACTGCGGAGACGCTCCCAAAGACCCGGCGTGCCAACGGCATGTCGAATCGTTTCGGCAAGACTCATCGGGTCATGTGCGCGAAAATGAAGCCCGTTCACACCATGAGTGACCTTCTCGGCCATGCCGCCGATGTCGCTACAGATCACCGGCCGACCATGCATGAATGCCTCCTGGATCACCAACGGCGCGTTCTCCCACCAGATCGAAGGAACGACGACCCAATCGATATTCGCCATCAAGCGCGGAAGCTCGGCCTGCTCATAGCGGCCGACGAGCGTTACGTTTTTCCTGGTCACTTCGAACAGTGCGTTGAACTCATTCTGGAATGCCTGTGGCTGCAGCTCGAGGTTGGCACCATGGAGCCAGAGGTGAACATTACACTCGTATTCGCTCAGAATGTCCATCGCCTTCAGCAGCACATTCACTCCCTTAATCAGGCTGAATTGACCGAAGAAGCCGATGCGATTCCGTGGTCGTTCGTCTTCACTGTCCGGAATGGGCTGAACTGCTCGGCGACCGTTCTCCTCATATCGGATCTTCTCGCGCGGAATTCCCCAGACAACGTAGCGATCAATCAGAAAGTGGCTAGGTGAAAGAAAGAGGTCGACCAGCGAAAAATGCGATTGGATGAAACGCTTGCGCATGAAAAAGGTCTGCGACGATATATCTGGGAAACATTCATGGCACCGGAGTGGCGATGATTCTCGGCAAAGTTCGTGGTTGTGCGTCCGCAACATCTGACCATGTCTGTGGCATATGGGCAGGTATTCGTGAAGTGTATAGACGATTGGCGCGTCAGGCAATGTATTCCGAACCTGGCGTATGAGATCGTAACCGAGATAATGTGTATGCTGAAAATGGACAATATCTGGTTGATGGGCGGCAAGAAATTCATGAAAATGGACAGTGTAAATGTCCTTGTTGCGTAGGGACAAATAGAACATGTCGAAATCAGACATCTCCGCATGAACAAAATACTGGTTCTTATCTCCATTCACGGTACTAACGGTACTAAAGGGTGTACCAGGATGGGGCGGGCGCTCGATGGAAGATGTTGATCCGATACGAGCTAGGAAGATCGGCTCAAACTCGTCTGATGCACGCATCGCCTCGTACAATTCCAACGCGCATGTCTCCGCGCCTCCGGGGTGCAGGCTCGGGTGATTATGGCAGATATACAGAACCTTCCGTTTAGACATAACTCTCACTCTTCCTTACCGACCAGCCAATAATTATGATTGTTTTGCGCTTGAGCTCCCACTCCATCGGATGCCAGCTCAAATAGTCGATAGATAATGCAACTATTGTCCCTCCAGATTCGTTGATAGCGTACTTCAAGGTGCTCGCGAAATTCCGCATAGTGATCGAGCCACCAGAAGGCGGTGTTGGGGAAGAGCAGGAAATCGCCGCCCCTGGCTCGCAACGTCTCTAGATGGTCGATGGCCGCACAGCTGTCGGCCGGATAGTAGCCGGCATACGCCCCATCCTCATCTTGCGGAAAGTGTTGGGCCAGCCGCCCGCCCAGGTCGAGCAGATCGTCATCGCCTTTGCTGACGACGATCACCTGGGCGTCGTCCGGCAGGTGCACTCGTACAACCTCCCGAATTCGATGGACGAGCTGCCGGTAGCCGAGGTACTTGCTCGGGGCAAAGCTGCGACTGGTCGCATCGACGGCGGCTCCACCATCCGGCGCATACGGTCGGAGCGCTGCCAAGGCGACCTGGAGATCATAGATAAGGGCCTGAATCTGATCGTCACGCTGGAGGAGCTGGTCATGTACATTGAGCAGCATCGCCTGGAGGTCGTCCTCGCGGCTCGGTATAGACTTGGCCCTTGCTGGTGGCATGCGCGACAGCCCGCTCTGCCCCAAGGCCATCTGCTGTAGTTCCGCGCCCTCGCGCCATACGGCTGCGTGCTCCACACTGAGTTCTTGGCGGCGTTGAAGCTCGATCGGCAGTGCGCCGGACATCCCTAGCCTAGCTTCCCCCACATGTACCGTCAGGCGGATGGTCTCCTTCAAGAGCTCGCCCACCTGCCGGGCCCGCACGCTCAACAGCTGGTCGGCCTGCCGTTCGCGCTCGTCCACATCCGTCAGCGCTAGTAGTGGCGAGATCGCCAGCTGGATAGGGTATAGCTTCCCGTAGACCACGTTCAGCAGGCCATCTTCTAGATAGTAGCACATGTCATCCGGCTGCACGCGTTGGGCCCAGCGGCTGCGGTAGAGCCGGACGTTCTCCTTATCATGAGCGAACCGACCCTCCGACACCGACTCGAGGTGGTAAAGGACGCTCTCGTGGCAGTAATGTATCTCGTAGCCGCGCTCGCCAAGACGCAGGCAGAGATCCACATCCTCGTAGCCGTTGTGGAAGGCGACATCAAAGCCGCCCACCTGCTCGAACAGCTCACGTCGCATAAGGGCGCAGCCCGCGGTCACGATCTGAAAGCAGCGCGACTTATTCACGGCCGGATGGTCCGCTGGGAAACCCGCGTAGAGATGTCGCGGGTAGTGATCCTGGCAGATCGCTACCCCGGCGTGCTGAATCGTATCATTCGGAAACAGCAATTTACTGCCGACAACGGCCGCATCAGAATGGCGATCGGCATAGCGCACAAGCGCCTCCAGCCAGCCAGTGGTTGGGATCGTGTCGTTATTCAAGAAGACCAGGTACTCTCCTGAGGCGATAGCAGCCCCATCGTTGCAGGCAGTGGCGAAACCGGTGTTCGCCGTGTGCCTCACGATATGGATTGAGTCGCCGTAGCTAGCCAGGAACTGCCGAGTCGAATCGGTTGAGTCATCGTCGACGACAATGATTTCATAATCGACACTCTCTGAGCCGCTGGCGACTAGGGCCCTCAAGCACTGGTCGGTGAGAGAGGCCCGATTATAGACTGGGATGATAATTGAACACCGTGGCATCTGCTGATCCTGTTCAAGAGCTACACACAATACTCCCAACACCATCTTGCACAATTGTCTTCGCCTGGCTGATTTTGGTCTCACGCAGCGCAAATATCACACAGGTATCTTCCTGGCTCATGACTTGCGAATACTGATATTCCAGGTGCTGCTTGAATCCGGTATAGTGATCGAGCCACCAGAGCGCAGTGCTGGGGAAGAGCAGGAAGTCCGCCCCGCTTGCCCGCAAGGTCTCCAGATGCTCGATCGCCGCGGTACTGTCCCCCGGATAGTAGCCGGCATACGCGCCGTCCTCGGTCTGCGGGAAGTGCCAGGCCCGCCGGCCGTCTAACTTAAGCAGCTCGTCGTCGCCCTTACTGACGACGAGCACAGTAGTGTTAGGCGGTAACGTGGCATGGGCAATCGCACGGATCCGCTCCACGAGCTGCTGGTATTGCTCGCCCCACCAGCGCTCGTGCGGTTCCCAGATCAGGCCCCACTTCTCCTCGAATCGCCGCCGGTTCGCGTGAAAAAGCTCCCCGTACTCCCCGGTCGGCATCAGCTTGCCGAGCGACGCCTGGCCGAAGTGGTGGACGAACACATCTTGAGCGCACACCACCCGGTAGCCCGCCGCGCGGATGCGCATGGCAAAGTCGTCGTCTTCGAACATGCCTACTTCATAGCGCTCGTCGAGCGGCCCGATGCGATCGTAGACGTCGCGGCGCATGGCCGCACAGAACATGGCCAGCATGCGTATATCGAAGCATTCGCCGTTGTGCGCCTCCTGGTAATTGTGGGCGAACAGCATCAACTCTCCGTAGGTCTGGTAGGCCACGTCGATCTGGGCCTCATTGCAGGTGCGATTGGTCACTGGGCCGATCAAAGCGACCGCCGGGTCCTCCAAGTGCCGCACCAGCCGCGTGAGCCAGCCGTGCGGTACGATCGTGTCGTTGTTGAGCAGCACCAGCACATCGCCGCTGGACAGCGCCAGCCCCTGGTTGCTGGCCCGAGCAAAACCGCGGTTGCAGTCGTTGTATACGACACGGACATGCGGGTAGTGCCGCGCCAGGCCGCGCAGGTAGCCGGCTGTGCCGTCGGTCGAGCCGTTGTCCACGACGACGACTTCGTAGTCGGGATAGTCGGTGTTCGCCAGCAGGCTCTCCAGGCACAGCCTGGTGTAGACCAGGTTGTCGGAGGTGACGATCACGATACTCGCCCACCTGGATATAGCCGGGCTCGCGGCAGGCTGGGGCAATGCGATCGGAATCGGGTTGTCCAGCACCGCCTGGGCCGTCGCATCCGGCAGCTTCGTTGGGCCGCGCGAGACCGGGCTGAGGACAAGCGATGGTGGGAATGGAGCGGCAGGTAGAGTTCCATTTACTAGCGGATCAAGACGTTTCCGGTTGTTTCTATCCGCGCTTATATCGCTGGAGAATGCGCCCACCTGCCTGGTAGCCAGGTACGACAGCCCCACCTCCGCAAGCATGTGCGGCAGCACGACGTCGTAGCTGAAGTATTCTCGTGCCAGGTCGAACGCCGCGCTGCAGTGGCGCTCGTAGTCGGCGTTGACGCGTTCTACTGCCTCCAGGATCTCCGCCATGGTCGAGAAGCCGAACAGCCCGGCGCCGGTCGGCAGAACATTGCTGAAACCGGTCTCCTGGGTGATCACCGGCCGCCCGGCCGCCAGGTAGGTCGCGCTGCGGTCGCTGAACCAGCCGCTGCGCAGGCGCACGTTCTGGTCCTTGGCGACGGTGAACTCGCCGCGCGATTGGCCAATGTACTGGCTGTAGGCGTCGACGTCGATTGAAAAGTCGAGCGCGTGCCGTACCCGCCAGCTCTGGCTTTCGAGCATACGCCGGTCGTCCTCCTCATAGCCGCTCAAAGCTAGCTCGAACATCTGGCTCGTGCGGCGCGGCAGGTCGATGAATTTCATGAACTCGTAGTGCTTGCTCCAGTGGTAGATTTCGCTCTGGAAGCTGATCTCGCGCCAGATCTGCCGCCAGTTGCCGATCGTCGTGAAGGTATCGGCCGGGCCATCCCGGTAGGGCTGCCAGAGATCGAGCACGACCGGCTGGCGCGTCGGCTTGAAATGGAAACGATCTGAGACCGGTACACCGCAGTCGGGGTTGCCGTAGTTCTCGCCCCAAGTGAAGAAGGCGCAGTGCGGTGCCAGGTAATCGATCGTCGCCTGCTCGTTGTGATAGAGCTGGATCTCGACCTCGACCGGGTCGGTCCCCAGGTAGATCAGCCGGCCGGTTGCGTAATGATCCGGCAGCGGCCGGGTCCCGCCGTGCATGTTGACGATCAGCGCGGCCTCGTGGTACAGCTGCTTGAGCTGGCCTTCGCTCATCCCAAAGCAGCGGCCGTCGTCGTGCAGCGCGTGGAAGGCCCAGCGATCGCCCATGTCGAAGCGCCGCATCACGCCGGCGATGAACGCCGCGGCCTTGGCCGAGACCTCCTCATCTGCGTGCTCCATCAACATCGACGGCGTGCGAGCATGTTCCTCCACGTAGTACACGTCGTAGCCCAGGCGTTGGAAGCCGACCACGTGCTGCATCGTGAGCCAGACGATACCAGCCACCGGCATCTTGCTCATCAGACCGAGCACGACAATTTTTGGTTTTTGCAAGAGGTTCATATGTGCCTACTTGGGTGTACTAACGGATGGTTGACCGATCGTCCGGCCGTTGTTGTGGTCGGAGCCGTGCTGCAGCTCATACAGTTGCCGATACAGGCCCGGCCGCCGCATCAATACCTCGTGGCTGCCCTGCTCGACCAGCTCCCCGCGATCGAGCACCACAATGGTCGGCGTGGCGAATGGTCGAGAGCCGATGTGCGACCAGCAAGGTCGTGCGCCCGGCCATCAGCCGCTCCAGTGCCTCCAAGATACCCGCCTCGGTCTTCGAGTCGATCGCGGACGTCGGCTCGTCGAGGATCAGGATCGGAGCATCCTTGAGGAACGCGCGCGCGACACAGATGCGCTGGCGCTCGCCGCCGGAGAGCTGCACGCCGCGCTCGCCGACCTGCGTGGCATACTGCTGGGGCAGGCGCACGATGAAGTCGTGGGCATTGGCGGCCTTGGCCGCTTCCATGATCTCGTCCATAGTCGCGTCGAGCCTGCCGTAGCGGATATTGTCGGCGATCGAGCCGGAGAACAGCAGCGGCTCCTGCAGCACGATGCTGATCTGCTCGCGCAGCGACTTGAGCGCCACCCAGCGGATACTGCGTCCGTCCAGTAGGATGCGGCCACGATTCGGGTTGTAAAAGCGCGGGATCAGGCTGACGAGGGTAGTCTTGCCGGCGCCGGTGGGGCCGACCAGCGCGACCACCTGCCCGGCCGGCACCTCCAGCCAGATATCCTTGAGCGTCTCGGCGCGGCCGCTGTAGCTGAAGTGCACCCCTTCGAAGCTAATCTGCCCGCGCGCCCGCGCGATCGGCTGTGCGGCGAACGTATCCTTGATCTCGACGGGGGTATCAAGCAAGTCGAAGGCGATCTTCAGGCTGGCGACCTGGTCTTGTAACGATCCAAGGCTGGTACTGATAGTCTCCAACGGTTTATAGATCGAGCCGATGTACCCCAACACAACCAGCAGTTGGCCGACTGTAATCCGCCCCTGCAAGGCACTATAGGCGCCAAAGCCCAGCACCAGGGCGGTGCCAGTGGCCGTGATCATACCAACAACCAATGAGAACACGGTCTGGCGCACGGTTACGCTGATGCGCGCGCCCGCCGCGATCCGGCATTGATTCCGGTATCGGCCGTGCTCATAGGCCTCGCGTCCGAAGGCGACGATCACCCGCAGCATTGACATCGCCTCGTGGGTGATCGAGATCGTCTCGCCCTCCATCTCTTTCACCTGTGTTAACCGTTCTTGGATATGTATGGCATAGTAACCAACCGAATAGTAGAGGAATGGCATCACCACCAGTGAGAGGAGTGCCAATTGCTGGTCGATAAGAAAGGAGATCCAGAACATACCGACGATCGTAAGTATGCTCTGACCTAACGGCAGAATCATCAAGATCAGTTCTGGAAGTGCATTGGCCTGGTAGTTGATCGCATACACCAACTGGCCGGAGCGGCGCTGGTGGTGGAACGCCAACGACAGACAGTGAGTGTGACGCAACAGCTCGCTACGGAAATCTAGGACCATATACTGTGTGAGTCTGGTCTGCACATACTCGTTGAGGACGTTCAGACCATTCGCTACCAACGCTATCACCAACCCTGTGAGAACGAGGAAGACCAGTAGCGTGAAACGATCGCCCACTAGCCAGCCAAAGAGCTGGGCAACGATGGCTGGTAACGCGTGATCACCCAATACACTGTCGACCAGGAGGGTCATCGGCCACGGCGCTGCCAAACCGACCAGTGTCACCAGGATGGAGATGACCCCTGCGCTGATAGCCAGCCTCCAGTAGGGCGGTAGGTAGGATAGGGCTCTCCAGTAATATGTTATAAGTTTGTTTTTATCGCTGCTTGGCATTGTTCAATCTATACTAGTCATGGACGAGATTCATAGTTAACCTACAATCTGATTGGCGGCGCCGGGCGCTTTGCCGTTCCGGCTGGCCTGGACGAACTTCGCCTCATACATTTGTTTGTACAAAGTGCCGCGGCGGATGAGCTCCTCGTGGGTCCCCCGCTCGATGACCCGGCCATCGTTCATCACAAGAATAAGGTCGGCGTGGCGAATGGTCGAGAGCCGATGTGCGACCAGCAAGGTCGTGCGCCCGGCCATCAGCCGCTCCAGTGCCTCCAAGATACCCGCCTCGGTCTTCGAGTCGATCGCGGACGTCGGCTCGTCGAGGATCAGGAT
>WNFZ01006437.1_pt1 | contig 15291 bp, 15 predicted proteins | sample 5400081 | NCBI WGS metagenome assembly WNFZ01 (sample SAMN13153365, study PRJNA577476) | soil metagenome | isolation source: 80 cm soil or saprolite under grassland replicate 1 | place: USA:California | collected 2016-06-15 | reverse complement strand
CTAACCTGTTGTCCGGTGGCTAAAAAGATGCTCCGGGGGAAAGCTAGCTCTGAGGTTGAATATTCTTGAACTGAGTATAGAACAATGTGATGGATATCACGTAGAACACGGTGGCTAGGTAGAAGGGAATGTCGAACCTCCCAGTTGCCAGGATCAGACCCCCGATCACGGTGGTTATGCTGTTTGGAATCCTCCAGACGACCGTGTTGATGGAGCTCGCTAGTCCTCTCTCTTCTTGGGACATGATTCCCATGAGATATGAGTCGCCTAGGGGTCCTGCCATGTTCATCAGTGCCGCTCGAATGATGTAGAGACCGCCGGCCAGTCTAACGTCCGGGACGAGCGCTAAACTAAGCATGAAAACTGTCGAGAATCCTTGCGTAGCGACGATTGCCTTGACTAATCCGAACCTGCCGGAGATTCTAGGACTCGCTACAGCAGCGAGCGCTATCGTTAGATTGGACAACGAGAGTAGGGGTCCGCTGAACGTGTCTGGGGTTCCGAACTTGAGGAAAAGCCACGTCGGAATTAGCGGAATAATGAACCCTGCTCCGAGTCCGATGAGGCTGTTGATCCCAGAAAACTTGAGGAGAGTCGGGAAATTCTTGCCTCTTATCAGTTTTTTCGGGTTCGGTGTTTCTTTGTAGCCCTTGAGGATACGAAACAGCCAAACCGGCGTTATGGCTGAGACCAGTCCCATCAACACAAGTAGGTCTTGATGTATGATGATGGAGCTGAGTCCTGTCAGGGATTGGATCGTCGGAATCAGTGTTGGCAAGAGGAAGCCGAACGCTATGGATCCGTTACCAATGATGAAAGAGAGGGAGAAAGACGCGTCCCGGTTCTCCAAGCTCGTCTGATCAGCAATTATCGCGTTCCATGTCGAGAGAGCGGCAGACTCGGCTATTCCAAGAATGATGGCTGCGACGATCAGGACGGCTACATTTATCGTGAGGGCGATTAAAATGATGGGAATAGGAACCAGAGAGGTGCCCATCAGGAGTAGTTTCTTTCGACCTCTTCTGTCGGAGAGTATTCCAAGGGGTATTGAGAGGAGAACCATTGCTCTTGGACTTCGTGATTCATCTCGGGCTCTCCGGCAGCGGCCGGCATGAATCGGGGTTATTTAATCGGAGCCGGGTTAACGTGTTCAGAATTCAGAATTCGTGGGCTGTGAGCTTGCTCCTTCAAAAAGAGTTGTGACAGCGTAGCGGAACCAAGTGCTGCCGCAAGAGCGAAGAGAATGACTGACTGCAGTTGAGTGGCGTCTGCGATTACTCCTCCGATCAAGGGTCCTAGGCCGCCTCCGAGACTAATCGCTGACTCAAGGATACCCAATCCCTTTCCCCGGTCAGCGATCGAAGTGTAGTCTGACATCAACGCCGCAGCCGATGCCTGGATCAACGGATAGATCGGGAGAGTCCACAAAATGGTCACCGCAACGGTGTTTGTGACAAAGTAGATCGTTGCAAAATAGACTGCATAGCCCACAGCTCCCAAGAGGAACATTGGCTTTCTGCCTATTCGATCATCAAGAGGCCCGACGATACGGAAAGCGATCGCCCCGAGGACTGTTGTCGCGGTGGCGGCAAGACCGGCCATCAATCGGGACCCACTGAGGGAATTCACTAGGTATATTGTGAAGAAACTGTTGAAGGAAGAAGATGAGATAAGCGCGAGAATTGAGACTCCACAGAGAATGAGGACATTTCGTTGCTTGAGAAGACTCCAATATCCCTCCGGACGGATCGAAGACTTCGCGATAGTAAGACCCTGTTTGGTCAGGAAAGAAACGACAAGGATTCCTGTGTAGCCAAAAAGTGCTCCCAGGGCATAGAGGTAGACTGGGTTGAGGAATTGGAATAGTACTCCTCCGATGAGTGTTGCTGATGCATATCCTAGTGAGGCTGCTGTCCAGAATTCTCCGATAGCTCGCCCGTATTGGGAGGATTTGTCGGTCGCCAGTGCGGCGAAGATGGGGATGAAGCTTGAGGAGAACAGGCCCATCAGTGCAACCACGAACACGAACTGTGCAGGGTCTCTCAGAAACGGGAACAGTGTGAATCCAACGGCCTGGACTAGGAACGACAGGGCGAGAATCCTCGTCCCCTTTCCGGTCCTGTCGAGAATACCTCCCCAGACTGGAGAGAGGACGATGGTCTCGATCGCGGGAAGAAAGGGGACTAGGGAAATTAGCGAGAAGGAGGCTCCGAGTGAGCGAAGATGGATTGGTAGAAAGGCCCAGATTATTCCGGTCGGGCCGAACGCTAGGGCGGTTGATAATTTAACAGCGATTCGCTGGTCCGTAACGACCCGCCCAAGAGATGGCGAAGAAGAATATCTGAGAGGTTATTTTGAAGGTGTTGTCTGGATGAGCCGTCTGATCTCTTCGCTTATCCTGCGACGTTCGTTGTCATCCTTCGCTATCATCCATTCTAGCTTGAGCTTGAACACGCGATCTTCAATGCTAACGTTCTCTTTCTGCACTGTGTTTACCACGCTTGTCGACGCCATCGTCCAGTATCAAGCTCATTCTCGATCGTGGGAATATAACAAGTTCTGAACCCATGACTAGGCTATAGGCCCACGAGTCCCCCAATCACAAACCCGACAATCGCCAAGAGCCCAAATGCCAGATGCAGAATTATCGTGTTAGCATTAGCAGGTATTATCGCGTGCGGATCCTTGTAATTCGCCCTCAAGATCCTGACCGCTTTCAGCGCAAACGGGAGACTGAACAGGGCGATGAGCGTTGTGTAGCTCGTGATCGGGAATGACCCGAAGATCTTCAGAACCGCGTAGAGGAGAACTAGAAAGTAGGATGTTGCCAATAATCCCACGTAAACGGCGACTGACCGGAGGTAGCCTAGCCTCAAAACCAGAGTCTTCTTTCCGACCGCCTTGTCCGCGTCCATGTCAGGAAACTCGTTGATCCACAACACCGCTGCAATGAGCAGCCCGACCGGGATAGATGCAAGTAGCGGCACCGTTGCGGATGCAAGGGATCCGGTCTGAACGTAAAACGCGCCCAACGTCATAACGGGTCCGAAATTCAATCCAACAAGAAACTCTCCAACCCCACGATAAGCGAGTTTGAAAGGAGGCCCTACGTAGAAGTAGGTGGACACGACACCTATCAGTCCAAACCAGAACAACTGATACAATCCGAGGGCGAAAATGAAGTAGAATCCTATGAGGGACCCGAGGATCAGACAAGAAGTTGAAACTATCAAATGGGTTGACGGTCTGATCAGGCCCGCTGTCAATATTCGTCCGCCGCCGGCGAACGGATTCTGGTGCCTGACTTGAAGATCGTTTCCGCTCTTGAAATCAAAATAGTCGTTGAACATGTTACTGGCGATCTGAATTAGACTGGCACCCAGCAACGTCAGCAGGAAAGTGGGCCAGGAGAATTTGCCTGCTATCTCCCAGGCAACGACGCCGCCGAGTATGACGGGCACGAAGGTCGCCTGCAAGAATGGGACCCGCATAGCCTTGAGCCATAATCCGATGAAAGGCGGCTTTTTCGCACCAACGCTTGGGTCAGATGACATACCTGGCGATCTCCCTTGTTTCGAAAAAATCGGCTCGCCGGAGGTGATATAAGGCTAATTCCCCGAGTTTGTTGAGTTGAGAGGCAAAAGGCTAAAGCGTGTTCACAAGTCCACGATAGACTCCTAACCTCGTGAAGAATTTGGCCGAAAACTGGGACGTAGTAGTTGTTGGCGCCGGCATAGCGGGCTGTATGACAGCCGGCACAATAGCCCTGAAGGGCAAAGGCAACGTAAGCGTTCTACTAATGGACAGAAACCCGCCCACAGAAGCGGGAAAGAAAACAGTCCTAGGCTGGGTCTGCGGCGACGCAGTCGGCGAGCACCACATCAAGTACATCCACGAACACATCGGGACAACCTACGGGAAGCCCGAGATGGAGAACAGGGTAACCGCAGTCTACGTCTACTCCCCCGACATGAAAGTCAGAGTTCCCTTCGAAGGTCCTGGGTATGTTCTCGACAGGCCCAAGTTTGCGAAACGCCTTCTCGACGATGCCTTGAAAGCTGGCGTTGAATTTCGCGGCAACGTCCAAGCAACCGAACTAATCCAAGACAACGGAACGATCGTCGGGTTGCATGGCCAAACAGTCGGACCCGGAGTAAACCAACCGTTCGAGATTCGCTCCAAACTTATCATAGATACCTCCGGAATGTCCACTAAGCTTCGCCGGAATCTTCCGATTCCTAGTCATATTGAGAAAGAGATCAACAAGGACGATGTAGAGCCAACCGCGCGTCTGAACGCGAAACTTCGGGACGGAGTCGAAGTGGAACCGTTCCACTGCGACATATACCTCGACGCGGAAAAAGCCCCTGGCGGCTATCTCTGGCTCTTTCCAAAATCCGAAGACAAGGTCAACATTGGCCTAGGCATCCAGCAGAAGAGAAGTCCAAAGCCTCTCAGCGCACTCCTGAAAGATTGGCTGGCCGCGGATGATCGGTTCAAAGATATTCAGCCTCTAAGTGATGACAGCAACCTCACAGGGTCTTGGCAGGTCTTGGTTAGACACCAGAACGACTGTCTCGTCGCCAACGGCTACATGATCTGCGGAGACGCTGCATGGTTCCCCAACCCGATCAGCGCCGGCGGCATTGGCCCGGGACTGATAGGCGGAGTTATGGCCGGTGAAGCTGCTGTTCGGGCGATAGAGGCGAACGACTTTAGCGAGAAACAGCTTTGGCAATACAACCTGGATTTCGTCAATCACTATGGCAACAAAACGGCCGGCCTGGAAGTATTTCGGATGTACCTGCAGACACTCAACAATGACCAGATCAACTATGGCATGAGACACTTCCTATCATCAGACGAAGCCACAGAGATATCGTTGGGAGAAATGCCCCATCTCTCCGCCGCCAAGAAGATAGTCAAACTGTTCAGAGGCCTGGGGTCGTACAATGCGTTCAGTGGACTCGTGTTCACAATGGCTAGAATGCGAGCGCTCAACGAGCTATACCAGAACTATCCAAAGGATCCGGCACAGTTCGACGCTTGGAAAGCAAACGTCGACTCGATCTTGGCCCAAGGTCGAGCCCGTTTCCACTAAACCACGAACAGTAACATCGTCAATAAATAAGGGCCGCCGGACAGGCCCACTTAGAAGCGATTGCCTTCTCCAGAAATCGGCTCATCCTTTGACGCAAGACCACAAGACGATCAGACACTTGTAATGAACATGCTGTCATCCGAGAACGACGCAACCTACAGCTTCCAAGGAATGAAGAGAAAACTTGGACTACACCAAGAGAAACTAACACGAATCCTCAAACGCCTCGAGGACGACAATCTTGTCCTAAAGACGGACGAAGGATACAAGGTCCTACACCACTCCAGAAAGACGACACGACACCTCGACGAGGGAGAGCCGGTTATTCGCGGCCAGCTGCCCCCGGGAATCGATCCCAACCTGCTCACCTCTAAACTGAAAGGCCGGTGGTTCAAGAATTTCCGCTGGCTAGGCTACTCAAGTAGCGGGTCAGGCCAATCACTCTACTGGATCACCGAAGACGGACGATTCCAACTAGTAGTACGACTTGCCCCCGCAGAAATTCTAGTCTGGAGCCAACCAACTAACGAGGTTGAGACGCACTCATCGATAGCTGCGGGCTACGAACTCTTCGACAGAATCAGCCGCATCCTTCCCGAAACAGAAGACAACAGCTAGCTCTACGACATTCTCGTTGACTGGATAACCTCCTCCCCAGTCAATATGCCACACCCCTCGCAGATGTATAAGTAGAGAAACATGCGAAAAAGAACATCCATAGCAGTACGATTCAGCTCAGGAATCTTCCGACAGGACTGGCAACCGATGGAGCGTCACCCCAGACCCTTGAAACGCAGAAATCCAAACGAGATGGGCCAAGCTCCAGACAGGGTGCTCAACGCACCTTTCCGCCCTTGATGAGTCGATATAGATTCCGCGACTGACATCCTTCGACGGTTCGTTGAACCAGAATCCAATCGGAACTATAGTTTTCCTAAGGTCCGGCTAAATGGAATAATCCCAGTCGACACTTGCCGGACCGTATTGTAGAGAAAGAAAGTTTACACGTTGACCGCACTAGTCTCTTCAGCGAGAACCTGGTTTAGTTGCCCGTCCAAATGACTGCCGGTCGACCTGTTCTTCTTTACGACAATGATTGTGGAATATGCACCAGATTCGCGCGCGTCGCCAGTTCCCTGTCGAAGGGCTGGGTGGACACGGTCGGATTATTCACTGAAAAGGGGAAGAGGATAAAGTCGGAGTTCTTTCGTCCTTGTGATAGACCGGATGAGATGTTTTGGCTTCTTTTCGGCGATACGGGTTATGGCGGTAGGAGCGGACTCTTGCCATTGGCCCGAGAAGTGATCAGGGGGAGGGTGCTTTGAGCGAGGGAACGGGGGAGAGTTGTCCTAGACCGAGGAACGCAGTCCAGCGGGTTCTTGGTACCCTGCGAAAGGGAAGGGTCGTCAAGAAAAAGCGAACCGAAGGATCGTTCTAGTTCAGTCGAAGACTCTTGTCAGCGTCGTATCCCAGTGATCGTCCCCAGGCTTTGATGCTGTCCAGGATCTTCTTCGAGCCGAACCAGCATAGAGTCGTGAAGATGGCTTTGAAGGCTGGGTTCAACTTCATGAGTGTTGGTGGCATTGAGTGTAGCTCCAGTACTGTATGTCTCCAGCTTCTGTAGATGACCCAGAACCTCGCCTCGTCTATCGCTTCGTCGATGTTGAAGAATCCCTTGTTCTTCAGAACGCCAAGCGGGACAAAGCTGAGGGGCGTGACGGTGAAGTGGGCCCTGTTTCCAATCTCTTTTCGGAGCCCATGTTCCATCTTATCGATCAACCGGACAGTCTCGATCGCGTCGTCAGTAGTCTCTCCGGGCAATCCGACTATGAGCGTATAGGCTGGGAACCAGTAGTTCTCGTTGAAGATTCGTGTGCCATTGTAGATGACTTCCTGCCATTCGCTCGGGCTGAACGGTTTCACCTTCAAAGGCATATACTTTCGAATTAGTTCAGTGGAGCCCGTCTCAAGTCCTGACTGTATGCCGATGTACTTGTCATCCTTCGCCCGGACTGTTTCGGATATTTCCTTGATTAGCTCCGGATCGGCTGCCGCCGGTGCTGTTGTCCCATGGGTCGGGTTCGCATAAGTGATGCCACCCTGTGTCATTACTGTCTTGAAAAGGTCAACGACTGCCTCGTGGTTGGGCATGAATCCGTTCTTGTCTTCTAGCTTGTAGAGGAATATGTCCTCGCTGTGAATCCAGACGTTGGGGTTTCCAATCTTCCTGTTGACCGCGATCTCCCTCTCAATCTTGTCGGCTGGGTAGTATTTTGCCGTGCGAAGGTTTGGCTCGCAGAACTGGCAGTTGCGACCGCAGCCTCTCATGACTTCGACAAGCCCGTGAGTTGAAGCTCCAACGATGTCTGGGATCTGCTCTAGCTTAGGTCCGCGGGGGACGTGGATGAACTCTGGCGCGCCGTTGAATTCTATGTCGTTATAGATGTCTTGTATGACATGGTCGCACTCTCCGATCACGGTATGGTTGACGCCAAGAGCCCTCGTCTGTTCGTCTTTGGTTTCCATCTGCCAAGCGCCTGACCCTCCAAGGACTAGTTTTGCCTTGGGGAATCGTTTTCTAGCTCGGTTCACCTCATAGACAAGCTCAAGGAATTTCCTCTTTGTATACGCTGTTAGCTGGCCTCCGTCGGTGAACATCATGCTGACCGGTCCGAGTCCTAACGGGTCCATGGTTGATATTCCGATTATTCGGGTGTCCTCGTTGACGAACTTGGAGACGTGGTCAGGGTGGGCGACCACAACTTCCTCGGGCTTGTACGTCCTTAGGATGGAGGCTTCCAGCTTTCTGAGCCCGTAGGGCGCCATCTGTGCAACTCCGTTGTTGTGTTTGACTTGGGGGGAAAGGAAGTCGAATACGATTCGGGGGACTTTTTCTGCTGGAGCGCAGCTGAAGAAGGGGAGCAGGGGTATACCCCAGTACTCGCTCATCTGGGTTGCGTCAGCTGTGAGCACTATTCTAGCCATTCATTTATGCCTCAAACACGCTTTGCTTTGGTTAGGATTAGGTCTCTCTTCCGACCGGTCTTCCCTAAAACAACCTGTTTTCGAGGTGCTGTGTATTTTAAACTAGTGTTTCATGTCAACTGGAAAATCATCAATTGCTCTTGCTTGGATGTCTTTCAGGCTAGAAAGCAATCCTTCTCTCTGATGAGATGTAGAGAGGGCCGCAACTCATCCGAGACTGTACAGAAAGTGGGTTGTCCGGCAAAAAAAAGTTTGGAGTTCAGCAGATTTTCCGCAGAACTCTTTCAATGAGGATCCAGTACTTATCGCGTTCTCTGATCGGATCTCTTCGACACATGTAACGCTTAGGGCCGCGGAAGTAGAAGGCTTGGAGAGCAAGGAGAATCAGGCTGCTTCTCTATCTCTCATACTGAGCGATGTCCATAAAAGAGACCATGCCACCCTGAAAAGTCATGCAGGCCACCACGAGTGTCCAAACCGGGACCCACGCTCCAGAATTCACGTCTCTCTTGACTACAGGTGAAGTAGTGAAGCTCAATGATTACAAAGGAAAGAAGGTAGTTCTCTACTTCTACCCGAAAGACGATACCCCTGGTTGTACCATCGAGGCCTGTGGTCTCCGTGATCAATACCAGAAAATTCGCGAGCTGGGAGCTGAGGTCTTAGGCGTGAGCGTTGACAATGTCGTGTCGCATCAGCATTTCACCCAAAAGTTCAACCTCCCATTCCAACTGGTCGCGGATTCAGACAAGAGCATCACAAAGGCGTACGGTGTTCTGAACGAGAAATCCAACACGGCGAGACGAGTTACCTTCATCATCGATGAAAAGGGGATCGTCGAGAAGGTATTCGATCCCGTGAAAGCTGACGCACACACTCAACAAGTAATCGAAGCCCTATCTCAGTAGCCATTCGCGCCCTCCACTAGATTACTAGACCGAATAGGGATCCATACCCCATCCGAGTTTCAATGAGAATCCTGTAATGTAACTACTGTTGACATTGATCGTTAGACTATCTAGACCTTCAGTAGAGTTTCCTTCTGGAACAGGATGTTTTGCTGTCCAAAACTCTGGTAGACTTTTCGTGGTATCGAGATGTCAGCAAGGTACAAATCGCCTACGTAACGTGAGACGCTCGGCGAAAGGAACCCGGTCTTTGGAAGCGCTAAGGTCAGGGTTGCGGTCGCTTTGATACAAGGGTCGTAGGCCTCACCAGTCGTCGCGTTCATTCCGGAGGGAAGGTCCAGTGCCAAGACCGGGTGGCCGCTCGAGTTCGCGCCTTCGATTATCATCGCCACTCTGTCCCGAGGGTTGCCCTCAAGCCCATATCCAATGAGACCATCGATCAGCAGATCGTAATCTCTTAGAGCGTAGTCTGTTGATAGGATCGGGACTCCCATTTTTTCGAGGATGTGAAGTTGTCCCAGTGGCACATCCTTCATCTTATCTTTGGTTGTGCCAACAATCACTTTGACATCAGCGCCCCAGTTCGCCAAGTGTCTCGCAGCGACCATCCCATCACCTCCATTGTTGCCCCCTCCGACGAGGCAGGCAACACGCTTTCCGAGAATTGTCCCCTGTAGCATTCGCATGGCCAACATGGCCGTTGCTCTGCCTGCGTTCTCCATCAACATGAGAACATCCACTCGGAACTCTCGAATTGTCATATCATCTATCTTGCGCATCTCATCAGCCGTGACGAAGACAACTCCCGCCCTCTCTTCCATGCACTCACGTCTCTGCTCTCGCAGATATACTCAGGGTATCACGAATGAGGAATATTCAAGACTTGAACAAGTAGAGTGATAACGAGGTTGGAAAATTGCAGCTCCTAATCGACGAAGTTCAGCTCTGGGATGGGACTGGCTCGCCCGCGCAGCCCAAATTGTCCGTAGAGGTTCGTGATGGGAGGATCCATTGGATCGGCTCCGCGTCCCAATGGCAGGGTAACCGAGCTACGGTTCGAGTCGTTGACGGCAGGGCGCGAACGTTGATTCCGGGACTCATGGATTGTCATGTTCACTATAGCAGTCCAGGTGGGCCCGAATGGATCGCGCGATTTACCGATCCACTCCCCGAAATCTCAATGCGTGCCATCGAACTCGCAGAGATCAGCTTACGAAGCGGGGTTACGACGGCGCGAGACGTGGGTGCGCCCTACGGAGTCAGCATTAGGCTCGCACGAGCAGCACGAGCCGGAGAGATTCGCGCCCCGAACATTCGCGCTGCCGGAACATGGATTGCCCACCGAGGCACCTACGTTTCCTTCGCGAGACTATTCGAGGAAACCGATGAGCTACGAAACGCGATCAAGACGGAGATTGAGTCGGGAGCGGACCTCATCAAGGTCGCACTAGCAGGCTGGAACGAAGGCGTCCGACCCCAGGATGCGCCGGACATTCCATTCGACAAGAAACTGCTCACCGTGGCCGTCGAAGAAGCCCACAAGGCAGGTTTCAAGATCGCATGCCACGCCAACGACCCGACCAGCTGTCGAATAGCCGCCCATGCCGGCGTTGATTCCCTCGAACACGGGATGTTTCTCGAAGCACAAGATCTTGAAGCCATGGCGAAGAACAAAACCTACCTCGTCCCAACAATGTCAGTCTGGGACGCCATGCTCTATTACGCACGCGCGATTGATTGGCCTGAAGCCCGCAAGAAGAGAGCGGAGGATCTACGACAAGGTTCGCGTGCAGCTGTTACAGCCGCAGTCAAGGTGGGGGTGAAGATAGCACTGGGGACGGATGCTGGTGGTGGAGCCGCGCGTCACGGTCGAATCGCAAGAGAGGCTGAATTGATGGTCGAGTGTGGGATGGAGCCGCGCCATGCCCTCATCGCTGCGACCTCTAGCGCAGCAGCCTTGATAGGCGAAAGCGAACGCGGGACGATCGAGGAAGGAAAGATCGCAGACTTGGTCCTGCTAGACGCGAATCCCTTGGAGAATATCGGAGCGCTGCGGTTGATCGTGGACGTGTTTCAAGAAGGAAGGCGTGTAGCATAGAACTTTGTGTGGGGGAAGGGTCGGCTTCAACGTTGATCTATGGCGTCAGTTCTAAGAAGTTCGTCGCAGTGATCTTCCTCATCGTGGGTGCTGTGTCGGTTCTCTTGGGGCTTTGGGGCGAATTCACGTTCGTTAGCTGCGGTCCGGGAGCCCTAACATGCATCCGTGTCTACTCACTGGACCTCTTGCCTGTCACGGCCGGAACAATAGTCATAGGAGTGGGAATCAAGTTGATCCGTGAGCTTTCGGATTCGCACTGAAAGTTGGTGGACCGGGCGGGATTTGAACCCGCGGCCTTCCGGAATCTAGACCATCAACTGGTTTGCAAACCGGACGTTCTTCGGCCTGACCACACTCGTCAGCATACCAGGCTGAACTACCGGCCCACTCGGCCGAACCCGATATTCTACCGGGTTAAAGCCTTTGACGAAGCAACCTACTTGAGCAAACATGGACGACAACTAATCAAGAAATAAGCATTCTTTTCTCGACCCCCCGGGTGGTCCCCACCAACTATAGGTGCTTTGAACCCGCCCCGCAGGCTCCATTTGCCAGGGTCATTCTTCGGGGCCCTTCAGGCCTGTACGCTACCAAGCTACGCTACGGCGGCCACGCGGAAGACCGGGCAGGAGCGAGGAATATGTAAGTTTGCAAACCCCCTTCGACGGAATCTTGCACTGGTCCCGGCAATACCTGCGCACACGTAGTCCAGCTTGCCCGCCAAATGTTACACTAATCCATCCATTTTTCGGAAAGACAGTATGGATTATTTCAATGAACTTGACATTTCTCGTGTTCAAAACGACCCGAGGCCGAATGGGCGCATAGAGAAGTGAGCCTTAGGGTTCTGCAAAACCGCTATGAAATCCCTGACCGTGTAACGGCCACTCTAGATGTAGAAAAATGGCAACCGCGAAAAATGAGCTTCTCCTGCTGAGAACCTTCAGGCTCGCCCTCCCTGCAGCATTATTCGCTACTCTCCTCTGGACACTCGAATTCAGCGAATCTACGAGACAATGGGTCTACAACGGACTTGGCGCAAACGCGAACAATATCGTGTTCATCATCGGACTAGTGCTTGTCGTGGGACTCTACTGGTTCATGGGCGTGTACGAGCGTAAGATCCTCTACGAGAACCGGCATACAAGACCCGCGTTCTAACCCAGCAATAGAAGACAGTCAACGCTTCCTCCACCCTCTTATTCCAGCCTCTAGATTCTTCGGGAATAGTTTTCGAGGCCAAGGCTATCTACCCCGAGGTCCGCCAGCATTCCAGCTGGTAGAACACGGGTTTGAAGGTCGGAGTACACGTCTCCATTTCAGGCTCGATCGACCAGGCTGTCGACCGGGCCAAGGAAGAAGGCTGCGACACGTTCCAGGTGTTCACGCGAAACCCTCGCGGCTGGAAATTCGGCGACCTGGACCCTGATGAGGTCAAGAGTTTCAAGGAAAAACTAGGCCAGTCCAACCTAGGACCAGTCGTCGACCATATGCCCTATCTTCCCAACCTATCCTGTCCCGAAGACGAGCTCTACGAAAAATCTACCGCAACACTCCTGGCCGAGGTTGATCGTTGCGGAGCTCTTGGAATACCCTACCTCGTCTGCCATCTTGGCAGCCATCTGGGAATGGGTAGAGATGTTGGCTTGCAAAGAATCACCGATGCGCTGAACATGGCTGTCAAGCGCGTCAAGAAGGATCCCTGGATACTGTTGGAGAATATGGCGGGGCAGAGGAACAGCATGGGCTCTAACTTTCCCGACATCCGAGAGATCATCGACGGAGTGAAAAAGAAGGAACGACTGGGCGTTTGCCTAGACACTTGCCACGCGTACGCTGCCGGTATGGATCTTCACACCGAGAAGGGCGTGAGCCAGACTCTGGCGGGCTTCGACAAAGATATCGGGTTCGACAAGTTGAAGGTGGTCCATCTGAATGATTCCCGCGGCGGGCAAGGGTCCGGACTTGATCGCCACGAGCACATTGGTATGGGCTATATCGGGGCGAAGGGGTTCAAGGCGATTCTACATCACGACGCCATCCGGGGACTGCCCTGGATCTTGGAAACGCCTGAGGATGAGAGGCGTGATGATAAGGGTAACTTGGAGACGGTTCGCAAGCTAGCAAAATGAAAACGCGAGTTGATTTACAATCAGCAGGCGCGATTCATCGAATCATCCAGGATGCCGCAGGAGCAGTTGACAAAGCCCGAAAGGATGATCCCACGGCTTTGCAGGAGATTAGCGATTCGACTGACGGTGATCCGTTCAGAGTCCTGATCGCGACAGTGCTATCTCATCGAACCAAGGACCCTGTCACAGCTCTCGCTTCCTCCAGGCTCTTCGCCCGGTTCCCCAATGTCAAGAGCCTGGCCGCCGCAAACACCAGGACTGTTGCGCGACTCATCAAGCCAGTCGGCTTCTACAATACGAAAGCACGGACTGTCAAGAAGATCTCTAGAATCTTGCTCGACAAGTATGGCGGCAAAGTGCCAGAGAACATGGAGCAGCTGCTTGAGCTCCCCTCTGTTGGGCGTAAGACTGCTAACTGTGTCTTCGTCTACGGGTTCAAGACACCCGCGATCCCCGTCGATACTCATGTCCATCGGATCTTCAACCGGATTGGAGTAGTTGAGACGAAGACGCCGGAGGATACTGAGAAGGAGCTCACTCGCTTAGCGGATCGGAAAGATTGGCTGCCGCTCAACGAAGTCTTCGTAAGATTCGGCCAGCTTGTTTGCAGGCCTATCGGGCCGCATTGCGCGGACTGTCCGCTGAACGACAGGTGCAAGTACTACAAGACTGACTATCTTCCCCGCACTCGGAAGAAGCAACGACAAAACTAGCGGAATTCTATTCCTTTATCGCTCACACCACCACTTGGGCGATCCGCTTGGCAGACCGCTTGGGTCTTGTTATCGGATTGCTTGGATGGCGAGTCTTAGACTGGACGAGCTATGTGTCGGTTGTATCTTCTCGACATCGAATGTCATATGACAGAGGCCGCAGGTGTGGTCGTGACCGCCTGGGTCGTAACACTTGTCAAGTCGTGCGCAAAAAGGACATTTCACACGATTGCTTGAGTCATACGTTTTCATCGTCGTTGCTCCCACGGATCAAAGGATTGGCATAATCCAATGGTTTTGACCAGTTGTTCAGGGGAATTTACGGACTTGTTCAGCCTTCTTGAATACCAGACGACGGGGAGTTCGAGCAGCTGGAACCTAAGACTTTAGAGCAAAAGGCCTCCTCCCGGGGCTTCTACTGGCTCTCGCGCTCCGTCATGGTTGAGACGGAACCTGTAAATAGCGAGCGGTCCAGTATAACATACGTCATAAAGAGAGAAAGAACCGATGGCTAACAAGAGTTACCTAGACCTAGATTATGCAAAGTACGACTTCAAGGATACTCAGAAGCCCATCTTCAAGTCCGAGAAGGGACTCTCTCGCCAGACAGTCGAGCAGATTTCTGATATGAAGAAAGAGCCTGAATGGATGAAGAAATTCAGGCTACGAGCCTACGAACACTTCCTCCAGAGACCCATGCCAACATGGGGTGGCAATCTCTCCCACATCGACTTCAACGACATCTACTACTACCTAAAACCCACCGACAAGGTGGAGAAGAGCTGGGACGATGTTCCCGAGAAGATCAAGAAGACTTTCGACAGGCTAGGCATACCTGAGGCCGAGAAGAAGTTCCTTGCAGGAGTAGGCGCTCAATACGAATCAGAGGTTGTCTATCACAGCCTCCTGAAACATTTGGAGGACAAGGGTGTAATCTTCTGCGACACTGATACCGCCCTCAAACTACACCCGGAGATTGTCAAGAAATATTTCGGAACAATCATTCCGCCAGAGGATAACAAGATGGCCGCGCTCAACAGCGCTGTCTGGAGTGGCGGCAGCTTCATCTACATTCCCCAAGGCGTCAAAGTCGACCTCCCACTACAGGCATACTTCAGAATCAACGCCGCAAACATGGGACAATTCGAGAGAACCCTAATCATTGCAGACGACTACGCAGACGTGCAGTACATCGAAGGTTGCACAGCCCCCGTCTACTCCACAGACTCACTCCACTCCGCCGTCGTCGAGATAATCGCGAAGAAGGGAGCCAGAGTCCGCTATACAACCCTCCAGAACTGGTCGTCCGATGTCTACAACCTCGTCACCAAGAGAGCTTACGCCTATGAAGACG
>WNFZ01011704.1_pt1 | contig 15301 bp, 11 predicted proteins | sample 5400081 | NCBI WGS metagenome assembly WNFZ01 (sample SAMN13153365, study PRJNA577476) | soil metagenome | isolation source: 80 cm soil or saprolite under grassland replicate 1 | place: USA:California | collected 2016-06-15 | reverse complement strand
AATATTGACGGAGATATGATTGTTTAAAGTTTTTGATTATTTTATTATTCGTAATTTTGGACAATTTCTTGGACGGGACATTGGACGGGACATGTCCGGGACATGTCCGGGACACGTCCGGGACATTAAAATTTTGGCGGGACACGTCCCATGTACAACACTGCTCGTAACCATTTACCATATAATCAGAAATCAGCCTTAAAAAGGCCTATGCCTTAAATGAGAAAATTGAAAAAAAGGAAATTATCCAAAAATAGGTAGATCCTTTCTGGAAAGTTTGATTTGTGATCTTAAAATAGTTAAAATCATAAAAAACAACACGATCACGTGAATAACATGATTGTAATTTAGGCCGGAAATTAAGGATTTGGCCCGAATTAACACATCGCATGCATAATTGGATGATTTGTTGCATCATAAAATCATCGGAAGGGTGAACCAACCGCATATACAGTATTTAGTTGACTTATTTACTATTTAATATACAGTATATTCCGATTTTTTATTTTTTGGTTTTTTTTTATAATTCTTCCTATGCTTCTCGTCGGTAGGTAGAAGCATAAAAAATTTATTAACTATATAAAAGTGTCAAAATATAATTTAGTACATATACACATAACAGATAAATCTTTGTAGAGAAAAAGTAGAAATTCGTTATAACGTCGTTATTATGAACTCTAATCAGAAAAGCCCATTAGGATTATCGTCAAACTTATCCTTGCGTTCTCTTCAAGAGATATTAGAATATTTTAAAAATGACCGTGCTACACTTTATTCTTTGCTTTTTGTTAGCCGTCTTTGGTGCAAAATAGTAGTTCCATTATTATGGAGACAGCCTTTTGATATGGCTTCATTAGAAAATTACGACCTTATAATTCAGACATATATTTATTGCCTTTCAGAAAAAGAGAAATCTCGTTTTATTTTTGCAGGAGTAAAATTACCTCATCACCCAACTCCATTTTTCGATTATCCAACATATTTAAGAAGTTTTGATAGTGATAAATTTCGACAAGCTTTAAATTCATGGTCAAACATGAACGTTGTTGACACTAGATTTGACCCGTTAAATATTTTATGCAAACCTATTAAAATGTTATTTGGACCTATGGTTAAGGATCGTTACAGTGCAATGCCGAGAAATATTTTACACAAGGCTGTTAATAAATGTATCGAACCAATAGTTCAGGATTACTATTCCACACGTCCTAATTTTGATGTTGCGAAAGAGATGACAAGTTTATTATTTAGTGGATGTGATAGGTTAAGAAGTTTAAAGATTTGCTATGATGAGGATAGTTCACTTTTAATGGGAATGATTGATGCATTATGTATGAAAAAAGTCAACGCTTTATGTAAACTACAAAGTTTTGAATTATGTATTCGTACAACTATGAAAAAAGATATAGAAAATGTATATGAAATATTAGAAAAATTTTTTTCAACGATGACAAGATATGCTACAAATATTCAGCATATAAAGATTGATGTTCCGCATATACTTGAATTCCCACAAAGAGTTCATATAGCTTTATATGCAATGATTTCTTCCCAAAAAAATCTTAATTCTTACATGTCAAATTATTTTTGGGATTCAGTTTTTTCAATTCATTCAACTTTAAAAAATAGATCAATAAAACGTCTAAGACTTTGGGGTTTAACATATTTTGATGATTCACTTGTACAAGGATTATTAAAATGGGTAAATTTGGAAACTTTGGAATTAATTGGTTGCCCAATTTCTTCTATTCCTTGTGAACAGTTATTTAATCAATTAAATATTAAGAATTTACAATTGGGTAATGGATATGGAAATTCTTTAAAATGTCCAACACATTTTGATGATTCACTTGTACAAGGATTATTAAAACGGACAATTTCTTCTATTCCTTGTGAACATTTATCCAATCAATTAAATATTAAGAATTTACAATTACTAGATTATGGATATAGTAATTCTTTTTTAAAACAACTAAGTCTTTGGAGTTCAACATATTTTAATGATTCACTTGTACAAGGATTATTAAAAATTTTGGAATTAGTTAGTTGTCCAATTTTTTCTAATCATTTAAATATTAAGAATTTACAATTGGGTAATGGATATGAAAATTATCCTTATATTACAACAACTTTACTTCAAATATGCAACAAAAATTTACAAAAACTTATAATTGAAGGCATTACTTTGGAAATTCTTGAAGAAATTTCTCAACATTGTCCAAATATAACTCATTTATCACTTTGTGCTTATCAAGATATTTCTAAATCTTTACCAATATTAATCTCAAGTCTTCATCATTTGAAAGTTTTAACTCTTGGTCATCATGAGAAATTCCTTTTTATAGATTCAACTATAGATCAATTTATACAATCTATTCCTACTTCTTTAAGATCTTTATGTTTAAATTTCAACATTTCTTTTAATTTTTTGAAAATTCTTTTAGAAAAAAGTCAATTTAAACTTTATGAATTAGAATTACATCAATCAGAAACTTATTCTGATAATTTTATAAAGTTACTAATTGATTATACAAAAAATCAAACACAAATTAAGTTATATATCCCCTCTCCTGAACACTTCCCTGCTCCTTCAGAAACTGCTTCTCTTAAAGTATTAAAAAATGCCAGTAAATATTTTAATATTTATTATAAAAAAAATAATAGAAATTTTTATAATCTCTGGTAAATCCACCATTATTGTAATTATAAATAAAATTTATTTTATTTATTAATTAACCAATAAAATTCTTCATTTTGTGTCACGTAAGATTTATTATAAATAAGAATCACGTGAATTACAGCTGATGGATCCCCATTTCTGATGAATTGTTTTCACATATTCAATTAATTCTATAAACATTTAATAAATTTAATAATAACATTTCATATGTAACATTCATAAATTATATCTTTTACTGAATTTCTAATAAGAATGCCATATTACAACATTATATTATTAAAAAATTTAGAAGTGATCAATATAAACAACGTATAGGATTGATATTGTTTTGCCTTTACGAAAAACGAGATTTATTGTGGCTTAACGTTAAGATATGGCTTAATTCAATTTTAAAAATAGTAAAAATAGTTTATTATTGATAAATTTTCCTTAAAGAAAAATGTCGCGATGAGATTTATTCTGACTTAACGTTAAGACATGGCTTATTATTGATAAATTATTAAAAGTAGCAAGAATTGTTAAGAGGAGCCGTAAAAATGAAAAAGTTAGATTTGGCTTGGCTTGGCTTGGCTTGGCAAAAATGTGGCATAAATCAATCATTTTTTTAAAAAATGATGTGATTTATTCTGGCTTAGGACATGGCTCAAAAGTGGCTTATTATTAAACTTTTGCCTTTACGAAAAACGTGGCATAAAATCAAATACGTATTATAAAGAACTAAGTAGAAATAAAGCAAGAAACCCCTCTTATTTGTTGGTGAGATTTCAGAATTTTCTGGTACAGTCAACCCTCCATAATTGCACTCCACACAATTTGAAATAGAAAAAATTTACTCCTTAAAAAAAAGTAAAAGATCAATGAAAAAAATCAAAATGAAATTCAACATTTTTTTGCTCCTCTTAACAGCCTTTACTGCTGTTGCTTTTTCTCAAAAATGTCCCGATGTGGGTGACCAAATATTCAAACAATTCGAATGGGTAATACCCGACAAGCTGGCGCGCAGTTCTGCGCCTCACTACGACATAAAAGTAGGTGATAAGAGCCAGAATATGGATGATAATGCTATTAAGTTCCTCGAAAAATGTAAAATCAAAAATGTCATTAGCCTGAACGAGTTCCGCCTACCTGAAACCGCTATTATGAAATTGGATAGTAAAAAGATTAAATACCTCCATCTAAAGGTTAAAGACTACGATGCTCCAAAAATTGGACAGTTACGCGATGCACACAAGTCATACAATAAAGCTCAAACGACCCTTGTGTACTGCGGATTTGGGCACGGCAGGACGGGCACAGCTATAGCCGCTTTTAAACTGTATGAAGGCAAGCGATACACCCGTGACCAGTATCGTAAATTATTCCATGTGGAGACAAAAGAGCAGTGTGATGTACTAGATGAATTGGCCAAAGAGCTGTAAGTAGCTGTCCCTGCACGTGTAATCGTCTTTTGCTTGAAACTGGCTGACTCAATGTTGCGTTGTTAGGGACGGAAAGAAAATTTTGTGATTTCATGATATTTTATGGGCTGTTTGACCCGCCCTCAAAATAAAAATTTATTAGTGAAATGACCATAAATTGTCATTTTGGTATTAAATAAATCTACTGTACATCCCAAAAACTTATAATTGATCATTTTTTTGAAATTTGCGCCAAACCTAGAGTTCACGAAGAAAGCAAATTACTGTACCAACTTAGAGCAAATGAAATAATGTAAAACAACGGTACATTCAACTGGTATAGGAATTCATTTTCAAACGCCAAAGTAAAGCAAATCGATGTGTAAATATAAATACAAATGAACAGATATTTTTCAATAAAGAAGTTAACAATATTTCATTTCATTATAAATCACTAATAACGTAATATAAGGAAAAGAAAAGATCTTGCGTAATCAACGAATCAATATTCTTTGACACGCGCCGGCTGTTTAACCTTTTCCCCAATTTTAGCTAATCACATTGACAAAATCTCTAAAAAAAAAAAAGTATTTATTCTATAAATGGTTCGATTATTTTAACTATTACGAATACGCCACCTGCTGGTAGTTATTTTGCAATTAAGTTTAATCATGCCTTTATAGACGATCTGGATTCACCAGAGCAAAAGTTGGATTCCAATCTGTATCCATTTAATCAAGGAAGTTTGATTTTACTTGAGTTTGGTATTAAAATAAGAAAGCGCTACGAAAATCTTTTCTCGAAAGCATATGGATTTAGTCCTAAACTCATAAATGCAACTGCTAATGTTAAAACCACGGAACTCAACAAGCAGTAAATTCTCCTACCATTTTAATACTTAAACCAAATGATAATTTAGTATATGTTGAAGTAGAAACTTTTTATTATAACAGTAAGCTTAATTTATTAACCTTCGAGGAATCTATGTGTAATCTCTTTAGTCTTTACATGACAAAAATCATTTCCTTTTATTATCTCAAGTCTGGGTGGTTTTTATAGTGCAGCATATGGAATTTACGTTTAACACACTTTTTTTTCACCTTTTTACTAAAATTATTTCATATTCAAATATAATCGATCTATCGAAAAGTAAAGAAATGTAAGACATGTTACAATTTTTATCATTATAATTATGACTGCTGGCGAATATTATTATTTTTTATTTATTGCATTTTTACTTAAAAAATTAAAATTTTACTTTAATAAAAAAACTAAAAATTATTTTCTACCGATACCAACTGAACAAGAAGGTTGGTAATCCTGCAGCTCGCCGATAAATAAACAAAATAAACAATGATTTTGTTATTCAGTTTTTCGTTTTTCAAGGTTTTTCACCATGGTTCGTTGTAATAATGATTTATGCACAATTTGTAATAGTAGTAAAATTAACGTTAACGTTAAGGTGGTAAGTACAATAAATCGAACCAAAAATTTTTCTGGACATCGTAATTTGCCTCATCTGTGAAGATTGATCATTTCCCTCAAAATGAAGGTGAATTTATTTGATTTTAAAAGAATCGTACATAATAAATAATTTCAAAATAATTCTATAAAATTCCTCAGTTGCTGCATCACGTAATTGAACTGGACATTATAATTTGCCTCACCTGTGCAATTTTTTGAAGATTGATCATTTCCCTCAAAATGAAGGTGAACTTATTTGATTTTAAAAGTATCGTACATTATAAATAATTGCAAAATAATTCTATAAAATTCCTCAGTTGCTGCATCACGTAGTTAAGTTTGTTATAACTGGGCATCGTAATTTGCCTAACCTGTGCAATTTTTTGAAGATTGCATCATTTCCCTCAAAATGAAGGTGAACTTATTTGATTTTAAAAGTATTGTACATAATAAATGTATTCAAAAATAATTCTATAAAATTCCTCAGTTGCTGCATCACGTAATTGAGTTTGTTAGAACTGGACATCGTAATTTGCCACAAATACCTGATTTATTTTTTCTAGCTCTTCCATTTTTTATTGTATCTGAATAAATTTGAATTTGTGAAATTCCACTATTAATTGTTTCAAAAAATAGCGTTCATTCTTTCAAAGTAACTTTTTTATTTTAAACATTCCGCGCTCAAAATTTTATATACTGATAATTCAGACATCCACATACATAAAACGTACGGTTTGGTACACTCCGCCGTTGTTGTTTAATTTTTAGATTAGTAATACATTACCTTATCTAAAAGAGTAGTATTAACTTTTTTGATTTCAAATCAAACACAAACAATAAATCCATATAACATCAGGGTAATAAATATAATAATAAGGTTTTTTCCCTAGTAAAAAAATTTAATTTATATTAAGTTATTGTTAAATTAACATAAATATCTAAATTAACATAAATAATACAATACATTCTTATATCTTCTATTTGCCAATATAACATATAAATAGTATGAATAATATGATTGTTATTACAATCACTGGAATTGTAAGTAAGGATTCTAAAAGAAAATTCAATATGCCAGTTCGTCAACTTTATTTAATCTGAAGCATGTACTGTAATTAAACTTTACTTACTATATTCTCTTAATCCATATGATTCATCAAGCATTAAAGTAAAATCACCTTTAGAGATTAAAGTATTTTTCTTGTTTTTTATTAATGTATCTAAAGTATTAAAAATAGTTGAAACATTGATCTTTGTGAATTTATAATTCTTATGGGAATTAATATTTGATCATCCAAACGATTTTGTTAGACAGACGTTATACAGGAATTTTAAAGTCGCCATTCGAACCACACAATCAAGAGGAATCTAATGGCCAAAATCTGATCACTAGATGGCAGGAAAGTCAAAAAAAATGTTAAAAAATTATATTACAAAAACGTTAGTTGGCAGTATTAATAGTATATAACAATGAATTGAAGCATTTATTGACACAGATGATGGCCATATCAAATGTTGTTCAATTAATAAGATATATGTATTTCCAGTTCCTCTTTCAGAAAATAAAAAATTTTCTTATATTTTACTATAAATTTTATTCATGGCGTTAAAAAAACTAACCGCCATTGCTTTCGCCGGGTCGGTATACTACAATTTATTATAAAATCCTAATTAATCTAGAGTGATTTTGTCATCATGATATTAATTTAGCTTGTATAAAGTCAAAACTCTATGTACCGATGAGGTTGTTTTAGGGAAATAGTATCGGTACATCAAATTATCGGTACACAATTACTGTACAGTATAAATCACGTCTATTAGCGATTAGCGGTCAGTCAGACACTCAAACGATACTTCTAATTGGAAAAAATATCAATACGTGAGTTATTCATAATGTGGAGCAAATGCCGCATGATTAATGGGCCAAAATAATCAAATTTCGGCAAAACAAAACTGCAAGAGTTTATATTAAATCTTTTTACTTGGGCCAACTTTATAGTACTGGTCCGAATTAATAATTAATACTAGTTTGGCTAAAATATCAGTACATCTTAATATTCGTTACTATAAAGGGACCGAGAAAAAGTATCGGTATACATTACATCATGAAATTATATACAATATCAATACAACGTGATTTTTTTAGTATTTATTATTATTATATTTATTAAATATATTAATTAATTTATCACTAATGTTATCTTACAATCTAATGAACAATTTATGGCCTAGCCTTTACCATTTGCCTTTACCCCATTTGCCTTTGCCTTTTACCCATGCCTTTGCCCACTTGCCTTTATTCCATTTGCCTTCTTTGCCTATGCCTTTACATTTGCCTTTGCCTATGCCTTTACATTTGCCTTTGCCTATGCCTTTACCCCATTTGCCTTTGCCCCATTTGCCTTTACCCATGCCTTTACATTTGCCTTTACCCATGCCTTTACATTTGCCTTTGCCCCATTTGCCTTTGCCCCATTTGCCTTTGCCCATGCCTTTACATTTGCCTTTGCCTTTACATTTGCCCATGCCCTTACATTTGCCTTTGCCCTTACATTTGCCCATTCCTTTACCTTTGCCTTTATCTTCACCTTTATCTTCGTCTTCATCTTCATCTTCACCTTCATCTTCACCTTCATCTTCATCTTCATCTTCACCTTCATCTTCACCTTCATCTTCATCTTTATCTTCATCTTCACCTTCACCTTCATCTTCACCTTCATATTCTTTGCCTTTGTATGGCTGTTTACCTAATGATGTTGGTCCTATTGCATCCCCTCCTTGATTATTTCCTTGATTAACAGAAATTGAACCACCTTTAAAATCTCTTTTATCAAATTCACTGTTAAAAATTATAAGCATTATAGTTATTGGATGACAAAAAAGAAATTAGTTTATAATAAGCTAGAATTTACTCACTTAAAAACAGAATCTCTTTTATCAAGTTCGCTGTTAAAATTATAAACATTATAATGAATAAAAATTTTGACCCTGAAAAAATTCAGTTCATAAATTAAATAAATTAACTACAATTAGATTAACAAATTCCTCACCCAGAAACAAGAAGTACAAGAAGTACAGTAAGGAAGAACAAGAAAATGTTAATTTTCATTTTAATTTTTATTATATTTTTTGAGATGATATTTTTCTTAATTTCAAAATAATGTAGAATCAAAGCGCATTTGTAGCATAAAAATCAATTGTGGCTTTTATTAAAATTTACTTGGCAAGTTGTTCATACTTTATGAGGCTTTGCAAAATTGTCGACGCATTATTTGTGAGAACCCACAATCTTAAAAATGCTTAAAATTTTTTGTGACCTTACTTATCCACAAAAGATTATCAAAACACGTACTGTAATATTAACGTTAACAATCTTTCGCACACCTGAAATCTGGTGGCGCAGTAAATTTAAGCTTTGGAGGTGGTTTTAAATGTCGGTTTTGACTTTAAATATAAACAATTGATTTTTTTCCTTCGCCGATCATTTCCAAAATTAGATTTCAGAGATGCCATCTTGATGAAGTGGCACTGTTCTTTCCAATTTTTAAATTTATCGTGGCAAAAATACTCTCTTTACTTCACCTTTGTCAATAATAATATAACACTCAAAACCTGTAATAATTAATAAAATATATATGCAGTATATTTGATTTGGAGAATTTTCTTATATAAACACATTAGGAAAGAGGAAGAAAAAAATTTTCTTTTAAGCAAATACACACTAAAAATCAAATTGTAATCATGCAATTAAAATATCTATTGTTTATTTTCGCCCTTACTATTGTTTCTGCGAGTAAATAAATAATTCCTTTAATTTCTTCTAAAAAAATTTTTCTCTATTAATTATATTATTTAAATGAAATCTTTTTAAAACATTATAGGAGCTTCTGTTATAAAACGAGATGCTTTCGCTAATGTACAAGAAGATAGACGTGACGCAAATGCTCAATATGCATATACTCAACGTGATTATTATAAACGTGACGCAAGCTTTAATAGAAATTTTAATAAGAATGCTAATAGAAATCGTAATAAGAATGTTAATAAAAATATTAATAAGAATGTTAATATTAATAGGAATGGAAAGATGTAGTTGATGATTCGTCACTCCTTACTAATGTGATCATTTATTTGTTTATTAACTAGAAGTTGCGGTCTTTATTAATTAATAAACTATACAATTACAATTACAGTATATAAATAGGCCGTTATTATTTGGCGACCCTGTCGCCATGGCAGTCATCGGAATGTCACACCAAATGACATTATGATATTTTGTGCTTTTTCACTTCTACCTCCTACACAACTATAACCGTCCGCTATTTCAATCTTTACATCACAAATACCTGGTTTATTTTTTCTAGTTCTTCCATTTTTTATTGTATCTAAATAAATTTGAATTTGTGAAATTCCACTATTAGTTGTTTCAATAAGACTATACTTTTTTTCGTCTCTAGCGCTAGACCAAAAAAAATAACTTCGATTTAATAATCCGTCTTCAGATTCGCTACTTAATAATGTATCAAACTGCATTAGTTCTTTATAATTCGTGTTATCATTCCATCTTTCATATTTCTGTTAAACAATCCCAACAATGGAATACATTTTTAATTCTAAAACAATACAGTCAACTCTCCATAAATGCAAATCCTCTATAATTGCAACTTTTTCTTGGCAAGTTTAAGTGCTTAACTATATTAAATCCTTTGTAATTTTAATTAATAAATGAAACCACGCGGTCGCGTGCAATTTCACTGATGTAGCTAATTTTCCAAAATGTAATAATTTTTTTATTTTATTTTATTGGGTTTAACTAAGTATCACCAGTGGTGATCGTCACCACACAAAAAATATTTTTTTGAATTTTCAAAATTTTTGACTGAGATATTATTATGATCATAATATAAATAACATTATTATATGTAAATTTATGAGTAGAACAAGTTTCTCTTAGGTTATAAAGACTGTTGTTCAGATAGATTTTGAGAAAAACGGGAAAATTCGATTTTACAAGTATAATACAATTACACCTTGAAAATACAACAAATACATGATGAAATACAATATGTCACGAAAATAAAATGGATGAAAATACCACAAAAACGTAACACATACTATGAGAAATCATGGTAATAAAGAATAATAGTGATAGCCCATAAAAAAGTAAAGAAACAGTGTTAAGATCATGTTGACCGGCCAAAAGTGACTTAAAAGTCCACAAGCATCTGCTATGCAATTTAATATTATGGTGATAGAAATATTGATAATCGACGGAATAAGCAAAAGTTATGGGATACAGTATGTTCCTTAACGTAGGCTTGATTTCTATTGTTATTACACTGCATTTTTCCCGTAGTTGATTATCACCATCAAAGTCACGTGGGCTTGTCAACTAATAAAAAAAAATGTAAAATAACATAAAATGGTTAATAAAAAAAAATATATTTTTAGAAATAAATGCGATAGATGTTGGAGAACAACCAAGGCTTTACATGAATGAAAAGATGATGACTTCAAACGACCAAAAGAATGTTTTGCTAGATGTAGGATTAAAGCAGAACATGAGCATTCATTATGCATAAAATGCATTGTAATTGATAACTAGCCGATATATAGAAAATATCAGGTATCCCATATGTGCCCGATAATATCGATTTTAACTATACATGTTGTCGATATATTTTTTTAATTTCGACCCAATTTCGACTTTGTGGCATAACTCCAAAGCATGTGAAAGTAATCATCTGAAATTTGGCAGAAATTTTGGTCAGATATCAAAGAGTGTAGGGAAGATATCAGATAATTTTGATCCTATTGGCAACAATTTCGGCCAAGCTTATTTATTTTCGACCATATAAAGTTATTAGTGGGCCGAAAATAAATAAGCTTGACCGAAATTGTTGCCAATAGGATCGAAATTATCTGATATCTTCCCTACACCCTCTGATATCTGACCAAAATTTCTGCCAAATTTCAGACAATTACTTTTACATGCTTTGGAGTTATGCCACAAAGCCGAAATTGGGTCGAAATTAAAAAAAACATTTCGACAACATGTATAATTTTAACCAGTGGTATATATAAAAGAATAGATAATATAATGAAATTAATTAATAAATAAAATAAATTTTATTTATATAATTACAATAATGGGTGGATTTACCAGAGATGGTAAAAATTTCTATTATTTTTTTTGTAATAAATATTAAAATATTTACTGGCATTTTTTAATACTTTAAGAGAAGCAGTTTCTGAAGAAATTGAAGGAGCAGGAAAGTGTTCAGGAGAGGGGATATATAACTTAATTTGTGTTTGATTTTTTGTATAATCAATTGATTGATGTAATTCTAATTCATAAAGTTGACTTTTTTCTAAAAGAATTTTCAAAAAATCAAAAGAAATATTGAAATTTAAACATAAAGATCTTAAAGTAGTAGGAATAGATTGTATAAATTGATCTATAGTTAAATCAATAAAAAGGAATTTCTAATGATGACCAAGAGTCAAAACTTTTAAATGATGAAGGCTTGAGATTAATTTTGGTAAAGATTTAGAAACATCTTGATAAGCACAAAGTGATAAATGAGTTATATTTGGACAATGTTGAGAAATTTCTTCAAGAATTTCCAAAGTAATGCCTTCAATTATAAGTTTTTGTAAACTTTTGTTGCACATTTGAAGTAAAGTTGTTATAATATAAGGATGATTTTCATATCCATTACCCAATTGTAAATTCTTAATATTTAACTGATTACAGTCGCCACTGGATATAACGAACCCTCCGTTCTGGAAGGTTTGGTTCGGTATAGAGTGAATTCGGTATATAATATACCGAACTGGTTTTTCGGTTTTGGTAATTCGGGCCAAATATATAATGCCGACCAGAATTATAAATTCGTGTAACATAAAATTTCGAAAAATTTACTGATAATTCTGCCTAACACTATAGACCTGGCCCGAATTACCATTTAATCACGTGACTGTTCGTTATAGGAAATATATGGCTAATATACCCCGGCCATAAATATGAGTTCGGTATACAGTATATAGCGTTTTATTATTAAAGTTCGTTATATCCAGTGAAATTGTCTATGAAAAATCGGTTCCAAGAATATTGGTTCGGTATAACGAGTTTTCGGTACATACAGGTTCGTTATAACCAGTGGCGACTGTAGAAACAATTGGACAACTATCTAATTCCAAAATTTTTAATAATCCTTGTACAAGTGAATCATTAAAATGTGTTAAACCCCAAAGACTTAGATGTTTTAAAAAATTTCTATATCCATTACCTAATTGTAAATTCTTAATATTTAATTGATTGGATAAAAGTTCACAAGGAATAGAAGAAATTGGACAACCAACTAGTTCCAAAATTTTTAATAATCCTTGTACAAGTGAATCATCAGAATGTGTTAGACATTTTAAAGAATTTTCATATCCATTACCCAATTGTAAATTCTTAATATTTAATTGATTAGATAAAAGTTCACAAGGAATAGAAGAAATTGGGCAACCAACTAATTCCAAAGTTTCCATTTTAATAATCCATTTACAAGTGAATCATCAAAATGTGTTAAACCCCAAAGACTTAGACGTTTTAAAGATCTATTTTTTAAAGCTGAATGAGTTGAAAAATCCGAATCCCAAAAATAATTTGACATGTAAGAATTAAGATTTTTTGTGAAAAAATCATTATATATAAAGCTATATGAACTCTTTGTGGCAATTTATGTATATGCGGAACATCAATTTTTATATGCTGAATATTTGTAACAGATCTTGTTATCGTTGAAAAAAATTTTTCTAATATTTCATATACGTTTTTTATATCTTTTTTCATAGTTGTACGAATACATAATTCAAAACTTTGTAGTTTACATAAAGCGCTAACATTTTTCATACATGCATCAATCATTTCCATTAAAAGTGAACTATCCTCATCAAAGCAAATCTTTAAACTTCTTAACCTATCACATCCACTGAATAATAAACTTGTCATCTCATTCGCAACATTAAACTTAGGACGTGTGGCATAGTAATCCTGAACTATTGGTTCGATACATTTATTAACAGCCTTGTGTAAAATATTTCTCGGCATTGTACTGTAACGATCCTTAACCATAGGTCCAAATAACATTTTAATAGGTTTACATAAAATATTTAACGGATCAAATCTAGTGTCAATATGCTGGATAATCGAAAAATGGAGTTGGGTGATGAGGTAATTTTACTCCTGCAAGGATAAAACGAGATTTCTCTTTTTCTGGAAGACAATAAATATGTCTGAATTATAAGGTTGAAATTTTCTAATGAGGCCATATCAAAAGGCTGACTCCATAATAATGGAACTACTATTTTGCACAAAAGACGGTTAACAAAAAGCAAAGAATAAAGTGCAGCACGGTCATTTTTAAAATATCCTAATATCTCTTGAAGAGAACCCAAGGATGAGTTTGAAGGAAAACCTAATGGGCTCGAAATTGGACATAATAAAATGATTAAAAATACTATATTCCGTTAGTTCAGAACACAAGCATTCCGACGGTATAAATTTTATTTGACTGGTAATTCTTACATTTTTAAGGCATTAAACTTAATTCTGAAGATCATTTCGATATTACCGTGGAAAAAATGACAAATTTTCTGAACGTAATATCTTTGAAAGTATCAGGGCGGAGTGGATCATATCGATCAATCTCGATCAGCAGACGTTTAAACTACAACATATTTTACTTTCAAAAATTTATACTCTAAAATGCGATCAGAAAATTAGAATAAATAACCTCTATTTTTGATGATTTTCATATGTAATTCTCCGACTGAGTGAAATGAGATCAGCAATCATGACCTAAACTAGGATAAAAAAATTTAAGAATCGGTACACGGATAATTATTACCAGCATTAACTTGGATTTGATGACTGAATCATCATTTGATAAATTCACAAAATTTTGATACCCGGCTCTTCTAAAGCACGAGGATCTTTTATCAATATTATTAAGAACATAGAAAGCGAAATCGATTCAATCAAATTTAAGGTAAAGTTTTATTGTTTTTCGAATAAATTAGCTTATATCTTTAATCATAATTAGTTAAACCAATTAAAGCGAAATCTCAACGTTAAAGTTAATGAACATATAATTATGACTCAAAGCATTGTTCTTTTGTTAAAAAATATTATTCTTCGAAACTTTGTTGTTATCAGACAATTGCGCCTAAAATAAAAAAATATTAGCTAATATGAATATTTTAATTAAAAATATCAATTCCTTTCTCTTTAAGAAGTCTTATAGAATCAGGGTGATTATTAAGGGCAGCTAATCTTAAGTATTTAATGCCCAATTCTTCATTCACTGGACAAAGTAATTTTCCATTTAAATACATATCTCCCAAATTATATTGAGCCGCAACATTTCCAGCATCAGCAGCTTTTGTAAGATATTCATTAAATATCTTTTCGTTGAATTTAGTATTTGGTATACTGATTAATAAAAATGCATAACGCAGTTGAGCATCAGGAATTCCATCATCAGCTGCTGCTTTGAATAATTGACTTGCTTTAACGAGATCTTTGACTCCAGAAGGATTTCCTTCAGACAAATAATATCCCATCCAATATTTAGCAGTTGTATTTCCCAAATCGGAATGGGCCTGAAAACATTCCCAGGCTGTATTGTAATCTTTTTTCTTATGAGCTTTGATACCTTCTTCAAGAGGCATTATTTTTGGTAAATTAAAACTAATGGTCATTTCAGGA